>Ga0194112_10008909_pt1 | contig 12848 bp, 7 predicted proteins | sample TA2MahC400mmetaG_FD_146191 | JGI IMG/M metagenome (GOLD analysis project Ga0194112, IMG submission 146191) | Freshwater microbial communities from Lake Tanganyika, Tanzania - TA2015016 Mahale Deep Cast 400m | ecosystem: Environmental > Aquatic > Freshwater > Lake | place: Tanzania: Lake...
AACCGGCTGATCCAGGGCACCCGGGAGCTGAGGGCGAAGCTCCAGGCCGACCCCTATCGCCCGGGCTACCACGTCGTCACGCCCGAGGGGCTCTGCGGGCCATTCGACCCCAACGGCGCGCTCTTCTGGAAGGGGCGCTACCACCTCATGTACATCGTCCAGACCGAGAAGGGCCACTGCTGGGCGCACATTTCGAGCAAGGACCTCCTCCACTGGCGGCACCACCCGCTCGCCCTGGAGCCCGGCGGGGCCGACAACGGCATCTTCAGCGGCGGAGCCTTCGTTGACAAGAACGGCGTGCCGACCATCACCTACTGGGGCCTCGGAAACCCCTGCGGCATCTGCATCGCCACCAGCACCGACGACGAGCTCGACCGCTGGACCAAGAGCCCTCACAACCCCGTCATCCGCGAGACCGCCCACGGCCTCGCCGCCCTACCCGACGGCACGGTCTACGGCGCCGCCGACCCCTCGGCCATCTGGGAGAAGGGCGGCCGCTACTACATGCTCACAGGCAACCTCCTGGTCCTCCGCGAGTTCGGCCTCAAGCAGAAGATGCCCCAGCATCAGGGCGACACCCTTTACCTCTTCGCCTCCGACGACCTGGCGAAGTGGACGTATCTCCACCCGTTCTACCAGAGCGACCGCAAGTGGACGCGGGCCGACGAGGACAACATGTGCCCCGACTTCTTCCCCCTCGGCGACCGCCACATGATCCTGTTCATCAGCCACAACCTCGGCTGCCAGTACTACCTCGGCCGCTACGAGAACGACCGCTTCACGCCCGAAACCCACGGGCGAATGACCTGGGTGGACAACCATTTCTTCGCCCCCGAGAGCCTGGTGGACGACAAGGGGCGGCGGATCATGTGGGCATGGGTCTTCGACGGCCGGAAGCGCGAGACCCAGGCCGCGAGCGGCTGGTCAGGCACCATGAGCCTCCCGCGCGTCCTCTCCCTCGGCGAGGACAAGTCCCTTCGCATGGCCCCGCCCGACGAGCTGGCCATCCTCCGCTACAACCCCAGGAAGCACGAGAACCTGACCATTCCCGCCGATGGCGAACTGCCTCTCAAGGACGTGAGCGGCAACAGCCTCGAGCTGGACATCGAGATGGCGCCCGAGGGCGCCGCGCAGTGCGGCGTCAAGGTCTGCTGCTCGCCCGACGGCAAGGAGCAGACGGCCATCTTCTACGACGCGGCGGAGAAGAAGCTGAAGGTGGACACGACGCAATCGAGCCTGGGCGAGGGGCGCAAGGCGGTCGAGGGCGGGCCGTTCGAGCTGAAGCCCGGCGAGGCGCTCAGGCTCCGCGTCTTCGTGGATAAGTCGCTCGTCGAGGTCTTCGCCAACGGCCGCCAGGCCGTCGCGCGGGCAGTCTACCCGACCCGCCCCGACGCGCGCGGCGTCGTCCTCTTCAGCCGCGGTGGGGCCGCAAAGGTGACCAGTCTCCAAGCCTGGGACATGGCGCAGGCCAATCCGTGGTGAGAGAGCGTGATGCGTGATGCGTGACGCGTGAGGAAGAGAGGACAGCAGATGAGAATGACGCGGCGGGAGGCATTGAGGGCATCGTTGGCGGCTGGCGCCGCGGCGCAGATCGGCTGCGCCGCGCCGCGAGCAGTCCGGACGCCCGAAGCAGGCATTCCGCTGCGGGTGCTGGGCAGGACGGGCGTGCCCGTTACCATTCTCGGCCTCGGCTGCGCCTGGATCGCAAAGGAGCCGATGACGGACACGCGAGCAATCGTTGAAGCCGCGCTCGACTGCGGCATCGGCTACTTCGACACGGCGCCGAACTACGTGGACTCCGAGGCCAGCCTCGGTCGCCTCCTGGGCCGCGACCGCGACGCCGTGTTCCTCGCCACCAAGCTCGACCACATCGGCGCGAAGGAGGCCGAGGCCGACCTCCGCGAGAGCCTCAAGCGCCTGCGAACCGACCGCGTGGACCTTCTGCTTCTCCACGGCGTGGGCATTCCGAGAGACTGGCAGGACGTGAAGGCCATCGTCGGCCCCAATGGCGCCCTCGCCTACCTCCGCAATGCCAAACGCCAGGGGCTCACGCGCTTCACCGGCATGACCATTCACCCCCCGCACGCCGCCGCGATGGGCATTCTGGATGCCGCGGACGACCTGGACGTGGCTATGCCCTTCATCAACGCCTTGGCCGTGGCGGAGGCGGGCGACGGTCTCCTCCGCCGCTGCCACAAGCTGGGCATGGGCCTGGCCGCGATGAAGGTGCTCGGCGGCGAAGGCCAGTTGGCTAAGGACTACGACCGGGCCTTCCGTTACCCCCTGAGCATCCCGGGCGTGGCCTGCGCCCTCGTTGGCGCGACTTCGGCTGCGCAGGTCCGCCGCGCCGCGCAGGCGGCACGGGAGTTCCGTCCCCTCTCCGCGGCGGAGATGCGTGAGGCGGCCCTCGCCGCGGCGCGGCAGGTGCGCGGCGGCTCAGCCGACTACGCTCTGCTCCGCACCCACTTCGCGCGCGACGCGGGCGCGGCGGCGGGGGACACGGCATAGCCCACAGGAAGAGCGCTGCGGCGCCGGCGTGTCGGGCATGCGGCGCCCCACATCTGCAAAGGAGAGCGCGAATGAAGAACTTAGCGCTCACGGCGCTTGCTGCATCCCTGTGCTTCGGGGCCGCGGAGGACGCGCGCCAGCTTCTGGACGCCGCGGGGGTCCGCGGCGGCCTCATCGTCCACCTCGGCTGCGCCGACGGGAAGCTCACGGCCGCGGTGCGCGCGAACGAGAGCTATCTGGTGCACGGCCTCGACGCCGATGCGCAGAAGGTGCGGCTCGCGCGGCAGCACATCCAGGAGCTGGGGCTCTATGGCCCCGTCTCAGCCGAACACTTCGACGGCAAGCGGCTGCCGTACGCCGACAACCTGGTGAATCTGGTAGTGGCGAGTGGCGAGTGCCAAGTGGCAAGTGAGGAAATCCTGCGGGTGCTCGCGCCCAACGGCGTGGCGCTCATCGGCGGGCGGAAGCTCGTAAAGCCACGCCCGAAGGAGACGGACGACTGGACACATTACCTGCACAACGCGAGCGGCAACGCGGTGGCCCACGACGCGGCGGTTGGCCCTCCGCGCGGCGTCCAGTGGCTCGCCGGGCCGCGCCACGCGCGGAGCCACGAGCACACGCCGAGCGTCTTCGCCCTCGTCTCGGCGGGCGGCCGCATCTTCTACGTCGCCGACGAGGCGCCCGCCGACTCGCTCCGCAAGCTCCCTCAGTGGCAGGTCATCGCCCGCGACGCCTTCAACGGCGTGCTCCTCTGGAGGCGGCCCTGCGCCCCCTGGTTCCCCCACATCGTCAACTGGGGCGCCGTGCCGCCGCAGCTTCAGCGCCGGCTCGTCGCCGTGGGCAGCCGCGTCTACGTGACCCTCGGCCTCCACGCCCCGCTCTCTGCCCTCGATGCGGCCACAGGCGAGGCCGTGAGAACCTACGAGGGGACCGAAGGCACGGAGGAGATTCTGTGCCACAACGGCACCCTCCTCCTCGCCGTCCGCAGCGTCACGAAGGAGCGGGTCGCCGAGCTGGACAAGTGGGCGCGCCTCGTCGTGCAGGACAAGTCGCCCGTCTACGTCCGCGACTCCGCCGAGCCTCTGGTCAAGGAGCTTCGCGCGACGGAGAACCAGGCCCCCGTGGCCGTTGCCGCGCTCGACGCCGACTCCGGGCGGCTGCTCTGGCGGAAGCCCTTGCTGCGCGGCTGGCTCAAGCCCTGCTCACTGTCCGCTGTCGGCGACAGGGTGTTCTACCAGCTCGGCGGCGAGGTCACGTGCCTCGACCTCAAGACGGGGCGCGAGCTCTGGGCGGCCCCGGCTCCGCCGATGCGCGTCGCCTGCGACAGGGCCGTGGTCTGCGCGAACGATGAGACGGTGACAGCGCTCTCGCCTGAGACGGGCAAGGCGCTCTGGACGCAGCCGGCCACGCTCGTGCAGCTTCGCGACGCCTTTCTCATCAGCGGCTCGCTCTGGCTCGGTGGCTTCAAGCCGTTCGAGGAGAAGCCGGCGAAGAAGGCCCAGAAGACCCGAGGGCCGGCGTGGGGGCCCTACTTCGTCGCCCAGCACGACCTGGCGACGGGCAAGCTCCTCAAGGAACTCGCTCCCGAGAACCCCGGCCACCATCACCGCTGCTGGAGCAACAAGGCCACCGACCGCTACGTCCTGGGCGGCCGGCGCGGCGTCGAGTTCATTGACCTTCAGACGGGTGAGGTGCTCTGGAACAGTTGGGTCCGCGGCGTCTGCCGCTACGGCGTGATGCCGGCCAACGGCCTCCTCTACGCGCCGCCCCACGCCTGCGGCTGCTACATCACGGCCAAGCTCGCCGGCTTCTTCGCCCTCACGTCCTCCGCCGGAGGAGACAGGTCGGGTGCCGAACGCCTTGAGCGCGGCCCTGCCTTTTCTGAAATCCAAAATCCCGAATCCGAAATCCGAAATGAGCAGGACTGGCCGACGTATCGCCACGACGCTCAGCGAAGCGGCAGCACCCGCTCGCCCGTGCCCGCCGCCCTGAGCCGCATCTGGCAGGCCGACGTCGGCGGCGTCCTCACCAGCCCCACCGTCGCCGAGGGCAAGGTGTTCCTGGCCTCCGTGGACGCGCATCGCATGTGCGCGCTCGACGCGCGGAGCGGCCGGCCAGCCTGGCAGTTCTCCGCTGGGGCGCGCGTGGACTCCCCGCCGACCATTCACCAGGGGCGCGCTCTCTTCGGCTGCGCCGACGGCTATGTCTACAGCCTGCGGGCCTCCGACGGCGCGCTCGCCTGGCGCCTCCGCGCTGCCCGTGAGGACCGCCGCATCGTCGCCCGCGGCCAGCTCGAATCAGTCTCCCCCGCCCACGGCAGCGTCCTCATCCGCGACGGCGTGGCCTGGGCCGCTGCCGGCAGGTCATCCTATCTCGATGGCGGGATTGACCTGCACCGCATCGAGCCCGCCTCGGGCAAGCTCCTCTCCACGACGGCCATCTACAGCCCTGACCCCGCCACTGGCCGCCAGCCCAAGCAGTTCGGCCCCTGCACCATGCCGGGGGCGCTCTCAGACATCCTCGTCGGCGACGGGGAGTTCACCTACCTGCGCGACCTCGCCTTCGACCCGCAGGGCGCCGCCCGGCCGAAGGGCAACCCCCACCTCCTCACCCTCACAGGCTTCCTCGACGACGCCTGGCCCCATCGCTCATACTGGATTCTCGGCACCCATTGCTCCCTCGCGACGGGATGCAGCGGACGCGACAGGGACCTCGTCTACGGCAGGCTGCTCGTCGGCGATGACGGGATGGTCTATGGCTACGGGCGGAGGAGCGTCCACTGGTCGAATCAGTTCGAGGACGGCCCCTACCGCCTCTTCGCCGTGAAGCGCGGCGAATCGAAGGAGCAGTGGGCGAAGGCCCTGCCCATCGTGGTGCGGGCGATGCTGCTGGCCGACAAGGTGCTCTTCGTGGCCGGCCCATCGGTCGAGGCGGGCGGCGGGCGAGCGCTGCTCCTCGCCCTCTCGGCCTCGGATGGGGCCGAGCTGGCCCGCCTGCCACTCGACGCCCCGCCCGTTTTCGACGGCATGGCCGCCGCGCGGGGACGCCTCTTCCTGTCCACCATGGGTGGCAAAGTGTTCTGCCTCGGCGGCCGGGAGTAGCCTCACTCCTCGGCCCTGGCCAGGTCGCCGAGGAAGGCGGGGGCCGTGCACCACTTGGGCACGCGGGCAGGGCTGATGGCGCTGAAGCCCGAGCGCTTGAGGATGGCCATGCCCTTGGGGGAGAGCATGAAGCGGACGAACTCCTGCGCCAACTCGGGGTGCCGCGCCTTCTTGGGGATGGTGAGGCCGAAGGCGATATAGGTGCCCCGGATCGTCTCGCGCCCGCCTCGGTAGTCGGGCACCGAAATCTCCGCCGCCGCGTAGTCCTCCCCGTGCGCGGGGTCGCTCAGGTTGATCTCCTTCGCCAGCGGCGTGTAGGGCAGCTTGTAGTCCACAGCGTGGGTCTTGTAGACGAATGCGTAGTCCACGCGGGCCGGCACGAGGAGGTCGGAGATCAGGCGGTTGGCGTCGAGCGCGATGTTCCCCTCCGGGCATCTCTCCATCAGTTGCTGGACGAGTGGGCGCTGCTGGCCCTTCCCCGTGAAGTAGTGCCTCTCGGCCAGGTGCCACACCAGGCGGCTCCAGTAGCCGCAGGGGTCCTGGGTCGGGTCGGCGATGCCGAACTGGATGTCGGGCTTGAGCAGAACCTCATACCAGTTGTCGCTCGTGATCTCGGCCCGGCGGCTGCTCGAGGCGTGGCCTGCGAGGACGATCTCGTTGGAAACGAACTTCGCCACCCAGTCGGCCAGGCCGTCGCGGTTGAGGACGTTTCTGACGAGGCGATGGTCGGCAAGGGCCACCACATCGGCATCCTTGTCGGGCAGCAGGTGGGTGACGAGCACGCTGCCGTGGACGTTGAGGACGACGTCGGTGTCGGGGTGGAGCTTCTCGAACTCGGCCTCCATCTCGCGGAAGCTGGCGGCCAAGGAGTCTGCCCCCCAGACCTGGAGCGTGGCCTTCTCCTTCCCTCCGCAGCCGCCCGCCACGGAGAGAGCAGCCGCCCCCAGCAGCCCTATAGCCCGCCATGCAACGGAGCGCATCGCCATGGAATCACCTCCTCTCTCCCACTGATTCGCTCACGGGTCAAGGAACGTGACAGAATCGCCCGGCGCTTGACGGCCCAGTTACAAGTGCCTATGATTCCCAACTGTGAACGAGTGTCACGCGCGGGGCGGAGGGGACGAATGTCGCGCGGGCGTGTGGAGAAGGGGAAGGAGAGACACGTTGAAGGGCCGGGCCGGGTCTGGTGTGTCTTTGGCATGGGCGTTGGCCGCCGCTGTCCTCGGCGGCGAGTCCACCCCTCCCAAGGGTGAGGGCGACCTCCTCGACAAGCTCAGGACCGCGCGCGTCGGCGGCACCGTGTTCCAGTTCGGCTTCGAGGAACGCCTCCGCGTCGAGCACTGGAACAACGAGGACCTGAACCGCCACGCGGGCGACGAGGACCACCGTTGGTTCAACCGCACACGCCTGCGCATGGACACTGTCCTCAACACCGTGCTTCGCGCCCGCGTGGAGGCAGTGGATTGCAGGGAGTGGGAGTCGGACCGGGAGCCCCGGCCACAGGTGGATGAGTTGGACCTCCACCAGGCGTACGTGGAGATCGGCGGCAAGCCGTGGAGGGCACGCTTGGGGCGGCAGGAGTTGGAGTTCGGCTCGCGCCGACTCATCGCCGCGCCCACCTGGACCAACCTCCTTCGCACCTTCGACGCCGCGCGTGTCTCCTACACGAGCGACCTTGTGGACGTGAGCGCCTTCTGCGGTAGCGTGGTGGCGTGCGTGGACGACCACTTCAACAGACGCCGCCACGGCGAGCGCTTCTGCGGCCTCTTCGCCACCCTCAAGCCCGCCAAAGACCACAAGATTGACCTCTACGCCCTCCGCCTCCACACCTGGAACCCCGACTACTACGCCACGGGCGAGGACAGAGCGAAGGGCGAGCACAAGCGCTACACCTACGGCGCCCGCGCCTTCGGCAACATCACGAAGCGCTGGACATACGACGTCGAGGCCGCCATCCAGCGCGGCCACTACGCGCACGACAGGATTCGCGCCTGGGCCTTCCACGCCGACACGGCCTACACCCTCGACCTCCCCTGGCAGCCCACCATCCAGCCCCTCATCAACATCGCCAGCGGCGACAGGAACCCAGCCGACGGCGTGCACGGCACGTTCGACACCCTCTACAGCTCCACCCACGGCATGTACGGCGGCATCGCCGACCAGATCACGTGGATGAACGCGCGCGTGCTCGGCCTGCGCCTGCGGGCCAAGCCAACGGGCCAGCTCACCCTCGGCCTCGAATGCCACCGCTGCTGGTTGGAGGACGACCACGACGCCTGGTACTCGACCGGCAAGAAGGCGAAGCGGCGCGACACAACGGGGCGCTCCGGCGACAACGTCGGCTGCGAGCTGAGCTTCTGGGCCAAGTATGCCTTCAGCAAGCGCCTCGAGGTCGAGGGCGGCGTCTCCCGCTTCCGCGCGGGCCACTTCGTCGAGCGCACCGGGCCCGGCGACGGCCCGTCCTTCTGCTACCTCCAGACCACCTTCCGGTGTTGGTGATCGGCGGCTACCAGATGCAATTGCACGCGGGGCGGGCAGGGTCGAGGCCACAGGCGTGCCATAGCTGTGGGTCCTCAAGGCAGAGGCCGACGGGGAGGGAGGGGGCGCGCCGGCGAATCTCTCCGAGGACATGGCGGTACATGGCTGCCCGCAGCTCGCGCGGGAAGCGGCGGCGGCCATCGCTGTGGGCGGGGGCTCCGCCCCCCGCGCGCGGGGCAGAGACGCCCCGCCCACGATGGAGGGCAAGGTGCCGCGCAACCACGTTGTCACCGCCCAGCGCCTGCGCCGTAAGGCGCAGCGCCGTGCCGTAGCTGCATATCCCGCCAAGCGTGATCCTCTGGGGGCTCGTGGCGGCGAAGATCGCCTCGACCAGTTGCGAGTAGTGCTGTTGCCAACCCTCGACAGGTAGCATGGGCATGATGATGAATCGAATGGGGTAGCCGGCCTCCTGGCAGCGGCGAGCCGCGGCTAGGCGCCGTGCCAGCGACGGCGCACCGGCCTCGAAGTCGCGGCACACCGCCTCCGGATTCACGCTCCACGACACCACCGTGTGGCCGCCGTGGCTGAGGCCGAGCAGGTTGCCGACGCACTCGCTCTTGGTGAGCATGACCAGGCGGGCGTGGGACTGCGCGGCGAAGAAGGGGACGAGGAGGCGCGAGAAGCCTGTCAGGGGGTCGAGGGCGAGGGCGTCCTGGAGCTTGCCGAGGTAGAAGCTCGCCGGCTCGCGCAGGCCGCGGGCCTTGCGGGCGATGGCGGCCAACACGTCCTCCACGTTGACGAACACCTTCGCCACGGGGGCGACGACGGTGGAGCAGGAGCCGGCCAAGTAGCAGTAGGCGCAGCCATAGGTGCAGTAGGCTGTGGGGGAGAAGTGGAGGTAGTTGGGGCAGCAGATGCCGCTCTCGCGCGAGCGGCGGAGCGGGGAGGCGATGGTGCCGAGGACGAGGGTGCGGCGGCCGGCCGCCCGCCGGGCGGCGTCGCCCGAGGGCAGGAGGCCGCGGAGCTGCATGTGCGTGCGGTCGAGGGCCTCGATGCGCTCGGCGCGGGGGAAGAGGGCGAGGAGCCGCTCGGCGAAGGCCCGCCGGGCAGAGGCGTCGAGCGAGCCGCGGGTGAGGATGATGCGGCCGGGTGCGAAGCAGGCTGCGTCCGAAGGCTCGTAGGTGGCGAGGTGTTGTGCGACAAGGTCAACCGTGGTCACAGGCGGCTACCAGGGGACCCGCAGGGCGCGGAGGGGATGGAGGAGGCAGAAGCGGAGGACGCGGCGACGCAACTCGCGGCGCCCCTCGGCGTCCTGGCGCGGCGTGTCGCGGTAGAGCTCCCACGCGAGGGCGGGGCGGAGCCAGTACTTGTCAATCTCCCGGTAGAGCTGGGCGAAGCGTTCGGTGGGGATGGCCGTGATGTTGACCGGGAGGTCCGCGTCCTCCAGGTAGGTGTAGGCGGCCCAGGTGAGCTTCTCGCGGTCGGCGTCGGACAGTGTGTTGTAGATCGTGGTGCCGGGGAGCGGGTAGAGTCGGGCGAAGGAGACGACCTCGGGGCGGGTCTTGCGGACGAATCGGAGCGTGGCGCGAAGGTCGTCCTCCGTCTCGCCGGGGAGGCCGACCATGATGTCGGCGTAGATGCGCAACCCGGCTTCGTGGGCGAGGCGTGCGGCGCGCACGTTCATCTCCACCGTTGTGTTCTTGCCGAGCGCGCGGAGCATGGCGTCGGAGCCGCACTCGAAGCCGAACTCGACCTGGATGCAGCCAGCCGCCTTCATCTCGCGGAGCACCTCGGGGTCGGCCTGGTTGGCGCGGAGCAGGGCGTCCCACTTCACGCGGCGATGGAGGCCGGCCTGGCGGATGGCCCCGCACAGCTCGGTGAGCCGCGGGCGCGAGGCGCCAATCGTGTCGTCCTCGAAGTGAATGGCCTCGACGCCGAAGCGCTCGACGACGAGCCGCATCTGCTCGACAACGTAGGCGACCGAGTGGAAGCGGACGCCGAGACCGCTGACGAGGTGTCCCGCGCAGAAGTGGCAGGTGTTGGGGCAGCCGCGGCTGGTGCGCAGGTTGGTCGCGCGCAGCGGCAGCCAGCGGATGAGCCAGCGGTCCCGCGCCGCGTAGTGCTCCATGTCAAAGAGGTCGTAGGGCGGCGGGCCGAGGGAATCCAGGTCGCGCTCGGGGGCGCGCGGGGCCGTGCGGACGCAGCCGCCGTCCTTGCGGTAGCAGATGCCCGCCACGTCGCCTCGGGGGCCGCGCTCGAGCAGCTCGACAAGCGCGTGCTCCCCCTCGCCAATCACCACGGCATCCAGCTCGGCGCACTCATCCAGCGTTTGCTCTGGGAGGGCGGTGGCGTGCGGCCCGCCGATGACGACGAGCGTCTCCTTACCGCACACCTCTTTGGCTAGTTTGGCCAGCTCGGCCGCTTCGGGCATGAAGGGCGTGGTGACCGAGAGGCCGATGGCTTCGGGGCGGAACTCCTCGAAGAGGGAGCGCAGCCCCGCGTCGGCGCGGTCCCAGTCGAAGCGGTCCTTGATGAGCTGCTCTTCGCGCGAGTGGATGCGCACCTGGTGGCCGGCCCGCCGCAGCGCGGCGGCCAGGTAGGCCAGGCCCGTCGGCACCCAGCGCGAGCGGAACGAGCCGCGGGGCCAACGCGCTCGCGGGGCCACGGGCTGGACCAGGAGCGCCTTCATCGTTGCCCCGGGGCCTCCTGTCGAACCGGTGCCGGGCCTCTGGGTGAGTGGCCGCTAGTTGGGCAGTGTGCCAGTGACGATCGGCTGGCCGGACTCGGCCACCTTCGCGAGCCTGTCGCGCCGCTGGACCCTTGGCGCCTTGTACCGCTTCTTCTCGGCCACGATGGGTGTCCCCAAGAGAGTGACAACATGAGCCATACGTACCCTGACGTCGGAGTAAGCGTAGCAGACGCCCCGCCCCCTGTCAAGTCGCGCACAACGTGCGGGTATGGCCCCCAATCCTGGCACAAGCGGGCTCCCCGAATCGTCGGTGTCGTCATCGTCCTCGTCGTCGAACGCGGACGGGGGGAAAGCCTGTGGACTCGACGATGACGAGGACGACGACGAGCACGAGAAGACGGATGTCGAGGTGGCTACCAGAACTGGGGGCCATACTCGGCACATCCGACGGCGTCAGTGGCGCTTGAGGAGTTCCCTGTAGAGCTGGCGCCGGAGCCCGGCGGCGAGGGTCTTGGGATGGAGGACGGCGCGCGGCGTGAGGATGCGGCGGCTGAGGCGTCCCGCCTCGCTCAGGCAGGGCGCCTGCTCCACGAGCGCCGAGCAGGCGGGCTCGCGGAATAGCGCCGCGGCCAGGCGGAGCGCGGTGGCGAGGGCGAAGGCCGCGCCCGTGCGGGCCGCGGCCTCGGCCAGCCACGCGGCGTCCACGGGGCCGGCTGCGCCGCGGGCGGCCTGGCACACGTCGGCCAGGGGCTGAAGGCGGTCGAAGCGGTGGCTCATGGCGGCGTGGACGGCTGCGGCGACGAGCAGGGCGGCAGGCGTAGCCCGCGGGAGCGCTCCGGCCTTCGGCGGCTCGAACGCAAGGTCGTGGAACCCCACAGAGCAACGCCGTCGCAGCGGCGGCGAGTTCACCAGGTCCCAGTGCAACTCGACGGCGCCGGTGGCGGGGTCATCCAGCAGCCACATCTCCTCGGCGTACTGGCCCGGGTACTTGCTGCGCGGCTCGGCGGCGCGGCGATAGCCGAGGCCGGCCAGCGGAGCGCCGGCTTCGGCGATGGCCTCGCGCGGGAGCAGGAAGTCCAGGTCGGTGAACGGGCGGAGCGACGGCTCGGCGTAGAGGCGGTCGGCGAACTCCGGCCCCTTGAGCACGAGCGCGGGCAGGCCCGCTGCGACAAAGGCGGCGGCGATGGGCGCGAGCTGCTTGCGGATGCGCAGCGAGAAGGCGACGCTCTGGAGGAGCCGTTCCTCGGCGAGCGCCAGGGCCTCTCGCACCGCGGGAGGCGGCAGCTCGATTCGGCGAAGGCTGCGTGCCACTGCCGGCAGCACGCCGTGGTGGCCGGCCAACTCGATGAGTTGCTGGGGCGAAAAGGGGAAATCCGACTTTTCCGCGGCGGAGAAGCAGAACGTCCCCTTTCCACCAGGGTCGGCCAGAGCGAGGAACCAGGTGTCGAAGGCTCGGCCTGCCATTGGGTCACCACTCCGGAGAGCGTTCGTCCGGCACCATTGAGTCAGCAACCCCGTTCGGAGTCCCGCCTTCAGGCGGACGGGGTCCGGGAGAAGACCGCCTGAAGGCGGGACTCCCAACGCGCTCAGCGTTCTGGCGACGCTTCTTTGGCGGCCAGCAGGGGGCGGAGCGCGTCGTGAAGCGACTCGATGTCCGGTCCCACGCTGAGGAGGTACACGGGGGTGCAAGCGGCCAGGGCGGCCAGGGCGCGGAAGGCGGCGCCTGCCGGCCCCTGGCCGCGAAGGTCGGCGGCACGCACGTTCTCGTCGGCCAGGCACGCGACCGCCTGCACCGTGTCGAGCGGCCGCAGGCGGTGCACCCGGGCATTGCGCGGCTCGAGGAATAGCACGGCAGCCGGCTCGCCCATTGCCTGAGCGCCCGGCCACGACAGAGCGTCCAGTTCGACCAGGTACTCGTCGGCGACTGGCTCCGAGCATTCGCAGAGCGGGCGCAGCCACGGCATCAGCTCGACCGTGTGGCGATGAACCTTGCAGGCCCGCGGCAGGCCCCACACGTGGAAGGCGCCGGTCGCCGCTCCCGGACGCAACGAAGGACGGCAGTCGGCAGTCGG
>Ga0194112_10008914_pt1 | contig 12845 bp, 10 predicted proteins | sample TA2MahC400mmetaG_FD_146191 | JGI IMG/M metagenome (GOLD analysis project Ga0194112, IMG submission 146191) | Freshwater microbial communities from Lake Tanganyika, Tanzania - TA2015016 Mahale Deep Cast 400m | ecosystem: Environmental > Aquatic > Freshwater > Lake | place: Tanzania: Lake...
CGTGCACCACGCGCAACGGAATGGTTTCCCCGGGCGCGGCACTCTCCGGCGCGTGCAACAGGATTTTGACGATGGGACCTTCCGCCCATTTGTCACGGATTTCCGACACGCTGAATTTGCCCTGCAGCCATCGCTCGGTGAGACGGGTGTGTTCTTCGCCGTGTTCGAGCTTGAGCATCGCGGGAATCATCTGGTTTGCGCCCAGGAAGCGATGGCTCCGATGTTTGCCGTCGCGGGCATTGCGATTGTAGTCGGCGGCGTCGCCGGCCGCCGGATCGCGCGAATCCACAAGCGGCATGTGGCATTCGCGGCATTCGATGGTCCGTTGCGCGTCGCCTTTTTGGTTCCAGTGGCTGGCGGCCCAGTTGTCGTACTGATTCTGCAACTGGACCCAGCCGACGCGATTGACCTCTTGATCGATGAATTGCTTGTGGCACGCCGCGCAATATTCGGGCTTCTTGAACGAACGCTTGGCGAGTTTGTTGTGTTCGCCCGGATAGGCGCGGATGAGAAAGTCGCGCGCAAGCTTGCCCAGGCCTTTCTCCTCCCATTGCCAGAGATATTCCAGGGGCTGCGTGATGGTGTAATTGGCGTTGCCCTGGATGTCCGTCTCGCGCACCGCGTGGCAAGCCAGACACGAAACCCCTTCCTGATACCCGTGCAGGCCGGTCAAGTTTTCGACGAAAAGATTTTTCGTCCCGGAGAACAGTGAAATCGGGTCGTGGCATCCGCCGCAATAGCGGGTGGACTCGGCGCCGTTTTGTTTGGCCATGACCGTTTGAATGCCTTGAAAGGCCGGGTCCATCGCCGCGTACCGATGCGCGCTCGGCAGCCATTCTTGAACGATCTGTTCGTGGCAACCGGCCGTGCCGCAGGTTTTCGATCCCGCCAGCGACCGGGCATCGAACGCGCCGCCGGTATCCGTCCGCGCCAGGCTCGGCGCAAAGGGACGGTTGGTGCCGTAAAGGTAATTGTAGTCGGCGGGGAATTCGTTCACGTACCGCGTGCCGGAATAAGCGAGCCTGAGGGCGCCAATCAGGAGCAGTCCGGCCACGGAGGCGCCGAAGGTTCGCGCCAGGTAACCGAACGCTTGAGCCGTTCGTCCTTCCCGCCAGCCGCGCAAGAAAGAGAAAAACACGTGCGGCAATATTGTCCCAACAACTGCGAACGTGGAGTAAAGGTGGACGTTCCGCCAAAGGGCCGAAGTGCGGGTGCTCAACAACGCTTGCCCGGTGAGTACAAGCCCGGACAGGGAGCAAACGATCAGCGCCAACAGCCCGACGTAGCCCAGCAGCAAAACGTGCGAAGCCGAGTAACGGCCGTAGTCCTGCCAGTGACGGACGCAATACCACGCCAGCGGAAGCAGAACGATGACCCCGGCCACCGTGTGGACGAGCACACTCCATTGGGTGCCGGAATGAAACGGGAAAAACGTAATCGCCAGACCGGAGAGAGCTTCGAACAACAAGCTCGCCATGGCGAATCGAGCCAGAAACGAAGTCCAGCCGGTTTGAAGGCGAGGACTGGAGATGCGTGATTTCTCTTCCATAAAAAGAATCGCGATTTGTTGTCGTGTCAGATCATTTGCCGAGATTCGTTTCCGAAAAGGCGAGGCAAACCTGCCGGTTTGCCGCGACTCCCCGCAGGGCGTCGGCCACCTTTTCGGAAATTGCTTTTGGCGATCACTAGTTCGGAACGGCATTCTGCCGGGTCGTGGGATCAGGCAGACCGAGGCCGATCCCGCACGAGATTATCGCCAGAGCGCGGAGATCAACTTTGACAGAGGTCAAGACTCACGAACCGTGAAGTGAACCATTCGGATTCCCCCTCACCCTTCCCTCTCCCCCAGTGGGCGAGAGGGAAGGTGAGGGGGACGGTTCATGTGAACCGAAAACTGTGTGGACCGCAGCCTTTAGGCTGCTTCGGCGCGCTCTCCGCAGTCCAGCGTGGAAGCGGCCTAAAGGCCACGGTCCGGAGGAATGGATTCATAGGAAGTTCCCTTGGCCAAGAAGCCATGCCCATGGCCCATGAACCGAAAACCGTGCGGACCGCAGCCTTCAGGCTGCTTCGGCGCACTCTCCGCAGTCCAGCGCTGAAGCGGCCTAAAGGCCGCGGTCCGGTTCGCGGGAAGAGCGGTTAGCCCACGGAAACACACAAAACACCAGAATCGAAGCGTTGCGCTCCGTTTCTTGTTTGCTCCTGTTAACCGTACCGACTACCCCATCGCAGCCAGGACTTCACCCAGCACCGCAGCAAGCTTCGCGGCGCAACGGTCGATCCTTTGCCGGAACGCCCACAGTGCAGCGACCTTGCCAGGCGACTTCGCCAGGGTCCAGGTCAGCTTGAGGTAATCCAGCTTTTGGTCGGAGGTCATCAGCCGATTGAAATCCAGCGGCAGATCTTCATCGGCGGCGTCTGAAATCACGCGGATCGTGGCCGACGGTATGTTTCGTTGCGCGCAGATTTCCCGGAGCGGACCGGACTCCATCTCGACGGCGTCCGCGCCGGTGGAGCGCCAGAGGGCGAGTTTCTCGGCCACCGTGGAGGCGATTCGGTCGCAGGAAAGGAAGCGCACGGGCCTGGCGCAGGCGGATTGCAGCGCCGGCGCCAAATTTGAATCACCCGGAGCGTCGAATCCAACCTCTCCAGTCCGCAGTTCAGGATTCAATCCGCCGGCAAAGCCGCTGCTCAAGACGAGCGCTGGCGTTTCGTCCTTCAGCGCGTTCAGGAGGGATTGTTTGGCGTTGCGAGGTCCGATGCCGGTGATGAGGATCTGGCAAGGCCGGGACCGAGTCAGTTTTCGGAAGTGTCTGGCTTCATCCTCCACCGCGAAACAGATCAGGACCGGGGCGTTGTGAGGATTCTCTTGCACCGGTTCAAAGAACGCGTCCTTTCCCGCTCCCTGAACGTCCCCCTCTCCCGTTCCCTCTCCCCCTCTGAGGGGGAGAGGGTGTCCGCAGAACGGGAGAGTGAGGGGATACACCACCCATGTGTTCAGCATGGTCGAGGCGTGAAACGAAGCCAGGCCTTCGAGCCAGGATTTGAAACCGCACGGCTCAGCGCGCCCCGAGTACGCAAGCTTCCACGCCACGATTCACCGTGTGGCCATTGGGTTTGATGGCGCGTGGAGCCGCCAGGTTCCGGTAAGTGGCCAGGGCCAGCAACGGCCAACTGTTCCGATAAATGTCGTACTTCAGATAAAAGACCCGAGGAAATCCGGTTCCCGTGGTTTCGAGTTCGGTCCAACTGCCGTCGGCATTCTGCGCGCGGACGAGGTATTCGATTCCGCGCACCAGACTGGGCAACTGCGCGTCGCCGAACGTGCAAAGCCCCATGATCGCCCACGCAGTTTGCGAAGCCGTGCTCGGGCCCTGGCCTTTGAACACCGGATCGTCGTAAGTATTGCAACGTTCGCCCCAGCCGCCGTCGTTGTGCTGGACGCTTTCGAGCCACGATTTGGCTTTCAGGAGCCAGGGTTGCTGCATGTCGAGTCCAAGCGCGCGCATGCCGCGGAGCACTTGCCAGGTGCCGTAAACGTAATTCACGCCCCAGCGCCCGTACCAGGAGCCGTCCGCTTCCTGACGGTCTCGGACGAACTCGATCGCCTTTTGGACCTGGGGATGGTCGAGGCTCCAGTTCTCGTAACCGACCAGTTCCAGAATGCGCGCGGCGATGTCGGCGCACTCCGGGTCGAGCATGGCGTTGTGGTCCGCGAACGGGACCTTCTCCAGAATGTTCTTCGTGCAATCCTTGTCGAAAGCGCCCCAGCCTCCGTCCTTGCACTGGAACGTCATCATCCAATCGAGACCGCGCCGGAAGGCCGCGTCGCGCCGGGCCGGATTGCGCGTGGGAATCTTTCGCAGCGCGAGCAGAACCATCGCCGTGTCGTCCACGTCCGGGTTCCACTTGTTCTCGTACTCGAACGCCCAGCCACTGGGTTCGACGTCGGTCGGGTTCTTGTAATGCCAGTCGCCTCGAAACCGGATTTCTTTGTCGATCAGCCAATCGCAGGCGCGGACCAATGCCGGATGATCGCCTGGCAGGCCGGACTCGTGCAGACAGATGGTGACGATGGCGGTGTCCCAGACGGGCGAGAAACACGGCTCGATGCGCACGCTGTCCGCGGTCTCGTGTTCTAGCTTCTTAAGCTCGCGTTCGGCGCGGACGACTTCCGGGTGATCGTCCGGGTAACCGAGCGCTTTGAGCGCGATCAACGAATTGAGCATCGCCGGGAAAATCGCGGCCAGGCCGTCGGTGCCCTCCAGCCGTTCGATCATCCATTCCTCGGCCTTCTTCAAGGCGCGTTTTCGGAACGGATGAATTTTGTTTTGCGCGAACCACTCGGCGAATTTGTGGAGCTTGTCCAGCCAGATGAAGAAATTCCGCCACGTGAAAAACTCCGGGTCGAACGCCAGCTTCAAGTCCCGCCGGTGATGGCCTTCCGGATACAATTCATCCAGCGAGATGTTGTTGGGCCGGCGCGTGGGTTTGAAGTGGTTGATGATCGCCAGTGGCACGAGCATCGACCGGCTCCACGAGCTCATTTCGTAAAAATTCACGTGGAACCATTTGCCGAGCAGGATGACCTCGCACGGAATAGTCGGCACGCAATTCCAGGGGAACAAACCCAGCAGCGCCAGGTAAAGCCGCGAGAAGGTGTTGAGCCGGGGCACGCCGCCCAGGCTGAGCGCCATTTCGCGCGCGCGCAGCATCCGCGGATCCGTCACGGGCACGCCGGCCAGCTTCAACGCGAGGTACGCCTTGACCGTGGCGTTGATTTCCGCCGGGCCGCCGTGATAGATGTTCCACCCGCCGTCCGGCAATTGCATGGACAGGATGTGGTTGACGGCTTTGCGCTGCCAGGCCGGATCGACTTTCCCGTTCCAATGGTGGTACGCGATCGTGTCGGAAACCAGAGTGGAATCGACCATCAGTTCGCCGACCCAATAGCCTTCCGGTTTTTGCTGGCCGAGCAAATAGCATTGAGACCGCGCAAGGGCGGTCTCCACATCGTTCTGAGTTTGAGTCGCGAGATAAGTCTGCTGTGGTGCTTCTCTGAGAGTGCTCTCGCGAGGTGATTTTGCTAGCACGGGGCATACATTGCCGAAATCGGAAGGGAGCTGTAAAGAGCTTTGTTGGGCTGGGCCGGACCGGACCGGCGAACTCAGGGCCAGTGAAGTAGCGCAGAATTCAATTCTGCTGTATCGCGGATTTGTAATCCGCAAGGTTTCCGCCGGTTCGACAGGCTTCGACCTGCCGAGGGCTTGCCGAATGCAATTCGGCGATACGGCAGATTGAAAATCTGCGCTACTTCATCATCAGCCCTGCTTTGAACTTTGAACTTTGAACTTGAATCGCCGAACGCTAGTTTCGCGCGCCGATGAAATATTCCAAGTACCACGCCCTGGGGAACGATTACCTCGTGATCCATCCCAAAGATCTCGCCGCCGAGTTGACGACCAGGCAAATCCAACTGATTTGCCACCGCAATTTCGGGGTCGGTTCGGACGGGATCCTCCTCGGACCCCTGCCGTCCAGGCAATGCCGGTTTGGGCTGCGCATCTTCAATCCCGACGGCAGCGAAGCGGAGAAGAGCGGCAACGGATTGCGGATCTTTTCGCGCTACTTGTGGGACGCGGGCTTGGTGAAAGGGGAAGAGTTCGCGATCGAAACGCCCGGGGGCGCCGTCAAATCGACTGTGCTGGACAACGGGAAAACCGTGCGGGTCGAGATGGGCCAGGTGAGCTTCCGCAGCGACCGGATTCCCGTGACCGGTCCAACGCGCGAGGTTCTCAACGAAACGCTGGCCGTCGCGGACCAAACGTTTCGGTTCTGCGCCGCGACCGTTGGAAACCCGCACTGCGTGATCCCGCTGGCCGAAGTCACGCCGGAGTTGGCGAAGACGTACGGGCCGGGCATCGAGGTTCACAAGCTCTTCCCGAAGCGCATCAATGTCCAGTTCATGAAAGTGCTGGATCGGAACCGGGTTCGGATTGAGATCTGGGAGCGCGGCGCGGGTTACACGCTGGCTTCGGGCAGCAGCAGCAGCGCCGCCGCGGCCGTGGCGAACAAGCTGGGCCTGTGCGACCGATCGATCGCCGTGCTCATGCCGGGCGGGACGATTTCCATCGAGATCCAGGACGATTTTTTCATCTTGATGACCGGGTCGGTGACGAAAGTGGCCGAAGGCCAGATTTCTAAAGAGGTCTTCGAGAATGAGGTCGGGACCTGAGGAGTGGATGCGCTGCCCGCGCTCCTTCCGCGAGATTTCAAGCTGGCCAAACCCGGGCGTTTCCCGCAACTTTTCCGGCGCGATGAACTCAACGCGACACCTGTTTGTCGGAACTTATACCGCCATCGTGACGCCTTTTCGCAACGGTCACGTGGACGAATCAGCCCTGGAACGCCTGATCAAAAGCCAGATCGCCGGCGGCGTCGATGGGATTGTCCCGGTCGGAACTACCGGCGAGTCTCCCACCCTTTCTTTTGAGGAACACATCCGAGTCGTCGAACTGTCGATCCAGCTCGCGGCCGGCAAATGCAGAGTCCTGGCCGGCACGGGAGCCAATTCGACCAGCGAGGCGATCTATCTGACCAAAGCCGCGGAGAAGGCGGGCGCGGACGGTTCGCTTCAAGTTTCCCCTTACTACAACAAGCCCAGCCAGGAAGGTTTGTTCCAGCATTTCCAGAGCATCGCGCGCGCGACGCGTTTGCCCGTTATTCTTTACAGCGTGCCGAGCCGATGCGGCGTTGAAATCGGCGTCGAAACAGTCAGCCGGCTGGCGAGCGATTGCCCGAATGTGGTCGGGATCAAAGAAGCGGGCGGCAATCCGGACCGCGTCAGCCAGTTGCGCGCGGCCTTGGGCAAGAAGTTCGTCATCTTGAGCGGCGACGATTCGCTGACGCTTCCGTTTATGGCGGTCGGAGCGCAGGGCGTGGTGAGCGTCGCGTCGAACGTGATCCCCAAGGAGGTGGCGCAGATGGTGCGGGCCTTTGCCAAAGGCAACGTCGAGATCGCCCTCAAACTGCACGAGAAATACTTCGCGTTGTTCAAAGACCTGTTCATCGAAACCAACCCGGGACCCGTCAAAGCCGCGCTCGCCCTGCTGGGGCAAATCGAAGAGGAATATCGCCTCCCGTTGGTCGCCATGGCCCCGAAGAACCGGGAGAAGCTCAAAGCCACCCTGCAGAAGTGCGGATTGCTGAAATGAACAGGGAGATCAAACACCTAATGTCGAAGCACGAATGACGAAAGAATTCCGAATGACGAATGACGAACAAAGTGCCGGCGCGTCCGTAGCAATTGGGCATTGGGGTTTGGTCATTCTCTCGTCATGGGTCATTGGGAATTAGTCATTGACGGAGATCCGCCACGCATTGCTGCATGACCAAAATCGTCATCAACGGCTCGAAAGGCCGCATGGGGCAAACGCTGATCGCTTGCGCCGCGCGCAACCCGCAGCTTCAAATCGCCGGTCAGATTGACCTCGGCGATGATATGCGGAGCGTGATTGACGGCGCCGATGTCATCATCGACTTCAGCTTCCACGATGCGACTGCCTCCACAGCCGCGCTCTGCGCCGAGCGGCGCAAGGCACTGGTCATCGGCACGACGGGCCATTCCGAATCCGAGAAATCGCAAATCGCAAATCGCAAATCTCAAATCCCGATCGTCTGGGCGTCGAATTACTCTACGGGCGTGAACACGTTGTTCTGGCTGACGCGGAAGGCCGCGGAAATTCTTGGCCCGGACTTCGACCTGGAAGTCGTCGAAATGCACCACCGCACGAAGAAGGACGCTCCCAGCGGCACCGCGGCCACGCTGGCGGAAATCCTTGCGGAAGTCCGAGGCCAGCAATTGCGCAAAGTGATTCGCCACGGACGCGAGGGCATCACCGGTGAGCGGACGAGCACTGAAATCGGCATGCACTCGCTGCGCGGTGGCGACGTCGTCGGCGATCACACCGTGGTTTTCGCCACGAACGGCGAGCGGCTGGAATTGACGCACAAAGCCGCGAGCCGGGAGACATTCGCCAACGGCGCGCTGCGCGCCGCCCAATGGGCCGTGAAGCAAAAGCCCGGGCTTTACGACATGCAGGACGTGCTGGGGTTGCGGTGATTTGCGATTGGCGATTGAAGATTGGCTATCGGCGATTGAACCTTGAAACGAGGGTTCGGCCCACGAAAAACACCAAACACACGAAAGGAGAAAGCGGCGAAGCTTCAGAAGCCCTCGCGCTGTGGGTGAGGAGAACTGTGTCCGCATCGCGTTTCGATTTGGTGTGTTGCGTGTGTTTGGTGGGCAGAACCGCTCTTTCCCATAAACCGGCCGGTAGAGCGAGCCTGTCGCTGGCGAGCCGAGACGAACGTGTTCCAAGCACGTCGATCGGCTCGCCGGGACGGACTCGCCCTGCCGGGTTCGTGGGGCGAGGGCATGGTAATCAGACCAACGAAGCTTCCCATGAACCCACCTCCCGGACCGTGGCCTTCAGGCCGCTTCAACGCTCGACTTCTGAGAGTGCGCGGAAGCAGCCTGAAGGCTGCGGTCCGCCCGGTCTCAGGTTCATGGACCATGTGGACGGCTCGAAGGCCGTGGGAGCCCCCTATGAACCTGACGGTAGGGCTGCGTTGCCGCGCAGCCGATCTTTGGTCGATGCGGCGGAGCAGCAGCTCCGCCCTACCATTGACGGGTTCATGGGACGAGTGCAGGTCCGAAAGAAACAGGCAACTTCCCATGAACCAACCCACCCCTTCGCCCCTCCCAGGAGGGGAACCGGGCGTTGCGACGCCGGACGGAGCTCCGCTCCTGGGAGGGGAAGGGGTGGGTTCCGTTTGCTTTGAACTCCACGCTCCGCATTCCGCACTGCGCGCTCGCCATCGTCGCGCTCGGCTCAAACCTCGGAGATTCCCGCCAAATCATTTTGCGGGCGATGAAGCGTCTCCAGTCGCTGAGCGATGGCCCCCTCCTGCGCTCCGCGCTCTGGGAAAGCTCGCCCGTGGATTGTCCACCCGGTTCGCCGAACTTCGTGAATTCCGTGGTGGCTTTGGTTCCGGGCGCAGATGAAACTCCCGAAACCATCCTGGCCGAATTGCAGGCGCTGGAAAAGGAATTCGGCCGCCGAAGGAGGGAGATTTTGAATGAACCGCGCCCGTTGGATCTCGATTTGATCGCCTTCGGCCAGGAGACGCGCGCGACCGCGAGCCTGACTCTGCCGCACCCGCGCGCCCACCTGCGACGATTCGTTTTACAGCCGCTGGCCGAGATCGCGCCGCAACTAGTCTTGCCCGGACAACAGCTCACCGTCGAACAGCTTCTTGCTTGCCTCCGAACCGTAGAGGCCGTTCAACGGATCGACACGCCGCCCCCCTACAGTACTGATCAGACCGTGGGATAGAATACACATTGCCAGGAGGGATTTTGGCCATCGGCGAGGAGCGCGCGAGGCGGTGGATCCCTGCGATCCACAACGAGCGAGCGACGAAGCGGCTGGCCCAAAGACCCCTGGCCCTGCGGGTTGCGCCGCATTTGGGCTCTGGCTTCGTTGCTCCTCAGTCGAAGATCCACCAGGGATATTCTCCTTCGTCGCGAGAGGGCTTTCTTGGAAACATGAGAGCCGAGCCAACGCCCCTCCTCTCCCCAGCCCTCTTCTCCCTTCGGGAAGAGAGGGAGAAGACTTCGTTGACCGACAGTTTTGATCGCACCTGCACACGCGCCCCGCGTGTTCCGACTGGCGCTCTCGCCAGTCGGTTCGTCGTTGCTTCTCATCACACGATCGCTCGTTCGGACGGAAGACTGTGGTCGGCGAGGGCGCCAACCACGGCACGCGAGGCGCGTGCGCTCCCCATCCGACCCGAATCTCTTCAGGCTTGCGAAGCTGCGGCGGCGGCTTGAGTTGACGGGATGGGCGCTTTGCGGAACTGCTGCAGCCAGTTCCAGAAGATGATGGTCAGGATCACGACGCCGATCGGCACCCACATGGCGCGGATGCGGCCCGCCGCGATCCAGCCGATCAGTTTGTAGCCCACCACGGCGTATGTGATGGTGAAGGCGTTGCCGATGAGAAAAATGTTGAAGATCGTCTGGCCGCTCGGCTTGGAAATCTTCGGGTCGGCCTCTTCCAGCCAGCGCTTCCACAGCCCGCCGACTTTCAATGCCAGCCAGACGCCGATGAGATAGCCCAGGCCGAGCAGGAGAAACGAGACGTAGAGGAATCCTTCCAGGAATATCAGCGCCTGGGCTTGCCAGGCGTTCGGCCGAATTCGAGGATCGGTCGATCCCTCCGGCGCGACGCAATCCCACAGAGTATCGACAAGATTCTTGACAAAGACGGCCTCCACAAACACCGCGAAACCATACCCGATCAAAAGCGCGAGAGGCCCGGTGTAATCAGTGAGCAGTGAGTTCATGTTGGATCCTTTCTGGGTGTTAGGTGATGGACGGTCAGGAAAGCGCACGCACGGTGCGCACGGTTTGGTTGAGTTAATCCAGAAATACTGCAATGCTGGGCCCAGGTAAAGCAAATGTTGCCGTGTGAGCGGCTCGTGCGCGTAGCGCAGATTTGGAATCTGCCGTATCGCAGAATTTCATTCTGCGAAGCGTCGCTCAGTCCGAACGCGCGGGGACTTGTCAACGCCTTGCCGATTACAAATCGGCGATACAGCAGATTACAAATCCGCGCTACGAATTCAGCAGCCCGACCGCGAGAAACCTTTGCAGCGCGCAACTCGAAACGAGAAAGGCTCCATGCATCGTCCCACGATTCTCCCTCTCCTTGTCCTCACCGCCGCCTCAGCCATTTGGGCCAGCGGCCAAACCGCCGACACCCGCAAAACATCTTCTTACCAGCGCATCAAAGCCGCGCTCGACGCCGTGCCCGCCATCGACACCCACGATCATCTGCATCCGTTCGAACTCCTGCCCGGCTTCGTGGAGACGGACAAAGGCCGGGGCATGAATTTGTCGAGCCTGTGGCGGAACAGCTACTACACGTGGTTCAATCCGCTCACGCCCTGGAAATCCGGCGGCGCGTTTGACGATTGGTGGGCCCGGGCCAAAAACGATTTCAAAGACGCCCGCGCCACCAGCTTTTACCGATACCAATTGCCGGCGTTCAAAGACCTTTACGGAATCGATTTCGACACGATCACGGACGCGCAAGCTCGCGAGTTGAACGGCCAAATCTTCAAAAATTACCAGGACCAGAAATGGCTTTACCACGTCGTCACGGAGCGGGCGAACATCGAGCTGATGTTCAACGATCCCTACTGGGCGCGGCTCAAGTTCACCACCTACTATCCGTTCGAAATCCTGGTCTTCAACGTCACGTTGCTGCCGCAGGCACATCATTCGTCGCAGTTCAGCAATCCGTGGGACAGCCCGTATCGGTTCGCCAAGGAGGAAGGGCTGCCCATGGAATCGCTCGACGATTATTTGAAAGTGCTGGATCGGCTTTTCCAGAAAGCGAAGGCCGCCGGCGCAGTGTGTTTGAAGACCACGCTGGCTTATGTGAGAACTCTGGATTTTGAAAATGTGCCCAGGGAAGTTGCCGCGCCGTTGTTCGGCCGGCCCCGGACCAGCCTCACACCGAAAGAGGCGAAAGCGTTCGAGGATTACATCATGTGGCGGCTGGTGGAATTAAGCGCGAAATACGATTTGCCGTTCCAAATTCACACCGGCCAAGCGCGCATCCAGGGCTCCAATCCGATGCTGCTGGTCGATCTGATCGCGGCGAACCCGAACACAAAGTTCATTCTGTTTCATGGCGGTTTTCCGTGGGTTGGCGAAACCGGCGCCATCCTCATGCGCCATTCCAAGCACGTGTGGATCGATTCAGTCTGGCTGCCGACGCTGAGCTACACCATGGCCAAGCGCGCGTTTCACGAATGGCTCGAAGTGATGCCCTCGGACCGCATCATGTGGGGCGCCGATTGCAACCACGCGGAAGGCATCTATGGCGCGACCGAATTCACACGCATGTGCCTGGCCGAAGTCCTGGCGGAGAAGATCGATCGCGGCGATCTCCGGGAGGAACACGCGTTGCGAATTGGCCGTCAAATCCTCCGCGACAACGCCCTCGCGCTCTTTCCGCAATTGAAGGAGCGGCTCTGGAAACACAAAGGCAAACTGGTGGTGCCTTCCGGTGTCGCGATCCCAATCAAATAGAGTCCTTGTGTTTTGAAAATGGGTGGAACGGGCTACCAGCCCGTTTTCGGCGGCAACCTGCCGCCGAGGATAGAACAGCGGCAGGCTGGTCGCCGGCCGCGACGGGCCAGTGGCTTGTTCCACCTGGAGGCAATTTTCGAAACGCTTTTAGACTTACTGATCAGAGCGTGGGATAGAATACACTTTGTTGCGTCGCATTTGGGCTCTGGTGAGGCGCAACGAAGGAGAATATCCCTGGTGGATCTCACTTACAGGACGGCGCTTCGAGGCGCGCCCCACGCGGGCGTGCCCGAAAGCGTTCCTGTGAGGGCATGCCAGGGCCTGAGTTGGGGCCTGAGTAGGTCACGCCCCTTCGTTTTTCAGGCACAGCATCCCTCACGGAACGAGCCATCCCAGACGGAGCTGATTCGCGCGCGAGCGAACAGCCATGCCTCGGAATGAACATCTGACGCGCGTCGAGTTGATTGACCCGGTGTTGCACGATCTCGGGTGGACGGGCGCACTGATCCGTGAAGAAAAGATTCCTGGTGGTTCGGACATCATTGACGGTCGTCCAGTCAAGCGTTCTGGGCGCACCGATTACTTGCTTTGCCTGCCGATTTTGCCCCGCAGGCCACCCTTAGTGGTCCATTTCATAAATACGCTCACGTTCGCGGCAAGGGATTTTTCGGCCAGACGAGGC
>Ga0194112_10008915_pt1 | contig 12844 bp, 10 predicted proteins | sample TA2MahC400mmetaG_FD_146191 | JGI IMG/M metagenome (GOLD analysis project Ga0194112, IMG submission 146191) | Freshwater microbial communities from Lake Tanganyika, Tanzania - TA2015016 Mahale Deep Cast 400m | ecosystem: Environmental > Aquatic > Freshwater > Lake | place: Tanzania: Lake...
AAGATGGCGCAGAGCCCGCCCGTGATAGGAAGCGGTCCGCCTTCCTCTCTCGCCGGCTTCGGTTGCTTCGTGCGCACCGCCTCATCAGGAAGGTCCCTGGCCGCAGCCTCTACCGCCTCACACCTAAGGGCCACCGCGTCATGACCACGGCACTCCTCTTTCGTCGGAGCGACCTCCGTCTCCTCCTCTCGAAAAAGGCCGCTTGAAATCTCTCCGAAAAACACGATTCTGGATGTTTGTAGCACAGATTCACACAGATGAAACCGAGGAAAGGTAATCTGGGCGAAGCCAAGAGGAGCCAGAGCAAGAGGCAAACGCGTGGGCAGCGGGGGTTTCCTCTCCGGTGCCCGGTTTTCCGACCCTCTCTTGCCCGGTTCGCTTCTTTCTGCTTTCCTATCTGTGTCAATCTGTGCTACAAACATCCAGAATCTTGTTTTCCGGAAAGATTTTTCCTCCGCGTTTGGTTGCGGCTTGCCGCGATGGGTGAATCTGTGGACGGCTCTTCTCTTCCCACGTCTCGGCGCAAGCCTGGAGGATTCAGCATGAAGCCTCTACGCATCCCGACCCCTCTTGTCTTCTGCCTCCTCACCCTCTCCCCGGTTTCTGCGGAGGAAGCCATGTTTCCTTTCGTGATCTCGTATGATGCGCCGGAAAACGTGACGAACGTGAGCGGCTGGCTGCCGCGGCCCGCGGGGAAGCACGGTTTCGTGCGGGCGAAGGACGGCCATTTCGTGACGGACGCCGGGCCGCAGCGCTTCTGGGCGACGAATCTCTGCTTCGAGGCCTGCTTCCCGCCCCACGACGCGGCGGAGCGCGTCGCCGCCCGTCTCGCCCGCCTCGGCATCAACTGCGTCCGAATGCACCACATGGACATGCACTCGATCTGGGGCAAAAGCCCCGACAAGACGACCATTGACCCCGAGAAGCTCGAACGCCTCGACTACCTCATCCACCAGCTCAAGCTCCACGGGGTCTACACGAACCTGAACCTGCACGTCTCGCGCTGGCTCGACGAGAAGGAGGGCTTCCCGCACCGCGCCCAGAGGCCGCAGTTCGACAAGGGCCTCGACAACTTCGAGCCGAAGATGATCGAGCTCCAGAGGAAGTACGCCCGCGACCTCCTCACCCACGTAAACCCCTACACCAAGACGGCCTACGTTGCCGAGCCGGCGATTGCGTTCGTGGAGATCAACAACGAGAACGCCCTCTTCGCGGAGTGGGGCTGGGGCGCGATTGACCGGTTGCCCGACCCCTACGCCGCAACCTTCCGCACCCTCTGGAACGCCTGGCTCCGCAAGAGGTATGCGAACACGGAGGCGCTGGCGAAGGCCTGGAACGTCGGCTCCCAGGCGCTCGGCGAGGAGATGCTGACGAACGGCGACTTCGCCCGGCCAATCGGCGCGCCCTGGAACCTCGAGGCCGGCCCGCCCGCCAAGGCCGCCTGGGCCGTCCAGCCCGACGGCCCGAACGGCAAGCCCTTTCTCCGCGTGGCCATCGAGAAGATGGGCGACCAGGCCTGGATACCCCAGTTCACCCACGCCGGCCTCGACGTCAAGGAGGACCAGGTCTACACCTTCACCTTCCAGGCCCGGTGCGACAAGCGGCGGCGCGTGGCCGTGAACTGCATGATGGCCCACGAGCCGTGGAAGCACCTCGGCTTCCACGCCGAGGTCGAGGCCGGCCCCGACTGGAAGCCCTTCCGCCTGGCCTTCATCCCGAGCGCCGACGAGCCGAACGCCCGCGTCAGCTTCACCAACCTCGCGCCCGGCACGTTCGACCTCGCCGCCGTCTCCCTCCGCCCAGGCGGAATCGTCGGACTCGAACCAGGCCAGAAGCTCGAAGACGACTCCGTGCCAGTCCTCAAGCACGGCCAACTGACCGCCACCGCCGCGGCACGGGCCGACTTCGTGGACTTCCTTTGGGACACCGAGCGCGACTACTGGTGGGGCATGCACCGCTTCCTCAAGGACGAGTTGAAGTGCCAGCCCCTCGTAGCGGGCACCCAGGCGGGCTACAGCCCGCTTCACATCCAGGCCGGGCTTGATTTCGTGGACGCCCACTCCTACTGGCAGCACCCGCACTTCCCGGGCAGGCCGTGGGACCCGGCGAACTGGACGGTGAACAACGTTGCGCTGGTGAACAGCCCGCCTGGCACGCTCGGCGACCTGGCCTCGCGGCGCGTCCTCGGCAAGCCCTACACCGTGAGCGAGTATAACCACCCCATGCCCAACCAGTTCGCCGCCGAGGGCTTCCCCATGCTCGCCGCCGTCGGCGCCTTCCAGGGCTGGGACGCCATCTACTCCTTCGCCTACAACCACAACGAGCGGTGGGAGCCGCGGCGGATCGAGAGCTACTTCGACCTGAAGGCCGACCCCGCCAAGCTCGCCCACTCGGTCGCCTGCGCCGCCATCTTCCTGCGGGGCGACGTCCGGCCGGCCCGCAAGGCCTACCGGGCGCCGCTCGCCCGCGAGGCGGAGAGCAGGCGGCTGCGGGCCGCGCTGAATGCCTGGGACCTCACGACCGAGCGCTTCGGGCTCCTGAAGCGCCTCGCGCTATCGCACGGCATCAGCCTGGACCTCAACCCGACGGCGCCGGCGACAGCCGTCTCGCCTGACGACGCGCTCGTCTTCCAATCCGATACGGGCGAGATGCGATGGGATGTTTCGGAGAAAGGCGCAGGCTGCTTCACGGTCAGTTCGCCCAGGTGCAAGCTCTTCACCGGCTTCGTGCGGGGGCGGACCTTCGACCTCGGCGGCGGGGTGAGCCTGGCCATCGGCAAGACCGCGCTCGACTGGGCCACGGTGACGATGGCCTGCATTGACGGCGCCGGCTTCGACAAGCCGGGCCGCATCCTCATCGCCGCCACGGGCGACGTCCACAACAAGGGCGCCCAGCTCCGCGACCTCGGCGGCAGCCGCGTGACCCTCAGCAACCAGTGGGGCGAGGAGCCCGTCATGTGCGAGGGCGTCCCCGCCCAAATCCTCCTACAGGTCCCCGCCGACCGCGTGAAGCTCTATGCTCTCGACGAGGCCGGCAGCCGCCGCGAGGCCATCCCCGTCCCCGCGAGCGGCGGCAAGGCCACCCTCAAGCTCGGCCCCGAGCACAAGACCATCTGGTACGAGGCCGAGATAAGATAAGAGCGCGTCCACAGATTGCCCATCGCGGCAAGCCGCAACCAAACGCGGAGGAAAAATCTTTCCGGAAAACAAGATTCTGCATGTTTGTAGCACAGATGAGGACAGACAAGAGAAGAAAGGCATTTGGGTCTGAAACCCGGCTGTGGGCCTCTTGCCTATCCGCGGCCATCTGCGTAATCCGCGGTCAGATCCCTCTTCTTGGCTCTCAAAGAGCTAGCCACCGCGGATTGCGCGGATGGGCGCGGATAAGAGGGAGGGCCAGGCCGGCTCTGAACCCCAATCCCCTCTTCTCCTGTCTGTGCGAATCTGTGCAATCTGTGGACCTGCTCTTCCCTCTTCTCACGGCATCGCCTGGCGGATGAGGTTGAGCGCGACCATCGCCACCAGCGCCACCGAGAACGAGGCCGCCACGCAGCACAGGAACACGGTGGGGTGCAGCACCAGCCTCGGCTCGATACGGTACAGCCCCACAAGCCCCTTCACCCCCGACACCCAGAGCACCCCCGCCCCGAAGAAGGCCGGGAGCGTCAGGAGCACCATCCAGGGATTGGCCGCGCCGGGGTCCAGGTGCAGGTAGGCGAAGGGCACCAGCAGGCTTGACAGCGTGCCGATGATCGCCTGCCGCAGGAGGCGCTGCTCGCGCGACGGCTCGGCGACCGGCAGGCCCATCGCCCGCCGGACCGCACGATAGGCCTTCGCGGCGACCAGGTAGCCCACCCAGGCCGCCAGGAGCACCAGCGCGGCGCGAATGGCGTGCCTCATTCCTCGGCATCCTCCGGTTCGGCGCCATCGGGTTCCGAGGGCGGCGCCGGCTCGCCCGCCTCGGCGCGCCGCTCGCGCAGCCAGCCGGCGATGCCCAGCACCACCCCGACCAGCATCACCGCCGGGCCGAGGAGCACCGCCGCGCCCGCCAGCCACAGGTCCCTCGCGGGACGCGTGATGTTGTCGTAGACCTTCAGCGCCGCCGACTCTGCGGTCGCGCCGAACTCGGCGTCGGGTTCCAGCACCGCGCGCACCCTGAGCTTGCCCGAGGCCGGGGCATCGAACTTGGGGAACACGTGGAGCACTCGCGCCCGCCCGCCCGAGGCGTCCGCCCGCTCGTCGCGCACGAACCGTCTCTCATCGTCCCAGCACAAGGCTCCCCCGAGGCCCCCGGGCACCACCTTGCCCTCATCGTCAAGCGCGCGTAGCCGAAGCCCGAAGCCGTAGCGCATCAGGTATTGCGGCTCGCCGCGCACGATGTCCTCGATGATCGACTTCGACGTCACGACCAGCTCCACCCCCACCTGGCAGCCGCGGCCTGGCTCCACCGCCAGGAGGTGGGTGGTCACTTCCTTGCCCACCTCCAATGGGATGCTCGCCACGCAGCGTGCCTGGAGCGCGCGCTCGATCTCCCGGCCGAACACCACCATCGTGACGGCCATCATCACGATGCCGAGAATCGCCAGCCTGCGGCCCAGTTGGGTCAATGCTCGCCCCCCTGGTTGGCGCCTGGGTCGGCGGCAAAACCCGCTTTCGTCAGCCGGAAAGCGCGAGGGGGCAGCTTGCAGGCGGGGGTCTTGCCCATGGCGACCTTGAGGCGGAGGTTCGTGGCGCCAATCGTGGCGGCGTGGAGGCTGATGGAGAGGAGGAGGAGCGGAACCAGAACACGCGCAAGCGACCGCCTCATTGGTGTGCCACCTCAGAATGCACCTCCCGCGGACCCCCAATTGTAGTCGGCTCGGGGGAGAACTTCAATTGCGACGCGGTCGAGGCCGTAATGCCTCAGTTACGGGTGGCGGCGGGAGGGCTTCTTCGTTCGTAGTGCGGCCTTCAGGCCGTTGGAGGCCCAGGAGACGGGCTGAAGCCCGCACTACGAACATGCGCCACATGCTGCCGCCACCCGTCACTGAGGCATTACTCGAAATCCGGGCGCCCGGGCGCAAAATCCGGGACTCCGCGCTTGACAACCCTGTCCGGGGCGCGTAAGATAATTGCACGGCGGCTTCTCGCCGCGCAGCGCCGATGCCCTGTGTCCGCAAACCCTCTTCTCGGAGAACCCAGATGAGAGCGCTCGCAGCCGTCCTGTCGTTCGCCGCCATCCTCCTCATGGCCCAACATGGCCTCGCAGGAGCCGTCCCCTTCACCCAGCGCGGCACCGTGAACGCCGACACCTTGACCGTCACGGGCGGCGCGCCTGACGAGGCCGCCGTCCAGATCGGCTATGAGGGCAACGACACCCTGACCGCCACCATGGCCGGCGGGAACGACTCCGTGGACCAGAAGGGCGGCGCCGGCGACGACGCCCTCACCGCCGACGGCGGCGACGGCAACGACAGGATCAAACAGGACGGCAGCGACGGCAACGACACCCTGACCGCCACCGGCGGGAACGGGAACGACACAATCGAGCAGAAGGGCGGCGACAAGGGCCTGCCCACCATCGGCCTCAACCAGCAAGGCCCCCCCACCGGAAACAACGTCCTCACCGCCGACGGCGGCGCAGGAAACGACCGCATCGTCCAGTCCTCCGGCGCGGGCACCGACACCCTCACCGCCACCGGCGGCGACGGCGACGACCGGATCGACCAGTCCGCAGGCGCCGGCAACGACATCATCACCGTCACCGGCGGCAACGGCAACGACATCATCTGGCTCAGCGCCGGCGGCGGCGACGACGTCATCACCGTAGACGCCGGCGACGGCACCGACTCGGTGGAAATCTCCGGCGGCGGCGGAAGCGACATCATCACCTACAACGCCAGCCCCGGCGCCGACCAGGTCTTCATTGACGGCAGCGACGGCGGAAACGACGCCCTCACCATCAACTCCAACCTCCAGAACTTCACCCTCAGGGACAAGAAGGGCAACATCCTCTTCCAGAAAGGCGTCGGCGGCTCCCTCATCACCGTCCGACGGCTCGACAACATCACCGTCATCGGCGACGACGGCGTCACCGTCCTCTTCGCCGGCGGCGCCCCCTGAGCCACGCCCTGCGTCCCATCGCCGAACCTTGCCAGGAACCAAACCAGGGGGGCCGCGTTTCCGATGCGGCCCCCCTCTCCATTTCACCTTCCGCAAAGTGGCCAGGCAACGGCCTTCCCTAGCCTGCCGCCGGGGGCGCAAGTTCGCGGTCGCACAGTCAGACAGCATGGGTGGCACCCTCAAGCGTCCTCGCTTGAGGGTGTCTTCGGGAGCCGTCCCATCGTCCCATCCCTCTCGCACCCTCAACGGAAGCCGTTGAGGGTGCCACCCACGCAGGCCACGGGCGGGGGGCTGTGGCGCGGCAGCACCGCTGCCGCAGGACGGGCCTGAGCCGGCCGGGGGCGCCAACCAACAGGGATGATTGGATGGGTGGATGAATGGATGATCGTCTGGCACCCATCCATTCATCCATTCATCCCACGAATAGGGCCTACTTGGCCGGTTCCAGCTTGATGTAGTCGAGGCCGGCCATGTATGCCTTGACCGCCTTGTCGTTGGCGCCGGTGAGCTCGAGGGTGAGGCGGTGCTCGCCGGCCTTGAGCTCGTGGGTGCCCAGGTCGAGGGGGCCGGTGGGGACGACTTCGGGGTTGTAGAGGTCAATGGGGCCGCCGAGCTTCTGCCCGTCGAGGGAGAGCTGGACGATGCCGTAGTCGCGGGCCTTGGTGAGTTGGACGGTGAGCTTGTAGGAGCCGTCGGCGGGGACGGGGAAGGCGAGGGTGAGCTTGTCGCCCGGCTTGGCGCCGGTCCACCAGAGGTGGGCCAGGTCGCTCCAGCCCGCTCCGTAGTTGTCGAGGTCCTGGCGGCAGGTCTGGCCGCCGGTCCTCTCGGCGACTTTGATGGCCTCGCCTTCGATTGCGCCCTTGATCTTGGTGGAGGGCGGCGGGGTGTAGTAGCCGGTGCGGTCGGCCACTGGGACCTCGTCGTAGGGATCAGCCTGGCCGGGGGCGAGGTAGAAGCAGGCGGTGGCGGCGTAGAGGGTGGGCCTGGTGTTGGGGTAGTACTTCTCGATTGCGGCCTCGAAGGAGGTCTGGAAGGGGACGTTGTCGGTGATGTGCCATCGGTTGACGCAGACGTGGCCGCGGTTGCCGCCATCGTTGTGGGGCTGGTTATGATACGCGTTGACGAACTTCTGGGGGCAGCACCAGGCGTAGCCGAAGTAGTCCTCGGACCCCGTGCCGATGGTGGAGGGGAACTTCTCGCCGTCAATGAAGAACTTCTCGTCGCCTTCGCCCCACCAGCCGCCGCGCGGGTTCCAGACGTGGAGCATGACGCCGACGAAGCGGCCGCGGCCCTGGGTCTTGAGCATCGGCCAGTCCCAGCACTCGGCGGTCATGCGTTCCGGCTCGGCGGGCAGGTGGACGTCGCGGTGCCACTTGGCGTGGAACCGCCCGAGGCCCTCGATGGGCTTGGTGAGGGGGGCGTGGGTGACGCTCAGGCTCACGGTGCGGGGGTCCTTGCCGTCGTTGGTCAGCTCGATGAGTGCCTTCTTTGCGAAGGGCATGTACCAGAGGGCGTACATCTCGCCGTTGGCCATGCCGAGGGGCAGCGAGCGGTACTCCTTGTAGCCGGGGGCCGAGCCGAAGAAGTCGCCGAGGGGCGACCAGACGGCGGGCTTGGGGTCGTCGTCCCAGGTGATGCGGAGGCATAGCTCACGGAGCACCGCGATGTCGTCGGGCGGCTGCGGGAGTTCCAGCTTGGCCCGGAGCGCGGTGATGGCGCGCGGGCCGGCGAGCTCGACGCGGGCCGGCTTGCCGGGCTCGACGGCCAGCTTGGGGCTCTCCGTTATCTCGCCCTGGCGCGGGGCGGCGGGGTCGGTGCCGCAGTTGGCCTCGAGGAACTCGTTGGCCTTCTCGAGCGCGGCGGTCTCTTCGGCCGACAGGTCGCGGCGGAAGGTTGGCAGCACGGTGTCCTTGGGGTAGGTGGTGTAGACGAACTGGTAGTAGGCCCCCCAGCCCTTGTCGGCGGTGATCTTGCAGGACTTCTGGAAGGGGATGGGCACGTAGGCGTTCCAGCCCATCGCCAGGACGTGGCAGAGGGCTTTGCCCTTGAAGGGCGGCTCGTTGCCGTCGAAGTAGCTGTGGAACGGGAGGTCAATGGCCGGCTTCTCGGCGCCGTCGAGGGAGACGTAGACGCGGCCTTTGGCGGCCCTGGCCGACCAGATGCGCCAGATGACGCCCGGGCCGTCCATTTCCGCGAAGACCTCCTTGTCCCCCTCGCGGCGGATGATCCCGTTGCCGTCGCCGTTGGCGAACCAGCGGACGTACTTGCCCGCGGCCTCGTCGAACTTGCTCGCGCGGTCGTAGCTCGAGGCCTGCTGGCACTTTTCGCCCGCGGGCGGCAGGACCGCCAGGGCCTCCAGGTCGGTGAGCCGCCTGATCAGGTCGAGGTACGCCCACTTCTCGCCGGCGCCGGCCAGCCTGCCCGCCGCAAGCGCCGCCAACACGCAAGCCACCGCTATCCTTCGCATCTCATGTCCCCCAAGAGAAGGCTGATTGGTCCGAAGAGGCCCGGTTTGGTGTGATGCTAGCGCCTCGCCCCCGGCATGTCAAGACAGGAAGGTGGCCGTCAGACATGAAGAGTCCAGAGGTCTGGCGGCCAGTGGGCGGGGCGGGCTGGGGAGGAGGCGGGTCGGCAGTGCAGCGGCAGCCTGGGTTCCCGCACCGCCGGCGGACCACCACCAGGGAGCCGTCCACCATGGGGCCGAAGGCGGCGAGCTTCTTGAGACGAGCGGCCACCTCCCTGCGATAGCTACTGGCGTTCTTCTCGAAGGGCATGGGCTTTTCTCCTTCAACAGGCTGTCGCATGTAACTGGCCTGCGCGCGAATGGCGCTTGACCTTGATCGCTGCCTCGCATATTATGCCGTGAACCAAGTGAGGAGTGCCACGTTTTGAGGAATGCACGCGATGAGCCATGTTGAAGGGGACCCCGCCCGGCCCGCGGGCTGGCGGGCGGCGGTGCGCGGCAATGTGCTGATGATGGGCCTGGTGAGCCTGTTCACCGACTTCTCGAGCGAGATGATCTACCCGCTCCTGCCCATCTTCTTCTCTGGCCTCGCGGTGCAGGCGGGGGTGCCGCCCGAGGCGGTGGCCGGCTGGGTGGCCTTCTACCTGGGGCTGATGGAGGGGGTGGCGGAGACGACGGCGAGCCTGCTGAAGTTCTTCTCGGGGCGCATCAGCGACGCCCTCGGCAAGCGCAAGGCCCTGGCGGTGCTCGGCTACGGCATCTCGTCGGTGGTGCGGCCGCTGATGGCCCTGTGCGCCGCGGGCTGGCACGTGGTGGGCCTGCGGTTCCTCGACCGCGTGGGGAAGGGGGTCCGCACGGCGCCCCGCGACGCGCTGATCAGCGACTCGGTGGGCAAGGAGTACCGCGGCATCGCCTTCAGCTTCCACAGGGCGATGGACCACACGGGGGCGATCCTGGGGCCGGTGGTGGCGGTCGCTATCCTGTATGCCTTCCTGGGCTACGGCCTCTGGCGGGGCACCACCGACCGGGCAACGCCCGATGAGATGAAGGCCCTCCGCTGGCTCTTCGCCTTCGCCGTCATACCGGGCATCGCGGCAATGGTGTCGCTGGTGGGCAGGGTGAAGGAGATCGCGCCGAAGGCCGCGGCGAAGGACCCGGCGGACCCGCCCGTGAAGCTGCCAGGCCGCTTCTATGCCTTCGTGGGAGCCGTCACGCTCTTCGCCCTGGGCAACAGCTCGGACCTCTTCATCGTCTTCTACGGCCGCACGATGTTCGGCCTGAGCCTGCCGGGGCTGATTGGGCTATGGGTCGCGCTCCACGTCTCGAAGGCCCTGTTCAGCTTCCCGGGCGGATTCCTCTCGGACAAGCTCGGCCGCCGCCCGGTCATCATCGCGGGCTGGCTGGTCTACGCGCTGGTGTACTTCGGCATGGCTCTCGTGGCCGAGCAGTGGCAGTTCTGGGCGCTCATCGCGGCCTACGGCCTCTACTACGGGCTGGTGGAGGGCGCGGAGAAGGCGCTGGTGGCCGACTTCGTCCCCAGCGAGCACCGCGGCACCGCCTTCGGCCTCTACCACACCGCGGTCGGCTTGGCGGCGTTCCCGGCCAGCCTCGCCTTCGGCATGGTCTGGGAGGCCTTCGGCCCAGCCATCGCCTTCACCATCGGGGCCTACCTGGCCGGCCTCGCCGCACTCTTTCTCCTCCTGGTCCTGTCCACTGCCAGGGGCAAGCGGTGAGTGAGAGCAACGGGTCCGTGGAGGCGGTTGTGGCCAGGCTCGAGGAGGCCCTCGGCAGCACGCTGCCGCCGGGCGAGCTGGCGCGGCTCCGGCGCGCCATCGCGCTCGCGCGCCGCGCCCACGAGGGCCAGAGCCGCGACGACGGCGCGCCCTACATCGTTCATCCCTTGCGAACCGCCCTGGTCCTCGCCGAGGAACTGGGCGTGACCGAGCCCGACGCCCTCTGCGCCGCAGTCCTGCACGATGTCCTCGAAGACGACAAGAGCCTGACAGCGGAGGACCTCGGCGGCGACTTTGGGCCACGAGTCGCCCGGATGGTCGGCACGCTCACCAAGCCCACGAAGGCCGAGGGCTCGCGCGAGGAGGTGAACCGCGAGTACTTCCCGCGCGTCGCGCGGGCCGACCTTGCGACCCGTCTGGTGAAGCTGGCAGATAGGCTCGACAACACGCGCGACCTCGCGCGCTGCCCCGACCCCGCGAAGCGCCAGCGGAAGCTCGACGAGACCCGAGCCTTCTATCTCGCCCTCATCGAGCAGCTTGAGGACCCGGCGGCGCGGGGCACACTCGGCCAGGCCTTCGCCCAGGCCATCGCCCAGGCGGAGTCTATGCTCGGGACGCCGCCTCAGAAGTGAGGGAACAAGGTTGTGGGTTGCGCGGCGTCTTGCTCCCGAAGGGAGCGCAGTGGGTTGCCGGCGGCTTCAGCCGCCGGACCCGGTAGCTAGAAACACCGAAGTCCCGAAGGGACGGCAGAACACGTTCACGGACCGCTTCGCCACGGGGGTTCTGCCGTCCCTTCGGGACTGGTCCCGGGGTTGGCGCCCGATCCGGCGGCTGAAGCCGCCGGCAACCCACTGCTGTCCCTTCGGGACTGAGGAGAGCACGCGCGCTGATCCTAGAAACTATCTCCTTCACTGCGAGGCAGTGCCTGGGGCCCATTGCGCGAGGTGCGCACCCGGCACGCCCAAACAAGTTTGGGCGTGGCACCCGCCGGGAGGTGCATGTGACAGACCTCGTCGTGCCCCGTGCGCGAGAGACCGCAAGTCCAATGTTCAATGCTCAATGCTCAACCTTCAATGACCAAGTGGAAGAGCGGGCGAGGCCTGGAGGCTTACTTGGTCATTGGGCATTGAGGATTGGGTATTGAGTATTCGGCCGTTCGGCTCACTTGTGGAAAGGAGGACCGCCATGCCGGCCAAGAAACTGAAGGAGTTCCTGGACGCCCAGGGGGTGAGGTACGTGACGCTGACGCACTCGCCGGCGTTCACGGCGCCCGAGATCGCCGCCTCCGCGCACATCCCAGGCAAGCAATTGGCCAAGACCGTGATGGTGAAGATTGACGGAGCGATGGCGATGGCGGTGCTGCCGGCGAACGTGGGGGTGGACTTCAAGGCCCTGGCGGCGCTGGCCGGGGCGCGAAGGGCTGAGCTGGCGACCGAGGCCGACTTCGCCGACCTCTTCCCCGAGTGCGAGGTGGGGGCCATGCCGCCCTTCGGCAACCTCTACGGCATGGCGGTGTTCGCCGAGCAGAGCCTGGCGGAGGACCTGGAGATCGCCTTCAACGCCGGCTCGCACAAGGAACTGGTGCGGCTGGCCTACGCCGACTTCGCGCGCCTGGCCCAACCGAAGGTGGGCGTCTTCGCAAGGAAGGGCTGAGCCGCTGAAGGCGGCCTTCGCAGGGGATGATTGGATGGTTGGATGAATGGATGATTGCCTGACACCCATCCACCCATCCATTCCTCCACCCATCCCCTGCGAGATTGGGCGCGAACCGCAGACGAGTCGCAACTCACGACCTCAAAGCGTGGGACCTACGGCCGTGCGAGCGGCTCCCAGCCGAGCAGGTCCTTCGCGCGGGTGCAGGGGACGTGTTTGCCCGTGTAGTCGCCCGCGATGTTGAGGACGTGGGCGCCGGCCAAGGGCGCCGTGAGGGAGAGGGCGATGGCGCTCGCCACGTCGGGAGCAGCCGTCTGCCCGCCCACGCGGCCGGCCCGGGCCGCCCGCTGCCAGTCCTCCAGCGGCATCGGGCCGTTGAGGCGCAGGGAGACGACCGCCATCTTGTGGACCCTCGCGAAGAAGTCGCACACGATCTCCCCCAGGCGCTTGGTGAAGCCGTAGAGGTCGGGCGCATCGGCCGGAGTGTCCTCGCCCTCGGGGAAGCCGGCCGGCCTGTAGCCGTAGACGGACATCGAGCTGGTGTAGACGGCCCGCCTGATCCCCGCCTCCGCCGCGGCCTGTAGCACGCGGTGGAGGTGCTTCACGTGGATGTCGTAATTCGCATCAATGTCCTTCACGTCGTACCCCCCCGCGCTGGTTCGGGCCATGGCCATGTAGACGACGCCCTCGACGCCTTCGAGCGCGCGGCGGACCGCCGCGATGTCCGCGGCTGAGCCCTGGACGTAGTCCAGGGCCCTGGAGTTTCGCGGTTTGGTTCTGCCTGTCTTTGAGTGCTTCGCCATAACATAGCAGCATGGCTCGACTTGTGCAAGTTGCACTTGACTCTCATTGTGGAATGTGGTATCTAGTAATATAACTAGAGTACGGAGTAA
>Ga0194112_10008916_pt1 | contig 12844 bp, 15 predicted proteins | sample TA2MahC400mmetaG_FD_146191 | JGI IMG/M metagenome (GOLD analysis project Ga0194112, IMG submission 146191) | Freshwater microbial communities from Lake Tanganyika, Tanzania - TA2015016 Mahale Deep Cast 400m | ecosystem: Environmental > Aquatic > Freshwater > Lake | place: Tanzania: Lake...
GTTGGACTTTTTTTAATCGCTGTTGGCAAAAAGCATTTTGGCCAAGAAATTCCCTTTGGTCCCTTTTTGTCTGCATCCACAATTGCCACTTTACTTTACGGTGAATCTTTGCTACATTTATTTCGAACATTTATTCCAATCATCTAAACTATGCAACTGCCCAAAACATTTACCACAAGCGAAGCGCTACCACACCTACCACAAGCGAAGCCCGCCGATTCGGCGGGCGAGCGCTACCACACCTACCACATCAAAGGATTTACTTTGATTGAACTTCTTGTTGTCGTTGCGGTTTTAGGGATTTTATCCAGTGTAGTAACTGTTGCCGTTAATCCAACTGATTTAGTACCAACATCTGGCGGCGGTATTAACTTTGGTATTCTTATTTTCTTTGGCACGGGGTTAGGTTTAATAGGTTTTGGTGGTTGGTATTTTCTACTCAAGAAAGGCAAACTAAAATTACCAGTAAAGAAGGAGAAAGGTGAGGTTTTTGTAGAACGGGACCAAAAGAGGAAAGAGGATATTGAACGACTGCAGGCGATGGTGGAGGCTTATTATAAACTCAATGGAGTTTATCCCGACCCCACTCAATTTGAGGAATTAAAAGTAGATTTGAAACCCGAGCCAAAAGACCCTTTGGGAGGACAGAGTGTCGGGGAAACAGAAGAAATTTTTGACTATCATTATGACAACTGGAGTGTAAAGGAAAACAAAGATACAACAAGTACTTATCGTTTGTGGGCATTTTTGGAAAATGAAAATGACCCCGCGGCAAAAGATGGAAAATATCTGGTCACCCCAGAAACTTATGGCAAGGAACTTATACCCAAGATGCCTGAAACGCCTGAAGTTCCTGTGGAGACTATGGTTGAAGAGAAACCTAAGGAAGAAATACCGGAGGCGCAGTTGCGAAAACCTGAGGTAGCCGCTTTTGCTCCATCACCACAAGCAATTTATCTTCCAGCCCAAGACAAAATCACCCAAATTTTGCTGGTTATCTTTTCTTTGGTCGTTTTTATAATTACAATTGTTAATGCCTACATGGTCTACAAACTCAACCAACTAACTGCATTCCTAATGCAGCTTTTGGGGAAGGGACTCTGAAATGAAATTTTCAATTTTCCCGCCTTTGCGCTCCGTCGCCAAAGCTATGGAGCGTCGGCGACCGAGGCTTCGGCGGGCAGGCAATTTTCAATTTTCAATTTACCCGCTTTGCCGTAGGTGGACGGGCTTCACATTAGTCGAACTCCTTGTCGTCATTATGCTGATGGGGGTTCTTTCTGGTTTTGCCATTGTCCAAACAATGACTTATCACAAACAGCAAGTTCTGCAGGATGCGGCGGAGCAACTTGTTACAGACCTAAAAACCGCACAAACCAAGGCTGTATCAAGCGTTCAAGACGAAGTTTGCACTTATGGAACTAATACCGTAAAGATTAAAGCCTACTTTGCTCAAGCGCAATCAAGCACTAGTTATTCAGTCAACCGTGATTATAAAAATGCAAACTGTACCAATTCTCAAGTTTTTAGCGCCGAATTAGAATCTCCAACTGAAATTAGAAATTGGACCCAAGCGGTTTCTTTTCTTGTGCCGACTGGGAAATTGGAAGCCACTCTTTCAGGACCAATTATTGTATGCTACACTAATGTTGGATACCATAACATAACGGTTGAACCGTCAGGAAGAATCTATCGCAGTCAACGATTAGGTACAATTTGTCCTTAGGCACCGTTGTCATTCTGGAGGGAGCGAAGCGACCGATAGAGTCTAGGCTTTAAGGCCGTTTCCCTTTTTTTACGCTTATGCTGGATTCTATCGTCCCTCGCTATGCTCGGGACTCCAGAATGACCAAAGTAGAATAATGTTAAAAAAGTGCTTTACATTCCCTACCCAGCGCGGCGTAACCCTCATCGAAGTCCTTCTTGCTGTGGTACTCATCGGCATTCTCTCGGCGGCTTTAATTCAATTGGGGATTACTGCCTTAAAAGGCGCCAATGCCGGCAAAATGCGTTCGGTCGCGGTGGAGCTGACCAAACAAGGGTTGGAAGCGGCGCGGGCAAAACGCGATGAAAACAGTAGTGCCTTTTTTGCCCAAAGCGATGGCTTTTATAGATATACTGGTTCAGCTTTTGAACCTATTTCCGGCACCGAGCCAGTTATGCCAGCAGATAAAGACCCTTACGCAGTAACTGGGTTTACCAACTATTATCGAGTAATTCACTTTGAGACAACGGCAACCGATACCATAACCGTTACAGTAAAAACCTATTGGCAGGAGGGGGGAAGTTATAATTCAGTTGACATGGCAACTGTGCTGACAAAATGGAGATAAATTCAATTTTCAATTTTCAATTTTCAATTTTCAATTTAAGACACAGGCAGGTGGGATTTACATTGATAGAGATTTTGGTAACTGTTGCGATTTTGGGGTTAATCTCAACGGCTGCCATCTCTATTTTTACTTCGATGACGGCGGCTTACAATAAATCCCGCATTATCAATGAACTGCGGGAAGAAGGAACGCGGGTTATGAGTGAAATGGAAACTTTGGTGCGTGCGAGCGAAAATGCAGAAGGTAGTGGTTCTTCCACTCTTATTCTTACCCTCAACAGCGGTTCCTTAGAATACCAACAAAATGGACAGTGCAAAACTGTCACACTTTCTTTGGGCAGTGCCACTGCTGATAAAAATAATTATATTAACAAAGCCTTGTCAGTTTGTGAGGCAGCGGCAATCGGCGCCGGCGAACTGACCAATACCAATCGCACTTCAGGTGTTAATGTTTCGGCATTAACATTCAGTGTAACCGGCAGCGGACCCAAAGTTGTAAAAATTAATTTAATTTTGGAACAAGGTCTTGATGCCGCAACCAGACAGGATTACCGCGCCAGCGTCAATTTGGAAACAACGGTTTCAACAAGGAGTTATTGATGCTTGACAAAAATTCTAAAATCGCTAAACTAAAATTGGAAGCGCGAAAGAGACAAAGAAAGAATGCGGCGAAATTTCTGTATGATATCGCTACCCGCTAAGAGTCTATGCCAAAAAATCGCGGTTCAATTTTACTACCAATACTGCTTGTCTCTACGATTGCCTTAGCAATGGCACTCGCTGTTGCCAGTCGTTCTTTGAAAGGCCTAAAAACGACCGGCGAAACCGAAGAAAGTAGTACCGCCTATTCCGCGGCCGAAGCCGGCATTGAGCAGGCGCTTTACTCGATTGAAACAACCGGTTCTGCTTCGGATATCACAAGTCCAGTTGCGGTGGGCGCCGGCGGCTATATCAAAGAATTAACTGTTACTCAGAGTGGGGGTGGTCCAAACTACCTTGTTGAAGGCGCGGTAGCAAAAGACGATGTCGTCGAGCTTAAACTTAATGGTTACACAGGTAGCACTCTTTCCATCTATTGGGCGGATAGCAGTGACAGCCAACAAGTTCCGCTTCCCATTCAAAATTTAGCTTCATTAGTAATAACTTATGTTTATGGTAACCCGCCATACTCAATAAAAAAAGCGGCAGTTAATTGTGATACTTCGCGAAGCAATGGTTTTGCAAATGCCGGTACTGGAATTACAATTGATATTGAGGGACAAACAGTACAGATGTATTGTGGCTATAATTTTTGTGTGAATAATTCCTGCGATGCGATTATTCCCTCGGGAGCAGCACCTCAAATTATTCGTTTACGACCAATGTACAATAAAGCCGGAATCCTGGTTCAGGCAGAAACAGGGACAAGCCTGCCCTCGCAAATGCTTACTATTAAATCAACCGGCCAAGCCGGGAAAACCGAGCGCACAGTAGAAGTCACCCGCAGCAAACCCTCTTTGCCGGCAATTTTTGATTTTGTTTTATTCTCCGGCTCCAGTTCTATACCATTGCAGAAATAAATCCTCTTTGGTAAAATAAAACAAGAATGGGAGGTAGTGTAATGGTAACACACTGCGCTCTGAACGCAGAGACTCTAGGTTCGAGCCCTAGTCTCCCAGCCATCGGTTGTTAAATATTTTATAGTCAATTCAACAACTGTCTCGTTTCCAGCTTCGTCTTTGGCAACAATTTTTAATAGATTTTCGCCGTCGGCAAGTTTTAGTTGAAAACGAAAATTTCCCTCTAAATCAACAATCACCTGATGCTCATTAATAGTAACGATTGATTTTGGTTCGGTAGTTCCGGAAATTGTAATCCAGGATTGCTCTTCGCCGCTAAACTCTGCCCCATCGGTTGGTTCTGATACCGTAAGCTCCGGCGGTGTTTTATCATAAACAACAATTTCCGCTTTGGACGGTTGGCTTTTTTGCCCCTTGGCAGAGACAGCTTGAGCGGAAATTTTATTTCCACCCTCAATTAATTGCAAATCCTTTACCTCAAATCTACCTCCGGAATCAGCCAAAACTTTTTTTGCTTCTTCGTCATTTATTAAAATTAAAACATCTACGCCGGCATTTGCCCAACCAGAAACAGAAAATTTACTTAAATCATTGATTGCCGAAGGCAAGAGGTCAAGACGCGGCGCGCCAATAAAGGTTTCTTCTTCGGTTTTGTTGGTTGATGGGGTCGGCGCAAATTTTGTCCAGATTGAACCTAAGGTTGCCACAATCTGCACGCCCCAAAAGTATAAAAAGGCGGCGAAGGCAAGGATAATAATGATGGTAACGGCAAACTTGCGGTAGGCCGAAATTTCTTCGGCCCGCAAAGAATCCTGCGGTCGGTATGAGTAAAGCGGCTGTTTAACTTTTCTCCTTTGAAATTTCCTGGTCATCTTGTATTTGATTTTAATAAAATTACTTCATCTTGACAAGACGAGCATATCATAGTTGACAAGCGACAAAATCGTTGCGCCTGTCCCGTGTCCGCCATCTGGCGGATTTACGGGAATCGCGGGAATTTTGTTGCAAACTTTTGGCTCTATGGATGAACCAGAGAAAATTTGCTGTCAGGAATTTTAAAAAATTGGCCCGCCTGCCTTTGGCCCGCCCATTGAAATAAATTGGCTTGCCAAGCCTGTCTGTCGCAGGCAGGAATTAGTCCGTCCGTTATTTAACTCTTTTTAAACCGCTAATACAGAGAGGTTGTTGTGATATAAACGATCAGTGGCATCAGTAGAAGTTTGGGTTTAACTCTTTTTAAATCGTTAATGTTGAGTGCTAACGAAGCGCAAATTTCAAAATTATTTTGGATTTATCTCGGCTGATTAGCGATTTATCTCGGCTGATTAGCAAAGCAGTTGACCGGAAATCCAAACTTGCCTTTTGTCGTATAATAGCTATGATGAAACACAGTCGGACAACCCTTTGGTTTATTATCATAATCACCGCAATTGCGATTTTTTTTGATTTCCCCAAAACGCATGTCAAAATTGATCGCGGACCAATAAAAGTTGACACCGATATTGGCGGCTATAATTTGGATATTAATCTTTTGGGAGTAAGAATTAAACGCAATTTGGAAATTAAGCGTGGTTTGGATTTGCAGGGTGGACTGGCTGTTACTTTGCAGGCCGATATGAGCGAGATTAATGAGGCCGACCGTAATATCGCGCTTGAATCAGCAAAAAATGTGATTGAGCGGCGAGTTAATTTTTTTGGGGTCACTGAACCGAATATTTATACTTCACAAGTTAGCAACAATTATCGTGTCATTGTTGAACTGCCGGGGGTTACGGAAACCATGGAGGCGTTACAACTTATTGGGCAGACGGCGCAGCTTGATTTTCGCGAAACTGCAACCGCTGAAACCGCTGAGGAGTTCGCTGAGGGCGCGGAAGGATTTGTAAAGACTGATCTTACGGGTAAAGATTTGAAAAGAGCGCAGGTTGTTTTTGCGCCAACCACAGGACAACCGCAGGTGGCACTCACCTTTGCTGACGAGGGCGCCAAGAAGTTTGAAGAAATTACCAGGCGCAATGTGGAAAAGCCGTTGGCAATTTATCTTGATGAGGTGCTGTTGACTGCCCCGCGGGTGCAGCAGGTTATTTCCGAGGGCGAAGCAGTAATTTCCGGGCAGTTTAGTTTAGATGATGCCAAGCGCTTGGCAATTCAATTAAATGCCGGCGCCCTGCCGGTGCCGATTACAATTCTTCTGCAAAGAAATATTGGACCAACCTTGGGCGCCGAGTCAGTGCAAAAAAGCATCCGCGCCGGACTGGTTGGTCTTTCGCTGGTGGCGATATTTATGATTGGTTATTATAAACGGCTGGGCTTTTTGGCAGTGATTGCTTTAATTATTTATGGTTTAATTACGCTTTTTTTGTATAAATTCATTCCGGTTACTTTAACTTTGGCTGGTATTGCTGGTTTTATTTTGTCCGTTGGCATGGCTGTGGACAGCAATATCTTGATATTTGAGAGAATAAAAGAGGAACTTAAAATTGGACGGCCATTAAAAGCGGCAATGGAGCTTGGATTTGGTCGAGCTTGGGACAGTATTCGCGATGCCAATGTTGCTACTTTAATTACGGTTTTTATTTTGTTTAATCCTTTTCACTGGAGCTTTTTGGCAACTTCGGGTATGGTTCGCGGATTTGCTTTGACTTTAGGTTTGGGAATCGCAACTTCCCTTTTTACCGGAATTGTGGTGACAAGGACATTGGTGAGGGTATTTTATAAATCCTAATGTTTCCGAATTTTATTAATCCGAATTTATCCGAATATTAGGATACATTTGGACTATTTCCATTAGGATTCCATTCGGATGATAGATTTCATACGTTATAAATGGCTATACTTTTTGATTTCGGCAATGGTAATCCTGCCCGGGGTTTTCTCGTTAGTGAAATGGGGACTGAAGCCTTCGATTGATTTCACCGGCGGGACGATTTGGGAAATTGCAACCGCAGAGAACACTGAGAAGTCCACAGAGAACGCTGAAATTAAAAAAGGGGATTGGCAAAAGATTTTAGAAGAAAAACAAGTAGAGGTCATAAGTATTGAGGAAAAACCAGAAGAACATTTTATTTTGCGCTTAAAAGCAATTGACGATGCGAAAAAAGAAGAACTTACTAGCGCATTTCGTGATAACCTCAAAGATTTTACTGAGATTCGTTATGAATTAGTTGGCCCCACCCTTGGTCGGGAGTTGTTGGTAAAAACCATAACCGGCGTAGTCCTGGCCGCTTTCTTAATTCTTCTTTATGTCGCCTACCGCTTCAAGGATAAAATGTATGGAATTTGCGCAATTTTGGCAATGTTTCACGACACCCTGGTTTTGCTGGGCAGTTTTTCTTTGCTCGGACATTTTTTTAATGTCGAAGTTGACACTTTATATGTGACCGCGGTTCTAACAATTCTTTCCTTTTCTGTTCATGACACCATTGTCGTTTATGACAGAATCCGCGAGTCTATTAAGAAAAATTTACCCGTCTCGGGCGGCGATTTTACTTTTCTTGTTAACAAGGCTATTAACGAAACACTGACCCGTTCAATTAATAATTCTTTGACAATTATCTTTATGCTTTTGGCGTTAGTAATTCTCGGCGGCGTTACTATCCGCTGGTTTGCCGCCGCGCTTTTAATTGGAATAATTACCGGCACCTATTCTTCAACCTTTACGGCAACGCCCTTACTTGTTTTATGGCACGAACTTAAATCGCGAAAAAGGTAATTTACTCTTTTGTCTCTTGTTTTGTATCCGTTAATAGACTATGATAAAAACAGTATGACTTGGGAAGTTGCAATAACCAAGATACCTGAAGCCCAAACGGACAAATTCCCTATCCGCCAGCGGGCGGACCCGAAATTCACAATCCGCTCCCAAAAACCCCGGCGGTTTTCTGCTTTTTTGATGATTGGGGCGGGAGTTTTGATTTTGAGCTATTTGAGTTTTACCTTTATTTTCGGGAAAAGGCAGACTAATTCATCAACCGCAGAAGAACTCCAAGAGGTATTGGGTATCGGTGAGGAAAAGAAAAGCAATTCGCATTTTGGCGAATTGCTAGACTCTAAGCAGCCAACCGCCAACCGCCAACCACCAACCACCAACCAGCCCGACCCCGCTCTTCATATTACACAAACCGACCTTAATTCTTTCGGTAAAATCTTGGGGCTTAAACAAAATCAGCCTGTAGGGATTGACATTCCGGCTGAATTTTCCATTACTATTCCGGCTTTGGGAGTTAAAGACGCAAAAGTATTAACTAATGTTGACGGAACAAACGAATCTACCTATCAAAAGGCGTTAGAGGCGGGTATTGCTCACTTTGCCGGTTCGGCTCTGCCCGGAGAATACGGCAATGTTTTTCTTTTTGGCCATAGCATGATTCCTATTTTGGCACGCGGAACTTACCTTTCTATTTTTACTAATCTGCCAAAATTAAAAAGGGGCGATGTTGTCTTTGTGGAATATGGAAACGAAAATTTAAGATATCTAATTGAACAGACAGCGGTTGTTAATCCCAAGGATGTATTTGTTCTAAGGCAGCCAAAAAATGAAGAATTGATAACTTTGATGACTTGCATTCCCCCCGGTTTTGGTAGTGATCGTTTTGTGGCAATTGCCAAAAGAGATTAAAATTAAACTTTTGGCTTCAAAATGACGATGAAGCGGAGCAATTAAAAATACTTTTTTACCTTTACGAAGGGCGAAAGAAGCAACTTGAATGATTGAAGAAGCGGCCTCAACCACAAAAACTCCGCCAATGATTGGCAAAACCAAAGCTTGATTAATCATCAATGCGATTGCTCCCAGCATTGCTCCAAAAGCCAGGGCTCCGCTATCACCAAGATAAAGCCGAGCGGGATAGATATTGAAATATAAAAAAGGAAGTAACGCGCCCATTAGGACGGCAATAAAAAGTTGAATGTCGCCATGATGGATGCTATGGATGAACCAGAGAAAATTTGCTGTCGGGAATTTTAAAAAAGGGGCAAATTTTCACGGTTCACTATTAATGTGTTGCTGTCAACCTTTAAGGTTGGTTTGGCCTGTGTATAAACAAAAATAAACCTTGAGGTTAAATAACTTTCAAGTACAAGGTCAGATAAGCAAAAACAACCTTTAAGGTTGGTTTTGGCGTTATAATACCACCAAAAACAACGAAAGTTCTGTCTCCAAATCTCCTTTTCCGGTTTTGCAGGCAACGTCAATGTTAAAAAGTTGCCGGTAGATTTTCTTGAGTTCATCAAGCTCCCAATACCTTGCTTGCCGCCGAGTTGTTTGCACGACAAAGGGATGCAGTTTGCTCAAATTACCCGAAGATTTCATTGAAATAAGCAGACGGAATTGACGAACAAGCATGGCAAAAAGATACCAAGGGTCTTGTTGTTGGGATAAAAGATTGGAGAAAAGTTTCACCGCCATGTTTTTGTTTCTAACGGCAACGGCGTCAGTAAAATTGAAGATGTTTTCTTCCGCGCTCGGCAGACAAAGTTTTTTTACATCCTCAACCGTAATCTCCCGTCCGTTGGTATAAGCAACGAGTTTTTTGATTTCATTCTCAAGCGCCCAGAGGTTGCTGCCGTGTAAGCGAATAAGTTCCTCAACGGCACCAGAACTGAAAATCTGGGAATCTGCAAGACTGGTAATCCATTTTTCTACCTCTGGTTTTCTTAACATTTTAAACTCCTGCCCCTCGGCATTTTTAAGGAGCCACTTGACAATTTTTAGTCGCAGGTCTATTTTTTCTTCCCAAAAAATAATATTTACATCTTTTGCTTCCGGCAAAAAAGCAAAAAGATTGTCCAGTTCTTTTTTACTGGCATTTTTCAAAAAGCCGCGCAAAACAAAAAGTGTTTTTGCGGCAAAAAGCGATTGTTGAGACAAAACATCGGACAAACTTCTAAGTTCCAAAATCTCCCGAGTTTGGTCGGTGAAGTCAAGTTTTTTGGTTTCGGAAAAACTTTTGGCTAATTCGTCAATTTTCTTGCGAATCAAGTAGTCGTTCTCGCCATAAAAAAGATGAAGCATAAGGACATTATAAAATAAAAGAGTAAAGAGAAAAGAGTAAAGAGAAAAGATAAAAGAGAAAAGAGTAAAGAGAAAAGAGTAAAGAGTAAAGAGAAAAGAGAAAAGAGAAATTAATTTTTGAATTTTACTTTGCCGCGCCCGCTTCGCCTGCGAAGCATGGCGGGCGGGTAATTTTGCTCTTTGCTTTTTACTCTTTTATTTTTTTAGAAATAGAAATTAGACATTTGCAAAATATGATATACTGTATCCAATGCCCCGAAAAAAGTTAATCACTTTTTCCATACTTGGAACTTTGACCGTGATTGCGGCCGCTATCTTTTGGTATGCCTGGTATCAACTTTTACACTCTCCTTACGCTTTAATTTTCGGCGGAGAAAATATCTTGTCCAAAGCAATAATTTTTGCTGTCGCCGCCACTTTGTTTTTGAGTTTTCTTTCTTTAGTAAATTTGCTAATAAACGACACCCGTTGCCGTATTGCAACTTTTCTCCTTGCCAGCTTTTCTATTTTTTCAATTTTTCAATTTGACCCCCAAACCATTGCCTTTGCCCTTTTCTTTTTCCTTGCCCTTTGCTATTTCTCCATCCGCAGTCAAATTCAAATCAAAGAACATTTGCATTTCTCGGCCGGGCATCTTTTTGGACCAACCTTGGGAAGTTTAATTACTTTAATTTCACTGATTTTTGCTGTTCAATATTTTTTCGCCGCGCAGGCAAATATCTCGCAATTTAAACTAGAAATTCCCGCCCATATTTTTGACCAGGTTGTAGACCTGATTCCAAGTGTAAAGGGTATTAAGACCGGGGAAGTTTTGCAAAGCCAAATACAAATTCCGGAAGAATTAATTCCTTATATTGAAAAAGGCGAATTTCCGCCGGAAATTGCGGCGGAAATAGAAAAATATCTGCCAGCGGGAGTTACAATCGAACAAGCAATAACCGAGTTGCAAAAAATTGTTCACGAGCAGGGTGGAGTAATAGAAGTAAGCGAGGAGGATATGCGTGCGGTTGAGGAACAAGTTGGGCCTTTACCCGAAGAAGCGAAACAATTCATCACTGCGCCGACGGGTGGTTCCCAAATAAACTTAGCAGGACCGATTCAACAAATTGTTGAAGCTCAACTAAACAAAATAATTGAGCCCTACAAAAAATACATTCCATTGGTTTTTGCCGCTTTGGCGTTTTTGCTTATCAAATGGTTTGGCAATTTTGTCAATCTTCTTAGCACTTGGCTTTTGGCAATTTTCGTAAAAATCTTGCTTTGGACCAAAGCAGCAAAACTTGAAACCGAGAATGTTCAGGCGGAAAAGATTGTGGTAAAATAGTTGTAAAATTTCTAATTTCTACTAAATTTCTATCTAATTTCTACTAAATTTCTGAAATTTAATAGAAAGTATTGACCTGCCGAATTAAATCTACTGGATCAATAATAGTGAACCGTAATAGTGAACCGTGAAAATTTGCACCTTTTTTAAAATCCCTGAGAGCAAATTTTCTCTGGTTCATCCATAGTTTGGAAGGGAGGTGAAAAATATGGTGAAACAATTATTACTGGTGCCGCTTTTGGCAATATTTCTATTTGCCGGAGCAGTGCAGGCGCAAACCCCGAATAGTGTAAATCCTGCGGATTTAACTACGGGGCAGGCAAATGACCTGCCGGACCCTGGCATGCTTCCCGGAAATCCTTTTTATTTTTTGAAAAGCTGGTCGGAGGACATTGGAACATTCTTTACTTTTGGCGACGTGGCTAAAGCGGAACGGTTCTTAAATTTATCAGAGAAGCGATTAGCTGAAGCGAACGCCCTGGCAAACAAAGGAAAGTCGGAGATAGCCGAAAAAGCGATTGGGCGCTATCAAGAACAGCTTAGTCGCGCTTTAGCCAAAGCCGAAGAAGCAAAAGCAAAGGGTCTTGATACCGACGAGGTTTTAGCCAAAGTTTCCGAGGCAACTCTCAAACATCAGGCAGTTTTAGCCGATGTTTATGAAAGAGTACCTGAACAAGCCAAGCCGGCTATTGAACGGGCTATGCAAGTCGGAATGCGCGGACACGAAGAAGCTCTAAAAGCAGTTTCTGGCGAGAAGCGGGAAGAGGTTATGCGGGATGTAGAAGAGAAAAGACAGGAAGTGGAACAAAAACTTGAGGATTTAAGAAATAAAGGGGTGCCGGTTCCAACAATCCCAACCAGAGAGGAAATTGAGCAAAAAATTCCTGCTCGACCAGAGACCGGAAAACCTGAAACGCCCGGACAGCCGCAAACCCAAGAGCAGGAAAGCGAAATAGAGAAGCCGGAAACTCCAGAGGTAGAAACTGAGCTCCCTGACGGTGCAGGCAAACCTCAAACTCCAGGACGACCATAAAAGCTTGTCAAAATGATATTGGGTGAAAAATATTTGCTGCGCTCTCCGCCAGCTGGCGGATCGGCTCACTTAACACGGCGTATACGGTTCGGGGGCTAGTGCCGAGTCTGTGAAATTCTGATGGGTTAAATTACCGACTCAGCAAATTTTCTCTGGTTCATCCATAGCTAAAAGCGAAATTAAGAGAAATTGATTGTTAAAATTTGTCATGAGGAATTAGAGATTTTCTTATGCGTTTCTGGCTTCCTCTTAAAGACCGAGTTCAAGAAGAATTAATAAAGCGCGGACATTGCGTTGCTTGCGCTATGAGTTTGGCTGATGCTGACCGCGCTCCTTACTTGGGGAAGGAGAATTGGGAATTAGTCACTTGCAAATGCCGGCGGATTTATATTTATGACAAACAAATAAACTCCTACCGCCGGGCAAAAATAGATGAGGTTGAGTAGTCCGCCAGAGTTTGCGTCTATAGCTCAGTGGACAGAGCGCACCGCTCCGGACGGTGAGGCCGTCAGTTCAAATCTGGCTAGACGCGCCACTTTGGGATTCATCTGTGCTTAATGAAAATAAAAAGGGGAAGTTTTTG
>Ga0194112_10008917_pt1 | contig 12843 bp, 10 predicted proteins | sample TA2MahC400mmetaG_FD_146191 | JGI IMG/M metagenome (GOLD analysis project Ga0194112, IMG submission 146191) | Freshwater microbial communities from Lake Tanganyika, Tanzania - TA2015016 Mahale Deep Cast 400m | ecosystem: Environmental > Aquatic > Freshwater > Lake | place: Tanzania: Lake...
GAGAGCAGAGCGAATGGGTGATCCCTTCGATGGAGTCGCACTGGCCGTGGGCCCAGTCGTACATGGGGTAGATGCACCACTCGTCGCCCGTGCGATGATGGGTGGCGTGAAGGATGCGGTACATGACCGGATCGCGCAGGTTCATGTTGCCGGACTGCATATCAATTTTGGCTCGCAGGACGTGCTCGCCTTCCTCGAACTCGCCCGCTCTCGTGCGCTCGAACAGGTCGAGGTTCTCTTCGACGGAACGGTCTCGATACGGGCTGTTCCTGCCCGGCTTGCCGAAGGCGCCTCGGTACTCCTTGATCTCCTCTGGGCTTAGACTGTCCACGTACGCCTTGCCATCCTTGATCAACTGCACCGCCCACTGGTAGAGCTGCTCGAAGTAGTCGGAGGCGTAGAACTCGCGGTCTCCCCAATCGAACCCCAGCCAGCGGATGTCCTCTTTGATGGCTTCCACGTATTCCGCTTCTTCTTTGACGGGATTGGTATCGTCGAAGCGCAGATTGTACAGCCCCCCGAATTCCTCGGCCATACCGAAGGTAATGCAGATGGCCTTGGCGTGGCCGATGTGCAGATACCCGTTCGGCTCTGGTGGAAAGCGGGTATGCATTCGCCCCCCGAATCTGTTGGTTCTCAGGTCTTCCTTGATGGCATCTCGGATGAAGTCAGAGGGGCGTTCGGAATCGGTTGTAGTCATATTTGCAGCTCCCTTCTCGCTTTTTGTTTCAGACGTTGTGTTCTTCCTGTTTCAGAATCTCCTGGATCTGTGGCTTAACTCGTGGAAGGCGTTCTTTGATCGTCATCCAGACCAGTTGGTAATCCACGCCAAAGTAGACGTGGATCAGCCTGTCTCTCATCCCGGCCATTTCCCTCCAGGGAACTTGAGGGTATCTTTGCCGCACCTCCTCAGGAACCCCTTTCGCCGCCTCCCCAATGATCTCAAACTTCCTGATCACCGCGCTGGCGGTCTTGTCATCTGCCCGGAATGTCTTCAAATCCATCCCTGCAACAAATGCTTCGATGCTCTCCATTGCCGCCAGGATGTCCTTCAGATAGAGCCTGTAGTCTCTCATGCCGGCACGACCTCTCGAAGCACTGTCTCTCGGAGTTCCGTCCTCAGCGCACGCTTGGGGACCACATCCACCTCCCGCTGAAGCTCTCCCTCTAGAAACAATGCCAGCCCTACCAGGTCGAACAGGTCCGCTCCCTCTTCAAAGTCCACCAAGACGTCCACATCGCTGGCTCCACCTTGCTCTCCCCGAACAAAGGAACCAAAGAGCCCTATCTCTCTCACTTTGTACTGTGCTGCCATCTTCGGCTTAAGCGCTCCCAGTCTCACCAAAATGTCTTTTGTATTCATAGCTGACATTAGCCCTCCTCCAATGATAATTGCAATAAGCCGCCACGTGGTAGGACTCCCAGTTATCCAACAGCCCCTGCACAGATCCTTATGCAAATGGCCTTGGCGTGTCCGACCTCACACTTCTGCCAACAGGCCACTCATCTTCAGCACACGTTGGCTCCACTGCTGGGCTTCGGCGATCATCCGGGCACGCCACGCCTGGTCAGGGAACCGCTGGGGCAACCGCATCCGCCAGTGGGCCAGGTGGCGTTGCAGTCCAACTTGACGAAAAGATAAAAGAGTGGTAAAATGTCCCTGGAATCGGGTGGCCTGTTGATTCCTATCCTTAACCGGACGGTGTAGGCAGGCTGCGAGCGCCCTGATACAGGCGCCCTCCCGATTTCGTTTTTTCTAGCAAAACCTCAGCAATTCTCCGCCCGTCGCCTTTTTGTCTGGCTTGCGCTTGCCCCTGTAGGTTGCCAGAGCAATAGTTTGGTATGTCTCCCGTTTGACTGAGACAGGGATAAGAAGCGTCGCCGTGATCTCATTGGAGAAAGCCAGGACGGTGTCAACTGTCAGCACCTCCATCTTGCCGCTCTGGTCAACTTTGATATGCATAGCCGCGCTTTGGTGTCCTTTCGATGTTCGACGTTGATTGGGCCCGCGGTAGATGTAGCCATGGTCGCTGGTCACTCATATCTTACGCCCACCGGCACCTTCCAGCACGGTAGTCATGGCCTGCCAGGTACGCTGCCAGGCCTTCAGGGGCTCGTTGTCGTGTTCTTCCTGGCTTAGCTTAAGCCGAGCCAACCGGGCCAATCGCTCGGGGCTTGTCCTGAGCATAGCCGAAGGGCCGATGGTCGCACGTAGAAAGCGCGAAGCGTTCAGGATTTCTAAACTGAGCAGTTGTCCCTTCTGGTCTAACTCCACATTGACCCCTTCGGCCACCGCCACGAATCTCTCTTCCTCTCCGTCCTGCACCAGGAAGTAGAGTGTATCGTTTTGGGGGTTGTAATGAACTTGACCTTCCTTCGCCTTCTCCCTCATAGGTAAAGGGGCTCCGACTGTGACGACTGCTTGGCAATCAGCCGCTTCAAGTCCAGAACCAACTGTACCTTCCAGTATAAGTTTTCCAAAAGCACCTCGTGCATCTTTGTTGGCTGATAACGATAGTTGATGAATGCGTCATTTAACTTCAGAAATCGGTAATCTGTTAGTCCGCGCGCCAATTGAGGTACATAGTAGTAGTTGTCTTCGATGGCGCGGAAGAAGTGCGACAAATGATAATCAACCACCATATCATATTGCATCATGGGTTCGGCGTGCAGTGATTCAACATCTCTGCGACAAACAACAGCCACATTCTCGACACTATTCTCATACAAGCGCTGTAACTGTTGGAGTGTGGCAACACGTAATTGCCCTGTGCGCAACACTTCTTTGTACAATAGAGCTGCCACGCGGTGAGCAACTAGTCCAACCGTGCTAGTCTCTTGCGCCAGATACACTTCTCTCAGCTGACGGTCAGGTCGTTCTATCAGCAAAAAATGGTATATCCCATCTCTCCTCAGTCGGATTGTCTCCGGACTATGCCTTGATAGTCGAAGAAGGTAGGGGCGCTCATCCTGCACGAATGGCAAGGCCACTTGGATTTCCTTGTCCCGCTGACGCAGAAACTTTCCAGCCACTACTCTCAAGTTGACATAGGGGCCCTCATACGCTCCATTCGACCCTGTCGGCCGCATCAAGACCTTGTGATAGTTCACTGGCGAGACGAAAGTGCTCATAGTGTCTCGGACTTCTTTGAGGAAGGGAAACAGTGTCCAACTGAAAAACTTTCTCTCCTTGGGAGAGATCGCGATCTTCGACACCCACGCCGGATGGATCTGGTTGGGTAATTCTAAATGGTATTTCCCTTCAAGCCGTAACCACGTGTAATCCGCGTCGATTAACTCAACGATATTTCGATAGGTTTCCTGGGAAGCTTGTGATGATGTAGGCCACATGACAATGGAAACGCTGTTCTCCAACTCCGGACAGATGCCAAAGTAGATTACGAGCCAAGTGGCTTCTCCTACCCATCTTTCAACGGCCGGCGATTCATCATGCTTATTGAGAATGAGGATACTGAGCGGGAGACCTTCTCCGACCAGGAAATCGCGTTTGGGTGTGAACTGTAGTCTATCTCTAAACCGCTGTTTTAGCTCTTGCAGACCTACCTGATCCTTCATTAGAGTTCGCAGGAATCCTAGACCGGATGTAAGACATGTTGGATCAAAGGTTTTGCCAGCGTATAATCGGTCCAATGCTTCGGTCACGTTCATTAGACTAACCCACACTGCAGCTTGAACTCGCGCCAAGGCAGCGATTGCTGCTCCACCGCTTCGATATTGGCCAGCACACCCCGAATCCAGTCACGGTTAAAGGGTCCCTCACCAAAAATGAAAGTGTTGGCACTGGTATAGGTTTCACGCGAGAGGTTGGCGGATGTCTCGACAGCAGCCATGCGACTGGGACTATCACCGTCAACCACAATCTGCTTGAAATGCGCAATCGCAGGCTGGTCGTCTGAGCGGGCATAGCGGAAAACACGCACATCGACACCTTCCCGCTCTAGCTGGTCAAGTACAATGCGGTGTCCCTCGGAACTTGGCTCGCGTCCGACGATTACCTCAACTGACACACCGTTGGCTTGACAGCGACACAGGATATCACACCAACTAGCTCGCTCCCGACTGCCATTAGATTCCCAATCGATCTTGTCATCCGTCACGTACAGCGTGACGACTTTGATGGAATCCTGTGCTGTGAGCAATAAGTCACGTAACTCCTTGCCACCGCATAGATCATACGGCCCTGATGGGATGGTGATTACCTGCCCTGTGTATGGTTTGACTGGGCTGTAGGCGGCGATGCATTGGCAAAGTTGCTGCCGCGCTAAGTAACGGAATAAAGGAATGACCATCCGTTTATCGATACCGGGTCTGGCAATATCATGGCGGCGCCGAAAGGAGTGTAAACACTTAACACATCCTTTCTCACATGTATCGCGAGGGGACAGCACACGATCAATGGCTCGAGACAGAATGAGTTCGAATCGTTTGACGAATTGCTGAACATACCCCACGCCCCCGTCCACATTGTCGAAGAAGATGATGGTCTCAATGTCAGGCTTGATCACGCCGTCAATTTCACCTTCGTCAGCGTTTAGAACGATCTCCGCCGCGCTGATCAACGCATTCTTTAACGTCGTTAGGAAAACTGGGCTGCACGGGGCTCTTACCGCCCTGAGCAGGTCATGATCGAGCCGCATCGAGATGGCATTCGTACGGAATCGGTGGTAGAGATTGACATTATCAGTATCTCGTACTTGGGAACCTTGGCACCACTGCCACGAGCCAAGTGGCGCAAGGTGCCGACTTGTTTCCGTAAACGACTGTAGATGACGACCACACAATGGACAGAGGTAGAAACGCCTCACTTCATCACCATCGGAATAGGTACCGGTCGTCAAGGTCAAGATCTCCTTCTGACCAAGCGACCTAATCTCTCCAAGCCCCGTTGAAGTTGTTTCTGTTTGCTCTTCCTCGGTGCCAGTTGGCGACAGTGTGAAGTAATCTGTCTCCGTGTCGATGTATTCGCGTGGGTCCGTTCCTGCCGGCCGGCGCCGGTTTCCCACGACGACAATTCTAGGCTCAATACAATTGTCATAGCGTTTGAACTGATGCCCACCGCATTCCGGGCAACTGGGGGGCTTCGTGAATTCAGTAGCATAGATGTGGCAGGTTTGGCATACCCAAAACGTGGTGCCTTCCTTATCCTCTGGGCGTGTAATAAAGTCATAGCCAAGTACCTGGTAGCGGAACTTGTTCATGTATAGCGGCGCACCTGGCACCCGCTCTGTCACTGCCGTTTTCGCATCTCGGTCACCGAAATCTTCCAGTTCATCGCTTACCGTCTCGACAGCGACGCCTGGAAACGAATAGCGTGGGAGAACACCAGTACGGCTAAGATGAGAGAAAATGTCACGCCGATTTAGACCATCTGGGAAATCTTGAAATCGATTTCTGATATTCCCCAAAATTCGGCTGATCTGTCTTGACTCTTGCTCGTGTTCCTTTTTCGTACTGAATATGATGTGGCGTTGACGATCAGACAAGTCCTGATGGATTTTCAGCAATATGTCACATTCTTGCTGATAAGCTCGCAATGACTCGGTCAACCTGCGTGGGAACTCATCTACCCAGTACTCGATTTCGGCTCGTGAGGCTGCTGTATCCCCCAATGCTCGGATAGCTGCAGTTACAATAGCCTCACGGCGTGCTGCCACCTCTTGCTTGACCAATTCTTCCAATCCTTCATCAATGAATGCACGGACTGTGGCTGTACTACCCTGGGGTGAAAAGCAATCACTGGATGTAGTCTTCACAAAGATATCTTCAACAACAATTGAGCGTACGTGCCGCTCAATGATCGTCCGGTTCTCAAGGTTGATCACAGGGGCACTAATCTCGCCCAGGATGATCTCTTTGGGGTGCTGAAAATAGTACATATCTATGGGATTGTGGAAGAGGAAGGTCGAAGCCAACGCGATCTTCTCACGCCGACCAGCCCGACCTGCACGCTGAGCGTAGCTTGCTGGTGAGGGAGGCACGCGAGCCATGCCTACCGACACCAGATCACCGATATCAACTCCGAGCTCAAGCGTTGGTGTGCAAACGATTAGGTCGATTTTTCCATCCTTAAATTTCCGCTCAATCACCGTCCGCCGTGTAAGCGTCAGGTTACCGCTGTCTTCCTCAACCATCATCCGAGGTGGCTTCGAGGTGTACTCGAAGTTCACGTTGCGTGGATCGCCCCAATATGCCGATAAATCAGGTACGGGCGTGAGGGTTCCCGAGCAGTTATAAGTCAGACATGTTGCGTCCGGTGTCTGACTGAAAGACCAGTCACACCGATCGCAATGCATTAGCTCAGACGGTACGCCAACGAGAATTCTCTCACGGTTGGCGACGAAAGCAGTCTCTCGCTGCTTGCGGTAGCGACCTACTTCCGTTTCAATGATCAAACCGCGCTTCCGCAATGTTTCAAATGCCTCGACTAGCACACGCTCCGGGTCGGCTGTGGGGAACACTCTTTTGGCATACTTGTAGAGCTTGGTGCGATTACTGCTCAAAGGATTCTTTATGTCGTAGGAACCCGACTCAGTCTTAGTGTACTGTGGATCGAAGACGTAACCTCCAGGCTTGTCATACACCCTCCCATCACGGAAGGCCTCCATGCCAGCAATTGCGCGATCCCAGCGCATCATGTGCAGAACCATGACCAGGAAGCGTCGCCACTTCTCGCCAGGAATTAGCGATGCAAATAACTGACTCTGTGACGCAAATTGCTGGCCTACGGCTTCTAGCTCCTCATCGACAGCGGTGAGATCTTGATAACCAATCTTAACCAGGCCAACCTTTTCGCCCGACCATTGCCCACGTGTCAGCCGTCCGACCTCTTCTAGGATCATCTCGCGATAAAGGTCGTTTTGCCAGTCGCGCAACACTCCATCCTCTTCCCAGCTAGCCAACTCTCTTAGAATCCTTTTCTCTAGATCCTCGTAAGATAGAGGATCTGATTCCTGTCTTACCAGATAGCATACCAACTGACGGATCGCTCGGGCTAGATGCTCACTTTGGATCGTCCCTGCCGTGAATGAAGCGTTCTGCCGGGAATCAGAGAAGATCAGCATTTTGCGCAGACCTTCCGGCAACTGGTTGTAAAGCGAACTGAAAACTCGTCGGCTGGCGATGTTTGGGCTTTGGTACAAGGGTGTGGTTGTATCCAGTGAGCCATGATAGCGATTGCCACAGAAGGGACATGGATTGATCTTGGCATAGACATACACAGGCAGCAACTCACGACTGCCATCGAAGACACATGCTGTCGCGCTGGCTGGATTCAGTGCTCCGCATTTGCGACACTTCCGTGCCTGACGCACGTTCCGCATGTTGAGTGGTTGAGCTATGGTCTGCTTTAGAAGCACCCCTCCCCGTGGCACATGACGTGCTGCATTCATCGCTGATCGCCCGATTGTCCGCTTGACCCCATTTGAGCGATCACAAACGTTGTGTTCGAATCTAGCGCGCCAGTAAACTTCGCCGCAGTAACGACAGACCTCAACTTCCTCGACAAGCCCACCACAGGCACACCGCTCGCGAGAACCTGGATACATCGTGCCGCACCACAGACAGGCATAAACTTCGCCTCTTTGGAAGTCTTCCCCCGCTGCCTTGTAAAACATGTGCACTTGAGGTCGGGTAAGAGGAACGAATTCCTCACCTGAGGCAGATGGATCGCCCGCCAGCCCAGCCAGGTTGAGATAGGCCCAAGCATCTTTTTCAAGTTTCTGCTTAGCTTGTGAATCGTCGTCACAAGCGGCTCTGTAGACCTCTCGGATATCTGGACATCTGCCTTCATTACTGGTAAAGATCTCTTCAGCTAACTCGGCCTTGGTCTTGGGTTGTCCCAGGGTCCGAGCAATGGCTTGGTACAGGGCATTCTGGGTCAGAATGCGCCCTACGATCAGTCGCCGGTCCGTTGTGCCGCCTTGGGCCGCTGTCAGCTCCTTGTTTGGTGCCACTTGCCGACAGAGGTCGTAGAATTCAGCGTCCGTTAGGTTGTCATGGTCCAAGCTGCGGATGTCCTCAAAGATGGTGGTATCATCCAAGGGCTCCGGCAGAAATGGCTGTGTCTCCCTGAATGAAACTTCTCTTACTTTCCCTAGCACGACACTTTCTAGGTCAAAAGACTGTCCGAAAAACTTGCTAGCGAACTCTGCCACTTCCTGTTTGGCTGTGCCCGGCTCCTTGGTCGAGATTGTCGCGCTTGTGCCGATGCATACTGGAACCATACCACCCTCGTAGCGCAATCGCTCGATAAGGCGACGGACAAGCAGGGCAACTTCACAACCCGTAGCGCCCGAGTACCAATGAATCTCGTCAAAAACAAGGAAGCGTACCTGACCCTTGGAAAACAGATGTGCATCATATTTGCGAAGCAACAAGAATTCAAGCTGAACGTAGTTGGTAATCAAGATATCCGGTTGACGTTCAGCAAATTCCTCGCGAGTTAAGACTTGGTAGTCAACAAATACTTGTGGGTTGGTTTTGCAAGCTAGAACCCATTTCCCATCACGGAGTACAGGTTCAAACTGGGTCTTGTCTTCGCACGACCGGCCACATTTGTAGCTGTCTCTTAACCTTCTCGGAATTGGGCATTGCTGGAGAGGAATTCTCTCTTTGACATCACGCTCGTCGTGATGCGGTGTCTGGCCTGTATAAATGCCGAAAGTCACCGATTTGCCTGCCCGCTGGTTCAGCGCAAACAACAACCGTCGCAGACGCTCTGCCTGGTCGTTGACAAGCGCGTTCATTGGGTAGATGAGGATAGCCTTAATGCCTGGCGCTGATGACTTCAAACAATAATCCAGGACCGGCACCAAAAACACTTCTGTCTTCCCGCTGCCGGTTCCGGTCGAGACTATAGTGTTCTGCCCATTTAGGATGCGCTGGATGCCTTCCTCTTGATGGATAAAGAACCGCTCGATCGGCAGAATCTCTCTCAAGTCAGGCGAGATACCGATGCCTTCGCAGAAGCTTGCTGCCGTCTTATCCCCTTGTTCGTATTGCTTTGCCAGTGATAGGTATGGCCCTGTCCACAGAAGCTCGTGCTGATTGATGAACTCAAGAAACTGATCCTTGGCTTCCTCATTCGAAAAGGGAAAAGAACTCAACACGAAGGAGCGATAGTCGCCCTGAACATCTCGAACAACATCTAGCGGGTTAAACAAGTATCTCATTTCGGGCCTCCACCAACTGTCCTGTGACTCTCAATGGGAGTCTGACTACCAAATCACTATAGTCCTACCTCAGTTCTGATTTCCTCTTAACTGCATATTCAAACCTTCGTCGGTACATGGTGCTTTTCATTCGCTCCTGGATAAAGATCTCGAGCATGCCGGCGTCCATCGCCTGACGCGCTCGATCAGCTTCGAAGTTGAATGCATACAAGTTGTGACAGGCACGGCGATGAACATTATTTATCCCGCCCCGATCTTCTAAGTAGGCCAGGTAGGCCAGCGCCTCACGTTCATCGGTGATAGGCCAAGGCGCCCCGGTGTCCCAGTCCTTCACGGTAAAGCTTTCTTCTTGAATCAGCCGCAGCAAGTGTTGGGCAAAGGCACGGCGAGTGCGCTCATACTTAACAGGGTCGCGCTCAGCTTCACGCGGAGAGAGCCGAGTAAGGTGAAAGCCAGGCAATTGCACTTGTTTGAAAGCAGCGCTCATGATCCAAGTCTGTGAATCTACGGTATCGGCTCCACAATAGAAGGCAAAGAGCATCAACAATGCCGAGCCCATCGAGAAGCAATGGACATGCGCTCCAGGTAATAGTCGTCGTACCTCGAGGATAACATCTATCGCCGTACGTGTATCGCCGTTTTGGGCCAGTGGTGCCAGGCTGCCGATGCCAACAACTTCGGGTTCGTGGCTCAGGATAGACTTCACGTCGTCTAAGGCGAACTCCAATATCTCGGCATCGTGACCGTGGAGCACAGGCATCAGCCGAAAGCCTTTCGGTTTTTCGCCGTCGTGTTGAGCCAGCGCTTCGACCATTGCCCGTGTGTTGTTCCGTGTGTTGGCCCAGCGGGTGCTGATTTCTTCCGGTGTAGCATTGGGCGGAAAAGGGTGGTCCAACACGACCGATACGTCGGCACCCAATTCAAGCCCGATGTTCAGCACATCGTCAGGGGTGATGCTGATGTCCTGATGCTGCAAGAAGTTGAAGGCTCCCGAGTCAAGCATTAGCGGGCCATCAAATTCGACGTACCCATGCAGCTTGCCTTTGCACTTACGCACTTCATCGGTGAACATCCTGGTGCGCTTGTTGGCCAGCAAGTCAAAAGCATTGAGGAGCAGCGCCTCGGTCCCGGTCATTTCCCAAGGATGGCAGCGCAGGCCAGCACGGGGGTAATCACGGATGCGGTAGCTGACGAAGATGTTAGGGACTTCGAGGCTTTTGCGGCCAATGCATCGCTGTATTATTTCTCGTCTCATGATCTATTTGGCCTAACTGCCCGTCGCTCTTGCCTGGGATTGTCCATCTTGCCTTGCCAGAGCCAATGCTTGAGTTGTCTAAGTTTCACTCCCTGAGAACCATCGGTGATTGTCACCGAAATCGCAGGGGAGACCAGTGCCGACCAGCCTTCGAGTGCGTACAGATATGTCTTGCTCAGAGCCAAGCAGAGGTCATTGTAACCTGTGCAAATCAAGTTGGCGAAGGCGGGGAGCACCTCATCGTGCAGTTCAGCGGCCCGCTGGCGTGTCATCATCTGATCGTATTCAGTAATGGGGTGCTCTGCTGGGATGAGGCCATACATGGCTGAGAGAATGAAAATGTCCAATTGACTGGTGTCCTCGGGGTTTTCTCGCAGAAAGCGCCGAAGTACCCGAAAAGCCGGGCCGTCGTACCGCTCAATAGCCGGCAATAGACCAGGGTCCGAGCGCTTGCGCTGGGAGCAGGACATAATCAGTAAGTATCGAGGTTGGGAACTCACTGCTGTCTACTCCGAAACCAACAGCGGATTGAACCGCGTCTCGTAGTCATACACGTCCAATCCCTCCTGCCGCTTGAGGAAGTTCACCACCCCATAGGTCAGCGGTGTCACAGCCGCCTCATAAACCGACTTCGCTAACCACTGGGTCACGATGGCTGAGGCCAGTCCTGCCAGTGGAATTGTCCCCACAAATGCCAAAGTGATGAACACCAACGAGTCTAGCCCCTGCCCCACCAGGGTTGAGCCAATAGTGCGCGTCCACAGCCAGCGGCCACTTGTGGCAATCTTCATCTTCGCCAAGACAAAGGAGTTGGCAAACTCTCCCACCAGGTAGGCCAGAAAGGAAGCGACTAACAGTCGGGGGGTGTAGCCGAGGATGCGCTCGTAGGCAGCCTGCCCATCCCAGAACGAGGCGGCGGGCAGCACCTGCCCCAGCCAAATGGCGACCACAGCGATAAGGTTGCAGAAGAACCCCAGCCAGATCACCCGCCTGGCCTGACGATAGCCATATACCTCAGTCAGCACGTCGCCGAAGATGTAACTGATAGGGAAGATGATTACGCCCGCCGGTAGCACCAGCCCGAACACACCTACTAACTTGACAGCGGTGATGTTGGCTGTGATCAGACAGGTGACGAAGACGGCGGTGACAAGGACGAACCATTGGGAATAGTGTGTAGGTGACGTAGATGTACATTGTTGCTCTGATGGCATGTCTGAACTCCTCCCTTACCACAAACCTTCCCGCTTTACAGTCAGTTGGCTGCGAGCGTAGAAGCAGAGCCAGTGTAGCTGTGGATGGTGCCCCACTTCCGTGATAACACCAGGTATACTATACCACATTTCGCCCCCTTTTGCAACAATGGCATCGGCTCCTTTCGTGGGTTGGTTACGAACACAGGTATTGTACCTGAAATCCACAAAGGAGCCGAATTATATTTTGTAACCAGCAGCAGGAACAGCGTTTTTCCCTCCGCGCTGCTCAATCAAGCATGACCTCAATCAGCGAGAAATCAAGCGTAATCACTATATCTGCGGTGAGAACAGCATTGGGTTCCCCTGTTCTCGTGTCCCAAACACGTAACGCTCACCAAAAAAGCCACCTGTGCGGCTAACAGAGGTGGCTTTCTTCCGTTCAGCATCTTGAACTGCTTCTTGAGCGCTGAGCAATGGTGCGTTTGGTTGGTCAGCACCCTGAACACGCTGCCCACCAGCGGTGCAGGTTATTGATGGACTTCTTGCCCGGCATTTCCTTGTGCACGATGGCGTTGGCGAATTCGATGGGGAAGTCGCGGGTGATGTAGGGCATACTATCCGTCCATGTCCAGGTGCAGGAACGGGTTATCGGTCGTCAGGCCCTCGGCTTCGGCCGCGTGCAGCATCTGGTCATCGCCGCTGACGAAGGCCAGCGTAATCTCTTGATCGGCCAGGTTGTGGGCAGCTTCCAACCCGGTAGCCAGATGTACTGCATCGTAGCCTTTCAGTGGGTATGCTCGGGGCAAAAGGGCAGCACGGTCAATGAGCGATCGGGTCACAGCCAAGAGTTGATAGGCACCTGTTTCTACGTCATTGGCGAAGTCTCGATACGCATGTTGACCCTGCCGCGTGGTCAATTTGCCCACCCTGATAGAGATGGCGATGGCGGCTGACACCTCTACGATCGTCATCTCGCTGGTCAGGAATACGTTTTCCGGGTCGGCAGCCAGCAAACGTACCCAGGCGCTGCCTGGCTCGTCTACATACCGCTTGACTACCACACTGGAATCCCAATAGAAGAAGCCCATGGCGCAACCCCTTAGCGACGGCTCTCAAGGATGATTTGCGATAACGGCGGGTCCAGACGCAAGGTTCTCAATTCAGCCTGAATTCTCCGGCGTTCTTCTTCAGGAATCCGGCG
>Ga0194112_10008918_pt1 | contig 12843 bp, 21 predicted proteins | sample TA2MahC400mmetaG_FD_146191 | JGI IMG/M metagenome (GOLD analysis project Ga0194112, IMG submission 146191) | Freshwater microbial communities from Lake Tanganyika, Tanzania - TA2015016 Mahale Deep Cast 400m | ecosystem: Environmental > Aquatic > Freshwater > Lake | place: Tanzania: Lake...
AAGGAGACTCTGCAGTGAAGATAGAGCCTACTGATCTGAAACCAAAGAAGCTGCTAGTAATCGAGGATGGCCCTACCCTTACTCACGGTGGCATGAGTTTCGGAGCAGGAAAAGTCGCAGCTAACAAGTATTACCCTAAAGTAGATCTTGTGAAGCCAGAAAAGTTCGCTGTCGGAAGCATAAAAGAATTGTACAAGAAATTCACGCAAATAACAGATATCCTGCCTGCTATGGGGTACTGGCCTGAACAGATAGAAGAGCTTGAAAAAACCATCAACAAAAGCGACGCAGACTTAGTGCTGATCGCTACGCCTATTGACCTGAAAAAATTAGTGAAGATAAACAAGCCAGCAGTAAGAGTATACTACGAACTGGAAGAGACTGGAAGCTTAAACTTAGAGAAGGTTTTGAAAAAGTTCTAAAAATTCTTACAAGCTTGGAAAGTATTTAAGAAAACTTGACAAGAGATGTTAGAGAAAAAGGAGTATGATAGTCTGGACGTAATGCTGATCTTATATGATGTGTCTCTTTGCAGAACGGGTAAAAATCTTACTGTTCCGATAAGTATGCGTTGCAGTGCTTCATGAATACTTTTGTATTTTTGATGGACTCTTCTGCTGGCTCCGCGTTTGCCTGCGGTATGGTGTTGTACGTGAAATCTCCTCTCTTTTTCTTTTCTGCCTTGAATATCTCAAGAAGTGTCTCTGCCCTTATTATCATCTGTTTGTAGATTATAAGGAGTTTAGAGTCAAGCAGACCTGAGATTATGAACTCTTTTTCAAACGCTTCAAGCGTCTTCCTGTGCACTTCTGGGCCCTCTGTGTCTATGCTCTTATTAAGCAGCATAGCCTTTGCGGAGTAAAATATGGCATAATACGCATGAGAGATTACGCCACTCTAGTATGTTGAGTCTGGAGAGATGTCAAAATCCTGCTTTACATCTTTGTTTTTAGACAATTTTTCAAGGATTTCAGTAGTCTCAAGCTCTGTTTTCGCCCTCTTGATGTACATATCAGCCTTTGAATCCATTTTTTATCGCTCCAAACAGTATCTTGTAATATTGCTCTGCCCCGTAGTAGATTATGTGCTTCCTTGCCAGCTCTTTTCCGTAGTTAAATTCGTCGTTTACAAGCATTTGGTGAAACTCTTCCCTGGTGAAGACATAGCCATGAATCTCGGGGACAATTAATTCGCCTTCCTTTAATGCTATTTGGTACGGCTTTTTGCTTTCACAGTCAGGAATTATGAAAGCTATGTCCATATCCGAAGCGGACGTTTGTTTTCCTTCTGCGTAGCTACCGCCGATTATCAGCGTATAGAACGGGTTTTTGATTTTCGCTGCCACCTGTTTTATGTTCTTGTAGGGAATACTTGTCATTTTTTCCTTTAGGGTGTGCTCTGTTGCTGCAAGGTAATTAAGGTCTTGGCTTTCAGGGTTGACTGTGTAGATGTTAGTATTTCCTTTTTTCTTTTCTGTGATAATGCCTGATTTGCTGAATCTTTTTAATGCTTCAAAAACGTAGTGGTGCGACCTATTCTTTGTTAGGGTCTTTATCTCTGAGAGTGTGAACTCCTTCCAAGGCTCCTTAACGAACGGCTCTAATATGCGCAACACGCCTTTTAATAATCCACTAATATGGATAGGATTATCCACTTTTAGGGGACGTATTGTTTTCATACTTATACTAAGGCAACCATTATTTAAAAATGTTTTCTCAAGCACCAAGCACGCAGGCCACATTAAGACATTTCTTCTTGTTGTACTCGTACAAGAACTTCCCAGCCTCATCCAACGGAAAGGTAGGCTTGTGCTCAATCATTTGATAACTTTCCATTTTGTACCCCCTCAAACTTCTTTACTCTCTTACTGGCGAGCAAACTATTTAAGAAAATTTGACAACGAATGTTACAAAAATGAGGTTTACAATACTCTGCCCGTAATGTTGACTGTTCCCCAAGTGCTGTCAAGTGCCAGTCATAAGACAGGGTTCTCACTCTCAGTTTGAGGACTTTTAGGCTTGTTTTTCGACCTGCCTGTTTATTTTATTAGTATATTTTTGGAAACGAAAACTTTAAATATGAGTTTCTAATTAAAAACTAATATGGAAATATTAGAATTGCTGAACCCTTGGTGGAAAGAGAACAGAGTAAGCAACGCTTTAGCGCCAGATTACCGAAGAAAGGTATTTCCAAAAATAAAAAACCTCTTCAAGGTAAGGCAGATAATAATGATCACTGGCTTGAGAAGGGTGGGAAAGTCCACTCTGATGTACCAGCTGATAGACGGCCTCTTAAGCTCAGGCATAAACCCTGAAAGGGCATTATACTTCTCATTCGATGAAAAAACCGAAGACCTGATGACTGTCCTTAAAAAGTACTCTGAACTCGTCAAAGTGGACTGGAAAAGCGAAAAATGTTTCCTGTTCCTGGACGAAATCCAAAAACTTGACGGATGGAGCAACAAGCTAAAAGTAATCTATGACAACTTCCAAAACTTAAAAATAATCATTTCAGGATCAAGCAGTTTCCAACTTGAAAAGGACGCCAAGCTTAATCTGGCAGGAAGGCATTTCGCAATAAGCGTAGAGCCTCTCAGCTTCACAGAATACTTAGAGATGAAAGGAAGCAAAATAGACACCAATAAGCTTAAGCTCTGGGAAGAAGAGATAAAAAAGGAGTTCAAGAATTACCTTCTCAGACCGTTCCCCGAGCTGGTCCGCTTCGAAGAACTGAGCTTAATTAAAAGTTATATAAGAGATAACATAACCGAAAAAGTGCTGAAGATAGACCTGACAAAAAAGTTCAAGAACATCAATGAAGACTTGCTGACCAAGCTTATAGAGATATTCTACGAGCAGCCAGGCACGTACATAAACTATGACGAGCTCGCAAACGACCTCAAAGTAAGCAAGAAAACGCTCATCCAGCACTTCTACTACCTAGAATTTGCCTATGTGATAAGAAGAATAAAGAATTTCAGACCGGGCATAAGAGTATCCTCGAGAAAGCTACAAAGGGCTTACCCCTTCCATTTCTCTTTGGGATTCGGCTGGAATGGGAATATCAACTTCGAAACAGCAGTCGCCAGCCTATTAGACGCGAAACACTACTGGAGAGAAGGCGGGAAAGAAATAGACTTCCTGATACTAAACGGCAAGATGCTGCCGGTAGAAGCCAAAGAAACCCAAAAAGTAAGCAGAGATGACATGAAGCATCTCTTATACTTCATGAAAAAGTTCAAAGTCAAAAACTCAATGCTTGTTTACGAAGGCATAGAAGAAAAAACAACAATCGGAAGCTTAACAATAAAAAAAATCCCATTATGGAAGCTGTTCCTAGAAAAAACCTAAACGCTTCCTCCTCTGCTCTTCCAAGAATCTCACGTTGCGCTGCTTAATCCTTTCCCTCTCGGCTATTCGGAAGTCGATGCTCTCAACCTCTTCTAATAATGTCCTCTCGTCGGACTTCAGAACGTCATCCAAACCTGCACCAGAGTACTTACTATCAACAACCTCTTTCTTCTTGTTGTACTCGTACAAGAACTTCCCAGACTCACCCGCCGTAAAGGTCGGCTTGCACTCCAACATTTGGTAACCTTCCATCTTCGCACCCCCTACAAACTTCTTTACACTCTTACCTGTCGTCGAAAGTATATAAGAAAACTTGACAACGAATGTTACGCAAATGAGGTCACCTTTCTTTTTAGTTTATCTTATCAAGTATGGGGGTTATCTGTTGGATGAACTCCTTGGCCCTGTCTAATGATGTTTGTGCTACTGCTTGTTTAGTCGGGTTTTTTATTGAGTACTGGAATTCTCCTCTTTTTCTTCTCTGGTAATCGAATGTCGCGATTAATTCATTGGCTTTTATCTGGAAGTGTTTTAACAGGTCTTCTTCCGCCATATTCATTACGTTTAAGACTTCATTTTTAGTTTCTATATAGCTCTCCAACAAGTGTTTTGCTAGCTTGTTATTCTTTATGAAATAAACTATCAGCGCATCTTGAGTCACTTTATGCGGAATCTTATCGCCGACTTTCAAGCCGGACTTAGATAATGCAGCATTCGCCATGTAGAACATGCTGTAATACGAGGACACTACAACCCAGAGGAAACACTCGAAGTCTTCTGTAAAGCCGGTCTTTTTCTTCAGCTCTTTGTCAGTTGATAAGTTGAATAAGTGCTGGGCTACTTGGAATGAGTTTTTAGCCGTGTCCTTGTAAAAATTGACAAGCTGAGTGTTAAGCTTCTCTTTGCTAAGCAAACCTTCAGATAAGTACTGCGCGACATTACGCTCGGCTTCGTTGATTTCTTTGTTTGTGATCATAAAGCTTGTTTAACCCCATTATAAAACGGCTCTACACCCATGATTATTACATGATTTTTAAAAGCTTCTACTACCACGTTAAGTTTTTTATCGCTTAAGTTGGACACGAACTCTTTTTCATCTAATACGATCGACTGGACTTTTCTTTTAAGAAGCAAAGACTCTGAGCTGATAACCCTCTGGATCTCCTCAGCAACGCCCATAGTGGGGGCGATTATTAATAAGTCGAGGTCGGAGTTTTTATGCTCTTTGCCTTTAGCGAAAGAGCCGAAAACGGCAAGTGTAAAATATGCCTCCTTAACTTTGTTCAGTACATCTTCGAAGAAGGCGTTAAGTTCTTTATGCTTTGAGAGGAGGTCTCTTTTTCTTAACATCTCAACAAAATTTATATAAGTTAAATCTCCTTTAAGGTTTAAGGAACATAAGTCTAGATTCGCTTTTCTTTCCTTGGTAATAACGCCTTTCTTAACGAGCTTCTGAACAGTCAAGTGAACAAGCTTGTAATCAGTCTTCGTAAGCCTAGATACCTCTCTTATGCCAAACTGTTCTGTGATATGATTTAAGAAAAACTTGGTCAAAGCGATTTCCATGCCTGTAAATGATGTTAAATTATCCATCAAATAGTGTTAAATAATACATCATATATAAAGTTTTCGCTTTTCTTCTTGTTGTACTCATACAAGAACTTGCCAGCCTCACCCAACGGAAAGGTCGGCTTGCACTCCAACATTTGATAAGCTTCCATTTTGCACCCCCTCATGAACTGCTTACACTCTTATTTGGCGGGAAAGTATATAAGAAAACTTGACAAACGATGTTACGCAAATGAGGTCACGATACTTTCAACGTAACGTTAACCGTTCCCCAAGTGCCGATACGTGTAAACAATGCGGAATAGACTGAAAGGATATAAAACGAGGATTCAAACCACTATTCCACGCATATCACAACGCTTAAACACTAAAATATCTATATTTACTACATGAAAATCAAATTCCTACCGCTTATCATAGCGTGTTTCGTTCTTTTAGGACTATCTGGTTTCTTTTTATTCACAGACCTTGGAACAAAAATCACAGGTAAGCTTGTCGTGCGCGGTTCCGCTACATGTAAGGATAGTGACGGAGGTGACAACCCCCAGTTTATGGTCGCATAACCACCAACTCAGGAGATATGATCCCAACCGGAAACGTTATATTCCTGTTAGGCTTTATCTCATACGTTCTTAGTTTTGTTTGTGTCGTGGTAGAACAAACAAACTAAGAACACTTATTTCTATTTATCTGTCAAACTTAGGTTAAAGAGGCATTTTTGTTGCAGGTTCTTGGCTTTTTGTTATAATCCTTAGGGATCAATCGGTAACAGGATTGTTGTGAAAAACAACTTTGTGGCATAAAACTAAAAAAGTTAAGTTTATATACTAATCCTTAAGTCCTAATCATTAAGGGGGTTTTACTAAAAATGAAAAAAATCAAAGACCTAAACATAGGCGATTTAGTACTTTTTGAATACAAGAATAAGATATCTAATGACATATCAGAAGTGACAGGATTCGTTTACAAAATAAAACACAAAAAAATAGGATTAGCAAACTGCAATCCTGAAAAAGAACTGCCATGGGACGATAAGTATGTTAATTACTCAATAGACAGAATATTAAGATATGAAATTTTAAAAAAATCAGACCAAGAAAGAAAATACGACTCATTACAAAAATAAAATTTAAGGGGGTTTTAACCAATGGCATCAAAACTAGACAAGTATACGCCTTTGATAAAAACAGCACTAGACAAGGCTAAAGAAAACGATGTTTACGCGATAATAAGGTTACAAGACTACAAGAACTTTAATGTTGATATTCTTGATGGCAGGACAGAATACAAATCTGCAAACCCAATAAAGGGTATGGGAATAAGCGTGTTCACAAAAGATGGTGCTACAGGCTTCGCATCTACTGATCGTTTAGATGAAGAGAGTGTTAAGAAATCTGTAGGTGAAGCAGTAATAGACATGGCCAAAAACTCAACAAAGTATGAAGGGGTAAAAAGAAATACAGAAATATTTGAGGTTGAAAGCCTGAAAGGAGAATACTTACAGAGTACTAAATATAATCTTAGTTCTAAAAGTTCTAATGAGATAGAAGAAATTGTGAGAAGCTTAAACAAAGAAGCTAAAACATTAGATGATAGACTAATGGTAAAAAGTTCGTACAGTTGTGTAGACGAAACATGGAGGGTAGCCCGAAGTGACGGGACAGATGTGACTTACAACATGCCGATATCTAGGCTCCTGACATACCTCATGTTGAATGAAGGGGGCAAGATAGTTCAGACATACTTCAAAATCCATGGCACGGATCTTGGTGTAGTACTAGATGAAGAGTCTAAGCATCTTTATTCAAAAAAAGCTAAACATACTTCAAGCCTAGTGTCAGAACTTATTAATGCAGGGACTATGAAAGGTGGGAATTATAAAGCATTATTATCTCATGGCTTTGTAGGTCTAAACGCTCACGAAGCAGTAGGCCACGCTTTCGAAACAGACTGGATGAAAAGCTCAATATTCGGACTAGACGGCAAGCTTAGAAAAGGCGAAAAAGTAGCACCGGACAACATAAGCTTTATCGATGGTCCTCTAGAGGGTATTTTTGGGAACCAATTCATAAGCTCCAACGGTGTTAAACGTAAAACTGTGGAATTTATAAAAAACGGGGTTGTAGTGGACGCTTTGTCAGATATTTTCAGTGCAAAAGAAGTAGGGGTAGAAATTAATGGCTGCGAAAGAGCCCAGACATATGCAAACATTCCGATTTGTAGAATGAGTGTAACGATGATGGTGGACAACAATCCTTATCCTTTTGAAAAAACTTTACTTGAGGATGTTACACTAGATGAAATATACGAATTGTTGATAAAACATGACGAGCTTAAACCTGGAGAACAGATAGTTTATCCGGTTGTGGGTATGGGCGGTCAGGTAAACCCTGCAGAAGGGAAATTTATGTTCAACTGTGCAGGAATCTACCTGATAGAAAACCCTAAAAAAATAACTCTTTACAAACAGGCAGTATTCAGCGGCAACATATTAGGCGCTATAGCAACAAGGGCTAAAGGAATAGGGAAAGTATGCCCTGGCGATACAGGAACCTGCGGCAAAGAACATCAAGGAGCACCAGTATCAGACGGAGGAAACATGCTTTTCATAATCGATAAGACACATAACATCACTTTTGGAGGTGGACAATGAAAGCGATAAAAACACTCTCAGAAAAATTGAACGATTACATGGCAAGGAATGATGATTTAAAAGTATCACAATGGTCACTTAGTTTTGGGAAAGTAAAATCTATAAGCGTAGGTATGAAGGAAAATGAAATCGGTGGTCCTTACATGCCGCCATCATCCAGAGACGCATACGGGGGAGCAGCTTATATCAGATGGGCAGATGGGACAATATCCAATGCTGTAATCAACCCTGAAACTCTAGAAAATATGGATACTGCTATTAAAGAATGGAAGGCACTAAGCTACCAAAACATTTTTGCTCCAGAAGTTATAGATCCATTACCAATACCATCAGACTTGAAGCTAAAAGATGGTAAGTTAGTAGAAATAATAGAAAAAGACAAAGATTACCTGTTTGGAATACTAAAATTTTACAAAAACAAGTTAAGTAAAAAAGACTATACAAAACTCCTGACTATACAAACCAATGTAGGGCATGAATACAATATAATCTTGAATTCAAAAGGGTTAAATGTCGAATGGGAGAAAACAGGCATAAGCATAATGGTAGTTGTTAACAGCATAGCAGGAGACATTTATGCAAAAAGAAAAATACCTGGAAAAGAAGACCTTAAAAAAATAATAACAGAGATAGACGGTTATATGACACGTTCGAAAAACGTGGTGCAGATGAAGCCAGGTAAGATGCCGATAATATTAACTCCTGGTGTTTTAAACAATTTTTTAGGCCATTACTTAACTGGTCCGCAAGGCGGCTTGCAAGGGGGGATAGTAGCCAACAATCAGTCTATTTTCAGCTTAGATGATTTTAAACTGAAAAAACAGGTATTTGATGAACGGATAAGCTTCATAATAGACGGTTTAAAAGACTATGAATTATCAACCCTGCCTTGTTCAAGTGAAGGAGTGCCTTCTACTAAGCAGCATATCATAGCTAATGGCAGATTAATAACCCCTCTTTTGAATTTGAAATATTCAAAAAAGACAGGCATGCCTCCAACATCACCAGGTAGAACAGACTTGGAAATCAAAACAAAAACATCTTACAATAAACTACGAAGAAGTCTAGGATACGGATTAATAGTTTATGATGTTATGGGGATGCATACACAGAACAATACAACAGGAGAATATTCTATAGCAGTTGATCAAGGATTACTAGTTGAAAATGGAGAAATAAAAGGAAAAATTGAAAAGGCAACTATCAGGGGCAATCTTTTTGAAGCTTTGAAAAGCAAAGACACAGAGTTTGCTGACTACAGGGAAGACGAGCTAGCAATGCTGACAGAAGCGGATGTGACAGTGTAAATTATCTTTATCTCCTCTAAATCATAACCCCTCTTTGTAGAAACACTGATTTCAGCACCACGTTCCTCAACCTCTACCTCCTCACCTTTCTTTATACCATACTTCTTAACCCAAGCAGAAGGCAGTGATACAACCATTGTCTTTCCGGCCGTTTGTATGATCTTACGCTTCATCCTTACGAATAGACACCTTTTATGTGTATATTAATTTTTCTTAGCAGGTTCTGTATCGTCTAATTCCGGAATATCTTCCTGTTTTTGTGGCAAAAGTTAATAAACGCCAGTCGCTGTTAGCGTCTTACTCGGCGCGGTTTATGATTCGACCCGAAACTTTTATATATGTATGTACTTACATAATATTATGGTGATATTTACATGAAAGGTATAGAAGTCGAGATCATACAAGCGCTTATAGAACAGAAGCACAATGAGTTAAGCATCAACCAGCTTGCCAAGCTCTTAAAAAAAGACTACAAAAACGTCCACAACATCATCAGCAGGCTTGCAAAAGCGTCCCTAATCTCATTGCAGCCTTTCGGAGGGTCATACAGGATAATCCTATCCAACAAGATGCATCCCAGAATATTCGAAGCAGAGCACAACAGGCGGAAAAACCTGCTGGAAAACAAGGACATCGCAGTAATGCTAGACTACTTCAAGAAGCTCAGCTCGAAACTCTACGTCCTGATACTGTTCGGAAGCTACGCGAAAAAAACGAACACGAAACACTCAGACATAGACCTCATGTTCATCATCCCGGACACAGCGGAAGACAAGATGGAAAAAGAAATCCAAAACACAGCCAAGGCTATCCCGTTAAGGCTGCACATCAGCGTATTCACAGAATCTGAATTCAAAGCCATGAAAAACTCCAAAGAAACCACAGCAGGGTCTGAAGCCATAAAGAACAACATAATCCTCCATGGGATAGAATCCTACTACGAAATGATACAATGATAGACCAAAAAAGGAAAAAGGAAGCAGAAACCAACTTCAAAAACTATTTAGAAGAAGGCCTCCTTAAAAAAGAAACAAACCAACTAGCAAAGGATAAGTACATCGAAAACTCAGAACTCTCACTAAAGCTTTCACACGAAATAATGCAAAGCTCATTGAAACCCTACATATGGGTGATCGTAACATCCTATTACTCAATGTTCTACATAGCAAACGCAGTACTACTCCATTACGGCTACAAAACACAGGAAAAGATAACCCACAAAGTGACAAGCGACGCCCTAATAGTCCTCATCCTTGACAAGCTGAAGAAAGAACTGCTCGAAGACTACGAAGACATGCAGCAGGACGCACTAGAAATCGCCAACGCAAAAGCAGAATCGATCATCGAGACGTACTCCCTAGAACTCGACAAGCGCTCAAGATTCCAATACAACATGCTTGAGCAAACTCAAGAAAACAAAGCGAAAACATCGCTCAAGCGAGCATCATAATTCGTGTTTGAGATTAAAAAACTGCTGAAGACCTAACAGTTAACCTACTAGGGGTTCACGATACTTCTTATCGTAATGCTGACGGTTCGCAAAGTGCTCGTAAGTGCAAACGACAGAACTTAGCTTTTACTGGAGAACTGTAGTCTAAAATTCTATCTTCCCTCGTACTTGAATTTCTTGTCATATTTCTTGTGGTATATTATGTCAAGAACGAACGCGATAATCTCAATCTCAGTCTCATTATTAGTCAATGTATACAGCATCCGCCAGAAGTTCGACAGCTCGACCCAGAACAGGTTCGTGACACCACTTTGGCTATAGGCTCGCCGTAGTGCGGATTCGCCTTGATAAGCTCCTTTTTCTTATCGATAGAGTTCAGTATGCTTCTCTCAATCTTGGACTTAACGGCAGCCTTGTTCAGCAGCCTGTAAGCCTCTTCAGCTTCCGGAGAAAGTATTATGCGGACTAGTTTCATAATTCAAGGCCTTTCGCAATGGCCCTTTTCATGTTAGCATTCGTGTTATGTATCCAAGAAATACCCTTGAGCGAAACAAGTATCTTGTTGCTCTTTTCAAGATAGTAAAGGATAGTCATCAGGGTGTTATGGTTCACTTGCTTCGGGAGCTTCCTTTTTAGCTCAGCGATTGTTATTACGCTTTCTTTCATGTTCTCGAGCACGTGTTCTACCATAAGCACTGTGTTGAGAGTCGGTGAATGCTCTAGTACTTGCATTTTAATAATATTTAGTTATTAATCAATAACTATTAGTTACTAATTCATATATAAAGGTTTCGGGTCACCAGACTATTAATCCTTTCTCTCAACCAACACCGAGTAAAATAACACTTGTTTATAACGATTTGCGAGAAAAAAACGGAAGAGTCTCCGGAGGAAACGTAAGAATTTGAGGTCCGCTTGAATGGCGGCGTCGTTAGCAGGAAACTGATTCAGTGGGATGAAGAGGAGAAGACATTCTGGGTTCTCAACTGCATCGACGACACGGAACAGACGCTTACCGAAAAGCAGATGATGGATAAAGAATACACGCTCATCGGGGAAGCGATTAGGAAGAAAGCCTTTTACAAGGACCAGAGGTGAACATCGGGGTTTACGACACGCCCGCAACATAAGGTTAGCGTTTCCCGCAGGTGGTCGAACGTGTTAACTAAGAAACCGAAAAGCTTTTATATAATAAACACGTTTGTGTGTGTTAACACGAATGTGTGTAAGGAGGTTTTTAAGGATGAAAAGGATTACTTTTTCGATACCTAAGGATCTTAAGGAGAAGCTTGACCGCTACCCGGATATTAACTGGCCTGATGTTATAAAGAAAGGCTTGAAAGAGTGGCTGGTAAGGTTGGAAAAGCTTGAAGCTCTTGAGAGCAGGCAAAGGGGTGGTGTGCATGCCTAACATTGTTGTCGCGGTTGAGGATGAGGTTAAGGAAAGGATGGATAGGCTTCCGTGGGTTAACTGGTCTGAGCTTGCCAGGGAGGTTGCTCTTAAGAGGGAGATTTTCGAGTCGTTCGTGCGTACAGGTAAGCTGTCGGCTGATGAGCAAATCTTTTGCGACAGAATCGACTGGTATCCTGTGGATTGGCTGCCTTTGAAAGAATCCTTCGTCAAGGAACTTAAGCGGATTGAGAAGGGAAGGCATTCTAAGCCGATGACCGCTGATGAGTTTAAAAAGTGGTGTGATGAGCTTTGACCTTCAAAATAGTTGTTTCGGATAGCCTTCAGGCTCTTCTTGCTGTGCTTGATAAGAAAGACAGGGCGTTGTTTCGTTCGGTGATGAATAAGATTGTGCAAATCTCTGAATGCGATGCGATTAGTATTAACCATTTTAAGAACCTTAGGGGGAGCATGAGCCGTTTCAAGCGGGTTCACGTCGGGAGTTTCGTTCTCTTGTTCAGGGTCGAGGGTGATGCCCTTCTTTTTGAAAGCCTGTCACATCATGATGATTCTTACGACAGATAAGTGAGGTTTTGTTTCGGAAAAGCTTATAAACTGGCTATAAACCTCTTCTACTAAACGGTAGTAAAACAATGGAAGCTGACAAGACTTTAGAAGCAATAACCACTGCTTATAGCGAGTACTCTGACCATGGTAGCGCTTCTGATTGCCGTGAGGCAGCTGAAGAGACTCTGAAATGCTTGGGGAGTAAGAGCGCGGAGGATGTCAAGAGGCTTATAAAATCATACAAGGACAATTCAAGCTTTAGTGAAGATGTTTTCATGCTGTGCGAAGCAACGTGCAACACGCTGAAAGCTCTAGGGGGCAGGGATGTTTCTGATGTTCAAGTTTTGATAAAATCCTATAAAGATGCGACTAGCTTTTCTGAAGATTCTTTCAGGATAAGCAGTGCTGTGTCAGACACGCTAAAAGCGTTAGGCAACAGGAGTGTTTCAGAAGCTAAGAGCCTGATAGAAACTTATAAGAGCAGGACGAGCTTTTCTGAGAGCTCTTCAAAGTTTTGCAGCTCTGTATGCAAGACGTTAGAGTCCTTAGGCGACATG
>Ga0194112_10008921_pt1 | contig 12839 bp, 12 predicted proteins | sample TA2MahC400mmetaG_FD_146191 | JGI IMG/M metagenome (GOLD analysis project Ga0194112, IMG submission 146191) | Freshwater microbial communities from Lake Tanganyika, Tanzania - TA2015016 Mahale Deep Cast 400m | ecosystem: Environmental > Aquatic > Freshwater > Lake | place: Tanzania: Lake...
TAGGCGGATGAATAATGTTCCGACATTGTCTGAGCGCTGGATCCAAATACCAAACTTTAGGGCTTCCAGCCTATCCGCCCGCGGCTTCTTTAAGGATGTGCCGTCCGATGACTGAGCGCAGGATCTGGTTGGTGCCTTCGTAGATTTGTGTGATTTTGGCGTCGCGCATAAACTTCTCTATAGGATAATCGTGCATATAGCCGTAACCGCCGAAGATTTGGACGGCGTCGGTCGTTACGCGCATCGCGGTATCCGAGGCGATGATTTTGCACATCGCTGATTCTTTGGCGACCTTTTCCTTGCCTGAATCAATCATCTTGGCAAGGGCGTAAATCAAAGCGCGCGAGGCTTCGATTTGGGCGGCCATATCGGCGAGCATAAATTGGATGGCTTGGAAGGAGGATATAGATTTTCCGAACTGGACGCGCTTAGTAGCATAGTCGGCGGCTAAATCGAAGGCGCCCTGGGCGATGCCAAGGGCTTGGGCGGCGACGCCGGGCCGGCTGCGGTCGAGAGTGCGCATCGCTACAATGAAGCCTTCGCCTTCGCGCCCCAGACGGTTTTCGACCGGCGCTTCGCAATCTTGCATTACCAGCTCGCTGGTTTTAGATGCGCGGATACCAAGTTTATCCTCGATTTTCCCATAAGAGAAGCCGGGAAAACCATCTTCAATGATAAAAGCCGAAGCGCCGCGCGTGCCTTTCTCCGGGTCGGTTGAGGCGATGACGGTATAAATTTTTGCCACTGAGCCGTTAGTGATGAAATGTTTCGTCCCATTGAGGATATATTTATCGCCTTTTCGCACAGCGGTAGTCTGGATAGCCCCAGCGTCGCTGCCAGCGTTAGGCTCAGTGAGTCCGAAACCCGCCAACTTGTTGCCGGCGACTAGATCCGGCAGATAGCGCCGCTTTTGGTCAGCGTTTCCCGATAATAAAATCGGGAATGTCCCTAAAGCCGTCGCGGCTACCGCAAGGGCGATTCCGCCGCAAATGCGCGATAATTCTTCGGTTACTATCACTAAATCCAGCACGCCGCCTCCAGCGCCGCCCCACTCCTCCGGTATATAAACACCGAAGAAGCCGGCTTGGGAAAACTCGGCCACCATATCCCACGGGAATGTGCCGTCGCGGTCATACTTGGCAGCGACCGGTTTGACCTTCTCCAGCGCAATGCGGCGCGCTAACTTGCGCAGTTCCTGCTGTTGTTCGGTTAGAAAATAATCCATATTTCTCGATTTGATTAAAATTGATTAAAGGCTGCTGTGCATAGCGACTCTGTTTAGGTTCCGAATATCTATTAATGGGAGAGAATATAGCGACTATTCGGGGCGAACACAAAGTTCGCCCGAACGGGCGATGCTTGTCATCGCCCCAAATTGTATCTTCAAGAACAACACTTTTCTGCCCCCATTAATACTACTGTTATGTCAATTGTGCAATGTCGCATTCATCCTGAACGAAGCGAAGGATCTCGTCCGGATAAGTAATTCTTTAGGACGAGATCCTTCGCTTCGTTCAGGATGACGATATCTTACGCTTGACATAGCGCTATGTTCACTTCCATTTGGCTGATAATGCTTAATATCCGCAGTTTCCAATTTAAGTCATCCCGGTTTCAAGAAACCGGGCTACTCATCGCGTTCATCGACATCGTCGTAATCGCCGCGATTGGCGGAGTTGCGAATGTTGTTTATGAAGCGTGGCATAATAGCCATCGCCTCGCGGGCAGCAGCTTGTTCAGCCATTTTTTTGCTACGTCCAGCGCCGCGTCCGACCAGCCTGCCAGACAAAGAGACCTCGACCTCAAACTCCTTGTGATGGTCGGGTCCGGTTTCGCGAAGGATAGAGTAGAGCGGAGGCTGAAATCCTCGACCTTGAGCAAACTCGAGCAGTTGACTCTTATAGTTAACATCGATGTTATGTCGCAGCAAGATATCGAGACGCGGTATAACCGTCTTATGCACGAAGCGTTTGGCAACCGGCATACCGCCGTCGAGGTAGAGCGCGCCGACCACGGCTTCATAGACATCTTCGAGAATTGAAGCCCGATTCCGCCCGCCGTTCCGCTCCTCGCTCTCGCCAAGCAATAGAAAATCGCCCAATTTCAAACGCGCTGCTACGCGCTCTAAAGCGCTGCCGCTTACTAACATCGACTTCAATTTACTGAGCTGCCCTTCGTTGGCTTTCGGCAGGCGGCACAGCAACTCTTCGACGACAATAAGGTCAAGCACAGCGTCGCCCAAGAGTTCCAGCGTTTCATTGCATTCGCTGAAGGCTTCATCGGCCTCGCCAACATAGGAGCGGTGAGTCAATGCCCGCTGTAGAATGGCGGGATGGCGAAAATGATGTCCGAGCAAGGGTTCGAGCCGGCTGAAGTGTCCAGTCTTTCGCCCTAGATTCAGCAGCCTGACAACCCAACTTAACATATCTCTCTATTCCACACGCTTAATAGCCAAACAAGCGTTATGCCCGCCGAAGCCGAAGGTGTTTGAGAGCGCATGGTAAATTTTCGCATTGCGAGCCTCATTAGGCACATAATCCAGGTCGCATTCCGGGTCGGGGCGTTCATAATTGATGGTCGGCGGAACAATATCGCGGTCGAATGACAGCAGGACGGCAGCGGCTTCGACCGCGCCGGCCGCGCCTAAGAGATGCCCGTGCATCGACTTTGTCGAACTCACCAGCAACTTATCGGCGTGTTCACCAAATAAGGTTCGAATGGCTTTAGTTTCAGCAGCATCGTTCAACGGCGTCGATGTTCCGTGAGCGTTGATGTAGTCGATGTCGGTGAGCGACAAACCGGCGTCTTGCACAGCCAGGCGCATAGCGCGGACAGCGCCGTGGCCGTCGTCAGGCGGCGCGGTGATATGAAAGGCATCGGCAGTGAAGCCGACGCCGGCGATTTCGCCGTAGATGTGCGCGCCGCGGCGCCGGGCATGTTCATATTCCTCCAGAACTAATATCCCGGCGCCTTCGCCCATTACGAAACCGTCACGCTCAGCATCGAACGGACGGCAGGCTCGTTCAGGCTCATCGTTGCGCGTTGAAACGGCTTTCATCGAGCAGAATCCGCCGAGTCCAGTTTGACAGACCGGCGCTTCGCTGCCGCCGGCAATCATCATATCCGCGAAGCCATAGCGAATTTCGCGCATCGCACAGCCAACGGAATGTCCCGAAGTCGCACAAGCGGAAGTCGTTGCGTAATTTGGTCCACGCAGGTTATAACGAATCGAGATATGCCCAGCGATGATGTCGGAAATCATCATCGGAATAAAGAACGGGGTGATGCGCCGCGGTCCTTTTTGGTCAATGACGCGAACCTGGTCTTCGAATATATACATCCCGCCGATGCCGGATCCGATGATGACCCCGACGCGGTCGCTGTCGATAGCGTCGAATTGAATTCCAGCGTCTTCGATGGCTTGCTGCGCCGCAGCATAGCCAAATTGACAGAAGAGGTCCATCCGCCGCATTTCGCGTTTGTCCCCGTAGTCTTCCGGATTAAAATCCTTGACTTCAGCCGCGATGTGGGACGCATAATCAGACGAATCGAAACGGGTTATCTTCCCCATTCCGCCCCGTCCAGCGACAAGACTGGACCAAAAGGCTTCTTTCGTATTACCGATAGGAGTGATTACTCCAAGTCCGGTTACCACGACCCGACGGGGAGTTATGGATGGGAGTGCAGCCATTTACTGGCCTTTTTGTGCCAACTTCTGTTTGAGATACTCGATGGATTTGCCGACAGTGGTCAATTTCTCGGCCTCTTCATCCGGGATTTCTATATTAAATTCTTCTTCGAAAGCCATTATAAGTTCGACAGTGTCGAGCGAATCGGCGCCCAGGTCTTCGATGAACGCCGCTTCCGGCGTAACTTTCGCTGCGTCCACGCCAAGTTGGTCAACGATGATTTCGCGAACGCGTTCCTCGTAATTCATTGCTTTCCTCCTAAGGGGGTGTTGAAATGGAATTTATTATAAGGATTTTTAAATTAACTAAATTCAGCAGACAAGAGCGCCCGCCTTATTGACTTACCTGCCAAACCGGTATTATCGCTCAAGTCCTCAAGCCGCGCCTAAATGAGCGCAAATACTTTATACGGCTGAAGTAACTTGTAAATTTGCCTTCCAGAAAAGATTCGATTTTTTCCGGCAGACGCTTCTCCACAATCATCGCGGCGCGTAAAATCGCTGAGGCGATGGCACGCGGACTGGAAGCCCCGTGACAGATAATTGACACACCCCGTATGCCCAATAACGGCTCGCCGCCGAACTGCTGGTAATCGAGTTGCCGGTCAAGATGATTCAGCAATCGCTCGTCTTCAGCCGGTTTTAACAACTTGGTGAGAAATTCGGGGACGCCCTCTAGAAACTTCAGCAGAACATTGCCGGTAAAGCCGTTGGTCACAATGACTTCGGCTTTGCCTTTGAGAACATCGCAACCTTCGACATTGCCGACGAACAGAAAGCCGCTCTCGGTCAACAGCCGATAGGCTTCGATGACATTGCGTTCGCCGATTTGCTCCTCTACCCCAACATTGAGCAAGCCTACGCGCGGTTCGGCGATATTCAATATCTCGCGCGCATAAATAATGCCCATCGCCGCAAATTGGACTAAATGATGGGCCGAGGCGACTAAACTGGCGCCAACATCGATTAGATAACAACAGCCGTAGAGCGCCGGCAGCGCTGCGCCGACAGCCGGACGGGTGATGCCGGAGCATTTTTCAAGTTCAAGCAGCGATGCCAGAACCTGCGCGCCAGTCGGACCGGCTGAAACAACAGCGTCGCAGAAACCTTCGCGGTGCTTGCGCAGCGCCGTGCGAATGATGGAATCCGGATCAGCCCCGGCAATATGCGGGTCGTCCGAACTCGACTCGCTATCAGATATATCATAGAACTCAAGACGCTCAGGTAGCCCTTGCTCAAAGTGCGGTTCTAAGGTTGACTTTGGGCCAAATAGAATGATTTGCAGGTTGGGACATTTCGATGCGGATATTTCCAAAGCGAGCTTAGCGCCGGTGACAAGCGCCTCCGGAGCCTCATCGCCGCCCATCGCGTCGAGAGCGATCTTCATAACTTGAGTATCTAATATAAATTAGAATATTTGACTATGCAATAGATACATTAAATCCTAATCCAGCGATAAGCGTTTAACTATTTAATCAACCGATGCTGTTCGTTAGGCAGAACACAGCGAGGCATCGCCTCCGGGTGGGCGGGAACGAAACCTTTCACTGTGTTCAGAGTGCCTTATACCTATCTTATCGCTTGATTAGGATTTAAAAGTTAATCTTTGGTCTTTATAACTTGACGACCTTTATAAAAGCCGCAATTAGGGCAGACCGTATGCACAAGGCGCATTTGATGACAATTAGGGCATTCGCAGATGGCTGCAGCGCGCAGATGATGATGACTGCGGCGCTTGTCGCGGCGCGCCCGTGAAACTTTGGCTTGGGCTATAGCCATTAATATCTCAATTTTTAATGTTTATTTCGCAGCGGCAGGTTTCGATATTTAAATTCGCGCCGCAATGTTGACACAATCCCCGGCAATCGTCCCGGCAGAGTAATTTGAGCGGAACGGATAGAAGAACGGCATCGCGCACTTCGGTCGTCAAATCCAATTCGTCCTGCACCGGGCTATAAGTGCGCAAATCGTCGCCCGGTATCTCGCCCGGCAGCGGTGACTCACGCTGAATGAATATAACTTCGTATCTATCGCCAACACCCACTAAAAAAGGTTCGCCGCAGCGGTCGCAGATAAATTCGCCTTCAGTGCGCGCTTCGATATCGACGATAATCTTGCCGATGCGCTTATCCGCGATAATATCCACAACGACCGGCCAACGAAATATCTGTTCATCGAGGTCTAATTTTACCGGCAGAATTGTCTCCTGCAAATTATTTAAACCGTTTTGCAGGCTGGCGATGCGAATTTTCATAAGTTAATAATATAAATAAAAATTAACTAATCGTCAAGATATAAATGGCTTTTAAAAAGTGGATTTTCGACATTCATAGGCAGGTATTATTAAAACAAAGCCGCGAAAATTCATCTCAAATCGTATATAATCGAATATGTGCGATTTTGAATCTAAAATACTTGACAAAAATAATAATATTTTGTATAATTAACAATTAAAAATGCGCCCGTAGCCCAATTGGATAGAGCGTCTGGCTACGGACCAGAAGGCTGGGGGTTCGAGTCCCTCCGGGCGTGCTTTAAAAAGACACGGTTCAACCGTTTCTTTTTACTTTTTTGAGCCTTGCCGCCGGCGGATGAGCGCGGTGCGATTCTATTTCCAGCGCGTCTAAATTATGCTTGACATCGATAGTGAAAAAGAGTATGCCGGCAATCAATGCCAACAGACTTAAACTAAATAGAGTTGCGATGAGTAGTCCGAAATCGATGCGCAGTAGTTGTAAGACGAACAACATTATCACAGTGGCCGCGTCTAAAAATATACAACTCATATACATCAGCAAGGAGCGGCGCAAGAGCCGTGTGCGCTGCATCAGGACGACCAGTTGCTCCTCGAGCTCCGGCTGCCGTTCGTCGGATTTACGAATTTGGTCGGTTATATACCTTATACGGTCGATTAAGTGCGAAAGACGGTTCGTAGTCGATAGAATCAATAATCCTACGCCGGAAATCAGCACTACCGGTCCGATAGCGGATACGACAAATCCCGCCACTAAATCAAGCGGCTGCGTCGGCATAATAACTCCGTTTTTTTATTTGTAATATAACGAAGAATCATAAAGAAGTGAAACTAATTTGAATCTTAAATCTAAGACTCGTCCATTCAGTCTATATCGTCTATTATGTCCGTCATTTGAACACTGATAACCGTTATTTTACCGCCAATAACCGTTATTAGTCGAGGTAATTGCAAAAGTGTTGGATTTATTAACTGATGGCAAGGCGGACGCCCTCGTCCGCCTTGCTATGGTCCGAGTTTTCTGGATTAATCATCACTTTGCAATTAGCTCAGATATGTAGGAATAATAAAAAGGCGCGCGATTTTTCTTTGCTAACCATATCTTTTGGCTTATATTAAGTGAAATTTTATCCGACTATATCGACTTTTCTTAAGTTATTAGTCATCAGTCATCTTCTGGAGACCCCTTTGAAACCTAACCTTTTAAAATTATCATCAGCATCAGCATTAGCATTAGCATTAGCATTTGCATTCTCACCTGCTTATGCTGTATCTGTTCGTTGGCCGGCTGAGAATATCGAAATCGATGTTCAATTCGATGTCCAGAAACACACTCTATCCGGCCTCGCACGACTGACCATCCCTGCCAAAGGACTTAAATCTGCTGGTTTTCTACTGAATAAAAAATTCACCGTCGAGAGCGCCGCTATTGGCGGCGAGGCTTTAGTCCTGACCAGAGTCGAAGACTTCGACACAACCGAAGTTACTTCAGTCTATGGACTTTACGGTCGCTGGAATCCCTCCGATGCTGCTTTTTATGTCGGCAAACTCTCCAAGAACCAACTGAAAGTCAAGACGCCGGTAATTTTAGAAGTCCGCTATACAGGCGAACTTCACGTTCCGCCGGATAAGCGGCAGTTCTCACGCGATAGAATCGCCTTCGAAGTCAACGGCGCTATCGGCATTGAGGGCATCTACTTATCCGGCGGGGCATTCTGGTATCCGCTCCTGCCGGACTGCCCAACTCCTTATTCCCTAACCGCTCGTCTCCCGAAAGGCTGGCAGTGCGTGACCGATGGCGTCGGCTCGGTCACCAAACAAACTCCCGAATACGACCAAATTACTTATATATCCCAAATTCCAACTACAGGTCTGAACTTTGCTGCCGGTCCGTTTCAAGTATCGAGTGTTCAACTTGATAAAATTACCATTCAAGCCTATTTTCTACCCGCCGAAGCCGACCTAGCGCCGGGCTATCTCAAAGCCGCCAGAAAGTTTATTCTAATGTATAGTAATCTGATTGGACCCTATCCCTTCTCTAAATTCGCCATCGTCGATAATTTCTTGCCTACCGGCTATGGAATGCCCGGCTGGACGGCGCTCGGCAGCGAAGTCATCCGGCTGCCTTTTATAAAGGATATCTCGCTCGGGCACGAAATTCTGCACAACTGGTTCGGCAATTCGCTGCTGGTCGATTACCGTTACGGCAACTGGTGCGAAGGTCTCACTGCCTATCTGGCGGATTATAAATACAAGGCTGATATCGACAGCCTGGCAGCGATGGACTACCGGATGAACCTGATGCGTGATTACGCCGATTTAGTCTCTGCCGAAGGCGACTACCCACTCGCCGACTTTACCGAACGCTCGAATCCCGGCGACCGTGCCATCGGCTACGGCAAAGGAATGATGGTCTTCCATATGCTGCGCAACATTATGAATATGCAGGATACGACGCTGTTTATCGATATGTTGAAGTATGTCTATAAGCAGAATGCGTTCAAGCGACCGATTTCGTGGAAAACTTGGCGGGAAGCAGCTGAACAGCGCATCGGTCAGCCGCTCGATTGGTTCTTCGAGCAGTGGATTGAATGGAAAGGCGTGCCGGAGATTGCTATAAGAGAGGCTCGCCTCGAATTAGAACGCGGCTCCTGGCGCTTGATTATGGAAATCGTTACAAAATCCGACGCACGACGTTCGTATATGTATTTTCTGCCGGTGCGCGGATTTTCCGACGAAGGCCGGGTCGATTATAATGTCTATATTCGCGAATCGCCACAGCGGGTTATCGTCGGCGGCCCAGGCAATTTGGAACTTGTGCAACTCGACCCTGACTTTCACCTCTTCCGCAAGATTTACAGCAGCGAAAAACCGCTTACTCTCGCGGCTTTCTTCGGCGATAAAAACGGACTATTAGTCGTTCCGACGCAAGGTATGCTTGCCGCTGCCTATCGCCAAGCCGCCGAAGGCTTAAAATCCGAGGGACAAAAAGTCATCACCGACGACGAATATCTAACATTGGACGGCGAGCCTAAATCGCTGTGGATATTCGGTTCGCCGGAAGATAACAAATTGTGGAATAGTTTTTCGCTGCCGACCGAGAAATTCGAATGGCTGCCGGGACGGGCAGCGCGCTGGAAGGAAGATAAGTCTATCCCTGCAGGCTTCAACTTCCGCAAGGAGATGTTCCGCGGCAGCGCGCACACCGCCACGCTCATCGCCTGGCATCCCAAAGCCGAAGGCGAGAAATGCATCATCTTCAGCATCGCACTGCCTAATGCCGACCCTATTCAAGGCACGCGCAAAATCTCGCACTATGGTAAGTATAGTTATTTACTATTCGAAGGTGAGAACAACATTCAAAAAGGCGCCTGGCCAGCCGCTGGCCAGAGTCCGATGGTTTGGCAGCCTTGATAATAGAATCGACTCAAAGCATAAAGGGCGCGAAGATTCTCTTCACGCCCTTTTTATATTTTGATGTAACAACACATTATGCCATTGACTGCTATGTGCTATCCTGAACGAAGTGAAGGAACTCGTCTCTCCACCCGCTTGCGGCTGTTGCTTGCTTCTCCCCCCGCTCGCGGGGAGATGAAGGGGGTGTCTTTCATCTTATGTCGCGCCGCGCAGCGGGATGATGATTATCCAATAAACCTATCAATCGAGGTAATTGTAAAAGTGATGATTAATCCAGAAAACTCGGACCATAGCAAGGCGGATTATCCACGTTTATTTCCGCTTAATCTGCTGTAAATTATAAAGTTAACCCGAAATTTAGAAATTTATCTTTAAACTTTACATTCGCAGAAGAACACTGTTTATCTAAAATTTTTAAGAATAGAATATTACGCTGATTTTTTACTTGACATAGGATTGTCCCTGATATACATTTAAGCGTTAGGTAACTACCGGCGCCAGCGGGTGCGCCGAAGAGTGGTCTGTTTCCGCTCGGATACCGCTGGCCCGGACTATGTTGCCTGAAAACCCAGTTGTGAGAAAGATTCAAGGCTGGCGCTCCTGTGAATCCGCAACTGGATAATGCGTCGGTTCGAGTTCGAGGTGCAATTTGACCGAGGTTGAGATGCCCATTAGAGGCGTTCCGAGTTAGTCAAGGCGGCTTTAGCAACTCGTGCGACGGAACAGCATACTATGCTAAGGAAAGCAAGATGAAAACACGGCTCTATGTAGGGAACCTGGCTTACTCGGTGACCGGAGAGCAACTGCGGGATATGTTCACTCCACACGGCGAAGTCAATGACGCGACCGTCATCGCCGACCGCGATACCGGCCGCTCTAAAGGCTTCGGATTTGTGGAAATGGGGTCCGAAGACGGCGCGCGCAAGGCAATCGAAGCGCTTCACGAAGCAAAAGTTGCCGGGCGGAACCTCATCGTAAATGAGGCGCGCGACCGCGATAGTCGCCCTGAGCGACGCCCCTCCCGCCGCGGCGGTAGATAACCTCCCCGCAAAACTTTTAAAGCCCGTCCACAAAGACGGGCTTTAAGGTTTTTGATACTTCCCACCCGACAACCGCATATCCCCTACTTCCACACCATCCACCCCACTAACACCGCTGCGCCTATCGCCATCACTAACGCATAATTCGCTATCAGTCCGGTCTGTATCCTCCTCAAAATGCCTCCACACCAGCCAACTACCGCCGCCGTCCCGTTCACCAGCCCATCGACTACCGGCGTGTCGAAATAATTCCAACATCCATCCGCCAACGCTAAAGTCGTCTGAACAAAGGTAAAATTGTAAATCTCATCGACATAGTATTTATTCAACACTACCTTATACAGTCCCTTCAACCGCGCCGCCAATCGCTTCGGAATCTCCGGATGTAAAACATACCACCGCCGCGCCCATAAGATTCCCGCAATGGCGATGATTATCGATATTCCCATCACGCTGTATTCGGCTGCCAGCGATGGATGACCCGTATGCGCTAATAAAACCTCCGCCGAATGGAAAGTTGGCTTAAGAAATTCTTCAAACCACGCCCCTCCGCCTAATATGTGTGGAATCGCTACCCAGCCGCCGATAATCGATAATACGCCCAATATCGACAATGGCAGCGTCATAACCTTGGGCGACTCCGGTATATGCTCGAACTGCCCCTTGCCGCCGCGCCATTCGCCGTGAAATGTCATATACAGCAGCCGGAACATATAGAACGCCGTCAATCCCGCTGCTATCAGCGCTGTCACGCCAACAACCGGCTGCCCATTGGCAAAGGCTTTCCAGATGATTTCATCCTTGCTGAAAAACCCCGACAGCCCCGGCACACCCGCAATTGCCAGGCAAGCCGCCGCAAAGGTCCAGTAAGTCGTCGGCATCCGCCGGCGTAACCCCCCCATATAACGTATATCCTGCGGGTCGCCGTGATAACCGCTGTGCGCGTGCGCATAGTGAACCGCGTGAATGACCGACCCGGCGCCTAGGAACAACAGCGCCTTGAAAAATGCATGCGTCATCAAATGGCTTATCCCCGCTGAAAACGCCCCAACGCCGCACCCCACAAACATATAACCCAACTGCGACACCGTCGAATACGCCAACACCTTCTTGATGTCGTTTTGCACCAGCGCAATCGTCGCGGCAAATATCGCCGTCAACACCCCAATCCAGGCGACCACCCCCAGCGCCGCCGGCGACAGCGCAAATAGAAACGCATTGCGCGCTACCATATAGACGCCGGCTGTCACCATCGTCGCCGCGTGTATTAACGCGCTGACCGGCGTCGGACCGGCCATCGCATCCGGCAGCCAGACATACAACGGTATCTGCGCCGACTTTCCCGTCGCACCTACGAACAAGCCGAACGCCATCCAGAACGCTAACGCCGGCGTCCCGTTGAACACTGAAGCCCCTTCAGCCACACCCTTGAAAGTCAGCGTCCCGAAAACGCTGAATATCAAAAATACCCCGATTAGAAAGCCAAAATCCCCTATCCGGTTGACGATGAAGGCTTTCTTACCAGCCGTGGCTTTGACATCGTCCGTGAACCAGAAGCCGATAAGAAGATAACTGCACAACCCGACGCCCTCCCAACCCACGAACATCAACGGATACGAGTCGCCTAATACTAACAGCAGCATAAAGAACACAAACAGGTTTAGGAACGCGAAGTAGCGCGGATAGCCTGGGTCTTTGTGCATATAACCGATGCTGTAAATGTGTATCAGAAACGACACGCCGGTGACGATTAAAATCATCACCCCCGACAATGGATCCAGCAGCAATCCGAACGGGATTTTCAATTCTCCTGCCGCCAGCCAGACATAATAGGTCGGATTTATAATCCGACTATCGTGCGGCATGCCTAAGAGTTCAACGAACGCCGCTATGGCAACGGCGAACGCCGCGCCGATGACCCCGGCGCCTAGGACGCCGACGGTCTTATCCCCTAACCGCCTGCCGAACAGACCGTTTATTAAAAATCCCCCCAGCGGCAGCAGTAAAATAATGTAAAGGTTTTGAGACATCTTTTTTTAATACTTGGTGCTTGAGTAAGTAAGCAAGTAGGGACTACTGAATAATCATCATCCCGCTGCGCGGTGCAACCGAAGATGAAAATAGACTAAAGTCCACTTTGTCCACTATATCCACTTAGTCCATTTCGTCGATAAATTGAATCCAATAGATCTATTTTATAAGAAATAGTTATATTGACACATTAGGTTATTGACTGCCGTGTGTCATGCTGAACGCAGTGAAGCATCTCGTCTGGGTGTAAGAGAAGGGATTCTTCGCTTCGTTTAGAATGACTCATACCAAGTCGCAATCAATCGGATGATAAATGTCAAAACAAATTCACAACAGATTAAACGGATGAAACGGATAATCCTGTAAAGCCGCTATGTTATCCGTTCTATCCGTTTAATCCGTTGTTAAT
>Ga0194112_10008922_pt1 | contig 12839 bp, 13 predicted proteins | sample TA2MahC400mmetaG_FD_146191 | JGI IMG/M metagenome (GOLD analysis project Ga0194112, IMG submission 146191) | Freshwater microbial communities from Lake Tanganyika, Tanzania - TA2015016 Mahale Deep Cast 400m | ecosystem: Environmental > Aquatic > Freshwater > Lake | place: Tanzania: Lake...
GCTGGCCGATTGGCAGTGGGGCGGTCGAGTCGGTGTGTCGGCAACGACAATGTCGGTTCAAGCGACCGGGACAGTTCTGGACACCGCATGGTCTGCGACACTTGCTGGCCGTGGTCGAAGCGCAAACGAACGACCACTGGGATGAACTCTGGCAACTGAACTGACTGTGGCAGTGCCCAAATACGCCCAGAGCGGTTTCAGAGCGGTTTTCCCCGTTGACATTTGCAGGTCGGCCAGTAAGATGTCGCCCCGTTTCAAACTCAAGGATATCAACGCCATGCCCAACACACGTTCTGCCGCCAAACAGGCTCGCGCCAGTGAGCGCCGCCGCGCGCACAACCGCACTCTCAAATCGCGACTCCACACGCTGGAGCGGAAATTTCACGAACTCGTGGAAGACAAGAAGGCCACCGAGGCAGCGGAAACGTTGCGCGTCCTGACGTCGGCGCTGGACAAAGCGGTCAAAGTGCAGACCTTGAAGAAGAATCTTGCCAGCCGCAAGAAATCGCGCCTGACAGCCCGCCTGAAAGCCATCCCCGCAGCGTAACGCCGGTCACCAGCGTTCCACCAACAAGCTCACGGCCTTCTTGGCCAGGTCATCTGCAATGAGCGGCAATGCCTGCAATTCGGATGTCTGTTGGTCGGCGCCGATAAAGGCATCGGCGCTCCCGGTGACGACGGTTGGGGGTAGAATGATCGCGCCTGTCACCCGGTCGTACGCTTCAATGCGGACTTCCATGCTCAGCCGCAGTTCGTGCGGCACGGTCGTATCGAGGCGCTGGCCGCGCAGCGTGTTGCGCCGGTAGTTGATGATCTCGCCCCGCACAATCACGTCGGCATCTTCGACAAACCGCACGGCCAGAGAGCCGTCGGTCTGCAACCGTTTGATCATCGCATTGGTGACCTGTGCTTCCAGTTGCGGCTTGAGCGTGCTGTTCTTGAACATCGGAATGGCCACGGACTTGTATTCGGCCTTGTGAACCGGACCGAGCTTGTAGCCGGCGCAGCCGCTGAGCAGCAGGATACACAGGACAGCGATGGCGGGAACGGTTCGCTTCATTGACGGGTGACCTTGCGTTCTTCGAGTTTTTTCAACTGGAGGATTTTGTTCTGCGCGTTGGCTGACCATTCCGATTTGGGATTCTGCGCGATGACCTCATTGTAGTAGATCATCGCGGCCTTGTAGTTCTTGTTCTTTTCGTAGAATTGCGCGACACGGAAAAGCCCCTTCGACTGTTCGGATTTCAGCGCCGCACGATATTGTTCCGCCTTGCTGACGTTTTCCTTTTGGGGGTAGCGGGTCGTATAATCGCTAAAGGCCTCGATGGCCTGATTGGCGGCATTCTGGTCGTATTCGGCGCGGGACGCTTCCTTGCGGTAGGCCAGCCCGATTTGAAACTGGGCTTTCTCGGCCATCGGGTCGTCCGGATACCGATCCATGAGTTTCTCGTAGGCGCGGACGGCGCTCAGAAAATCCTTTTGCTTTTCGTGGGCTTGCCCGATTTGAAATTGCGCCAGCGACGCGATTTTGCCATACGGCGCATTCTTCACCACCTGCTCGAAGATTTCGACCGCCTTTTCCAGGCTCGGGAAAACTTTCATGCCCCATACCTTGTGCCGTTCGCCATCGAGAAAGCGCTTGCCGACTTCGTATTGGCGCTGAATGGCGGTCTCGAAGTGCGGGCTGTTCGGGTGTTTGGTGATGAGGTTCTGGTATTCGAGGTGCGCCTTGTAGTGGTAGCCGACCGCGCTCAAACATTCAGCCAGCCCCAACCGCCCTTCTTCCACCGCAAACGCGGTGGGCCAACGACGCACGAGGCGGCGATACGCCGTGATGGCGTCTCCGTATTGTTTCTTGGCCTGCAGGGTGCGCGCGAGTTCGAGTTGTTCCTTCGGATTCTTGGCGGCCGTAATGCCGTGGCGCTCGTACGACCATCCTTCTCCCTTGCGCCAGACCAACGGCGCGGGACAATCCGTTGGCAAAACAAAACAAAAGACCCCGACCAAGCCCATCAATAATATCGTTCGTTTCCAGTAGCTCATGAGATTAGCGCGCAGGCTACTACACTCGACCCACAGCGTCAAGGATTGCGCCGCTCTTCTTGTTGCGGCGGCGCTTCGATTTCACAGCTTGCCTTGGCGGGCGCGCTTTGCGAGACTGCGCCCCAATGAGCACTCAACTGACAACCGGATTACCGGGGCTGGATCGCACCTTGAAGGGAGTCATTACCGGCGACAACATCGTCTGGCGCGTAGATTCGATTGACGACTATCGGGTCTTCGCAACACCCTACGCACAGGCCGCGCTCCGATCAGGTCGTCCCTTGGTCTATTTCCGCTTCGCGCCGCATCCTCCGCTCTTGGATCAGAATGCGGGCGCGGAGATTGTCGAATTGAACCCGCGCGACGGCTTCGAGAGTTTTCTCGGCACAATCCACCTCGTCATCGAACGGACCGGCCGTGGCGCTTATTATCTCTTTGACAGTTTATCCGGCCTGGCGGTGGACTGGTATTCGGATTCGATGCTCGGCAGTTTTTTCATGTTGACCTGCCCCTATCTGTTCGACATGGAAACGATTGCGTACTTCGCGCTCGCCCGCAACCAGCATTCGCCTGACGCGATTGACCCGATCTCCTCGACCACGCAGATACTGCTCGACGTCTATCGTCGTCAGGAGGATCTCTATCTCCATCCCATCAAGGTGCAGCACCGCTACTCGCCCACGATGAACATGCTTCATCACTATCGTGACGGCGAGTTCAAGCCGGTCACCTCCAGCGCGGTGACGGCGGAAATCCTCGTTTCCCAACCCGATGTTCCGTTGCCGGTTCTTGGGACGCCACGGGAACAGTTCAACCGCAACCTGCGCATGACGGTATCGCGCGACCCGCAAATGCTCACGTTGCTGGAGCAGTATCTTGACTGTGATGAGTTGTCGAATATCCGCCAACGGCTGATCGGCACGGGGTTGATCGGCGGCAAGGCTGTCGGCATGATCCTGGCGCGCGCCATCCTGAAAACACACCAGCCGCATTTCCGCACCCTGCTCGAACAGCACGACTCGTTCTACGTCGGCTCCGACGTGTTTTATTCGTTCCTCGTCCGCAACGGCATCTGGTGGCTCCGGCAAAAGCAACGCAACCCCGAGACGTTCCTCGAAGGCTCCGAAGAAGCCCGTCGCCGCATCCTTACGGGAGCATTCCCCGACTCCATCGTGCGGCAGTTTGAGCGGATGCTGGATTACTTCGGCCAGTCGCCGTTCATTGTCCGTTCCAGTTCGCTGCTCGAAGACAACTACGGCAACTCCTTTGCCGGCAAGTATGACAGCATCTTCTGCGTGAACCAAGGGCCTCGCGAGCGGCGGCTCGAAAACTTCCTGGCGGCCGTGCGTTCCATCTACGCCAGCGCCATGAGCGAACGCGCCCTGCGCTACCGCGCCCGCCGCGGATTGCTCGACAAGGACGAGCAAATGTCGCTCCTCGTCATGCGGGTCTCGGGTTGCATGTCCGGACGGTATTTCTACCCGCACGTCGCCGGCGTCGGCTTTTCGTTCAACCCCTATGCGTGGAGCGAGACGATTGATCCGCGCGCCGGCGTGATGCGCATCGTCTTTGGCCTCGGCACGCGCGCCGTTGACCGCACCGACGACGACTACACGCGCCTCGTCGCGCTGAATGCTCCTGAGCGCCGTCCGGAATCCAGTTTCGACGAAGTCTGTCAATACGCGCAGCACCGCATGGATTACCTCGACTTGGAAGCCAACCAGCTCGTCTCTGGCTATTTCACCGACGTGACGCGCGATGACCGTGAGCTGCCAGTCGAGATGTTTGCAACGGAAGACCGCAGTGAAGGCGGGGGCGGCGCATCACACTGGGTGCTCACGTTCGATCGCTTGCTCAAGCAAACTGATTTTGTGAAAGATTGCCGGGCCATGCTGGAGACCTTGGAGCAGGTGTACCACAACCCGGTGGACATCGAGTTCACCGCCAACTTCCTCGACGACGAGCAGTACAAAATCAACCTCCTCCAGTGCCGTCCGCTGCAGGTAAAAGGCTTGGAGACCATCCGGCTGCCCGAGTTTAACATTCCTGACGCCGACCGTATCATCGAGGCGCGCGGGGCCGTCATCGGACAGAGCCGTTTGATCTCACTCGATCGTCTCGTGTATGTCGTCCCCGAAACCTACGCCAGACTGCCGATGCGCGACCGCTACGAAGTCGCCCGGCTCATCGGTCGGATCAATTTCCTGGGCAGCACCACCGGCGCTCAACACCTGGCGTTGATCGGTCCGGGACGCTGGGGAACGCGCAGCCCGGAACTCGGCGTGCCGGTCAACTATGCCGAGATCAACCGGGTCAATGTGCTTTGCGAAATGGTGATGATGCACGAGCACTTGATTCCCGATGCCTCGCTCGGCACGCATTTCCTGAACGAGCTTGTCGAGATGGACATGCTCTACCTGGCGCTGTTCCCGCAACGCGAACGCAATTTCCTGAATCACGATTTCTTCCTGTGCGCCCCGAACCGGCTGCGGTCGCTCATCGAGGGCATCGAGTCGCGCTGGGAAGATGTCATCCGCGTGTTCAATGCGGCCGATGTGGCGGGACAGAACAGGAAGATCGCGCTCAGCGCCGATGCCCGCGAACAAAAGGTGCTCTGTTTCCTCTGCGACAACTCGGTGCTCACGTCCTTGTGAAATGGATCAAACTCCTCGTCGCCATCGCGCTGTTGCCAGCCTGTGCCGGCATAACACTGGCAGCATGGACAACGGCGCACCGCATTCTCCCCAAAGCGACTGATACCACCTCGCTGGCGCTCCTCGGCGGATACGCGCTGTGGCTGGTCATCTTTGTCGCGCTTCCCAAACCAACGCGCACCTACATCCTCGGCCACGAACTCACGCACGCGTTCTGGGCGCTGTTGATGGGCGCGCGCGTCGGCAACATTGATGTTCGTAAAACCAGCGGCCGGGTGCAGATCAGCAAGACCAACTGGTTCATCACGCTTGCGCCGTATTTCTTCCCGTTCTATGCGATGCTGTTTATCGCGCTGTTCTTCATCGCGCATTGGATTGGGAACCTCACGGCATGGTTCTGGGTGTTGTTTGCGCTGGTCGGGTTTGGGTGGAGCTTTCACGTCACATTCACCCTCATGATTCTGTTTACCGTCAGCCAGCCCGACGTGAAGTCGCAAGGCGTCTTGTTCTCCGCCGTCGTCATTTACGCAATGAACCTCCTGACCATGCTCATTACGGCCACCGCACTCTTTCCTGCCCTCCGATTCACCGACCTTGGCGCGGGTCTCTGGCAAAACACGCTTGTCTCCTACGGTTGGACACTCGACAAGCTACTGCTACTCTGGCAGCATGTCCGCCATGCAATCGGTCACTGAAATTCTTTCTGCCGCCGTCGAACGCGCGCTCGGCGCCCCCGCGCTGTTGCGCCCGTGCGCCAACCCGCAATTCGGCGATTACCAAGCCAACGGCGTCATGGCCGTCGCCAAACAGACCAAACAAAACCCGCGCACCCTCGCCGAGAAGATCGTCTCGCAACTCTCGCTCGACAACGTCTGTGAGCCGCCCACTGTCGCCGGTGCGGGTTTCATCAATTTCACACTACGCGGCGAGTTCGTCGGCGCCCAAGTCACCGCCGCTGCGCGCGATGACCGACACGGCGTGCCAGTGGCGATGAAACCTAAAACCGTGGTCGTGGACTACTGCGGTGTCAATGTCGCCAAGCCAATGCACATTGGCCATATCCGTTCGACCATCATCGGGGACTGCCTGGCCCGCGTGCTGCGGTTCCAAGGCCACCGGGTCATCACCGACAACCACATTGGCGACTGGGGCACGCAGTTTGGAATGCTGCTGCTTGGCTGGAAGCGAAACCGAAATGATGACGCCATCCATGCCGATCCCATTGCGGAATTGCTGCGGCTCTACAAGCTCATCAACGAGCGCGAAGAACTCCGCGCCGAAGCCAAGGCTGAACTCGTCAAGCTCCAGCAGGGCGACCCGGAGAATCTGGCTATCTGGCGCAAGTTCATCGAGCTATCCGAAAGTGAATTCACCAAGATTTACGACCGCCTCGGTGTCCGCTTTGATCACACCCTCGGTGAGAGTTTCTACAACCCGATGCTCCCGGGCGTTGTTGCTGAATTACGTCAGCGCGGGATCGCTACTGAAAGCGACGGCGCCATCTGTGTTTTCGTTGCCGGCAGCAAAGCGCCCCTGATCATCCAGAAGGCTGACGGCGCGTTCCTCTACGGCACGACCGACCTCGCCACGCTCAAGTATCGGCTTGATCAATGGCACCCCGATGAAGTCATCTACGTCACTGACGGGCGACAACAACTTCATTTTCAGCAAGTGTTCGCCGTTGCCCGTCAATGGTTCCAACCGATTCCCGATCTCCGACACGTCTGGTTCGGCACCATCCTTGGCGAGGACGGCAAACCCCTCAAGACCCGCTCCGGCGACCTCATCAAGCTCGAAGACCTCCTCAACGAAGCCGAGGAACGCGCGTTGGCTGTCGTCAACGCGAAGAACCCCGAATTACCGGAAGAAACCCGCAAACAGATCGCCCGCGCCGTCGGCATTGGTGCCGTCAAGTACGCCGACCTCTCCCAAAGTCGGACAACCGATTACATCTTCAGTTGGGACAAGATGCTCGCCATGAACGGCAACACCGCCCCGTACATGCAATACGCCTACGTCCGCGTCCAAAGCATCTTCCGCAAGGCCGATGTAGGCCGCGTGACCTCACGCGGCGATGGCGGCCCCGCCGCGTCGGGTGACGCGGCCTACAATATCATTCTCGCTCATCCATCCGAACTCGACCTCGCCAAGCAGATCCTCCGATTCACCGAGACGCTGCAAGCCGTGGCTGACGACGACAAACCGAACTGGCTGACTGCCTACCTCTACGATCTCGCCGGCAAGTTCAGCGCGTTCTACGATAACTGTCCCGTCATCCAATCTGCGGAGCCGACGCGCAGCTCCCGCCTCCAGCTTTGCCGGTTGACCGCCGACATCATGAAGCGCGGCCTGAACCTCCTCGGCATTGACGTCATCGAGCAGATGTGAAAACCATCGCCAAAGGATCAACTCGTCCGCCGATGGAGCGGATGCAGCGGATTCACGAGCGGTTGAAGCGTGGCACGTATCCGAACTGCCAGCACTTGGGAGCGGACTTGGAAGTATCGTACAAGACGATTCACCGGGACATCGAGTTTATGAAGTACCGGCTGAATCTGCCCATCGAGTTTGACCGGCAACACAACGGCTACCACTACACCGAAGCGGTCAGCAATTTCCCCACAGTCCAAGTCACCGAAGGCGAACTTCTCGCGCTGCTTGTGGCGGAGAAGTCACTGGCACAATACAAGGGGACTCCCTTTGAACAACCGTTGCACGCGGCCTTCAAGAAGCTTACCGATGGCCTGAGCGACACCGTTGCGTTGTCTTGGAATGACCTCGACCGCGCCATTTCATTTCGCGCCATCGGGGTCACCGTGGCTGACTTGGAGTTGTTCGAGCAAGTCAGCCAATCGGCATTGCGCTCGCAGGAATTGGAGTTCGACTACCGGACGCTGCGTAGCAAACGACACGAACACCGGCGCGTCCAGCCGTACCATCTCGCCTGCATCGAGAACCAATGGTACTTGTTCGCCTTCGATCTCGACCGCCAACAAATGCGCACATTCGTCCTCAGCCGAATGCGAAACGCCCGCAACACCGGCAAGCGGTTCCGTCGTCCGTCAGGGTTCTCCTTGACGGAGCATTTGCGTGGCAGCTTCGGCGTTTTCAAGGGAAACACGCCGCAGGAAATTCGCGTCCGCTTCGATGCGTGGGCTGCGCAACTCGTCCGCGACCGGCTTTGGCATCCCTCGCAGAAGCTCAAGGAACTTGCCAATGGCGAACTGGAACTTTCTCTGCAACTCACCAGTTTGGCGGAGATCACTCGCTGGATTCTGAGTTGGGGCGAACATGCGCACGCAATAGCCCCCAAGAGCTTGGTGGACGAAGTTCGGCGGGTTCTGAAACAGGCAACGGAATTGTATCGCTAGGACAGCGGTTGTCCCGGTGGCGTTGATAGACTCAGCGCCATGAAACTGAGAACCCAATTCAACGAATGGCACGAAATCAACGGCTTGTGGCAGGTCATGGCCGCCTTGAGCCTGCTCGGATCCACGGAACAGGAGGACTCTTTCCTGGTCTGCGACAACGAGACTGGCGGCTTCTTTCAGGTCGCCAAATGGCAACCCGGCCAATACATCGTCGAGTGGTGCGACAGCAACGACCCGACCTCTCCAGAGCACGGCCTCTGGCGCGCCCAAACCCAGAGATTTCCCGGCGCCCTTCTGGAATCCGGCAACAAGGAGACCGGCCAAGCCAACCTCTACGAGAACGATCTCCTCTCGCTCCCCGATGTGCTGGATGTTCTCGCGGCATTTTGGCATGGCGGAGACTGGCCGCGTCGCCTATCTTGGCGCAGTCTGGCCGCTGAGATGAAGGAGTTTATCCAGTTCAACGACGACAAACACGGGAGAATGACGCTGACAGAATAAGGAGTTGGATTATCAGGAGATTCGCAAGAGGCGCGGGCATAAAGCCCGCGACTACAAGCAGGTAGTCGCACCCTTTATGGGTGCGTTTCCTCGCCGCCTCGGCAAAACGATACCCACGATGCTAACGATTTAGAACAAGGAGCTATACATGGCAACGTATTCGCATTCCAAGATTGGCACGTTCGAGACCTGCCCGCTCAAGTACAAGTTCAAGTACGTTGACCGCACCCCCACGGAAGACTTCGAGTCGGTCGAAGCTTTCCTCGGTTCCCGCGTCCACGAAACGCTGGAGAAACTCTACGACCTCGTCCGCAACGGACGCATCCCCGACGAACAGTTTATCCTCGACTATTACGAGAAGCAGTGGACAACCAACTGGAGCGACGCCGTTCGCATCGTCAAACCCGACCTGACCGCCGACGACTACCGCGCCACTGGACGGACCTGCATCGAGCGTTACTACCGGCACTACCACCCGTTCAACCAAGGCTTGGCCGTCGCGCTGGAAATGCAAGTGCCCATCACCCTCGACGACGACGGCCAATACAAGATGACCGGCTTCATTGATCGCGTGGACAAGATGAGCGACGGCGTCTTTGAGATTCACGACTACAAGACGAACCAGACGCCGCCCTCCCAAGAAGAGAAAGACCAAGACCGGCAACTGGCACTCTACGAAATCGGTTTGCGAGATTACTTCGGCGAAGTGCGGCAGGTCGAACTCGTCTGGCATTATGTCCGCGCTGACCTTGAAATCCGCTCGCGCCGCACCGGACAGGAGTTGGAAGAACTCCGCGCCAAAATGATCGCCAAGATTCAGGAAATCGAAGCTGCCACTGTCACCAAGAATTTCCCGGCATGTGAATCCCGTCTCTGCAACTGGTGCGAATACCGGCCACTTTGCCCGATCTGGAAACACCTCTACGCCATCGAAGAACAAGCCGCCCAGCCAACGCCACTGCCCGACGATGGCCCCGCGTTGGTCAACCAACTCGCCAGTCTCGCCATCAAACGCAAGGAATTGCAGACCCAAGCCGACGATGTGAAAGCGCAAATGGAACAGGTCGAGGCTGCCATCATCGAGTTTGCCAAACAACACGACTACCAGCGCATCTTCGGAGCCGACCGTCAGGCGACCGTCAAGCACGTCACCGAGTTGAAGGTTCCCACCAAGACCAACCAGCTTGACGAGTACGAACAGATGCTCGCCTTGCTTCGCCAATCTCCGCTCTGGCTGGAACTCACCGACTTCTCCAGCGCCAAGCTGAAAGACATGCTCGGCAAACCGGAGGGCAAAGTGTTGCGCGACCTGCTTGGCGCGCTGGTCAAACAAGAAGAAGAATGGCGCGTGTCACTGCGGAAGCGGAAGGATGAGGAGTAGGTGCGAGCGTTTGTTCTTGCCGACATTGACGACCTGCACTGGCGACACGGTTCTGGCCAAGCCGACCTGATCTTGGCCTTGGGAGATATGTCCGACAGCCTGATTCTGGAAGCACAGCAGGCGTTTGGTGTTCCGCCTGTTTTCGCCGTCAAAGGCAATCACGATGCACCAACGCCGTTTCCGTTGGGTATCACCGACCTACATCTCAAGGTGGTCGAGTTCGGCGGCCTTCGCTTCGGCGGGCTCAATGGTTCATGGAAATACAAGTCACGGGGACATTTCCTCTATGAACAACATGAAGCCGCAAATCTCCTGAAAGATTTACCTCCCGTCGAAGTGTTCGTGTCGCACAACAGTCCCCGCCATGTGCACGACAAGGAAGATGAAACCCACTATGGCTTCGAGGCGCTCAATGCTTATGTTGACCGTCACCAGCCACGCCTACTTCTCCACGGCCACCAGCATGTGAAGAAAGAAACACAGATTGGAACCACCAAGGTCATTGGGGTGTGCGGCCATCGTCTGCTTGAGATCGGCTGACACGGACAGGCATTGCTGCGAAACTGGACAGCAATCGGGCAAGTCGCGATCACCAATCCGTGCTCGATGTTACCTCTTTGGTTGCTTGAGTAACCATTGCTCGAACTGTGCGATGATTCTGTACAAACGCAGGACAACATCTCCTATTTCAGACACAGTATCTTCCACATTTTCAACTTTCACTTCGATTGTCTTGCTCCATGGAGGAGCGGATTTCCATTTCAATGGAGGAGAAGGAAGATTTTCGTCTTTCACGAACTTCTCAAATTCGGCTATTGCGCCTTGTACTTGCCTCATCTCGGTTTGTGCATTCTTTGGAAAGTACAGGTCAACCGTATATTTACCGTTTTCAAGGGATTGCCGTGGATCACGGATACGGACATGGAGACTTGCTTCGTTTGGCGCACTCGCTATCCAATAATCGCCGGGAGAACTTTTATTAGGCGCTTCGTCCATACTTCTCAGTTTCCGCCCATATTGGGCGGCTGTTTCCTCAAGCTGCTCTGCCACTTCATCGCAGATCATTGTCCACATCTTATTGAGTTCTCGTTCTAGCTCTGTTCGGGCCTCTTGTAAGAGAGCAAACTCGCTCAAGTAAACTCTCGCCATTTCAGACATAGGTGTTGCCATAATTTACCTCCAGTATTTTGGTGATTGACTTACGATCAACATCGTTTTTTCTGCACCACTCTTGTAGCGCAAACCAGCCGCTAAGGTCTTCGCCACTCGCCCGAGCAATGCCACGAGCAATGCTTTCGAGTTTTTGCCTCAATTCATCAACAATCGCTGCATCCTGGAGGATAGGCCCCAGCATCAAGTCCCACAGAAAGCAGCAAAGATTATGTTTGGCACGCGAACTAATGCGCGCGTCGTCAAGAAGGCCCAACAAACCGCTAAACACTTCTTCATGCGTCAGTTCTTGCCATTCGGGATCGGCAGCTTCTGTACCCTTGAGAGTAAAAAACAACTTCAGGCTGTTCTTGTTCGTAGGCGCGAGGCAGTTCTTATCGAATCTGCAATAGTCGCGTATAAGAGGCCAGTTGTCCGTAATCGCTCTTGAGTAGGAGACCGTTTGGCGTCCTTCCCCATTCGCTGCTTTTCCTGCTTCGGGACTGTTGATTTTGTGTTCAATGAATACGTATCTGCCTTTTGATTCAACTAGGAGATCAAGCCTGTTGCCTTTACCATCAACCTCTCCTAACGGAACTTCCGCAAAAACGCGCGCCGATTCAAAGTCCATCTGGTCTTGGAACAAGTTGCCGTCTGTTTTCTTGTTTTGGAGCATCACACGAAGGACTCGTGAACCGAGTCCGTGTGGGCTTTTGGGATCAAGCATATAGCGAAAAAGTTGAGTGTACTCTGTCTCTGTCGTCTCATGGCCGCATACAGATAGAGCAGCTAAAGGAACTCCATCGCCGGCAAAAGCTCGATGCAGAATCTCGAACCTATCTCGGTCAGATTTGCCGTTATGATCGGGTTTCGAGAACGACTTGATTGCGACGTCTAAAATTGTTCTCGTCACCTCGCGTAAACTCACATTTCGACCTTCTTGCTCTCGCCGCCTCGTCGCCGTCAGTGCTTTGAGTTGGCTGATAACCTGAGCCATTTGAGCCATTCTCGTCGCGTATTGCCTATTTTGGGGTACGACCGTCGCAACGCGACGGCACTGCTGCATAAGTGCGACCGCGTTGCGCAAGCGCTCAATACGTGCTGCTTCTCCCATCGAATATCCTTATAGTTCGACCAACTGCATGTAAACCAGCTCGCCTTTGGTTGGCAAGGTAAATATCGTTTCTTTTCTTCGTATTGTTCGCGAATTCATACGTGATATGTGGCTTCAATCTCACCGCCAAACATATCCCAGAATTTGTTCCAAAGTTCTTCGGGTAGTTCCGTCTTCTTTGCGATGCAGACCTCCACCGCGTCGAGTACTTCCTGCTGTTCGGGCGTCACAACAATCTTGTCTGATGGTGACCAGTCCTTACCGGCAGCTTTCTTAGGGCTTGCTAAGCAAGCCAGTTTTTCACTGTCCATTCGACAACCAAGAATGCGGTTCTGGGCAATCCACATGCAAGTGCAGCCTTTACCCATCGCTTTTGCGAATCTTGCACGGAATCCTCTCCACTTTTCTTGCACTCGACAAACAAGTTCCGTCGCCCTTTCCAGAAAAAGACATCAAAACATCCGCCATCAATACCGGCTCGATTGTGGATTCGACTAAAGGGCGGTCCCGGAAACTCATGAAAACTTGTCGAAAAATTGAAGCGGTAGACGCGGGGTGCGTCGAAGGCGCAAAAGGAGCGTTATGAAGAACTTCAAGACAACCGCCGCGCCCGGACTCTTTGACGT
>Ga0194112_10008931_pt1 | contig 12832 bp, 9 predicted proteins | sample TA2MahC400mmetaG_FD_146191 | JGI IMG/M metagenome (GOLD analysis project Ga0194112, IMG submission 146191) | Freshwater microbial communities from Lake Tanganyika, Tanzania - TA2015016 Mahale Deep Cast 400m | ecosystem: Environmental > Aquatic > Freshwater > Lake | place: Tanzania: Lake...
CCCGCCGCCCAGGTCCACCGGCCGGGAGGATTCCGACTCGGCCTCGGTGGGGGGATCCAGGGCGAGGCGTGACGGGCGTCTTCCCTGGACGTGGTGGGCTACGGCGTGGCCGGCTTTCCGGTAGGCCCGGCTCCGGCGCTCGATGTCGGTTTCCCCGCTCATGCGTCCTCCTCGACCCGTCAGGGTAGGCGGCTCCGGGCGAGGCCCCGGCGGGTCACTCGCCGATGACCTTCACCAGCACCCGCTTGCGGCGCCTCCCGTCGAACTCACCGTAGAAGATCTGCTCCCAGGGCCCGAAGTCGAGGTCCCCTCCGGTGATCGCCACCACCACCTCTCGGCCCATCACCTGCCGCTTCAGGTGAGCGTCGGCGTTGTCCTCCCCGGTGCGGTTGTGGTGGTAACGGGACACGGGCTCATGGGGGGCGAGGCTTTCGAGCCACACCTCGTAGTCGTGGTGCAAGCCGCGCTCGTCGTCGTTGATGAAGACGCTGGCGGTGATGTGCATGGCGTTCACCAGCACCAGGCCCTCCTGCACCCCGCTCTCCCGGACCGCCCGCTCCACCTGCGGGGTGATGTTGACGAAACCGCTCCGGGCGGGGATCTCGAACCAGAGTTCCTGGCGGTGGCTCTTCACGTCTGCACCTCTTCCTCAGTCGTTCGCGTCTTGGTAGCGGGCCGCCGGCGGCGGTCGCCATCATCGAACGAAAGGGTCGACGACCGCCGCGGGGCCGGTCCTTCGCCGCGGCGCCCCCATCTTGGCGGATGCGGGGGCGGGTTGTCGGGTGGACGGGGCCGGCGCTACGGAGGCCGGGGCGATTGCCCCGGCCTCCGTGGTAGGTCGACCTGGTCCCGGCTAGGGGACTCGGATGATTCTGTTCTGCGGGCCGGGGGCCACCGGCGAGTTGGCCCCGAAGTAGAGGACCAGGGCGTCGAGGTCGATCATGCCCGTGATCCGGCCGGTGCCCTGGGTGAAGACGGTGAAGCGGTCGCCGCCGTCGGCGAGGAAGCTGTTCATCGTCACCCGGTACGAGGCCGCCGGGTCGAGGGGAACCCCATGGAGCATGATCGTGGCCGGATCCACCTTCGAGCCCATAGGCGCCGAAGCGCTGTAGGAGTAGGTGAAGCCGCCGGACACCTGGAGGACCCGCGTCCCGATCAGGTCCCATTGCTGCTCTAGCAGAGCGTCGATCTGAGCGCCGGTGAGGGTCAAGGTGGTCAGGTAGTTGCCGAAGGGCTGCACCTTGAAAGCCTCGCCGTAGGTCACCTCGCCGGGCAACTCCGCGCCGCTGATCTCGCTGTAGAGGATGTCGGCCCGAATGCCGCCCGGGTTCATGAAGGCGATGACCGCCCCGCCGATTCCGGGGGCATGAGCCAGCTGAGCGTCGGCGATCACGTCGCCCAGGGCCGACTCACCGGCAGCGTTGGCCGTTCTGGTGATGTTGCCGGTGACCGACCCGATCACCACGTTGGCCAGGGGCGCGGCCAGCGCCTGGTACCTCTCGACCAGCGCTTGCACGTCGGCCGCCGGGGTGACGCCGGCCCGCAGCACGTCGCGGTTGGTGGCGGTGACCGACATCACGTCCTTGGTGACCTTGTTCAGCTTGAGGTCGATCGTGGTGAAGGTCCGGCCGCCGTTCCTCGAGCTGGTCACCGTCCGGCCGTCGATGTTGCAGATGTAGTTCTGGTGGGTGTGGCCGGTGATGAAGAGGTCTACCTCGTCGTCGGTGCGGTCGACGATGTCGACGATCGCCCCGGTGCAGCCGCCGGCCGAGGAGTAGCCGCCTTCATGCACCACCGCCACGATGGTCTCGATCTGCCGCTTCTTGAGGACCTCGACCCACCTGTTGATGGTGTCGGCCTCGTCGAGGAAGACCAGACCCTCGGTGGCGGAGGCGGTGACGATGCTGGGAGTGTCCTCGAGCACCACGCCGACGAACGCCACCCGTACCCCGCCGAAGGTCATGACCTTGTAGGGCGGGAACAGCGTCTTGCCGGTGTCCTCGCGGATCACGTTGGCCGCCAGGAAGGGGAAGGCGGCTCCGTCGAACCCGTCGCCGTCCAGGCACCCGTCCACCGGATGGCAGCCCCCGTACTGCATGCGGAGCAGTTCTTCCCAGCCTTCATCCAACTCGTGATTGCCGACCACGGCGATGTCGACTCCCATGAGGTTGGCGGCCTCGATGGTGGGCTCGTCGTGGAACAGGGCGGACGTCAGGGGACTGGCCCCGATGAGGTCACCTCCGGACACGATCACCGTGTGACGGGCGGTGGCCTCCAGATCCCTGAAGTAGGTGGCCATGTAGGCGGCGCCTCCCAGGGTGGTGCTGTAGGGCTCGATCTGGCCGTGGAAGTCGCTGAAGGCAAGGATTCGCACCTCTACCGGGGGGGCGGTGGCCGCCCCCTTGCCCGGCGCTGCCCCGGCCGCCGGTACGAGGACGAGCAGCAGACCGACCATGAGTGCCGTCAGTGTTCTCGCTTTCCGCATGGGCCCTCCTTGCCCTCGGATCCCTCCTCCAGAGGAGGGGCTCACTGCGCTGGCTGTGGTCCCGCGGCAAGGCCGGAGTGCCCGGTCACCGCGCGCCACATGCTACGCGGCTGCGCCGGGGCGCGCTCGGTCGGCTCACCCCCGACGCCGTCTACTCCGGAGGGAGTTGCAGGACCAGGGCGGCGAAGGGCGGCAGCGCGCCCAGCGGCGCGCCGACGGACGAACCCGCCGCCGGGCCGGCTGCGAGGCCGCCGGCCACCACGACGGCCCGGTCCAGGCCCCGCAGGGCATCCCCGTCGACGGCCAGGAGGTAGTCGGCGACGGCCCCGCCGGTCAGGTTGACCACCACCAGCACGTGGTCGTCGCCGGCGCTCCGCAGGTAGGCGGCCACCCCCTCGTTCCCCGTCTCGACGGTCGTGAGGTCGCCGAAGCGCAGGGCGGGGCTGCCGTTGCGGAAGTGGATGAGGCGGCGGTAGAGGTTGAGCAGCGACTCGGGGTCGCCATCCTGGACGGCCACGTTGCGTTCGGTGTACCCGGAATCGGCCTCCTCCCAGGGAGTGCCGGAGGTGAAGCCGACGCCCGGCCCCTCCCCGGTCCAGGGCATGGGGGTGCGGATGCGCTCGTCGGGCTTGTCCCCGGCCAAGCCCACCTCCTCCCCGTAGTAGAGGAAGGGGGTGCCCGGCGCGGTGAGGAGCACGGTGGCGCACAGGCGCACGATCGGGGCCACCGATTCGGGAGGAGCGCCGGCGGCGACCGCAGTCCACACCCGGGTCATGTCGTGGTTGGTGAGGAAGGTGGCCGCCCGCCCCGGCCGGTACGAGCCTGCCAACTCCTCCAGGACGTCGATGAGAGGGCCGGCCAGGCCCGTCTGGAGGGCGGCCGACAGCCCTTCCCGGCCGAAATCGAAGTCGAACACCAGGTCGAGCGGCCCGGGCACGTAGCGGGCGGTGACGGCGGTGGGGCTCCACACCTCGCCGAGCACCAGCGCGGTGGGGTCCACGCCGTGGACGAAGCGGGTGAAGTCGGCCATCCAGCGGCGGGAGGCGACGGTGTCCTCCTGCACCGGCCCCCGCTCCACCAGGTGCTTGGCGGCATCGATGCGGAAGCCGTCCACCCCGACCTCCTCCAGCCAGTAGCGGGCGACGTCGTACAACTCGTCCCGCACCGCCGGGTTCTCCAGGTTCAGGTCGGGCATCTTCTCCCAGAAGAGGGCGTAGTAGAAGCGGTCCTCGTGGCGGTGCCACACCTGCTGGTTCCAGGGCCCGCGCCACCCGGGGGAGTCCTCCCGCCACAGGTACCAGTCGGCGTAGGCCGGGTCGCCGGCCGCCGAGGCTTCGAACCAGGGGTGCTCGTCGGAGGTGTGGTTGAGCACCAGGTCGATGAGGACGGCGATGCCCCGGTCGTGGGCGGCGGCGAGGAAAGCCCGGAAGTCCTCCATGGTCCCGTAGTCGGGGTTCACCGCCCGGTAGTCGGTGACGTCGTAGCCGTGGTAGGAGGGGGAGGCGAAGACGGGCATCAGCCAGATGCCGGTGATACCCAGGTCGGTGGTGGTGGCCGGGTCGCCGTCGTTCAGGTAGTCCAGGGAGGCGGTGAGCCCCCGGAAGTCGCCGATGCCGTCGCCGTCGGCGTCCTTGAAGGAGCGCACGAAGATCTCGTAGAAGACGCGTTCGCTCCACCAGGGCAGGCCCGCCTCGGCGGCGCTCCCCGGGGTGCCCCCGCTCCCGCAGGCGGGGAGGGCGAGGACCAGGACGAGCAGAGCGGGGAGCAGGACGAACCGGCGCATGACCTCTCCGGGACGGCGGATGATCGCCAGCGTAGGCCCGGCGCGCCGCTCGGGCACGGCGTACGCTTCCGCCGAGGGAGGTTCGACATGGCAACCAAGAAGTGCCCGTACTGCGCCGAGGAGATCCAGGAGGAGGCGCTGGTCTGCCGGTTCTGCGGCGCTCGCTTCGATGCGGGCGGGGCCGCCGCCCCGGTGGCCCCTCCGCCTGCCGAGCCGGCACTGCCGCCGGCTGCGGCGGTGGCGCCGGTGGGCGAGGTGCGGGAGGGATTAGTGGCCACGCCGCGGCAGGCTTTCGGCTTCTACCTGCACGCCTTTGCGGTGGAGGCCACGCTGATCGTGGTGGTGTTGAGCTGGCTCGGGGTGCGCGCTCTCGACTGGGGCGAGCGGACGAGGGGCGTCTTCCTGGAGGTAGCCCGCCCGGCGCCGATCTTCGTGATCGGGGTGATCGTGCTCCTCCTCGTCTGGGCGCTTGGGGTGCGGCGCCTGGTGCCCCGGCTGCGAGATGTGGGGAGCAAGGGGGTGAGGGAGTTCCGGCGCCGGTGGCGCGCCGACCGGGGCGGCCTGCTGTTGTCGCGTCGGGGCCTCGTGGCCGGGGTGGTGGTGGCCGTCCTCATGTGGGTGGCTCTCGGAGCATCGGCGGTGTGGAACTTCATGCGCGCCGACGACCTGGGGTGGACGCTCCGGCCGGGCATCTACGCCGCCCTGGCGCTGCCCGTCGTCGGGGCGGTGGCCGCCCTGCTGCTGCTCGGCCGCCCGGCCCGGACGGTGCGCCTGGACTCCAAGGGGGCTATCTTCGAGTAGACACCCGGTCGTTCGATTGGCGACCAGATATGAGGCGGCCGGGCCGTCCGGCTACCAGGGGAGGTTCCCGTATGACCAGCACATCGCTCTCGTCCCGGCGCGGCCTCGGCGGCTTCGCCGCCCTGGTCGGGGGGGCGCTCATGATCGTCTCGGTGTTCCTGCCGTGGTTCGATACGCCCGCGGGGGACGTAACTGGATGGGACACCTACACCGCCCTGTCCGACAGCGGGCGGAACATCTTCTACGAGCACTCCTTCTTCGAAGACGGGTTCAGCCCCTTCTTCAGCGGGGTTTCGATGCTCATTGCAGGGGGTCTGCTCGCCCTGATCGGCCTGGCCCTGGTGGCCTCGGTGCGCGGAGGCGCCTTCCGTTTGCCCGCCGCGGGGCGGCTGGCCCTGGCCGTGCTGGCGATCCTCATCCTCGTGGCGGGGATCAGCAACCTGGCCTCGCTGTTCGCCACCGGGCCGGGGAGGGGGATCGTCGACCCCGGGTACGGCCTCTACCTGCTGACCGCAGGCGCCCTGCTCGGCTTCATCGGCGTGCCGGTGGGAGGCGGCAAGGGCCGCTCCTGAGACTCAGGGGGTAGGTGAAGCCCCTCCGGGTCCGGCCCGGAGGGGTCTCTGGCGTCCGTGCGTCTTCTACAGGAAGAGCGGCGCCATCACCAGGGTGACGGTCGCCAGCAGCTTCACGAGCACGTGCAGTGACGGGCCGGCGGTGTCCTTGAAAGGGTCACCTACGGTGTCGCCCACCACGGCGGCCTGGTGGGTGGGGTTCTTCAAGAGAGACCCGTCGGGGGCCCTCAGGTACTTGCCGCCGTGGGCACCAGCCTCGATGTACTTCTTGGCGTTGTCCCAGGCGCCGCCCCCGTTGTTGAAGAACAGCGCCACCAGGATGCCGCCGATGGTGCCGACCATGAGCAGGGCGGCTACCGACTCGGCTGCGACGAGCGGGTCGCTGCCGGTCACGAAGAGCCACTTGAACACCAGCCCCACGCCGATCGGGCCCAGCACCGGGAGCAGGCCGGGGGCCACCATGCGGCGCAGCGCCGACTTGGTGACGATGTCCACGCAGGTCCCGTACTCGGGCTCGAAGTCGTCGGGGAACTGGATGATCTCGTTCTCCCGGGGCAGGTGGGCGTACTGGCGCCGCACCTCGGAGATGATGGACTGGGCGGCCTTCCCCACCGCCCGGATCGCCCACGCCGAGAACAGGAACACCAACATCGCCCCCACCAGGCCGCCGACGAAGACCACCGGCTTGGAGAGGTCGATGGCCCAGGGGGCCGTCCCGCCCGAGTAGTGGAGCACCTCGTCGATGTAGGCCTGGAAGAGCAGGAACGCCGCCAGGCCCGCCGATCCGATGGCGTACCCCTTGGTCAGCGCCTTGGTGGTGTTCCCCACCGCATCGAGACGGTCGGTGCGATGCCGCACTTCCTCGGGCTGCTGGGACATCTCGATGATGCCCCCGGCGTTGTCGGCGATGGGCCCGAAGGTGTCCATCGCCAGGATGAAGGCGGCCGTGGCCAGCATCCCCATGGTGGCGACCGCGGTGCCGAACATGCCGGCGTTCACCCCGGAAGCGTCCGGGAAGGCCGACTGCCCCAGGAAGTAGGAGCCCAGCAGGGCGGCCCCCATGACCAGCACCGGGATGGCGGTGCACTCCAGGCCCACGCCCACCCCGGCGATGATGTTGGTGGCCGGGCCCGTCTCGGAGGCCTCGGCGATCGACTTCACCGGACGGTACTTGTGCTCGGTGTAGTACTGGGTGATGTACACGAAGGCGACCGAGGTGATCACCCCCAGCACGCCGCACAGGAAGAAGTGCCACCAGGCGTTGGGGGCTTCGGAGCTGCGCAGCAGCCAGTAGGTGGCTCCGCCGAAGGCGGCCATGGCCAGCACCACCGCCACGTAGTAGCCGCGGTTGAGCGCCGTCATGGGATCCATCTTCTCTTCGCGATCCATGCGCACCCGCAGGATCCCGACGATGGAGGCGATGATCCCGAAGGCCCGGGCCACCAGGGGGAACATCATCACCCCGACGACCCCGGCCGAGAAGGGCACCCCGGCACGCTCGGCGGAGAGGGCCAGCGAAGCCCCCAGGATCATGGCGCCGATGTTCTCGGCAGCGGTGGATTCGAACAGGTCGGCGCCGCGGCCGGCGCAGTCGCCCACGTTGTCGCCCACCAGGTCGGCGATGACGGCCGGGTTGCGCGGGTCGTCTTCGGGGATGCCGGCCTCCACCTTCCCCACCAGGTCGGCGCCGACGTCGGCTGCCTTGGTGTAGATCCCGCCGCCGAGTTGGGCGAAGAGGGCCACCAGCGAGGCCCCGAACCCGTAGCCCACTATGAGCAGGGGGATGTTCGCCGGGTTCTTCACCGTGCTCAGGGCATCCACCAGGGTGTACAGGGCGGCGATCCCCAGCAGGCTGGTGGCGACCACCAGCAGCCCGGAGACGGCCCCACCCCGCAGGGCGATGCGGAGCGCCCGGTTCAGGCTCGACATGGAAGCGTGCGCCGTGCGGGAGTTGCTGCGGATCGAGATCCACATCCCCACGTAGCCGGCGAAGACCGAGCAGGCCCCCCCGAACAGGAAGGAGATGGTCACCCACAGTGCCAGCTCCAGGGACGAGTCCACCGGGTCGAACTCACGGTGGCCGCGCAGCACGCCGTAGCCGATGAAGAGCAGTGCGCCCAACAGCAGTGCCAGGATCATGATGGTGCGGTTCTGGCGGCGCAGGAAGGCCTCGGCTCCCTGGCGGATGGCCTTGGAGATCTTCTGCATCGCCTCGCTGCCCATGTTGTGCCCCAGCACCCACCGGGCGAGCCCGGCGGCGACCGCCAGGGCTAGCACGCTGACGACGATGACCACGCCGATCAGAAGCCCTTGTCCGTACACCTCCACCTTCCTTCCCGCGTCCCCTCCGTGTGAGGGGACCCCCGTTGCCGGCCGGAACTCCGCGACCGCGCTCCCGACCGCGGGGCCGGCCGGCCCCGGGGCGGGTGTCGCGGCGTTGTTGCGGGGGCCAACCTAGCGCATGGTGAAGGGGCTTCGGCGCGCCGGAGGGCGGCCGCGGCCGCCCTCCGGGTTGGGTAGGTGCGCGGGTCAGGCAGCCTCGGCCGCGGCCGGCATCGGCACCGGGACCCCGCCGTCCCAGGCGAGCATGCGGCTGAGGCGCCCTTCGGCGTTGTAGAGGATGTCGTCGATCACCAGGAAGCCGCGCGCCTCGCGGTAGGCGCCCCGGCCCCCGCCGCAGCGGGTGCCGTCGGGCCCATCGAGGCAGCGGGCGTCCTCGGCGAAGGCGATCACGTCGTAGCGCTGCAGGCGGCCGTAGCCGTCGAGGGCGAGGATCAGGTGGAGGGTCGGGCCGCCGGGGAAGGGAGGCACGGCCGACGGCGTGTGGTCGGGAGCCACCGGCGAGATCCGGCCACCGCCCGGCTCGGCTCCGCCGACTGCCCCCGGGGAGATCGACCAATCGCAGTCGGAGTAGGTGTAGGCCTGGAAGGGGATGTCGCCCTCGGCCAAGGCGTGGCGCAGGTTGCGGTTCATCTTGAAGGCGACCCGGCCGGAGCCCTCCCGGACGGTCCACTCGTAGCCCATCCAGTCGTCGGAGGGGCGCTTGGTGCCGTTGTCGCACCTCACCGGCTTGCCCCAGGACTCGGTGAACCACAGGTTGCCGAACCTGGCCCCGGGCCGCTTGGTGACGGTGATGTAGATGGAGTGGATGGTGCCGTCGGGGAGTTCCTCGTAGTACCAGCCGTCGGCGCTGAGCATGACCTTGCCGGCCCCCCCGGCCGACAGAGCCATGGCCGGGGCGGGGAGCACCAGGGCGGCCACCACGATGGCGGCGGTGACGATGCGCTTCATGGGCGATGCCTTTCCTCGGTCCGGGACGGCTCTTCGGCCGCCTTCATCCCCTCCGACGGACAGGGTTGGCCGGGCGGTTCCGGGCCCGGCGGGCTCTTCCTGGGTGTTCTCTCAGCCGGGTGCCTCCGGTTAGCCTCGACCCATGTTCTCGATGTCGGTGCTGCGCCGGGTGACGGCGGGGGTCCTGCCCGCGGTAGTTGCCGCCGCCTGCGCGGGATCGGCCGGGGTGACCCCGACATCGGGCGCGGCGAGCACCACGGCCCCTGCGGCCTCCTCCACCACGACCACCACCGCGCCGCCGCCGGTGCTCTGCCCGCGGAACCAGCTCCGCCCGGCGGCGACCTACAGCGAGGTGCAGCACCTGCCGGCGGACGACCCCGCGGCGGCCGCCGTCCAGTTCGCCCGCGACCGGTTCGAGTGTGCCGCCGAGGTGGTGGTGGTGTCGCCCGACGACCTGGAGCGAGTTGCCCTGGCGGCCCTCCTCGCTGCCGCCCGTCGGGCCCCGCTGCTCTTCGCCGACGCCGCTCCTTCGCCGGCGCTCGACGCCGAACTGGCCAACCTCATCCCCCGGCGCCTCTGGCTGGTGGGCGGCGGATTCGCCGTGCCCGAAGTGCCGGAGGGAACCGAGGTGGAGCGGCTCGGGGGCGACCCCGCCGCTCTGGCGGCCGCGGTGAACGCACTGGCCGGAGGCAGCCCGGCGCTGGCCCTGCCCGGGGGTGACGACGCCGCCCTGGTGGCGGTGGCGGTGCAGGCGATGATCGGGGGGGCGGCTTTGGAGCCGTCGCCGACCACCACCGCCGCCCCCATTGCCACGACGACCAGTGGGGCAGGGTCAGTCACCACCTCGACCACCGCCGCCGGTCCCGAGATCCCGGACGAGGCGAACCCCGTTCCCGTGGCCGTCGCCGGCACGGGTGATGCCGGGGTGGCCTGGCTGGTGGATGCCGGGTCGCCCGCGGCCGCCCTGGCGGCGGCGGCCGCCGCCGCCCACTCGGGGGCGCTCATGGCCCTGGTGGACGGTGACGACTTGCGCCGCCTGCCCGAGGTAGGCCGGGCGCTGCGCGCCGCCCGCAACGAGTCTCTCCAGGTGCGTCTGGTGGGGGAGATCACCGCCGACGCCTCCTGGCAACTCCCTCTCCTGACCGACGGGGACGAACTGCCCGGAGGCGGCTACCTGCTGTTCCCCGGCCGGCGCCTGGTGGCGCTGTACGGTCACGCCTGGGCGCCGGAACTGGGGGTGATGGGCGAGCAGTCCCCGGGGGAGGCCGTCGATCTGGCCGCCTCCGTGGCCGGCGCGTACGCCGAAGAGGGCGTCGTGGTGGTGCCCTCCTTCGAGATCATCGCCACCGTGGCCGACTCCCGGGCGGGGAGTGACGGCAACTACTCCAACGAGACTCCGGTGGAGGACATCCGCCCGTGGATCGAGGCCGCCGGCGCCGCCGGGATGTACGTGCTGCTGGACCTCCAGCCGGGCCGCAGCGACTTCCTCAGCCAGGCACTGCTCTACGAGGAGTTCCTGCGCCTTCCCTTCGTAGGCCTGGCGCTGGACCCGGAGTGGCGCCTGGGCCCCGACCAGTTCCACCTGGTCCAGTTCGGCAGCGTGAGCGCAGAAGAGGTGAACGAGGTGGCGGAGTGGCTCGCCGGCCTGGTGCGCGAGGAGAGTCTGCCGCAGAAGCTGCTGCTGCTGCACCAGTTCCGTCTGTCGATGATCCCCGACCGGACGGCCATCGTCGTTCCCCCCGAACTGGCCCTGGTCATCCAGATGGACGGCCAGGGATCGCTCGACGACAAGTACGCCACCTGGGCCGCGGTGACGGCCGGGACCGAAGGCACCGGTTGGTGGTGGGGGTGGAAGAACTTCTACGACGAGGACTCACCCAGGGCCACCCCCGGCCAGGTGCTCGACCTGCGCCCTCGGGTGGTCTACGTCTCCTACCAGTGAGGCGGCTCAGGTGCCGGGCGGGCGGTACTGCACCGCCTTGCGCACCGCCTCGTCGATCTCTTCGGCCTCGAGCAGGGTGTTCGACTTCACCTTCGCCCCGCCCGACGCGTTGATGGCCAGCGACACCGCCACCAGGTCGGCATTGGTGGGGAGGTCGGCGATGATGTACAGGTCGTCGTCGCCGAAGGCGTAGTAGAAGCCCTTGAGGCTCCCCCCGCGACTGGTGACGAGGGCCTCGATGGCATCCCGGCGGCCGGAGCCGCCGTCCTTCAGCAGGCCGCGGATGCCTTCGGGCGTGTACGACGCCTTGATCATGAAGGTGGGCATAGGCCTCCTATCCGCTCCGGCCCGCCGCCGACGCGGCGGCGGGCCTCCGTACTCCTGTACCCGACGCTAACACTTCGGGAAGGCAGGAAGGTGTCGTTGCCGTGTCGGCTGGGCGGCGGCCTGACGAGAGGAGAAGTGCGACCCAAGGCGGCAATGACACCCACGCGGCCGGCCTCCCGGGCTGGAGCGGCCTGTGCCATGATTCGGCGTACGCCCTCGCCGGCGGGGGATTCCGGCAGGGAGGGGAGATGGTTGCGCAGCCGCGGACCGGTATCGCGAATCTGGACGTCCTCGGTGGTGTTCGACCGTGCCGTCTCCCGGCCCCGGACTGGACGTGGCTTCCGACGGGGGTCGTCAACTAGAGAAAAGGCAGGCGCGCTCGCGGAGAGCGCGCCTTCTGTATGGGGAGGTATCTCATGGGAATCCCACACAGCCGAAGGAGAGCGCGGCGCGCCGCCCTCGTGGGCGCGGTAGTAGGGGCGGTGGTGATGCTCGCCTTCCCGGTGATCGCCGCGGTGGGAGGCAACATGATCCTGGGCAAGCTCAACACCGCCGACGCCACCACCTTCCTGTCAGGCTCCGCACCCAACTCCAACCTGCGGATCATCAACCAGCAGGCCGGCGCCCCTGCCCTGGACCTGAGGGTGGTCGCCGGGTCGCCGCCCCTGCAAGTGAACTCCGGAGCCTGGGTGCGGTGGCTGAACGCCGACCGCCTCGACGGCAAACACGCCGGGGCTTTCGCCCTAGCCGGCCACAATCACGACGCGGCGTACCTGGCTATCGACGGCAGGGCGGACGACTCGGACCTGCTGGACGGGTTGGACTCCGCCGCCTTCGCCGGGGCGGGCCACGGTCACGACGGCACCTACTCGCCGTTGGGCCACAATCACGACGCGGCGTACCTGGCTATCGACGGCAGGGCGGACGACTCGGACCTGCTGGACGGGTTGGACTCCGCCGCCTTCGCCGGGGCGGGCCACAACCACGACGGCACCTACTCGCCGTTGGGCCACAATCACGACGCGGCGTACCTGGCTATCGACGGCAAGGCGGACGACTCGGACCTGCTGGACGGCCATGACTCGAGCAGCTTCGCCGGGGCTGCCATGGCCTGCCCGCCCGGAACCCTGGTCGGCTACGGACGCACGGGCCCGGTGTGCTCCGGCACCGTCGGCTCCGTCATCCTGGATGAGATCGGGGACGTGGGCTACTTCTCATCGCTGGTGCTGGACGCTTCGGGCTTTCCGGTGATCGCCTACTACGACGACACCAACGGGCACTTGAGGCTGGTGCATTGCGGGGATGCGACCTGCAGCCGCGGCAACACCATCACCACCGCGGACGGCAATGTGCCCACCGGCCGCGATGCGTCACTGATGCTGGATGCTTCCGGCTACCCGGTGATCTCGTATTCCGTGTGGCACGGGGGAGGCTTCGGAGAACTGAAGCTGGTGCACTGCGGTGATGCCACTTGCAGCAGCGGCAGCACCAGCACCACGCTGTCCGACATCACCGTTGGCCGCTGGACTTCGCTTGCCTTGGACTCCTCCGGCCGCCCGGTCATCTCCTACGAGAGCTACTTCGACGACGACCTGATCGTGGTGCGGTGCGGGGATGCGAACTGCAGCAGC
>Ga0194112_10008933_pt1 | contig 12831 bp, 8 predicted proteins | sample TA2MahC400mmetaG_FD_146191 | JGI IMG/M metagenome (GOLD analysis project Ga0194112, IMG submission 146191) | Freshwater microbial communities from Lake Tanganyika, Tanzania - TA2015016 Mahale Deep Cast 400m | ecosystem: Environmental > Aquatic > Freshwater > Lake | place: Tanzania: Lake...
CGTCCGGTCTTCTGCGAGCTCTGTCCGGGGAGCCCGTTCTCCGCGGCGTAGCGAGACTGGTAGGTGAAGTCGATGAGCGTCGCGAGCTGCGTGTCGGCCTGCAGGATCACGTCGCCGCCCTTGCCGCCGTCGCCACCGGCGGGTCCGCCCTTGGGCACGAACTTCTCCCGACGGAACGAGACGATCCCGTTCCCCCCACGGCCGCTGCGCACGGTGATGACGACCTCATCGACCAGCATCCGAACCCCCATCAGTGACAGGCACCGTTTTCTGCAGTGACGTCGAGCAGAAAACGGTGCCTGTCACTGATCGGCCGGCAGTCGGGTTACCCGGCTGCCGACGGGATGACGCTAACGCGCCGCTTGCTGCCGCGGTACGTGTCGAACTGCACGACGCCGTCGGCCTTCGCGAAGAGCGTGTAGTCGCCCCCGATGCCGACGTTTGTCCCGGCCATGAACTGCGTCCCGCGCTGGCGAACGAGAATGCTGCCGGCCGTGACAATCTGCCCGTGGGAGCGCTTCACGCCAAGCCGCTTGGACTGGCTGTCGCGCCCGTTCTTGGAGCTGCCCATTCCCTTCTTGTGTGCCATGACGACCTTCCTCCTCGCCCGCGCGAACCGAGGCCCGGGGGCAGGCTGGCGTTAGACCTCGTCGGCCTCTTCGACCTCGTCCTCCACCTCGTCTTCCACTTCCTCGACGGGTTCGGCCTCGATCTGGTCCGCCTCGATACCGAGGATCTGAACCAGCGTGTGGTCCTGACGATGGCCGAGCCGGCGACGCGTGCGCTTCTTCGCGCGATACGTGCGCACCCGCAGCTTCGGGCCCTTGTCCTCTCCGACGATCCGTCCCACGACCTTCGCGTTCTCCACGCAGGGCGTGCCGACGGTCAACCGCTGACCGTTGTGAACCGCGAGCACTTCGCCGAACTCCACGCCGTCGCCGACGGCCTGTGGCAGGCGATCAACCCGCACGAGCTGCTTCGGCGCGACTCTGATCTGTCGGCCTCCGGCCTTCACTATCGCATACATGATTGACGTTCCGCTCCGAGACTTCCGCACTGGCCCGCACCACCGGGACGCAAGAAAGCAGGCGCGCGACAATCGGCTGCCGCGCACCGTGCACTATCATAGCGGTTGCGCGGGACGAAGTCAAGCGCCAAGAGGGTCCATTTGGGCGGGCGCAGGCGAGTCGTCGGGAGGGAGTCCTGACCTCCGAACGACGAGGCGTCAGTTGAGACTCCACTTCTTCCTGAGATAGCTCGCGACGGCCTCGGTCTCGTCGAAGCGCAGGGCGCGGCTGAAGATCAGGACCTCGGAGATGTCGCCGCCGAGAGCCTGGCCCTGGACCGCCGAGGCACCGAGGACCGTGATCGTGCCGAGGGCCGCGCCGGAGCGCTGCTGGAACGTGAACAGGCGCGGGGGCCAGGTGGTCGGCTTCTGGTTACCCGGCGCCATGATGATCCAGTTGGGCAGGACCCACTCCTGCCCGACCCCCGTGAAGCAGGCGATGATGCGCTGCCAGTCGGGGCCGGCCGCCTCCAGCGCCTGTGAGACCACGAAGACGGTCACGGGGCTCGGCGTCCCCTTCAGGTCCGCGATGCGCAGGCTGCCCGTGCCGGTGCCCCTCACCGTTGGCTTGGCGTTCATCCCGTCCGGCACCCACTTCACCGAACCGTTCGGCAGCGCCGGCAGGGCCACGCGCCCGGCTGGGGACTTGTCGCGCCAGGCCGTCACTACGCCGTCGGGCGCCACGTCGAGCGAGGCTCGGTCGGCCGCGTCCAGCCAGAGCGCCAGGCCCTCCTCGATCATGCTCTTCTCGGTGATCGGCGGGTGGGGCGCGTAAGCGAGGTTGCGCGCCGGAGGCGGCGGAGCGTCCGGGTCCCTCCAGTCGGCGCCGGCGGTCCACGGCGGCCCGCCGAACTCGTAGGCGCCCAGGTCGGGCGCCTTGCCGATGTAGCCGTCCGTGACCCCGGGGATCTCCACGCCGGCGTCGATGGCCGCCGAGCCGGCGGTCGGGGAACCATCGGCATCCACCGCGCCCGAGGCGTTGTGCGACAGCTCGGGGCCGAGTTCCCCCTGCACGAACTGCGAGGGGCTCTTGGGGTCCATCGCCTCGTTCACGAGGTTGTTGATGATCCGCGTGCCCTGCATCGTGGGGGTGTAGGCGGCGTAGCAGTAGGTGCCGAAGGGTTCGCGGACCTGCTGGATCGTGTTGTTGCAGACGAGGTGGCTGAGGGCATCGCTATTCAGGCGGATGCCGCTGCCCGTGCAGTTCCAGATGAGGTTGTGGTGCACGATGAAGTTCTTGTCGAAGTTGTCGAGGTAGATGCCCACGGTGCTGTCGCCGAGGTTGTCGTGCACCCAGTTGTAGGCGATGATCCCGCCCTCGCCGTCGGTGCCCCAGGCATAGATCGCGCCGGAGTCGTTGTTGAGCATGTTCGTGTGGTAGATGTCGCAGTACTCGAGACGGATGCGCTTGCTGCCGTGGTGCTGGAGGTTGTCGCGGCCGGTGCGGGAGACCGTGCAGTGGGAGACGACGGCGCCGACGGAGCGGGTGAGGTCCAGCCCGCCGCGTCCGGAGCCGACGTAGTTGACATCGTGGATGACGGAGTTCGTGAGGCGGTTGTCCTCCCCGGCCATCTGCAGCCCGCAGGTCGCCGCGGCGGAGATGAGGCAGCGCCGCCACTCGTTGCCCTTGCCGGTGACGACGTTCACAACGGGCGGGAGCTTCCCGCCGGGCCACTCGCGCACATGCTCGACATACCGCAGGCGGCAGTCGTCGAGCAGGCAGCTCTGCGCGTCAGCCATGCTGACCCCGGCGGCGAGGATGTCCACGCCTGCCAGCTCGATGAACGAGAGTTTGGAGAGGTCGGCGGCGTAGTCGCGTTGCTTCACCTCGACCGTGTGCGCCGCCGGGGACGCGCCGTCGGGGGTCCAGAGGTAGACGGTGCCCGTCGCCTCATCGAGGAACCACTCGCCCGGGCTGTCGAGCCCCGCGAGGGAGCCCATCAGCACACACGGGTTACCCGCCCGGGGCTTGTAGGGGTCCTCCTGGTGGTACTTGTCCTTCGTCTTCGCCTCGGTGGTGACATCGAAGCGGAAGGACTTCCCGGGCTGGTAGTCCATGATCCGGCGCGTCATGCTGACCCAGCGCGAACCGGGCCAGAAGAGGACAATGCCGCCGTTATAGTCGCCGGGCGGGAGGTTGGGGTCGGCGAGGGTCTCGTAGTCCGTGCCCTCGCCGGCGGAAGCGCGGTTGTAGGTCATCAGGTCGCCGGGGGGCGTGTTCGGCCACCGCGCCTCCGGCATCATCTTGCCGTCCACGAAGAGCTGGATGAACTTCAGGTCGGTCTGCAGCTTGTAGATGTGGCCCTCCTGGAGCTGCCACTCGCCGGTGAGCGGCTCCGCGCCGCTGATCGTGGGGCGCTCTCCCGCCAGGGCGGCGAAGCGGATGGGCTTGCCCGCCTCGCCGGACTGCGCGGGCTTGAGGGTCTCGCGGTAGACCCCCGCTCCCAGGTAGACCGTGTCGCCCGGAGCGGCGACCGCGGAGGCCTTGGCGAGGGTTCGCCAGGGCGCGGCCTTGGTGCCGGGGCCGATGTCATCGCCCTGCGGGGAGACGTAGTACTCGGCGGCCATGGCGCGCCCCGCCAGCAGCAGACAGAGCGCGGGCAGCAGGTAGTATGTGCGCATGGGCGCGTCCTCCTGAGGCCAGTGAGGCCTGGAGTCGAGGAGATTCGTTACACAGAGCGCGGACGCCTTCCCGGAGGAGGGGAAGCGGGCGTGGCGGCGGAATCGGGGGCGAGCACAACCACCTACCGGAGGACATGCCGAAACCCATGGCTCTACCGACGACTTGCATCGGGGATGTGACGGTCAGCCGGCTCGCGTGCGGGAGCAACAGCTTCTTCGGGTTCTCGCACCTGACGGCAGCACGGGATGCGTGGCTGAAGCGGCACTTCGGCGACGACGAGCGGCTGTATGAGATGTACCAGTGCTGCGCGCGCGTGGGGATCAACCTGTTCGTGAGCGGGCTGCAGCCGCGGTTCGCGAAGCTGCGCGAGCGGCTGCGGGACGAGACCGGCCACTGGATCAACTGGGCGTGCACGCCCGGCGGGAGCTCGCTGGCGGAGATCAAGGAAGCGATCAACCAGTGCCGTGACTGGGGGGTGGAGATCTGCCCGCCCCACACGTCGTACATCGAGCGGAACCTTGACCTGCGCAACCGGGAGATCACCGAGCTGCCCGAGGCGCTGGACTACATCCGCGAGCAGGGGATGCTCCCGGGCATCTCGACCCATCGGCCTGAGGCCGTCCCGCTGGTCTTCGAAAAGGGCTACGATGTGGAGGCCTGCATCCTGCCGCTGAACGCGCTCGGGTTCCTGTGTCAGGTCGAGATCGAGTGGCAGGAGCGGATCATCCGGCAGTGCCCGAAGCCCATCATCGTCATCAAGCCCCCCGCAGCGGGGCGGATCACGCCGATCCCCGGTTTCACCTTCGTCTACGAGCGCATCAAGCCGACGGATACCGTCGCGGTTGGCGTCATGGCCCCGGAGGAGCTGGAGGAGGACGCGGCCATCGTCGAGGGGCTGCTGAGCGGGCAGATGGCGGAGGTGGGGTTGAGCACGTCGAGGAGTAAGGCGCACATGGGGACGGCGGGATGAGGAGTGAGGGGAGAGGAGCGAGGAGTGAGAGACGGCACGGCCAGAACAGGGAGGCGCGACGCATGGCCCGGGTATGCGGCCTGATGTGCCTGGTTGGGCTCTGGGGTGGTGCGGCGTGGGGGCAGCCGGGAGTGGGGAACCGGTGCGTGATGTGGGGGAGCGTGTTCCTGGAGGATGGGTCGCGGAGCCTGCGGTTCGCGCCGGAGCCGATCCCCGACGGGCCGCACTACCTGCATTACATCGTGATGCTCAACGGGAATGAGGACAAGATCCTCACCGAGATGGCCCCGAAGTGGGACCCGCACGAGGATGTGAACATCCCCGGCAACGGGTTCTACGGCTGCGAGCTGGGCAACTTCACGGCCCCGGCGACCAAGCCCGGCGACAAGGTGCAGATCATCGTGACCGATGAGGCGGCCGGGCAGCAGGGCACGGCGGAGGCCACGGTGCCGGAGCTGCCGGGGGCGATCGGCTGCGATGTGAGGCTGCAGGCGGCGAAGGTGAGCGTGCCGCCCCTGAGGCTGGAAGAGGGACGGCTGGTTTGGGGCGAGGCGGCGCCTGTGACGCTCGTCTACCAGCGGCTGCAGACGGACCGGTACCCGAATGGGAGGCCGCGCGGACAGTACACGCTCGTGGCGCGGCTGACCGGCGGCGAGACGGCATGGCAGACGGCGGAGACGCAAGGCGCGGCGTGGGTCATCGTGCAGAAGGACGCGGGGGGGCGGGTGACCGGTCGGTCGCGGGAGGTGCGGACCTTCCGGGAGCCGGATGGATTCGAGAGCCTGATCGCGGTGACGGACTCGGGCGCGCTCTGCACGGTGGATGTGGGGGCGGGGAGGGTGACGGTGAGGGATGCAGAGGGGAAGCGGACGGGTGAGTTCAGCCTGCGGGACGGCACGACGCCGGTGTGGGTGCGAGGGTGGGGCGAGCGGCTGGAGGTCGGCGCCCTCGACGCCAAGGGGCGGGCGCTCCCGGAGGTGTACGTGCTGGAGGGCTCGCTGACGCAGATGATGATGATGGGGCCCCCGATGGAGGTCCAACCGCCGGCGGCGGGGACCGGGCTGGAGCGAGGATCGGTGATGATCGAGGGTGGCAAGCGGCTCGTGCTGGATGGGCTGGCGAAACGAGTCGTGGAGGTGGACGGCCAGAGGGCGGAGCGGAGCTTCAGTGGGGCGGCCTTCGGGGGCCTGAGCAAGCCGCGAGGGATCGCAGCACATGACGGGCTGGTCTACGTCCTCGATGGGCGGCGGATCGCAGTGGTGCCGGACGCCCTCGAGGAGGAGATGCCTGAGGTGAAGGACGGCGTGGTGCGCTGGCGGACGGGGGCGCCGGTGGAGTCGCGGGTGACGGTGAGCGGGCAGGGGCAGGAGGTCTCCTTCGGCGACAGCAAACCGACGCGGGAGCATGAGGTGAAGCTGGGCCAGCTACCGGGACCGGGGAAGTACCGGGTGTCCGTATCGCACAGCATACGGGTCCTGGGGGAGGAGCCAACGTGGGCGTCGGTGCCGCTGCTGATCCCCCCGGCGAAGAAGGCGCAACACGCGTACCTGCGGGTGAGAGTCGCGATCGTGATCCTCGCCAACATGGTGCAGCGGAGGAAGGCGCCGGAGGGTGTTGAGCTGCCGGGGCCCGTGAGCGATGCGGACATCGAGCGGCTGAAGCGGGAGATGCTCATCGGGCAGCGGTTCTACTGGATCAACTCCCACCTGCGCTTCCTCCCGGCGATGGACTTCATCATCGACCGCGAGTTCCACGACCTGAACCCTTACGATGATGCGCCGAACCGCGAGAACCTGGCGCCGCTCTTCGCGCGCGAGGGCAAGAGCCTGGACGACTACGACGGCGTGTGTCGGCTGGTGGTCGAGCAGACCTATGATGCGAACGCAAAGGCGTGGCGAATCGCCAGCAGCGGGGGCGGGCTGACGAGCGGGGTGTCGAAGGGCTCGAAGGACCCCGGCTGGTCGTGGTGGCCAGCGGGCGCGGGCGACTTCTTCATCCCGGACTCCTGGCTGTTCGTGCACGAATACGGGCACCAGGTTGACGCGATGTTCGACGCGAGCGGGGAGCCGAGCTTCTGGGGCAACCACTTCGCGCCGCAGGAGGGGAACGTCGCGCGCTTCGGGGAGCACTTCGACGGCAACGCGTACCTCCTGCGGCTGTGGCCCGCGGAGAAGTGGTTCACGAGCGACTGGGGCACCGTGGAGTTCGCGGACGACGCGGACGAGGATGGCGTGCCCGATGACGCGCCGGAGGTGCCGATTGACGAGAAGCGCTTCGGCAGCGATCCGACCCGGAAGGACACGGACAAAGATGGCTTATCGGACCGCGATGAGGTGATGGCGTGGAAGGGGATCACGGTCGGCCTCGGGCAGGTCTGGGCCCGGCCGGTCCTGCCGGACCCGCGCAACCCGGACACGGACGGCGACGGCCTGCGCGACGGGCGCGACCCGTATCCCCTCTGTCCGTTCCCGACAGCCATGCGGACCCGCTCCCACCCGATCGGTGGCGGAGGGCTGTGCAACACGCTCACGTTCTCCGGGACGCTGAAGGTCGGCGGGGAGGAGGTCATGCTCGCGGTTAAGTGGGGCCCCGAGTACGTGTGGCTCGGGCTAGGGTGCGGGCAGCCGCGCAGCCTGTTCGTCCAGCTTGACGCGGACAACGACGGCTGGTTCGCGGGCAAGGACAACTACCAACTGACGGTCGAACCGCCAGCCGCCGAGGGAGGGCAGCCCAAGGTGCGCGTCTTCATCGTGAACGCGGCCGAGCCGGGCAAGTGGCCGTTTGGCGACGAGACGCTCGTAAGACCGGAGGACATCCGTGTGAAGGTCTGGGAGGAGGGGGGGACCCTGGAGGTCGGCATCCCAGGGAACGAGGCGACCGGACTGCGACTGGAGCGCGGCGAGAGGATGGGCCTCAACCTCGGCTTCAGCGATCCGAGCCGGCCCGGGACCTACCTTACCCTCTGCCAGCCGCACGAGCTGATGGAGATGCGGCTGGTGGACCCGTGGCGGTGATGGTGTGCCAGTTGATGCTGTTCGAGCCACGTGCGTCAGCGCAAGTTCCCCTGGAGTTTTCCCGGTTCACAAGAAGGACTCCGTGAGGTGCGACGGGAATCACACTCGGCGGCTGTCATCCCATGCTTCGGAGGGACTCCATGCGACGCACAAGAGGCTTCACACTGATCGAGCTGTTGGTTGTGATCGCGATCATCGCGATCCTGGCGGCGATCCTGTTCCCCGTCTTCGCCCGGGCGCGCGAGAAGGCGCGCCAGACGAGCTGCTTGAGCAACGTCAAGCAGATCACCCTGGCCTGTCTCATGTACGCGCAGGACTACGATGAACGCATGCCGGCCGGGCGCGTTCAGTACTTCCCCGCCGGTTGCGTGAACGACTCCACGGCTTTCTACCAGCATGTAGTCATGCCCTATGTGAAGAACGTCCAGCTGTTCGTGTGTCCCAGTAACACGTCGATCCGGACGACCTGCAGCCGTTTCTACACTTGGGCTAACAACATGGGGGTGACCACGAACTACGGCATCAACTGCCGCTTCGGCACGTCGGGGGGCTATCTCATGGCCAACATCCCGCGGCCCGCGGAGGCCTACTACGTCTGCTGCGGGCTGAACGCCGGCGGCGGCTGGTGGCGCGGGATCAACTACCCGCGGGCCACCTGCGTCACGCCGCCCTATTACTACCGCGAGGTCCACAACGAGGGTATCAACATCGGCCTAGCCGATGGGCACGCCAAGTGGGTCAAGAGCAGCAAGGCCTTTGCGAACACAAGCGACTGGTACGTGCAGTACCTGCCGTGGCAGCCCAACCAGCAGGCCTACCCGCCGGGCTGGTAGGCGAGACGGCCGAGACCGAAGTGCGACGGGCCCACTGGTGTGCCATGACCGGCGGGCCTGTTTGCCTGTGTGGCCGCGGAGGCGCACGATGGGGCAGCCCGCGTTGGTCGCCTGCGTCCAGCCGCCTTACCTGGGCGCCCCCTCGCGACTGCTCGACCCTGACGAGATCGTGGATGCCGCTCTTGAGTTGCTCGTACGCGCCGGATCGCGAGGCGCCGACATCGCGAGCCTGCCCGAGTACGTCAACGCGATGAACTGGGACCACGAAGCGGTGCGCGCGCGTGCGGAGAGCGTGCCGGGCCCTCTGACCGAAAAGGTCGGCGCCCTCGCCCGCGAGTACGGCATGGCCGTCGTGCTTCCGATGGTGGAGTGTCGGGGAGAGGCCCTGTACAACAGCGCGGTGCTGATCGGCCCGGAGGGCGGGATCATCGGCGTCGCAGAGAAGACCCACCTGACGCGGATCGAACGGGAGGAGATCGGGGTGACGCCCGGGAGTGACTGCCCGGTCTTCGAGCTCCCGTGGTGCCGGGCGGGGGTGATGATCTCCTACGACGGGCACTTCCCCGAGGTCGCGCGCATCCTGGCCCTCAGGGGCGCGGAGATCATCTTCTTCCCCTCGCTGCAGCGTCGTCTGGGCGAGCGCAAGTGCGCGATCCAGGTGGCGGCCCGCGCGATGGACAACGCCGTGTACGTCGCGCGGTCGAGTTACGCCGTTGCGCCGGACGTAGTCTGGACGCCGGACATGATGTACGGACTGAGTTGCGTCGTCGGCCCGCACGGCGACACGCTTGCGAGCTGCGGCCGGTACGCCGGGGTCTGCTATGCTGAGATCGACTTCTCCCAGCCCGTCCTGCAGGAGCGCTCCGCCGGTGACGAGGTCGGCGACCTGCGACGCTTCATCCGCGAGGACCGGCGGCCGGAGGTATATGGCGGGTTGATGGAGTAGGGCAAGGCCGAGACGGGGGACATCCCATGCGTCATGATCCTGCAGACGGGATCGTGACTTGGACAGTCCCTGTCAGAAGGTGGTATGTTCGGTACGGGCGATGATCTCGTCCTGCAGAGCGCGAGTGAGGTCGCAGAAGAAGTCCGAGTAGCCGGCGACGCGGACGATGAGATCGCGGTGCTGCTCGGGGTGCTCCTGGGCGGCGCGGAGCGCGTCGGCGGTGATGACGTTGAACTGCACGTGGTGGCCGCCGAGCTGGAAGTAGCTGCGGATGAGCTGCGCGAGGCGCTCGAGCCCCGTGTCGCCCTCCAGCAGGCGTGGTGTGAACTTCAGGTTCAGCAGCGTTCCCCCGGTGCGCGAGTGGTCCATCTTCGCAAGGGAGCGGATCACCGCCGTCGGGCCGTTGCGCGCGGCGCCTTGCACCGGCGAGACGCCGTCGGAGAGGGGTTGCCAGGCGTGGCGGCCGTCGGGCGTCGCGCCGGTGACCTCGCCGAAGTAGACGTGGCAGGTGGTCGAGAGGTAGTTCACGTGGTACTCGCCGCCCTTGGTGTTCGGGCGGCCCTCGATCAGGTCGAAGAACAGGTCGAAGTGGCGGCGCATCAGGTCGTCCGCCGCGTCGTCATCGTTGCCGAAACGCGGCGTGCGGTTCAGCAGCAGCTGACGCGTCTCCTCACAGCCCTCGAAGTCCGTCGCTAACGCTCCAAGCAGCGCATCCCAGGTTAGCGTGCCGTCGTCGAAGACGTGGCGCTTGATGGCGGAGAGCGAATCGGTCAGCGTGCCGGTACCGGTGCCCATGATGTAGGTGGTGTTGTAGCGCGGGCCGCCGGCGTTGTAGTCCCGTCCGTTCGCGATGCAGTCGTCGATGACGACCGACAGGAACGGGGCGGGCATCTGCGTAGCGTACAGCTGCTCGATGACGTTGTTGCCGCGGATCTTGATGTCCACGAAGTGCTGCATCTGCGCTCTGAAGGCGGCGAACAGCTCGTCGAAGGTGGTGAAGGTGCGCGGGTCGCCGGTGTGCGGGCCGAGCTGCTTGCCGGTGCGTGGGTCAAAGCCGTCGTTGAGCGTGATCTCCAGCACCTTCACCAGGTTGAGGTAGCCGGTGAGGATGTACGCCTCCTTGCCGAAGGCGCCGGTCTCCACGCAGCCGGAGGTGCCGCCCTGCCGCGCATCCTCGACGCTCTTGCCCTGGCGCACGAGTTCCTCGACCACCATGTCCGCGTTGAAGACCGACGGCTGGCCCCAGCCCTGGCGGATGATGTCGCACGCGCGCCGCAGGAAGAGATCGGGGCTCTGGGTGCTGAGCTGGATGTTCGACGAGGGCTGCAGGAGGTGCATCTCGTCGATGACGTCGAGAAGGAGGTACGTGACCTCGTTCACGCCATCGGTGCCATCGACGCGCAGGCCGCCGTTGTTGATGTTCGCGAAGTCGGTGTACGTGCCGCTCTCGGCGGCGGTCACGCCGACCTTCGGGGGAGCGGGCTGGTTGTTGAACTTCACCCAGAGGCACTCGAGCAGCTCCTTCGCCTGCTCGCGCGTGAGGGTGCCGTCGGTGAGGCCCTGGCAGTAGAACGGCTCCAGATGCTGATCGAGATGGCCCGGGTTGAACGAATCCCACGTGTTCAGCTCCGTCACGACGCCCAGGTGCACGAACCAGTACATCTGCAGGGCTTCCCAGAAGTCGCGCGGGGCATGGGCGGGGACGTGACGGCAGACCTCGGCGATGCGCAGGAGTTCGGAACGGCGCTGCGGGTCGGCCTCAGCTGAGGCCAGGGCTTCGGCGGCTTCGGCGTGGCGGTCGGCGAAGCGGATCAGGGCGCGGCAGCAGACCGCCATCGCGCGCAGCTCCTCCTCCTGGGGACTGACGATCCCGCCTCCGTCGGCGGGATTGTCTGTCCCCGAAGTCGCCGCCCTCAGCCTCGCCTCGATCTCCGCGATGAAGTCGAGCATCCCCTTGCGGTAGACCTTGCCGTCGAGGACGGTGTGCCCGGGCGCGCGCTGCTCCATGAACTCCGTGAAGATGCCCGAGCGGTACGCGTCGAGCCACTCGGGCGTCATCTGCGCGAAGATCATCTCCCGCATGGACCGGCCACGCCAGAAGGGGATGATCTCCTCCTCGTACGTGCGGCGCGCCTCGGGGCTGACGCGGAAGCTGATCTTCTCGCGCGAATCGATGACATCGAGGTCCTGCAAGCTGTGGCAGCACAGCTCGGGGAAGGTCGGCGTGCCCCGTGGCGACGGCCCGCGCTCGCCGACGATCAGTTCGCCCTCGTTGATGCAGACCGTCTTCCCCTCCATCAGCCGACGGAAGGTCTCGGCTCGCAACATCGGCGCCGACAGCCCGCGCGCGTCGCGGTAGACGTCCGTGACGATCTCGGCGCGCTCGGCCGAGAGCCAGGGCTCGGTGGTGAGGCTTTGGGTGCGGAGGCGCTGGATGCGGCTAGTCATCGCGGAACTCAGGAGTCAGAATTCAGAAGTCAGAATGACATCAGGGCCTACGGCAAACAACACCAGACGGCACGGGCTGGCTCCCGGAGAGGTCACGGCGCGATCTCCTCGTGCTCGCTGCTGACGGTGAGGCCACGTTCGTCGATGAGGTTGAGGTAGTAGCACGTGACGCCCTCAGGCAAGGTTGCGCTGACACGGCCGGGCTCGACGGCCGCGGGCGCGAGCTCCCAGAGGCGGTCGGGCCAGTTGCCGGTCGCCTTGGTGTAGAGCAACTCGGCTTTGGTGATCGGGACGGGCGACTCGTAGGTCGTCGAGACAAGAGTCCCGTCGCGAGACTGCCCAGTGATCTTCGCGAGGGGCTGGCCGCCGAGGAGCAGGCTGTCGGCGAAGCCCTTGATCTCCGGCGGGTTCTCGCCGTGGCCTCCGTGCCCGTGGGGCATGCGGAGCGTGACGCAGAGCGTGTGCGGGCCCTTCGTTGCGTGGTACGACTGCTGCAGCGCCGGGAGCCAGTACGCGAAGTCATTCGTGCCGGTGACCCAGAGCATCGGCATGGCGGCGTCCGTCAAGTAGACCGACGGATCCCACCAGCGCATCCAACGGGCGGCGCGCTCCTCCCCGAGGGACTTGGCGCTCTGGCCGAACACGGTATCGAGGTAGTACCCGCAGCCGTAGACGGGCACGACGAACCGGAAGCGGTTGTCCACGCCGGCGACGACCGAGACGAGGTAGCCGCCCCAGGAGATTCCCGTGAGGCCGATTCGGTCCGGATCGACCTCGGGCAGCGAGCGCAGCAGCGAGTTCGCACGCAGCACTTGCGCGACCGCCTGCCAGGTCCACTGATCCGTGCGAGGCCAGTCGATCTGATCGAAGCCGCCCCAGCCCCATGGGCCGCCGTGCTCGTCGCGCTCCCAGTTGCCATATGTGCCCTTCG
>Ga0194112_10008937_pt1 | contig 12827 bp, 11 predicted proteins | sample TA2MahC400mmetaG_FD_146191 | JGI IMG/M metagenome (GOLD analysis project Ga0194112, IMG submission 146191) | Freshwater microbial communities from Lake Tanganyika, Tanzania - TA2015016 Mahale Deep Cast 400m | ecosystem: Environmental > Aquatic > Freshwater > Lake | place: Tanzania: Lake...
AAGAGGAACTCGCGCGGATAGGGACACCAAGGATGGAACGAGCTATCGCTGCCATTGAAGCAGGCGAAAAGGAGAAGGCGATCAAGGAAGTCCGAGGGATGCACAATGAGTTCTTGTCAATGCATAATATTCTCCGGGATTGGATAGCGGCTATCTACTCTTACATTTATAAACGATATGGAGACGAGACCCTCTATGAGGTGAATCATGCAGCCTGTTCCTTCTGGTTGAAGGATCTGATGGAACTCTATCCTAAAGAATCGCCGTCACGGAGGACTCAGATGTTAGCTGCTGGTTTCAGGGGCCATCTTGTTCCTCTGAGGGTGGAAGAAGATGATGAGAAATTCACCATCACGATGCTCCCATGTGGGAGTGGAGGGAAGCTAGTTTTGGATGGAGGTTATAAGGAGCCGCGGAATCTTGCGCGAGTTAAGAAGGGACAGCCTCAAACGTTTTCAAAAGATGATTTTCCGGTCTATTGTACTCACTGCGCGTTTCAGGAAATTATACCGATCGAAGTACTTGGTTATCCTATTTTTATTACCGATTGCCCGGACGGAGATAAGATCGGCGACGAGCACTGCAAGGTATACATTTATAAGGATCCGAAAAATATCCCTGAGAAGTTCTACACAAGGCTGGGAAAGAAGAAAAACTAAGTTCGTGAGGTGAGGCATGAAACTTAAGGATAAAGTAGCTGTCGTTACAGGAGCAGGAAGAGGTTTGGGCAAGGCCTATGCGATTGCTTTGGGAAAAGAAGGAGCAAGGGTCGTTGTAAATGATGTTGTTCTTGACTCTACAAAGGCCGTTGTCGATCAGATTAAAACGACGGGAGGCGAGGCCATAGCAGATGGTAATGATGTGTCAAAGTGGGAAAGTGGAAAAGAGATCATCGAGACGGCCATCAAAACGTGGGGTAAGATTGATATCCTTATCAATAATGCAGCCATTCTACGAGATCGAACAATTTGGAACATGACCGAGGAGGAGTGGGATAGCGTCGTTAATGTCTGTCTGAAAGGGACTTTCATTTGCAGTCACTTCGCGGTTCCCTACATGCGGAAACAGGGGTGGGGTAGAATCATCAATGTTACCTCCGCTTCTGGACTGAATGGTTTCTTCGGCCAATCAAATTATTCTGCGGCCAAGGCAGGAATTGTAGGGTTGACAAAGACGATGGCAAAGGAACTGGGGAAATATGGGATTCGGGTAAACTGCATCTCTCCTAGGGCTCTGACCCCTCAGCTGCTGACCCCAGAGGTAATGAAGAACCTCAATATTAAACCTGGCGATAAAGAGGCCGATACGCCGAGTACGGCGATTGGAAAGATCCGATCCCCAGAGGCTGTCGCTCCAATGATCATATTTCTCGCCTCTGATGAAGCTGATTACATGACGGGACAGATCATCGGCATGGACGGAGGAGTGGCCGGGTTATAATCAATATTAAAATGGAGGAGAAAGATGATCGTTGATTTCCATGCGCACATCTGGGGCAAGGGTTTCATACCACCAGCTTTTTATGTCGAAACGGCACGGAAGTGGGCAGAGAAGGCTCCAGACAGGACGCCGGAGATGATTATGCCAAAGCTTCTCGAAGGCGTGATCGATGAAGATGGGAAGTTGTTTATTGAGAATATGGACCGAGCTGGAGTAGATGTTAGTATCATTAATATGACTGACTTTGGCGTCCATTGGTGCGGCGAAGAGCCACAGGTCCCCTTGGAGAAACAGATCGAGTTTTACGGGGAGATGCATCGAAGGTTTTCCGACAGGCTCTATTTCTTTGCTTTTTTTGATCCGAGAAGAAAGAATTGCACCGATCTTTTGGAAAGGGCAGTGAAGGATTGGGGTTTTATCGGATGTGGTGAGCTTAGTCCAACGGGTTTTTATGTTTCCGATGAAATAGCTCAGCCCCTTTTTAGAAAGTGTTGCGATCTTGGTATCCCAGTCTTCGTCCATATCCGCGCTGGCCACGGTACCGAGATGAAAGGCGAAAACCTAACGGTGAAGAATAGCGCACACCCGTTTCATATCAAGACCCTACAAATGAAATATCCCGATCTGGTGATCATCTTTGGACATGCCGGCTACGATCTCTGGTGGGAAGAGACATGCAGGATTGCACGGGGGTACCCAAACTGTTACCTCGATCTATCGGATTGGGATTTAGAGCTTTCTGGTCCTGGAAATCTCATCGCCAAGCTGGGGGGCATGCGTGACATGGTTGGGGCAGACCATATCCTTTTTGGGAGCGATCAAACATCGGGGAATCGCTTCTGTGGCGAGAAATCGAACTTACCGAAATGGGTGAACTTCATAAAGAATCTTCCCAAGGAAGCCAAGAAGTTTGGCTACTACTTTACAAAGGAGGAAGTGGACCTCATTCTTGGAGAGAATGCGAAACGAATTCTCCGCCTAAAGAACAAATCTTGATCGGGAGGAGTGAGAATGGTCATTCTAGTCACGGGTGGCAAAGGTTTTGTTGGCACAGCGGTTATTCGTCAGTTGGTCGATAAGGGTCACAAGGTCATTTGCCTTGATCTGAAAGCCACGCCGGGTAGGTTAGGCGATCTGGCAGGACAAGTAACAATGCTTGGGGGGGGAGTGCCCGGACTCGATGAGTTAGTGAAGATCATCAAGGAACACCACGTGAATCGGATCGCCCATATGGTCTTCTTTATGTCGGCTCCCGGCAGAGCCGATCAGATTCAGCCTGAGATCTCCACTATGGTGATGGGAACAGCGAATGTGTTCGAGGCGGCAAGGCAGACGGGTGTCAAGCGCGTCGTCTTCCCCGGTTCGATTCACTACTACGGTCCACAGTGGCTTCATGGCGAGGTCTACCTCAATGAAGAAAGCCCTAGTCTCGCAGAATCGATTTATGGAATCGGGAAGAAGATCAATGAAACAGTGGCTTACACTTACAATATGAGAGCCGGAATGAACATCATCTCGCTAAGGTTGCCAGCGGTCTATGGGCCAGGGGCGCGGGTGGGGGCACGGGGCGTCAATGCGGCTGCAGTCGAATGTGCGTTGGGTAAGCCGGCTGTCTTGCCCTATCCACCTCATGAAAAAGTTTGCGTTGCACACATAGACGATGTAGCTATCGCTCTGGTGACTGCTCTGCTTTCCGACAATCTTCGGCACTTTGTGTATAATATCGGGGGTTATACGCTCTCTTACTGGGAACTTGCGGCACTCGTCAAAGAGCTCCTTCCGGATGCGCAGATTTCTTTCAATGAAATAGGTGGAAAGACGGATCTTGCCTATCTTATCGATTATGGACGAATCAAGGAAGAGTTTCAGTTCGAACATCGGAATCTGAAGGAAGGGTATCTCGATCTCATCAATATGACGAGACGGGAAGCGGGCTTTCCTGAAGTGCAAGGTCGATGAAGGGAGGTATGAGGAGATGCCAGGGTTACGGGTTAGTTTGGAACCAAGTGTGCTGAGAGTAGGGAAGACAAGAGAAGAGGATGTATTGATCGGGTCAAAATGTAAGGAATGTGGAAAATATTTTTTCCCTCAGCGTAAAAGGTGCGCCTATTGTTGTGAGCCAACAACGGAACTGGTAGAGCTCAGCAAAGAAGGAATTCTAAGCAGTTACTCTCTTGTGGCAAAGAAAGCGAAATACTCATTGGTTGAACCGCCTTATATCCTCGGAGAAGTGAGAATTCCTGAAGGGATATTGATTTACAGTGTGATCAATGCAAAGAGTGAAGAACTTCAAATGGGGCAAAAGGTTAAATTGGAAACGGTTGAAATCAAGAAAGATGAGACTGAGAATAGTATCATCGCCTATAGTTTTTCGCTAGCTAAATAGAAAGAACAGAACCTTGAGAAATTGAAGGAGGTGCGGACGTGAGAAAGGTCTATGCCATGGGTATAGGGATGCATAAGTTTGGCCGTTTCACTGAGAAGTCATTTGAAGAGTTAACCTATCCAGCGATCGAGGGGGCCTTGTTGGATGCTGGCATGCCATTCAAGGATATTGAAGTAGCCTTTTGCGGCGTTGTCTACTCCTCCCTGTACGATAGCCGAAGAGTGATACAGCAATTTGGCTGGACGGGTATCATGATCCACAGTCTGGCACAAGCCAGTGGGAGTAGCGCCGCTGCTTTTCGACTCGGCTACTGGACAGTTGGAGCTGGTATCCACGATACGGCCCTCATTGTGGGATATGAAAAGCTCCCTAAAGGAATGCTGACGGGAACCCTTTTCCCGGGCATGAACCATCTCGACGTCATGGGATTGGATCCGATACCTGCCAGATTGGCCCTCGAAATGAGAAAAAGGATGAAAGAATATAACGAACCGATAGAGGCTTATGCAGCCGTGGCTGCCCAGGCTTCTGAGTATGCCTCCCTAAATCCTATGGCTCACTATCAGGAAAAACATACGATTCAGGATGTCTTAAACTCACCGGTCGTCAGCGAACCTCTCACCCTCTATATGTGCTGTCCGACAAGTGATGGGGCAGGGGCCGTCGTCATTTGCAGCGAAAAAAAGGCTCGCCAGTATGGAAAGAAGAGGGCGATTGAGATCGTGGGCAACGTTTGCGGCACGCCGCAGATAGAAGATCTGGTCGGGGGCCCAGGATCTGATATCGGAGGCGATTTCAAGGGAGGTAACTTAACAAAGCGACTGGTCCGTAAACTTTACAACGACGCGGCTATTGGACCTGAAGATATCGATGTGGCGCAGATGCATGACCCCTTTACGATGGCGACCCTCGTGGATTTAGAGGCTTTGGGTTTCTGTAAAGAGGGGGAAGCAGGCCGGTTCGTTCTGAAAGGAAATATTGGTCCAAGCGGAAAGATTCCTACCAATACAGATGGGGGTCTTTTGTGCAAGGGCCATCCAATGGGTGCCACGGGGACTGCTCAAGTTGCTGAAGTTGTGAAGCAATTACGTGGAGAGGCCGGGCCGAGGCAGATCCCCAATAACCCAAAGGTGGGTCTGACTCATAGTTCAGGGGCTGGTATGATTAACATAAACTTATTGAAGAAGTAAGGGAGGTAAGAAAGGGAGGTAAGAAAGGATGGATCTGAAAAGTTTGGGTGAACAGGCTCGGGAACTGCGGGTTCGCCTTGCCTTGAGGGGAGGCGTTGTAGGGGTAAAGATCCTCAAGAATAGGGAAGAGATCAAGGAAGTACCCAAGGTCAAGGAGATTAAAGAGAAATTAACAAGTTGCCAGAGGATTCAAATTGCCCGGATCATCGGCTGGACCACATGGGAGACGAAAGAGACAACTCCACCCTTTTGTAGCTATATCTTGGGTCTTTGCCCCATGCCAGAGGATATTCGAACAGGCAAGCTGACGGCGGGTGTTTGGTGTAAGACCCAGGAAGATGCCAGAAAGAGACATCTTGCCTTTCCCATCATTCCATCGGAGTATGATGCAGCTGTCTTTGGCCCGATGGAGAGGGCTACCTTTATGCCTGACGTTATCCTTATCTATGGTATCCCTTGCCAATTGATGATGGTTCTGGATGCCCTGCATTGGGTGAAATACGAAGTCAACGACTTTATCGATACAGGCGGCTCCTCGTGTGCCACGACGATCGGGAGGACCTTCACTACTGGAAAGGTTTCATTAGCGATTCCGGATTATGGTGAGAGGCGCTATGGCCATGTTCAGGATGACGAACTGGTTATATCGATGAAGCCAGAGAAGCTCGCAGAGGTGATGGAGGGGCTGGAAGGTCTCAGAAAGGCGGGGCTACCCTATCCGCTTCCTTTCTGGGGTATGCAGGCCGATACCTACCCTGGCTATCCCGATAATTACAGGGAGTTCTATGATAAAGAGATGGATAAATGGAGGAAGAAGGGATGAGTGGACATGGACTTTGACTTTTCGCCGGAACAGGAGAGATTCAGAACCGAGGTGAGAGAGTTCGCCCTGCAGGAGCTTGCCCCCCATTCAAGAACTTGGGACCGAGAAGAGAAATTCCCATGGGAGGCCGTGAAACTGATGGCCGGACGAGGGTACATGGGAACCTTGTTTCCTAGGAGATTGGGGGGTCAAGAGAAGAGCCATGTCGATCTGGGGATCGTTATTGAGGAATTGGCTCGCGGCGACATGAGCTGTGCATTTATCTGTGCAGTGCAGAATGGGTGGGGACAGGCACCCGTCAATTGGGGTGACAATTTTCTCCGTGATATAATTCAGGGAAATGAAGTCTTTGCTATCGCCTCAACCGAGCCTGGCATGGGATCCGATTCCACCGCCCCACAGACCAGCGGAATAAGAGAAGGTGATGAATACATTGTAAATGGGGTAAAGAAGTTTATAAGTTTTGCTCCCGTGGCGAGATTCACTGGCTGCACCTGTAGGACGTTACCTGGGTCCACCGGTATGAAGGGGATCAGCTATATTAAGGTTCCAATGGATAGTCCAGGAGTCAAAGTGACATCGATCTCCGAAATGGGGATGAGAGCCCATCTTTTAGGTACTATAGAACTTCAAAATGTGCGCGTCCCCATATCCCATCTCATGCTGGAGGAACATAAAGGGATGTATGGGGTCTTTGAGAAATGGAACCTCATGAGGGTGCTCAACACCCTCAACCCCTTGGGAGCTGCGCTTAAGTCCTTGGAAGAGACGATGGATTATGTTAAGCACCGGCAGGCCTTTGGCCGGCCAATTGGCAGGAACGAGGCGGTCCAGTTCAAGATCGTGGATGATTATATTGCCATAGAGTTAGCGAAAATGATGTGCTACAAGGCGCTCTGGCTTCTAGATCAGGGCCGGCGATCAGCTAAAGAAGCCGCCATGGCAAAGGCCTTCGGTACAGTCGCTGCTTTTCACACCGTCGATAACTGTATGCAAAACTTCGGAGCTTTAGGATATTCGTCTTTATCACCAATAGAACAGAGATTTCGAGATATCAGGGCGTGGCAGCTTGGAAATGGAAGTGTTGAGATGATGAAAGCCATTGTGGGAACGGAATTGATGGGTCCTGAGTATCAAGCATATAAATAAAGACTCGCGTAATCGTTTAAGGGAGGAGGAGAGATGAAGGGACCATTAGATGGTATTAAGGTTTTAGATTTAACACCATTTATCCCAGGGATCTACTGCACGATGCATCTGGGGGACATGGGCGCAGATGTCATCAAGGTTGAGGCCCCTGGTGGCCAACGCGGGTTATCGAATGCCATGGTCAAACGAGTGGGTGGGACAAGAAGACTCGAAAGAAACAAAAGAAGTATTGTTCTCAATTTAAGATCCGAAAAGGGCAGACAGATCTTTTACGAATTAGCTAAAGATGCGGATGTCATCGTCGAAGGATACCGGCCTGGTGTCGTCCATCGCCTAGGCATCGACTATGACACCGTTAAGAAGATGAACCCGAGAGTTATTTACTGCTCCATGTCTGGATTCGGACAGGATGGTCCTTACAAGGACCTTCCAGGCTTTGATACGGTCTATGTGGCGATTGGTGGGGCTTTAGGGGTCGTTGGGGATAGAGAAGGCCGGCCTGTTCAGCCCTTGAACTTTGTAGGAGATCTGGGCGGTGGTGGTTTACATGCGGCATTGGGGATCGTCCTTGCCTTGTATGCAAGGGATAGGATCGGCAGGGGACAATATATCGATCTTGCCGTGACGGACGGCGTGGTTTCGATGATGGCGCAAGCCTTCTCGCTTTACTGGTACGATGGGGTCCTTCCAGAAAGGGGTAAGGATTTTGATTCAGGGGGATTGCCTGACTATAATATTTACGCCACAAAGGATGGAAGGTACCTTACCATTGCAGCCCTTCTTCCGAGCTTCTGGGAGAACCTATGCAAGGCTATCGGCCGCGAAGATCTTATTCTCCTTCAAAGTGTAGGCGGTGAAAAGGCGCAGGAAGTCAAAGAAGTTCTTCAGGCAATCTTCCTGACAAAGACACGGGAAGAGTGGTTTTCAATTCTTTCGAAGGCCGATGTGCCGGCGGCTAAAGTGTACGAGTTGAACGAAGTGGAGAGAGATCCCTATGTGCTGCAGCGAAAGATGATCACTTCGATAACGGATCAAAAAACCGGTAAGGAGGACAAACAGGTGGGGATTGCCATAAAGCTTTCGGAGACACCCGGGACATTAAGATCCGTTGCCCCTCAGCCTGGGCAGCATACTCGCGAAATTATTATTGGCCTCGGCTATACTGATAACCAAATAGAAGAATTAAAAAAGGAAAATGTGATAGCCTGAAGAAATTTTGATCAAAATCAGATTTCTGAAATTGTAGATGCAATTAAGAATGGCCTTAAAAGACAACGGTGCAGGTATTTTGGGAACTCCAAGGGACAGGTTGTCTGTTGAGGCACCGCTGAGTAGCTGTTGGAGTGCGAATTCACCAAAAAGGCTTATTTCAGCCTTTGATGCGGAGTGAAAGAAAGGAGGAGAAAGCAATGGAAAAGAAGAAAAATTTTATGAAGAGGAAGAGGATGAGCAGAAGGGATTTTTTGAAGGTCACCACGGCCGTGGGTGTTGGGGCTGGCATAACCGGGTTTCCATTCATTGCTAGTTCGCAGTCAACAAAGACATTTAACTGGAAATATGCTGCTTGTGTGCCAATATCTCACCCATACGGACAGATTTTAGACAAACACTTTAAGAATATAGAGAATCGCAGCAATGGTCGTCTAAAGATCCAATTTGTTATTTGGGGCGAAACCCCTTATAAGGGTAGTGAAGTGCTTCGTCTAATGCGTGGTGGACTAATTGAATCCTGCGAATTGCTGTTCGGGTATAACACTGGTGATGCACCTTATCTGGGGGGACCAGAGCTTCAGTTCTTGCTGCCTAACCTGATGCTGGACCTTAATAAATTTTATGCGGCTTATGATAAGTGTTGGATGAACCCAAAAGTAAAGACCGTAACAGATAAAATACTGAGCGACGCTAATGCTATTTCTCTTGGCCTTTATTACTGGGGCCCTCAAAATTTCTATACACGCGTACCTGTCGCCAAACCAGCGGATTTGAAAGGGTTAAAGATAAGAGAGTACTCTGCGGAGGGAACAGATATGCTCAGGGCTTTCGGTGCTGCGGCTGTAGTTCTAACTGCTCCTGAAGTTTATACAGCACTGCAGAGGGGGCTTTGTGATGGAGTGATCACGGCAGTACAAAGCATGATCTCGCTGAAATGGGGGGAAGTAATGAAATATGAGTATATCTGTAATCCTAAACCTGCTGGAGACTTTTTCGTAGTTAATAAAAGGGCATGGAATTTACTCTCTTCTGACCTCCAAAAGATTTTAAGTGAGGAGGCCCAAGCCGCCTGCAAGGAAATAAATGCATTTGTCATTGATGATACCGCCAAAGTAATAGAAATCCTGAAAAAAGACCATGGTTGGACTATCACAGAGGCGACCGATGCTGATTACCAGTATATGCGCAAGCTTTGCAAAGAACAAGTTTGGACAAAATGGATTGAGAGGGTTGGCAAAGACGCTAAAGACATACTTAATGCTTGCCTCGAGGCTGTTGGCGCCTCTGATAGGTTCTAAGTTTCTCAATTGAAATAACGCAATTCAATTTTCAAGGCCACTGGGGGCATGTTTTCAGCCCCCAGTGGGCCCGTGAGATTTAATCACATGCGAATTATCAATAAATTTCCATTGGTAGCAGATCAAATATTAGGCAAAACCATCTTTGGTGGAATAAGTTTCGCCTCAGTAGCTGTAATAGTGATGTTCCTTCTAGTAATGGCAGAGATTATTGCTCGAAAGGTTTTTAATGCTACCACTTATGTAAGCGGTGAATTGACCGAATATTGCTTGGTTGCAATCATAATGTTTGCCTTAGCGGATTTACTTAAAAAACGGCAGCACCTTACTGTTGGGATAATTACAGAAAAACTTCCACAAAGAATACGTGATGTAGCAGATTTTATTTTTTCAAAGGTCATATTTCTACTCTATTGCGCATTTCTAACGTTCATCTGTTTTCGACTTGTATGGGAATCTTATAAATTACATGTAGTTACCGCGTCCATAACCCATACTCCTATATGGATTCCTCAGTCCATGATCGTCTTGGGTCTGCTCATTCTCGATATTACTTTGATCACCGAAATCATTAGTTGGTTCTGTTCAAAGTCAACTAAAAAAGGAGAAATTTAGAGCCGCTAAATGGAGAATGAAAAAATATGTTAGTAGGAAGCTTAATGTTTTTCGCTCTTTTCATTCTTTTATTAACAGGTATGCCTATCGCTTGCGGCTTAGGGCTTATAGGATTAGTTTCGCTCACTGTTTTAAACCCGGATTTGGTCCAAGGCGCAGCTCACGCGATCTGGACGAATAGCACAAGCTTCGTTCTATCCTGTGTACCTTTATATATCTTCCTGGGTGAAATCGTCCAAAGATCAGGACTTAGCGGAAGATTTTATCGAGCGTTAACCCTTTGGGTCAGATGGTTACCCGGTGGTTTGTTACATACCAATATAGTCGCCTGCGCTCTGTTTTCTGCTATTAGTGGCTCAAGTGTTGGAACGGCAGCAGCCATTGGCGCGGTTGCCATTCCGGAGTTGGGAAAGCTCAAATATGACAAGAAGATTATATATGGCTCTTTGGCTGCTGGAGGCACTCTGGGCATTTTGATTCCACCAAGTATCCCTATGATTATTTACGGTGCGTTAACGGAACAATCCGTAGGGCATTTATTCATGGCAGGGTTTATTCCGGGCATCGTGATGGGAGTGATATTCATGATTTATATTGGCATTCATGCAAAAATAAATCCTAGCATCGCGCCTATATCACCTATATCAGATGTTAGCAGCAAACCCACGGCAAGGGGGCTAATATTCTCTCTTAAGGATATCCTTCCCATATTGATTATCATGGGCTTCATTCTGGGTGGTCTTTATTTTGGTTGGGCAACACCAACTGAGGTAGCTGCCATTGGAGTATTAATGAGTATATTCTTTTCTGCCATCCTCCGCAGCTTCAACTGGCGTACACTTATGGAGAGTGCAGCCAGTTCAGTCCGCGTCACAAGCATGGTTCTTTTTGTGATTTTAGGCGCTCAGATATTCTCATTCGCATTGTTCAGTTGGGGGGCAACGCGTGAAATGGCCGCACAGGTCCTTAGTCAGCAATTCTCTCCTTTAACTATATGGGTTATCGTGATCCTCTTCTATCTATTCTTAGGATGTTTTATTGATGCCATATCCATGATGGTGCTGACTCTCGGCGTCGTATACCCCATAATGGTTGGCCTTGGCTTTGATCCCATATGGTTTGGCGTAAATCTTGTGTTGTTGCTGGAAATAGGCTTAGTGACACCCCCAGTGGGAATGAACCTTTACACAATTAAGGCTATAGCAAAAGAACCTGACTTCGGGCTTGTAGTGAAAGGTTCATTTCCTTTTGTCATTTTGCTTATAATCGGGGTAGTCCTACTCACTATTTTTCCTGATTTAGCTCTTTGGCTTCCCCAAAAAATGTTTACGGCCTACTAACATCTTTAAGAAATGAAGGGGGAATTATGAGTGAGAAAGTAACGATTACTAGGGAGTTTGGTAGATTTGTTGCTTCACTTGATTTCCAAAGCCTTCCAAAGCCAGTAATTGAAAAGGCAAAGCTTTGTATACTACATGGATTAGCTTGTTCTTTTGCGGGTCATCACCTACCTTGGTCCCAGACTGCTATACATATCTTGAAAGACCTGCAAATCAGGGGAAATGCCACCACAATAGTTGATGGGCTGAAGGCGCCGGCTCCCGAGGTCTCTTTCGTAAACTCCGTTCTGGGTCATAGCATTATACAAGAAGATATGCATACGGACTCAATAAGCCACCCTGGGTCGATTATCATTCCCGCAGCAATCTCCACTGGAGAGGAGATGAATTGCACAGGTAAGGAGCTTATTGTTGCCATTGTTCTTGGTTATGAGATCATGGCGAGGGTGGGCTCCAGCGTAGCCAGCGTTCAGTTCGGGAAGGTCTTCCGTGCTAGCAGCTTCTTTGGTCCGTATGGAGCCTGTGCGGCCGCAGCCAAGCTTCTCAAACTCACAGAAGAACAAACAGTAAACGCCCTTGGCATGACGGCTAACCTTTCTTTAGGGTATAACGAGTGGGCCATAGAAGGTACTGATGAACTTTACTTCCACAATGGCTTCTCCTCAAGCAATGGCATCAGGGCAGCCATGCTTGGGAAAAGGGGATTAGTGACTTCGAAATCTATTATCGAAGGACAAGCTGGATTATGGGCAGCTTATGGGAAGCAAGAAGCAGCTAAAAACATTACGAAAGGACTCGGTAAATCTTTCGAGATTGAAAAGGTATATTTTAAAACTGTACCCGCTTGCGCCTTTGTTCAGACAGCGGATGCTCTTGCTCTCAAAATGGTCAAGTCTCAGGAAATCAACCCTGAAAATATAGATAAAATCGAAATCCAGACATTTCAAGTGGCCAAAGAGTATCCTGGCTTAGACTTTAGTGGTCCTTTTACTAGTATCATGCAAGCCAAAATGAGTCTTCCTTATGGAGTGGCTGCTGTCTTAGTATTTAAGGAAATCAGTCAGAACATTTATGATAATTTTAAAGACCCTTTAGTGAATAAAATAGCTGCCAAATGCAAGGTGGAAAGCAATCCTGATATAACCAGAAATTATCCTCAGAAACAGGGTTGCGAAATTAAACTGTACATGAAAGACAATAAGATTATAAGTGATAAGCAAGATGACGTAACCGTCATGAATGAAGATCAAGTGGTGGAGAATTTTAAGTCCCAAGCCAGTCGCTTTTTTAGTCCGAGGCAAATCCAAAAATTAATGGATAGAATTTTAGGATTGGAGAAGATCGAAAAGATCAGGGATCTTACGAGTCTCTACG
>Ga0194112_10008939_pt1 | contig 12826 bp, 11 predicted proteins | sample TA2MahC400mmetaG_FD_146191 | JGI IMG/M metagenome (GOLD analysis project Ga0194112, IMG submission 146191) | Freshwater microbial communities from Lake Tanganyika, Tanzania - TA2015016 Mahale Deep Cast 400m | ecosystem: Environmental > Aquatic > Freshwater > Lake | place: Tanzania: Lake...
GGGGAGACCCAGCTCGACCGCCCGGCGCTTGGCCTCGGAGAGGGCTTCGAGCGAGCTTTTCTTGACCTTGCCGTCGCGAGTTTCGATGAAGGTCAGGATCATGGCGGCCTCCTCAGATGACCTTGGCTTCGTTCCGGAGGGCGGCGACAAGGGCCGCGGCGGCCTCCTCCGGGGTTCCCGGGATGATTTTTCCGGCTTGTTTGGCGGCCGGCGCCTCGAGGCTCACGACCTCGACTTGAAGGGCCGCCTCCTCGGGAGCGAGGCCGAGCTCGGCCACGGGGATGATGGGGATCGTCTTCCTCTTGGCGGCCATGATCCCCTTGAGGGTCTCATAGCGGGGCTCGTTCAGCCCTTTCTGGGCCGAGACGACGGCCGGCAGGGAGAAGGCGATCTTTTCGACCGCCCCTTCGATTTCCCGCAGGGCCGTGCCCGAAGCCCCCTCGATCTCGAGCTTGGTCACAACCCCGGCCTGGGGAAATCCGAGGAGCTCGGCGGCCATGGCCGGGACGGCCGAGTTGTCCGCCCCGACCGACATCCGGCCGAAGAGGAGGAGGTCGGCCGAGGGGTCCTTCGTCCGGACGTACCGGGCGATGACCCGGGCCGTCCGGAGGGGATCGTAGGCTTCCTTGAGGTCGTCCTTGAGGAGGATGGCTTCGTCCGCGCCCATGGCCAGGGCCTTGCGGAGCGTCGTCAGGGCCTCCTCGGGGCCGACCGAGACGACCGTGACCCGGCCGCCCTTGGCTTCGCGGAGGCGGAGGGCCTCCTCGACGGCGTACTCGTCGTTGGGGCTGATGACGAAATTCAGCCCCTCCTCGGCCACGGCCTTGGCCTCACGGTTGATCCGGATCTTGGACTCCGTGTCCGGAACGCGCTTGACGAAAACGAGGATGTTCATGGCGCCTCCTAAAAGAAAAAGGTCAAAGGCCGTCGAAGCGGCGGAGGAGAAGCGAGCCGTTCGTTCCCCCGAAACCGAAGGAATTCGAGAGGGCGTAGACGATCTCGGCCGGGCGGGCGACGTTGGGCACGTAGTCGAGGTCGCAGTCGGGGTCCGGGACCTCATAGTTGATCGTCGGCGTCATCGTCTGGCGTTTCAGGCAAAGGGCCGTGATCGCCGTCTCGACGCCGCCGGCGGCCCCGAGGAGATGGCCGGTCATCGATTTCGTCGAGCTGATCCCGAGCCGGGGGGCGTGGCCGCCGAAGACCGTCTTCATGGCCGCCGTCTCGATCCGGTCGTTGAGGGGGGTCGAGGTCCCGTGGGCGTTGACGTATTGAACGGCCGACGGCGGAACGCCGGCGTCCTCCAGGGCCCGCCGCATGACCCGGACGGCTCCGTCGCCGTCCTCGGCCGGGGCGGCGACATGAAAGGCGTCCCCGCTCATCCCGTAGCCAACGACTTCGGCGTAGACCGGCGCCCCCCGCCGGAGGGCGCGGCCGAGCTCCTCGAGGACGACGATCCCCGCGCCTTCGCCCATGACGAACCCGTCGCGCCCGGCGTCGAACGGCCGGGAGGCTCTCTCCGGGGCGTCGTTGCGGACCGAAAGGGCCTTCATCGCGCAGAAGCCGGCGATCCCGAGAGGGGTGATGGCCGATTCCGCCCCGCCGGCGAGCATGAGGTCGGCTTCGCCCCGCTGGATGATCCGGAAGGCGTCGCCGACGGCGTGCGTCCCCGAGGTGCAGGCCGTGACCGTGGCCGCGTTGGGCCCCTTGGCCCGGTAGCGGATCGAAATCCGCCCCGAGGCCTCGTTGATGATCGCGGCCACGAGGAAGAAGGGCGAGACGCGGTCGGGGCCCTTTTCGAGGAGGAGCCGGTGCTGGTCCTCGATCGTCCCGATCCCGCCGATGCCCGAGCCGACGCAGACCCCGCACCGGTCGCCCTCGAGGGCCGCGGGAGGAAGGGCCGCGTCTTGGACGGCGATCTCGGAGGCGGCCAGGGCGTACTGGATGAAGGGGTCCATCCGCCGGGCTTCCCGCCGGTCGATAAACAGGAGGGGATCGAAACCCTTGATTTCGGCGGCGATCCGGGTCGCGTGGCCCGAGGGGTCGAACTTCGTGATCGGGCCGACGCCGCTTCGCCCGGACCGGAGGGCGTCCCAGTTCGCCTCGACGCCCACCCCCAAGGGGGTCACGAGGCCGACCCCCGTCACAACGACACGTCTTTGGATGATCGTCTTGGCGTCGGCCGCCCTATTTGACATGACCGACGATGTAGTCCATCGCCTTCCCGACCGTCGTCAGCTTCTCGGCTTCCTCGTCGGGGATGTCCATCCCGAACTCGTCCTCGAGGGCCATGACGAGCTCGACGGTATCGAGGGAATCCGCGCCGAGGTCCTCGATGAACGAGGCGTTTTCCGTGACCTGATCCTCGCTGATGCTGAGCTTGTCGGCGACGATCGCCTTCATCTTCTTCAGCAGTTCGTCTCTGTCCATAGTGACCTCCTTCACGATTCGGGGTTCGCCCCGGATATCCTACATATACATCCCGCCGTTGACGTGCAGGACCTGGCCGGTGATATAGGCCGCCTCCTCCGAGCACAGGAACCGGACGGCCCGGGCGACCTCGACGGCCTCCCCAAAGCGCCGGAGGGGGATGGCCTCGAGGAAGGCTTTCTTGACGGCCTCGGGGAGGCCCGCGGTCATCGGGGTGTCGATATAGCCCGGGGCCACGGCGTTGACCGTGATCCCCCGCGAAGCGACCTCGCGGGCGAGGGACTTCGTGAACCCGGCCACGGCCGCCTTCGAGGCGGCGTAATTGGACTGGCCGGCGTTGCCCGCGAAACCGACGACCGAGGCCAGGTTGACGATCCGCCCGGAGCGGGCCCCGAGCATGCTCCGGACGACGGCCTTGGAGAAGTTGAAAATCCCCTTGAGGTTGACGGCCATGACCGCGTCCCAGTCCTCCTCCTTCATCCGCATGAGGAGGTTGTCGCGGGTGATGCCGGCGTTGTTGACGAGATGGTCGATCCGGCCGTGGGCCTTGAGGACGCCCTCGACGACGGCCGCGGCCTCGTCGAAGCGGGCGACGTCGGCCGCCCGGACTTCGGCCCGGCCTCCGGCGGCGGCGATCGCCCCGGCCACGGCCGCGAGCTTTTCCGCCCGGATGTCGACGAGGACGACGCGGGCGCCCTCGGCGGCGAAGGTCCGGGCGATCGCCTCGCCGATGCCTTGGGAGGCCCCGGTCACGAGCGAAACGCGGTCGGCGAAAATCATCCGATCTTCACTCCTCCCATCTCCCCGGGAGCCCGGCCGAGCTCCTCCCGGATCCGGTCCTGGACCCGGCGGACGACGAAGTCCTTGGCCAGCCGGACGGCGTTCTTCACGGCCTTCATGTTCGAGCGGCCGTGGCCGATGATGCAGACGCCGTTGAGGCCCAGGAGTTGAGCCCCGCCATACTCGGCGTAGTCGATCCGCTGGTACAGCCGCCTGAGGTTGCGGCGCATGAACAGGAATCCGATCCTGGCGAAGATGTCGCCCATGATCTCGCGGCGGGCCAGGGAAAACAAATGTTCGACGACGCCCTCGCTGACCTTGAGGGCGACGTTCCCGGTGAAGCCGTCGCTGACGATGACGTCGGCCTTGCCGGCGTAGAGGTCCTTGCCTTCGATGTTGCCGACGAAATTGAGGGGCGCGGCCGAGAGCCGGTCGAAGGCCTGTTTGGTCAAGTCGTTTCCCTTGGTCTCCTCCTCGCCGATGCTCATCAGGCCGATCCGGGGCTCGCGGAGGCCCAGGATCTGCTCCATGAAAACCTTGCCCATCCGGGCAAATTGTTCGAGGTCTTCGGCCCGGCAGTTGGCGTTGGCCCCGACGTCGAGGAGGAGAGTCAAGCCGCCGAGGGTCGGGACGAGGAGGGCCAGGGCCGGCTTGCTGACGCCCTCGAGGGCTCCCAGGATCTTCCGGGAGAGATAGACGACGGCGGCCGTGTTTCCCATTGAAACCATGGCCTCGGCCCGGCCGGTCTTGATGAGCTCGGCTCCGACCCGGATCGATGAGCGGCGCTTCCGCCGGAGGGCAAAGACGCCGTCGGCCATGCCCACGGCCTCCGGGGCGTCGATGATCGTCACCCGGGGAGTCCGGACGCCCAGGCGATCGAACTCGCGCTTGACCAGGCTCTCAACACCGACGAGGAGTATGTCAACATCCCATTCTCGGGAGGCCTCAACGGCGCCGGCCACGGCGTTCCGGGGTCCGAAATCACCCCCCATGGCGTCGACGGCGATTTTCATCCCGAGAGTCCAAGAATCACCCTTCGGCCTCCTTGATGACTTGGCGGCCGCGGTAGAATCCGCATTCCGGGCAGGCCTTGTGGGGCAGTTTGGGGGTTCCGCAGTTCGGGCAGGCGGCGAAGGACGGAATCGACATTCCGTCGTGGCTCCGGCGGCGCCCCTTGCGGGCATGAGAGTGGCGGCGTTTTGGGTTTGGCATTTATCCGTCTTTCTTCAAGGCATTGAGCTTGTCCAGCCGGAGGTCGGTTTCCTTGACCTGGCAGCCGCAGTCGCCTTCCCGGCGGACCTTGCCGCAGACCGAGCAGATCCCCTCGCAGTCGGACGAACAGAGCGGCTTGGGAGGGAAGGTCAGGTTGAGCTGCTCGAGGACGACCTCCCGGACATTGAGCCGGCGCCCCCGGCAGAACAGCCGTTCCAGGTCGTCCTCGCCGAGCTCCTCTTTCATCTCCCGCGCCTCCTCGGGCAGGTAGACGAGGTCGAAGACGGAGTCGACGGGAAACTCGTAGGGGGTCAGGCACCGTCCGCAGACGAAGCTCATCGTCGTCGTGATCCGGCCCTTGATCCAGACATCCTCCCCGACTCGCTTGATCGTGATCTCGGCCTTGACCGGCCGGAGGAAGACGGCCTCCTCCTCGACGAGGTCCAAGCTCGGGAATTCGAAGTTCCGGCTCAGGGAGAGGCCGTCCCGGGGGAGCTTATCTATATCAATAATCATGGGTTGCATCCTTCGAAAGTCGCTTAATTATACCCATCCCCGGCGGAAAGTCAATTTGGCTTGATTTCCCGTCCGAAAGGGGCTATAACTCGGGCGCGGACATGGGCGGAACGACGGCCGAAATCAGCCACCGGGGGACGGCCTTCCTCGTCCAGACTCAGGACAACGGGCCGCGGGCCCAGTCCCTCGAGACCCTCGTCTACCGGAGCGGACGGCTCGTCTTCTCGCGCAAGGCCTCCTGGCAGTCCCTCCTCGGCGATCCCCGCTTCGCCGACCGGCTCAAGGAGATGATCGAGGCCCAGCACCGGGACGTCTGCGGAGAGATCCGGGCCGGACGCCTCGACGCCTTCCTCTTCCGGAGCTGAGGATGGCCGGCCGGACGGTCTATCTCATCGACGGCAACTCCCTCCTCTACCGATCCTTCTATGCCATCCAGAGGCTTTCGACGGCCGCCGGCTTTCCGACGAACGCGATTTACGGCTTCCTCATGACCCTCCGAAAGCTCCTCGACGAGGCCAAGCCCGAATATCTCGGCGTCGTCTTCGACGTCCCCGGGGCCAAGGTCCGCCGGGAGGTCTACAAGGACTACAAGGCCCAGCGCAAGCCCATGCCCGACGACCTCCAGAAGCAGGTTCCCAAGCTCAAAGAGGTCATCGCCGCCTACCGGATCCCGGTTCTCGAGAACCAAGCCCATGAGGCCGACGACGTCCTCGGGAGCCTCGCCCGCAAGGCCGAGGCGGCCGAGTTCCAAACGGTCATCGTCTCGACCGACAAGGACCTCCTCCAGCTCGTCGGGCCGGAAACGCGGGTCCTCAACCCGGCCAAGGAGATTCTCCTCGACGCGGCCAAGGTCAAGGAGTTTTTCGGGGCCGGCCCGGACCAGGTCGTCGACGTCCTGGCCCTCTGGGGCGACCCGTCGGACAACGTCCCCGGCGTTCCCGGAATCGGCGAAAAGACGGCCAAGAGCCTGATCGCCGAGTTCGGAAGTCTCGAGAACGTCCTCCGGAACCCGGACAAGATCAAGAACCCCCGCGTCCGCGAGGCCATCCGGGAGAACCGGGAGGCCCTGGAGATGAGCCGCCGCCTGGTGACGATAGAGAGGGACTTGGACGTCGAGTTCGATCCGGCCCGGTTCGCCGTCGGGGAGCCGGACCTTGAGGCTCTCGCCCGCCTCTTCCGGGAGCTCGAGTTCGGAAAGCTTCTCGCGGACGTCGCCCCGGAAAAGGCCCCGGTCGAGAGGCGCTACGCGGCGATCACCTCCGAGGCCGGCCTCAAGGCCCTCCTCGCCCGGATCCGGAAAGCGAAGGCCGTCTCCCTGGACACGGAGACCGACAACATTTTCCCGACCCGGGCGCGGCTCGTCGGGATGTCCTTCGCCCTCGAGCCCGACGAGGCTTTCTACCTTCCCCTCCGGCACGACTACCTGGGCGCGCCGGACCAGATTTCCGTCGAGCGGGCCTTCCGCCTCCTCCGGCCCGTCCTCGAGGACCCCAAGGTCCTCAAGACCGGCCAGAACATCAAGTACGACGCCATCGTCCTCCGGCGCGAGGGCCTCCCCCTCGCCGGGATCGATCTCGACACCATGGTCCTGTCCTATCTTCTCGAACCGAACTGGGGCAAGCACAACCTCGACCGTCTCGGCCTGGCCTATCTCCAGGAAACGGCCATCCCCTACGCCGACGTCGCCGGGCGGGGAAAGGCCGAGGTCACGATGGACCGCGTCCCGGTGGAGAAGGCGGCGCCCTACGCCTGCCAGGACGCCGACTTCGCCCTGAGGCTCGCCCGGCTTCTCTGGCCCCGGGTCGAAGCCGGCCGTCTCGACCGGCTCTACCGCGAAATCGAACAGCCCCTCATCGAGATCCTGGCCGAGATGGAGCTCTCCGGCGTCAAGGTCGACGAGGAGGCCCTCCGCCGGCTCTCGGAAGAGCTCGCCCTCGACCTTTCCCGGCTCGAAAAGAAAATCACCGAGCTGGCCGGGGGATCCTTCAACCTCAACTCCCCCCAGCAGCTGGCCGGGATCCTCTTCGACAAGCTCCAGCTCCGGCCGTCGAAGAAGACCCGGGAGACGAAGCGGTACTCGACGGCCGTCGAAGTCCTCGAGGAGCTCCGGGGGCAGCACCCCATCATCGAGGCCGTCGTCGAATACCGCCAGCTCGCCAAGCTCAAATCGACCTACGCCGACGCCCTGGCCTCGCTCATCGACCCGGCGACCGGCCGGATCCACACGTCCTACAACCAGACCGTCGCGGCCACGGGGCGCCTATCGAGCTCGGACCCCAACCTCCAGAACATCCCGGCCCGGGGGGAGATGGGACGCCGCTTCCGCCGGGCCTTCGTCCCGGAGAAAGGCCACGGATTCCTCTGCGCCGACTATTCCCAGATCGAGCTCAGGGTCCTGGCTCATCTCTCCGAGGACCCGGCCCTCATCGACATCTTCCGCGGCGGCCGGGACATCCACGCCGAGACGGCGGCCCGGGTCTTCGGCGAAGCCGGGGCTCTCTTCCCCGAGGAGTCCCGCCGCCGGGCCAAGGTCATCAATTTCAGCATGATCTACGGGGCTTCGGCCTTCTCCCTGGCCAAGGAGCTCGGGACCTCGAACCGCGAGGCCCAGGACTTCATCGACCGCTACTACGCCCGCTTTCCCGGGGTCAAGGATTACCTCGACCGGATCGTCGAGGAGGCCAAGAGCCGGGGCTTCGCCGAGACGATGTTCGGCCGGAAGCGCCAGGTTCCCGAGCTTCGCCTGTCCGACAAGGCCGCCCAGCAGGCCGGCCGGCGGATCGCCCTGAACACCCCCATCCAAGGGTCGGCGGCGGACATCATGAAGAAGGCCATGATCGACGTCCGCCGGGAGATGGGGAGCCGCGGCCTCGCCTCGCGGATGATCCTCCAGGTCCACGACGAGCTCGTCTTCGAGGTCCCGGAGAAGGAGCGGGAGCCGATGGAGCGGCTCGTCCGGGAGGCCATGGAGCGCGTCTGCGCCTTCCGCGTCCCCCTCCGCGTCTCGATCGGCTGGGGCCCGAACTGGGCCGACGCGAAATAACCTTTTCGGAGTTGCGTCCGCCGAAGGCCTGTGCCACAATGGCCGGGAGGATAGGGCCATGCTCAGAACGTTCCGCCTCTGCGATGCCCGGATCGAGGAGTGCCCCGCCGAGGGCGCCTCGATCCATTTTTACATCAACCCGACCGAAGACGAAAAGCGCTACCTCGTCGACGTCCTGAAGATCGACGAGCACACCCTGGCCTCGGCCCTCGACCCGGACGAGCTCGCCCGCCTCGAATTCGAGCCCGAGCACGCCGCCCTGATCTTCAAGCGGCCGAAGAACTACTCGGCCAAGGACCTGTTCCTCTTCCGGGTCACCTCGACGGGGTATTTCCTCTTCAAGGACAAGCTCGTCTGCCTTCTTTCCGAGGACATCCCCCTCTTCGAGGGGAAGATCTTCGCCCGGACCTCGAGCCATCACGAAGCCCTCCTCAAGATGCTCTACCGGACGATCTTCCATTTCCTCGAGCACCTCAAGATCATCAACCGGATCTCGGACGAGCTCGAGCAGAAGATCAACCGGGCCATGGAGAACCGCTACCTCCTCAACCTCTTCACCCTGGAGAAAAGCCTGGTCTACTACCTCAACGCCATCCATTCCAACGCCATGGCCATCGAGAAGATCAAGCACAGTGCCGCCAAAATCGGCTTGGCCCCGGAAGCCGTCGAGTTCCTCGACGACCTCATCGTCGAGAACAACCAATGCCTCAAACAGGCCGAGATCTACGCCAACATCCTGACCGGCCTGATGGACGCCCGGGGGACGATCGTCGGCAACAACATCAACGTCCTCATGAAGACCCTGAACATCATCACGATCGGGATCATGGTCCCGACCTTCGTCGTCAGCGCTTTTTCGATGAACGTCAAGATCCCGCTGGCCCGGATCCCCTTCGCCTTCTGGATCATCATGGGCCTGGCGGCCGTCTCGGTCGTCGGCTTCCTGCTTTTTTGGAAGTTCCGGAAGTGGTGATTAGAGCGGCTTCGTGTAGACCCTGAATTTCTTGTAGAGAATCCCGCCCATCTTCTCCATCTCGCCCCGGACCTTGACGTTGGACTCCATCTCGTGGTGGGTGTCCATGACCTCGAAGCCGGCTTTCTGGGCCGACCGGATCTGGGCCACGCCCATGAGGACGTCCAGGCCGAGGCCCCGGCAGGATTCCTTGATCCCCCCAAGGAGAAGGTCGAGCTGCTTGGCCCGCTTGGCCGCCCGGAGGATGCGGAGGAAGCCGAAGGGCAGGAGCTTCCCCCCGGCTTTCTGGATCCCGGCGGTCATGTCGGGAATCGCGACGATGAAGCCCACGTACTCGTCCCCCTTCTTGACGGCCTTGACGAACCGGGGGTCGACGACGGGCAGGTAGCGGCGGGCCAGGTCGTCCATTTCGCCCTCGTCGAGGGGGGTATAGCCGTAGATGTTGCTGTCGACGTAGCATTCGTTCATGAGCGACAGGACGGGGCGGATATGGGGTTTGAGCTCCTTGCGCGAGGCGAACTCGAGAAGGGTGTATTGGCCCCGCCGCCGGATCCGCTCGAAAATTTTTAGGTAGAATTCCGGGAATTCCTTGGGGACGGGGATCTTGTAGACGAAGTAATCGATGTCCTTGGCGTAGCCCAGGGCTTCGACGCAACCCGGCATCCATTCGAAGTTGTAGTAGGTCGCGATCGTGGCCCGGTTTTCGAACCCCTCGATGAGGAAGCCCTCCGGGTCCTGGTCGGTGAATCCGTAGGGGCCGACGAGCCGGGTCATGCCCTTCTCCCGGGCCCAGGCCTCGACCCGCTCGAGGAGGGCCCGGACGGTCTCGGGCTCGGGTCCGGGTCCGGCTTCGAGATACCCGAAGCGGGCCAGTGGCACTCCCCGGTACTCGTTGAAGCGGCGGTTGATGATCCCCATGACCCGGCCGACGACGCGTCCGTCCCGCCGGGCCAGCCAGAGGCGGACATCGCAATAGGCGAAGGCCTTGTTCTTGGCCGGGTGGAAGTAATTCTTTTCGTCCCTGTAGATCGGCGGGACCCAGTTCGGGCGGCCGGCATGGAGCCGGGCCGGAAGGGCGATGAAGGCCCGGCGGTCCCGCCCGGAGATGACTTCGCGGATCTCGAGGCTCATGGGTTCTCCTGCTCCGCCTTTTATCCTATAACGGGCCGCAAAATGCAACCCGGATATCCATCGGGGATCGCAAGCCCCAAACGGGAACGGCCGAAACGTCATGAGGGTTTGCCGTCCCCGTAAGCGCTCTTCGAGGTTCCCGCTTCGGTCGCCGGATTTTCAGAGACCGTTACCGCCGACGGAGGAGCCGCGAGCGGGTAAAGCGCGGGGAGTGTAAGGCTCGAGGCGCCGAGAAGGAGCGCTGAGGGGAGGTCCATCAAACCCGATCCGGAGTGGAGGCCGTTCCCGATTGGGCGACGGACGATCAAAAAAGACACCGCCGTCCGACGGGCTGAACCCGCCGGGAAAATCCCGTGGATCGCCTGTGGATAAATCTTGACATTCCCGGCGGGCGGTCAATATACTTGCCCCTCCACCATGAACGCCGAACTCATCACCCTCCTCACGGTCTTCGTTCCCATCATCGGCTCGCTGACGATCCCGCTGGCGGGGCTCCTCGGCCGGTCCGTCCGGTCGGCCTGGGCCGTTCTCCTCGGCGCGGCCACCGCGGTCTTGCCCCTGACCCTCATCCCCAGGGCCCTCGCCGGCGGCGAGACCATCCTCCGGAAGGAGTTCCTTCTGGGCTTGGACTTCATTCTGGTCATCGACCCTCTCGCGATCTTCATGTCGATCGTTTCGTCGTTCGTCGGATTCCTGATCATCGTCTACTCCCTGGGCTACGTCCGCGACGAAGAGAACCAGAATGAATACTACCTGATGGTCGTCCTGTTCATCGGATCGATGATGGGGCTGGTGTACTCGGGAAGCATGATCTTCCTCTACCTCTTCTGGGAGATCATCGCCATCTGCTGCTGGCGCCTCATCGGCTTCTACCGGCTCAAGGAGCATATCCTCAAGGCCGACAAAGCCTTCCTCGTGACCTTCTTCGGGGCCGTGGTGATGCTCCTCGGGTTCATCCAGATCTACGGCCAGACGGGGTCGTTCGACCTGACGGCGACCCGGGGAACGGTCATCCCCGGCACGGCCGTCCTCCTCATCCTCTTCGGGATGCTCTCGAAGTCGGCCACCGTGCCCCTCCACACCTGGCTGCCCGACGCCGGCGTCGCCCCGACGACGGTCACGGCCCTCCTCCACGCCGCGGTGCTCGTCAAGATCGGCGTCTACGCCTATGCCCGCCTCTTCCTCTACGGCTTCAAGCTCCCCGGGGCCTGGCCGGAGGCGATCCCCTGGCTGGCCGTCGTCTCGAGCCTCATCGCCGCGGCCGCGGCCACGGTCGAGACCGATTTCAAGCGGATCCTGGCCTACTCAACGGTCAGCCAGATCGGCTACATCTTCCTCGGCTTCAGCGTCGCGACCGAGGCCGGGATCACGGGCTCGCTCCTCTTCATCCTCATGCACGGCCTGGCCAAGGCCGGCCTCTTCCTCTGCGCCGGGATCGTCATCCATGCCGCCCACAAGCGGGACATCCGGGAGATGGGGGGCCTGGCCAAGACCATGCCCGTCACGGCCGCCGCCTTCCTCCTCTGCGCCTTCTCGGTCATCGGGATCCCGCCCTTCGGCGGCTTCTTCTCCAAGTTCCTGGTCATCATGGGGACCGTCCGGGCGGGCTTCACGGCCGCGGCCGCCGTGGCCCTGTTCACGGCCGTCCTGACGATGTTCTACCTTCTGCGGACCTTCAGCCAGGTCTTCCTGGGCGACATTCGCGGAGAAGCCCATCATGAAGGAACGCGGTCGATGGTCGCCGTCGTCGCCGTCCTGGCCTTCCTCTCGCTCGCGGCCGGCATCCTGATTGCCTATCCTTCGACCTTCGCCGAGGCCGCCACGGCCTCGCTCATGGGGTGGCTCTAATGACGCCCATCACTCTTCTCTGGACCATCCTCATCCCGGCCCTGGCGGCCGTCGTCCTCTTCCTCGTCCCCAAGACCGTCAAATACGTCCGCGAAGCCCTGGCCCTGGCCGTCTCGGGCGTCGTCCTCTACCTCGGCTTCGCCCTCTTCGCCGTCAAGAACCTCGAATGGCGGGTCCGTTGGTTCGGGATGGGGGCCAAGTTCGAGCTCCGCCTCTTCCAATTCTCGGCCTTCATCCTCCTCGGCCTGGCCGGATTCCTCGTCCTCATCACCCTCTACTCGATCGTCAAGATGAAGGGCCACCCCCGCGTCCGGGAGTACTACGCCTACGTCTTCCTCTCGGCCGCCCTGGCCAACGGGGCCGTCCTCTCGGACAACTTCGTCCCCCTCGTCTTCTTCTGGGAAGGCCTCCTCATGACCCTTTACGGGCTGATCTCGCTCGGGGGCAGAGAGTCCCATCTGACGGCCGTCAAGGCCTTCATGCTCAGCGGGTTCTGCGATTTCGCCATGATCCTCGGCATCGGCCTGCTCTGGAGCCGGACGGGCACCCTGACCCTGTCCCAGATCTCGGTCAAGCCCGAAGGCCCGATGGCCCTGGCCTTCGTCCTTCTGATGATCGGGGCCATCGGCAAGGCCGGGGCGATGCCTTTCCACACCTGGATCCCCGACGCGGCCGTGGACGCCCCGGTCGCTTTCATGGCCTTCATGCCGGCCTCGTTCGAAAAGCTCCTCGGGATCTACCTCCTGGCCAGGATCACCCTGGACTTCTTCCCCCTGGAGAAGGGCAGCGGCCTGGCGATCACCCTGATGATCATCGGCGCGGCGACGATCGTCCTGGCCGTCTTCATGGCCCTTATCCAGAAGGACTTCAAGCGGCTCCTCTCCTACCACGCCGTC
>Ga0194112_10008940_pt1 | contig 12825 bp, 14 predicted proteins | sample TA2MahC400mmetaG_FD_146191 | JGI IMG/M metagenome (GOLD analysis project Ga0194112, IMG submission 146191) | Freshwater microbial communities from Lake Tanganyika, Tanzania - TA2015016 Mahale Deep Cast 400m | ecosystem: Environmental > Aquatic > Freshwater > Lake | place: Tanzania: Lake...
AAGGAGCTCGGCCTGCCCGCGGTCATCCACTGCCGCGACGCCTATGCGGACTGCCTGGAGATCGTGCGAGCGGAGCTTGGTGTGGGGGCTCGCGGCGTGCTCCACTGCTTCCTGGGCGACGCCGCGGCGGCGCGGGGCGCGCTCGGCCTCGGGCTTCACCTCGGCATCGGCGGGGGCCTCACGCGCCAGGAGCCCCTACGTCACGTGGTCGCCGCCCTCCCCCTCGACAGGCTGCTCGTCGAGACCGATTGCCCCTACCAGACCCCCCGGCCGAAGCGTGGGCGGAACGAGCCCGCCTACGTTCGCCTGGTAGCCGAGTGCCTGGCCGACGTGCTCGGGGTGCCCTTCGAGCGCGTGGCCGAGGCGACGACCGCGAATGCGCGGCGGCTCTTCCTTATTGCGGCTGACGGCCGGAACCAAAGGGGATGATTGGATGGGTGGATGAATGGACGCGTAGGGAAAGGGAAAGTGAGGGGGAAAGGCCGAGGAGGACCACCTTCACTCTCACTTTCACTTTCACTCTCCCCTTCACCGGCTTCACCCATCCACCCATCCATTCATCCACTCATCCCCCGACATGCGCGCCAGAGGAGTTGGGGATCTTGAAACCAATGCCGTGGCTGAGTGGCCCTGCCACGTCACTTAGCAGCGCCTGCGGACGCGACCTCGCGCTCGGAGATGGCTTTGGCGGCGTTGCCGTACTCGGTGCCGTCGTGCTCGCCTGCGAGCTTGCGGAAGACCTTCTGCACCTGGGCGGGGTTCTTCACGAGCGGCTTCGGCCCGCAGCAGGCCAGGGCCGCCTTGCGGAACGCCTCGCGGGCGTCCACCTGCTGCTTCACCTCGGCGTTCGACCTCAGCGCCGTCATCTTCTCCTTGACGCCCGAGGCCCCCTTGGCGTCGGGGAAGCAGCGCAGGTAGCTGGCGCCCACCTTGTAGGCGTCCCAGCTCCGCCCCTCGCTCAACAGGCTCTCGAAGAGGGCCAGCTTCTTCTGGGCCAGGTCGTCGAGGCGCTTGGTGAGCTCCGCCTTGAACGTGCCGCTCTCGCCCGAGTCGCGCACCTTGGCGAGCATGGCCTGGGCCTTGGCGAGCAGGCCCTGCTTGATGGCCGCCGCGATGGGCGCGAGCCGCTCGGGCACCGTCACGCCGCCCAGCAGGCCCTCGCCCTTGCGGGGCTCGATGGCCCTCTTGAGGTCGGCGAACGGCACGTAGGGCTTGCCCTCGACGGCGTAGTAGGAGTTGCCCTTCTCGATGTCGGTGCTGCGGTGGACGATTTTGCCCTCGGGGTCGAGGACGACGATTGCGTGAAGCGTCTTGCCGTCGCCCAGGGCGGCGTAGGTGGCGCCGGCGGCGTCAAGGGCGCACAGCGTCGTGTCGCCCCAGATCTTCGAGGCCAACGCCGTGAACTTGCCGGAATCGCTGAACAGGGCGACGGGCAGGAGGGCGAACGAGGAGGCCTTGTGGTAGTCGCTGATGGCCTGGGCCGCACCGGCCCAGCACGGGCCTCGTCACCCCGTCGAGTCGTTGAAGAACACGATGGCGGTCGTCTGCCCCTTGAAGTCCTCCAGCCCCACGCTGCCGGCCTGCCAGCCCGCCACGGGCAGTTCCGGCGCCACCTCCTCGCCGTGCAAGCGGGGCGAGACAAGTGCCCCCAGCAACAGCAACGCGCACACACCTGGCGACCTGGCGATCCTCATCGGCCCGCTCCTTTCACGCCGCAGTCCCCCCGTGGCCTGGGCGATGGGCGGCCGCCTCGCCTGGCGCCCCACCCCCAGTTCACGGCATCATAGCTCTCTCTGGGGCGAATGTCAAGCGGATTCTGCACTCCTACCTGGCCTCTGGTCTTGGGGTTCCCAATCGTCGTCGTTGTCGTCATCGTCGTCGTTGTCGTCGTCGTCCTCGTCGTCGAACCCCCAGCAACCGAGCGAACCCGGGAATGACACGGGAACAGGAAGAAGAAAAGGGGGCGCGCAGCCTGCTGGACTTCTCTGGTTACGGATTGCGGATTGCGGATTGCGGAGCTGGCGGCGGCACAAGCCCGTGGGCGAGGATGGCTTCGGCGAGGGCGAGGTCCTCAGGCGTGGTGAGCTTGAGGTTGAGGTCGGAGCCTGGGACGACGGCCACTGGGCGGCCGAGGCGCTCGACGAGCTGGGCGTCGTCCGTGGCGTCGGGTTGCGGGCCGGCGGCGGCGTAGGCGTCCAGGATGAGCTTGCGGCGGAAGACCTGGGGGGTCTGGGCGCACCAGAGGTCGCGGCGCTCGACGGTCTCGACGATGCGGCCGTGGGCGACCCGTTTGACGGTGGGTTTCATTGGGATGGCGACGATTGCGGCGCCGAGGGCGTCGGCGGCGTCGAGCGCGGCGGCGATGGCGTCGGGCGTAACGAAAGGGCGGACGGCGTCGTGGATCGCCACGAGCTCGGCCTCGGGGCGCAGGCAACCGAGGCCGGCTCGCACGGAGTCCTGGCGGCGGGGGCCGCCGGGGACGAAGTCGGTGACGCCGTAGCTCTCGCGGAGCAGTGCGCCCCATTGGGCTTCGATCTGGGCGAGGTCGTCGGGGTGGACGACGAGGATGGTCTGGCAAAGGGGGTGGATTTCGGATTTCGGATTTCGGATTTCGGATTTGGCGGACAGGAAGGGGAGGAAGCAGTCGAGGGTGTGGAGGATGATGGGCTTGCCGGCGAGGTGGAGGAGGGCCTTGCGGCCGCCCATGCGGGTGCCGAGGCCGGCGGCAGGGAGGAGGAGGGCGAAAGCCGATTTCTGATTCCTGATTTCTGATTGCTGATTTGAGATTGCCGATCCCCCCTGCCGTGTTGTCGGGAGCGGGGTTTCAAGAATTGGTCGTTTGGGCTTTGGCGTTCCTTCGGATTTCGGATTTGGGATTTCGGATTTCCCGCATTCCGAAAGGAATGAGGGCTAGTGCCTCTTCTTCTCTGCTGGCTCTGCGGCCTCTGCGCGAGGCGCTCTTGGCTGCGGGAGGAGCCTTGCGAAGATGATGCGGCCGGAGCTGCGCTGGAGGTAGCGGACGACCTCGACGCTGGCCTCGGAGCCGATGCGGTCCTCGGCGTTTTCGACGACGACCATGGTGCCGTCGTCGAGGAAGCCGACGGCTTGCCTGGCCTCCTCGCCGCGGCGGACGAGTTGGACGGCGATGGCTTCGCCGCGGGCGACGGCCGGGCGGAGGGCGGTGGCCAGCTCGTTGAGGTTGAGGACCTTCACCCCCTGGGCGCGGGCCACGCGGCTCAGGTTCCCGTCGGTCGTGCAAAGGTGGGCGTCGATCTCGCCCGCCAGCGCGATGAGGCGCCGGTCCACCGGCTCGTCGGAGGGCTCAGTGACCTCGTGGATCGCGACCTCGGCGTCCCTCGAGCGCTGGAGTTGGCTGACGACGGCGAGGCCGCGCTGGCCGCGCGCCCGCTTGAGGCGCTCGGCGGAGTCGGCCAGGGTCTGGAGCTCCTCCAGGACGAAGCTGGGGACGTAGAGCGGGCTCTCGAAGACCCCCGTGTGGCAGAGGTCGGCGATGCGGCCGTCCACCAGCACGCTGCTGTCGAGGAGCATGGCGCGCGGCCCCTTCCGGTCCTTCTTGAACTCGACGTAGGGGATGACGAACCTGAAGCGGTCGCGGGTGCGGAAGACGATCATGGTCATGAGGTAACAAAGGGGCACGGTGAGGATGACGCGGATGGCGGAGACCATGTTCTGGTCCTGCGCGTAGTCGAGGGGCAGGATGAGCATGGTGATGTAGAAGGCGAGGTTTCCGAAGAGGATGCCGACGGCGATGCCGAAGACGATGGCGGTGAGGTCGGCGACGGACTCCTTGGCTTTCAGGAGGGTCTCGGCCAAGAGGACGACGGTGAACATGGCGACTCCGCCGGCGAGGCCGAGGTCGTCATCAATCCCGATGAGGCGTGCGGCCTGCCAGCCCGCCCCGGCGCACACGAGCAGGAAGAACGCCCGGAGAGCCCAGAGACCCATGCGTTCACCGTCCTACCTGGGGTTCGATCTTCGTCACCTCGGAATACGGGATCTCCACGGTGCCGCCCTCGGTCTTGACCACCCAGGAGCCCTTCTCGCCGCCGCCGCGCAGCAGGCGGCCAGTGACCGGCGAGCGGCCGCGCGCGTGGACGACGTAGACTTTCTGGGAGGCCTTGGGGGCCGGCGGGCCGAGGAGCCTGCGGCCCAGGGCGAGCGCGCCCACGACGGCCAGGAGCAGCACAAGCGTGCCCACGGCCCCGACGGCCACCAGGCGCCAGCGCCTGGCCCCCGGAGCAGTGGGCACCGTGGGGCAGGTCAGCGGCTCGGTCGAGCCTTTGGCGAACTCGGACACCGTGGCGGTCGAAGGGGTTTCCGCGGGGATGGTGGGGGTCGTGGCGGCGGCGGCCGCGAAGTCGGCGGCCACCGTCTCCTGCGCGGCCGCCCCGCCGCCCGCGGCAAGGTCCGCGAGCTCGTGGGTGCGCGTGACGGCCACGAGGTCGGCGGCGAGTGCCCGCACGCTCTGATAGCGCTCCTCGGGCTTCTTGGCCATCGCCCTGGCAATGACGGCGTCGAGCTGCGGCGGGAGGGCGGGGGTGAGGCCGCGGGCCGAAGGGGTGGGCGTCTCGATGTGCTGGCGGAGCGTGGCGATGGCCGAGGTGCTCTGGAAGGGGACGCGGCCTGTGACAAGCTCGAAGAGGATGACGCCGAGGGCGTAGATGTCGGTTCGGAAGTCGGCCTCGCGCCCCTCGGCGAGCTCGGGGGCCATGTACTCGGGCGTGCCGAGGAGGGTGTTGCCGGTGGTCACGGAGCGGTCGTGGCGCGGCTTGGCGAGGCCGAAGTCGGTCAGGATCGCACGCTGGTCCTCGTCTATCATGATGTTGGCCGGCTTGAGGTCGCGGTGGACGATGCCTGCGGCGTGGACCTTGTCGAGTGCGGAGAGGACCTGGCCGAGGATGCGGACGGCGCTGGGGTGGGGCAGGGGGCCGTGCTGGCGCAGGAGGTCGGCGACCGATTGCCCCTTGAGGTACTCCATCGCGATGAAGTGGCGGTTGGCGTCCTCGCCCACGGCGTAGATGTGGACGAGGTTGGGGTGGCGGATGCGGGCGAGGGACGTGGCCTCGCGGTGGAAGCGTGCCACGTATTCGTGGTCGGCCGCGAGCTCAGGCGCGAGCACCTTGAGGGCCACCTGGCGGCGCAGCGTGGGGTCCACGGCCAGATAGACCGCGCCCATGCCCCCCTTGCCCAGGAGGCGCTGGAGGTAGTAGATGCCGAGCTTCTCGGGCTGCCGCCCTGTGCTGTTCACCGCCTCTTCCGTTCTTCAATCGTTCTCGTCGTCGTCCTCGTCGTCGTCGTCGAAATCTCCGCCTCCCTACAGCCAAAGAGACTCGACGACGAGGACGACGACGACGACGACGACGAGGTCAGAGCTCCAACCCATAGCTCTTGAGCTTGGCGTAGAGGGTGGAGCGGTCAATGCCGAGGATGCCTGCGGCCTCCTTCTTGTTGCCGCCGGTGTGGCGGAGGACTCGCTCGATGTGCTGGCGCTCGACCTGCTCGATGGAGGGGAGGGGGCCGGGGGCGGTCACAGGCGGGACGCCTGTGCCACCGACGCCTGTGCCACCGACGGCCATCAACGGCAGATCGGGGGCGTCAATGAGGGCCTTGTCGGAGAGCGCGACGAGGCGCTCGATGAGGTTGCGGAGCTCGCGGACGTTCCCCGGCCAGGGGTGCGCTCGGAGCGCGGCGCGGGCCGCGTCGGTGAACTCAAGACGCGGCTTGCCGCACTTGCGGCAGTAGTGCGCGACGAAGTGGGCGCAGAGGGCGTCGAGGTCCTCGGCGTGCTCGCGGAGCGCGGGGAGCCGGCAGGTGAGGACGTTGAGGCGGTAGAAGAGGTCCTGGCGAAACTTCCGGGCCTCGGCGAGTGCGGGCAGGTCCTTGTTCGTGGCGGCGATGATGCGGGCGTGGGAGGTGCGGTCGCGGACGTCGCCCACGCGGCGGAACTCGCCGGTCTCCAGGACGCGCAGCAGCTTGGCCTGGCTCGCGGGCGGCATCTCGGCGACCTCGTCGAGGAAGAGCGTCCCCTGGTCGGCGAGCTCGAAGCGCCCCGCGCGGTCCTCCAGCGCCCCGGTGAAGGCGCCCTTCACGTGCCCGAAGAGCTCGCTCTCCAGGAGCGTCTCGGTCATCGCCGCGCAGTTGAGTGCCTCGAATGGCCCCCTGGCCCGCGGGCCGGAGTAGTGGATGGCGCGTGCGGCGAGCTCCTTGCCGGTGCCGCTCTCCCCGATGAGGAGCACCGCGGAGTCGAGCGGCGCGGCACGCTCGATGAAGTCGAAGACGGCGTGGAGCTTCGGGCTGTCGCCGATCATCTGGTACTGGCCGCGCACCTCGCGTTCGAGGGCCTGGCACTCGCGGCGGAGGCGTTCGGCGCTGCGGATGCCCTGGACCGCCACGACGGTGGGCTGCGCGAGGGCGGTCAGGAGCTCGAGGTCGGTGCGGGTGAACGGTTCGCCCTCGCCGAGCTTGTCGGTGTAGACGGCGCCGAGGACCTCGTCGCCGCTTCGGAGCGGGACGCACATGGCCGTCGCGATGCGGTTGAGCTGGATGCTCGGGCTGTGGCGGAAGCGCTCGTCCTCTGCGGGGGCGTGGCTGAGGACGGAGAGGCGCTCCTTGAAGGCGAACTCGATGATCGAGCGGCTGACCGGCACCTCGGCAAGTCGGCGGTCGAGGGCGGAGTCCTTCCGCAGCCACGGCTTCCAGCCGCCGCCGGCGGGGTCGAGCAGGATCGGCACCACGCGGTCGGGGCCAACCGCCTCCTTCACGGCCTCCACCAGGGCGTCGAGGAGCTGCGGGAGCGCCTTCGCCTGCGATGCGAGCGTGGAGTAGCGGAACAGCGTTATCAGCCCGTCGTTCGCGCGGGTGAGCTCCTCCTGCGAATGCGTGACCTGGCCCCGCGTGAGGAGCTTGATGCGGTCGCCCAGGACGGTTTCGGCGATGGTGGGGCGGACCCAGGAGGCGTCCTCGGGCGGGAGCTCGGCCTGCCCCTCGTCCTCGGCCACGAAGAGCAGGGCGGCGTCGCCCACCTTGATCTCGTCGAGGGGCACGAGGGTGCGGGTCTGCACCCGCTCGCCGTTGACGAGGGTCCCGTTGCGGCTCCCCAGGTCGGTGAGCGTCCAGGCGCCCCCTTCGTGGGCGATGCGGGCGTGGCGGCGCGAGACCTTTTCGTCGAGGAGCTGCACCTCGCAGGTCAGGTCGCGGCCCACCGTCGCCGGCTCGCCCGAGAGCTCGTAAATCGTCCCCTTGTTCGCCCCGCTCTGGACAATGAGTTTGGCCATAGCTGGACCTCAGAGGGGATGAATGGATGAGTGGATGGGTGGATGAATGTCAGAGAACAACGCTTCTCTCATCCACCCTCTCTTTCATCCATCCATTCATCCACCCATCCATTCATCCCCTCTCGTTTCAGACGCGCTCATAGGGATAGAAGAGCTTCTTATATTCATCCTGGGCGTAGCGGTCGGTCATGCCTGCGATGTAGTCGCAGATGGCGCGGTGGAGTCCCTCGGCGCGGGCGGTGGCGCGGAAGTCGTCGGGGAGCTGTGCCTCGTCGGCCAGGTAGGCGCCGAAGAGCTCGCGGACGAAGCGCTTGGCCTTGCTGGTCATGCGCGCGACGCGGTAATGGCGGTAGAGCTTCTCGTGGAGGAAGGCCTCCAGGTCCGCCTTCTGGCGCTGGATGGTCGCGCTGAAGGCGAAGAGGCGCTGCCCGGCACAGCGGACGCCCTCGGCATCCTGTATGCCCAGCTCTGCGATGCGGGCGAGCGTGGTCTCCACGAGGTCAGTCACCTGCGCGTTGATCAGGCGGATGATCACCTGGCGGTCGTGGAGGCGTTCGGGGAGGCCGTGCTGGTGGCTCTCGACCTCTGCGGCGGCCACGGCCCAGGCCTCCACCCCGGCCAGGTCGTCGCGGCGGATCAGGTGGGCGGTCAGCCCGTCGTCTATATCGTGGTTGTTGTAGGCCACCTCGTCGGCCACTTCCACCGCCTGGGCTTCGAGGACGGGCTGGGACCCGTCGTTGAACTCCTCGACGGCTGGGCGGTCGTGGCGGGTGGTGTGCTTGGCGATGGCCTCGCGGACCTCCCAGGAGAGGTTGAGGCCGGTGAAGCCCGGGTAGCGGCGCTCCAGGTGGTCCACCACGCGGAGGCCGTGGGCGTTGTGCTCGAAGCCGCCGTGGCCGCGCATCTGGTCGCGGAGCTCCTCCTCGCCCGAGTGGCCGAAGGGGGTGTGGCCGAGGTCGTGGGCCAGCGCGATGGCCTCCGCGAGGTCCTCGTTGAGGCCCATGATCCGCGCTATCGTCCGCGAAATCTGGGCAACCTCCAGCGTGTGAGTCAGCCGCGTCCGGTAGTAGTCCCCCTCGTGGTTCACGAACACCTGGGTCTTGTACTCAAGTCGGCGGAAGGCTGTGGAGTGGACGACGCGGTCGCGGTCGCGTTGGTAGACCGTGCGGAGTGGGTGTTCGGGCTCGGGGTGGCGGCGTCCGCGGCTCTCGCGGCTCCGCGTGGCGTAGGGCGCCAGCATCGCCACCTCGCGCTCCTCTGCCGCCTCGCGCCCCACGAGGCAGGGCCATTTCTGATTTCTGATTTCTGATTTCTGATCTGCCATCGCGCGACCAATCTCCTACCGACAAGCGTGTCTGAAATCAGCAATCAGCAATCAGCAATCAGCAATCTGTCTTCGCAGCAGCCCATAGAGGGCCTCCAGCGACTGGACGACCACCTTCGCCCCCCCGATGACCGGCATGAAATTCGTGTCGCCGTTCCAGCGCGGCACGATGTGGACGTGCAGGTGCCCCGGCACCCCCGCGCCCGCGCACGTGCCGAGGTTCATGCCGATGTTGAACCCGTGGGGGTTCACCGTCTTGGCCAGGAGCTGTTGCGAGTCGCGCGTCAGTTGCATCAGGGCGGCCAGGTCCGCGTCGTCGAGCTCCGCGAGGTCGCCCTTGTGGGCGTTGGGCGCGACGAGAAGGTGCCCGTTGTTGTACGGGTAGCGGTTGAAGATCGAGAAGCAGCGCTCGCGGCGCTCGAGCACCAGGTTGCGTTCATCCTCCTTCGAGGCCAGGGCCTCGCAGAGGAAGCAGCCGTCCTTCCGCGGCTCCAGGATGTAGCCCATCCGCCACGGCGCCCAGAGGATGTCAAGACCATGAGCCGAGCTTGACTCGCTCATCTTCTGCACCCCGCACAACTACTGCGCGCGCACGAGGAGCAGCTCGAGCGCCCGGCCGAACGTGACGCCTCGCCGCGGCTGCTCGCCACGGACATCCCGAAGAGCGACAGCTTCCGCCGCGTCCTCGCCGCCCCGCAGCGCGGGCAGCGGGCCTTCGCCTCGGCCTCCATCGAGCGGAAGAGCTGCTCGAAGTCCGAATCGCACTTCTCGCAGTGGAACTCGTAGATTGGCATCGCAGCCTCCTGGCCCTGGCCGGATTATAGCAAGCCCGACTCCCGGAGTCAACGCGGCAAGGCCCCCATCCCCGCCTTGACGCCCCGCGTCGTTCCTGTTAGGCTACCCCCACGTAACGCCGCGGAGCGGCAAAAGGCGCGTTCCCACGCGGAGCGTGGAGACGAGAGAGGAGAACTTCATGCACCACCTATGCTCGCTAAGCCCTCCACCGCGCTTGACTTGAGCTTTGCGGAGGGCTATCATCTATAGGAGCCAAGGAGCCCAGGGTTTCGCGAGGCGGACGGGGGCGGGAGGCTAAGTAGGATGGTCGGTGTGTTGCAGGCCTTGGCGTATTTTGCCTTTGTTTTTCTCATCGGGGCACTCGCGCTTCGATGCGCGAGGACGCCTCTTCATTCGTGCCCGCATTCGGGGTACGTCGGGGCCCTCCGCTTGGTCGACAGCCTGGATGGAGCGGCTCGGCCCGGTCGGACGGGGGACCAGGATACCGGCTGGTGGCAGTTCTCGCTCTCAGCGGCCATGCGCGGTATGGAGAATGAGCCCTCTCCGTACACTACGGATGACCTGAAGGAACGCTTTTCGTGATTCACGAGGGGCAGGTCGTCCTTTTCCGGTTTCCTCAGACCGACCAAGCGCCGGGCAAGTTGCGGCCCGCCATCGTTCTCCGCAGGCTGCCCGGCCCTTACGAGGACTGGCTCATCTGCATGGCATCTTCACAACTGAGCCATGCGGTGCCAGGGCTGGACGAGGTTATGTCAAAGGCCGATCTGGACTTCGCGTCATCAGGTTTCAAGACGCCCAGCGTCATCCGCGTCTGCCGGCTGGCAGTGGCCGACCGGCAAATTCTTGTCGGCGCAATCGGTGAGATCGCACGCGAACGCCTCGCCCGAATTCGCGCGAACCTCTCAGCATGGATCGCAGGCCTGTAGGGCCATCCCGCTGGAAGAAAAGAACGAGGTCAAACCCCATGCTCCCCCTCATGCTCTCGCTCATGGCCGCCACGCCCTCGGAACCGATCAAGCTCCACCCCGACAACCCGCACTACCTGTCCTGGCGCGGGAAGCCGACCGTGCTGATCACGTCGGGCGAGCACTATGGGGCGGTGCTGAATCTGGACTTCGATTACGTGCCCTATCTCGACGAGCTCCAACGCTGTGGGCTGAACCTCACGCGAACGTTCAGCGGGGTCTATTGCGAATCGGCAAAGTCGTTCAACATCAAGGGCAACCCGCTCGCGCCCGCGAAGGACCGCCTCATCTGTCCCTGGGCACGCTCCGACACGCCCGGCTACGCCAACGGGGGAAACAAGTTCGACCTGACGAAGTTCGACCCGGCCTACTTCGCCCGCCTGCGGGACTTCGTGGCCCAGGCCGCCAAACGCGGCGTCGTGGTGGAATACGTCCTCTTCTGCCCCTTCTACGAGGACGAGATGTGGAACCTGAGCCCGATGAACGCGCGGAACAACGTCAACGGCATCGGGGCCATCGGCCGCAACGAGGTCCACACCCTCAAGCACAAGGACCTCCTCGCGGTGCAAGAGGCATTCGTGCGGAAGGCCGTGGCGGAGCTCCGCGACGCCGAGAACCTCTACTACGAAATCTGCAATGAGCCCTACTTCGGCGGCTGCACCCTCGAATGGCAGCACCGCATCGCCGACGCCATCGTGGACGCCGAGAAGGACTTCCCCCACAAGCACCTCATCGCCCAGAACATCGCCAACGGCAAGGCCAAGATCGAGAAGCCCCATCCCGCCGTGAGCATCTTCAACTTCCACTACGCCACCCCGCCCGACACCGTGGCGATGAACTGGGGCCTCAACAAAGTGATCGCGGACGACGAGACCGGCTTCAAGGGTAGCGGCGACGCCGTCTATCGCGGCGAGGGCTGGGACTTCCTCCTCGCGGGCGGCGCAATCTACTCCAACCTCGACTACTCCTTCACCCCCGACACCGAGGACGGCTCGGCGAAGCCCAATGCCCCGGGCGGCGGAGGGGCGACGCTCCGCAAGCAGCTCCGCATCCTCAAGGACTTCATCGAGAGCTTCGACTTCGTGAGGATGACGCCCGACAACGGCGTCGTCAAGGGCGGAGTGCCCCCCAAGGCCACCGCCCGCGCCCTCGTCGAGAAGGGCCGGGCCTACGCCATCTACCTCCGCGGCGGCACCCAGGCCAACCTGGTCCTCGACCTCCCCGCCGGCACCTACAAGGCCGAGTGGCTCAACACCCGCACCGGCTCCGTCGAGAAGCCCGAAACCCTCCAGCACGCCGGCGGCCAGGCCACCCTCGCCTCCCCGCCTTACACCGAAGACATTGCCCTGCGCGTGAAAAGGGGCGAGTGACATGGGGAACGAGGAATCCCAAGAAGGACCGCATTCGGATGAGCGATGGGCGCTCATTCCCACGTGCTCCATCCTGGGCCGGCCGATCATCCTTGGCTTGATGCCACTCGAAGGCTACCCGCGGCCCGGCATGTCGTGCTACCGCTCCCTCCTGTGCGAGAAAGAGGAGCGGGATTGCTGGTTCGCGCGACCGATGGAGAGCAAGGTGATCCCCTTCGATTACGAAGGAGCAGAGAGGCTTGTCCTCAACGCCGGGCGTTCGTTCCCCTGGGGCCTGAACCCCGTACCGCTGGTCATTGAGTCCTCCCTGCCTCCCTCCCTGAAGGCGCAACTCTTACAGGAGTTCCTCGACCACACGGAGGAGCTGAGCGCCCTGGCTAACTACGCCCCAGAAGACATCGTAGCCGCGCTGAAGACGATCGCCTGACCACCTGACCTTCTCCGGCTCGGCGTCCCGCCTGATGAACGCGTGGGTGTCGAGGAGGAGCTTCATTCGCCTTCCGACCCCATATCCTCAGGAAGCGGGTCATCAAAATCGTCGCTGGTCCAGATCTCGCCAGCGTGCAAGCCGGCGACCCGGCGCCTTAGAGGCACAATCTGGGCCACGGGCTTGTCGTATTCGCTGAGAACCACCTGCACGCCAGAGATGGCCCGCTGGACCAGCTCTTTCAGATGGGCCTGAGCGTGCTCGATATCCACGGTTTCAGTCTTCATCTCACGACTCCTGTTCACTGCCTTGCTCTTCCAGAGGTCAAGGGCTTCCACATCCAGTGTACCCCGCACGGGCCGGAATGCAAGTTCAGAGCAAGAGCATGGCCCCCAGCTCTGGCTGTGCTCTTCGGCTCCGAAGCTCCGAACGGAGCGTACTATAGCAGCCCAGGGCGAAGCCCTGATCTTTGCCCACAAGTAGGGCAGCTGATGGGGTCGGACGAGTGGATTCCGATAGGAGGGTGAAAAAATCCAGCAAAAAACGCGCCATGGGGGCTTGGACCTTGGATTTTCTTATGGTATACAATGATGCGTGACGAAGAAAGGCAGACGCCGCAGGTCCAAGGAAAAGGAGGCCCGAGCTCTGC
>Ga0194112_10008941_pt1 | contig 12825 bp, 9 predicted proteins | sample TA2MahC400mmetaG_FD_146191 | JGI IMG/M metagenome (GOLD analysis project Ga0194112, IMG submission 146191) | Freshwater microbial communities from Lake Tanganyika, Tanzania - TA2015016 Mahale Deep Cast 400m | ecosystem: Environmental > Aquatic > Freshwater > Lake | place: Tanzania: Lake...
AATCAGCCAACCGGAGGCCGCCACAGTCTATCCGTGGGAGAAAGCTGGCCCCCCGGACCAAGGCGCTACCGCCGACGCGGAACGTCTGCTCTCTCCCCGCAAGCCCATCTCGCCCGACGAGGACATTGCCCTCATGGGCCACGCCGCCGACATCATAGAGAACAACCGCGACATGGGCAAGGCCACGGCGGCCCTTCAATATGCGCTCCGCACCAATCCCGAACGCTTCCTTGAGCACGTCCGCGACTACTCGGAACGCACAGCCGTGGACCGCGATTGGCTCGCCGAAATCTGGGAAGGCTTGAAGCGCAGCTTCGCCAGCGTCGGCATGGCGGGCGAGAACCTGGCCGCCCTGGGCGTCGCGGCTATCACGGACGACAAGGAGTTCGCGGACATTGTTGCCCTGTGGGAGCAGGCCATCCAGACGGCCAAGGGCCACGACCCGATGCGGACCGCTGTGGGCCAAGCCGCCGAGCAAGCCGCGCCCATGATCGTCTCCGCCTTCACCGGCAGCCCCCTTGCTGCAACTGTGTTCTGGACAGGTTACATGTACCCGCAGGCATACTCGGAGTACAGGACGGCGGGCGGCTCGCATGAGGGCGCGATGCTGGGCGCGCTTGCCACGTCCGCGGCCGAAGCCCTGGTGGAAATCTCCCTGGGCAAGCTCGGCAGCGGGCGGTACGGGGCCACGGTCTTCAAGGACGTGAAGGGTAAGCCGGCTCGTGAAGCCATCAAGACGGCGTTCGCCAACGCCATCAAGGAATACCCGCGCGAGTTGGCTGAGGAGGGGATTCAGCGCGCTTCCCGCCTTCTCACGCAGAAGATCATGGCAACTCTGGGCGACTCTGTGGACGATCCTACCTTGCTACGGGTCCTTGAGGAGAGCATCGCAGAGATGGGGCAGGCGGCCTTGCCATTGGCCGTCCTAATGGCGGCGGGCGTCCCTGCATCGGCGCTGCGCGGAACGCAGTGGAACGCGGCACTTGACTCTGCCCTGACCGAAGCTGAAACCGGGGCCAAGCTCAGAGCGAAGCAGGCGGGCAGCACGGACGCGGAAGTCGCGGCAGCCGGGCAGCAGGCGCGGCAAGCGGCACTTGACGCCATCAACAAGGCCGCGGCGGCGGCAGAAGCCATCAAGCGGGCGAACAGGGCAACGGCGGAAGCGCCATCGGGAACGCAAGCCAAGCCCGCGCCCGCTGACGTGAGCGGCTTCGCGGCAGACATAGACAGGCTGGCGAAGCAGGCACAGCCGTCCGCACCCGCCGGCGAAGCAGCGGAAGCGGCTCCCGTGGCAGCCCCGGCGGCGGCCCCGGTGGAAGCCCCAGCCCCGGCTGCTGAGGCTCCGCAAGACCGCACGGCGTTCACGGCGGAGAACCAGGCGTGGTGGGCCGAACATCGGGATGAAGTGCGGGCGGAAGAAGCCGAGGCGACGGATGCGGTGCTCAACCCCGATGGCACATTCCGGGATGACGTTACGCCAGAGGCGGGGGAGCGCTGGGATCGTGCGCGGGCGATGGTCAACCAGATGCATGACTTTGAGGCGAACGAGGATGCGGCGGCAGAAGCGGCGGAGTGGCAAGAAGCGGCCCCCGCGGCGGAGCCGCCCGCGGAGCGTGTGCCAGACACGACGCCGTATGAGGTCACGCCGCAGGGTATAACGGAGCGCTGGACGGGGGCGCAGGTGCCGCCGGGGTATCGGACGGAGGCCCCTCCTGCTGTGGAAGTCGGCCCCGTGCAACCGGAAGGCACGGAACGTGGCCCAGAAGGGGCGGAACGGGGGCGTCCCGCCGCAATGGACGCGAGTCTTGAGGGGTTGACCGGAGACGCTTTCCGCGCGGCAGTCACGGCAAGGGTCCGGGCACGCGACGAGTATCTGGCGGCATTGCCCGACGGCAGGTACGAACTGGTTGATGCGTTTGGCAACGTGCGGCAGGTGGAGGTGACGCACGACAGGGACGGGCGGGGGCATGTTGAACACTTGAACGCGCGCGGCGAGCGCACAGGGGCAGATTTGCGGGATGACCTGCTTCCATACCTCGACTCTACAGGCAAGCAAACGCCAGGTGAGCAGCTGCGGCCTGTTGCTGCACCCCCGTCAGCGGCAGGGGCGGAACGGGGGCGTGGTGGCGTCGGGGTGGGCGAAGTGGTATCGGAAGCCCAACGGCCCGCCGAAAGCCCCGCCACGGGCAGGCAGGGCGTTCCTATAACCGCCGACGAGGCCCTCGCCCTCGTCAAGCAACTAGAGAAGTCAAATCCCGCCCTAGCCGCCGATGCAGCTAGGTACTTCGCGGGCACGGTGGAGAATCCCTCGGCTGCGCTCATAGGCATGACACGCCCTGTGCCGGAAGCCCAACCAGGCCCCGCGAAGCCCGTAGCGACCCTGCCACCGGTGGAAGATAGACTTGCGGCCTATGACCGGGCAAAGGCCAGACATGAGGTGGTACGGAAGCAGTGGAATGCTCGCGTGAAGGCCATCCAGCAAGCCGCAGCTCGCAAGGATTACGATGAGGTGCAACGACTCCGCGCAGAGCAAGCGGAGTTCGCAGCTACGCTAGAGGGCGCGAGGATGGCCGTGGGCGCAATTGGGCGGGAACTACGGCGCAGGGGAGTCGATCCCGCCACGCTCCGACGCCCCACCGCTGCGAAAACCCGTCCCACGCCAGTGGCCCCGGCGGCTCCGCCCCCGGCCGCCCCTGGGCCGCCTGCCGTGCCCCAGACGGCCCCGAAGGCCCCCGCTGGGCCGGCACAAGGGCCGGCGGCGTTTGACATAGAGGCCGAAGGGCGCGCAATGGGCATGACTGAGGAACAGATCGCCCAAGCACGGGCCGAGGGTGTCACGAGTGTTCTGGGGCTTCGGCGCATTGAAAAGAACACCAGAGCATTCGCGCCCCCCGCAGAGGCCCCCGCGAAGGGGAAAGAGCCGGCGATTCGCCTCGACACGCAAGTAGTCATAGACAAGGCCGAGCGGCGCGTCCGGGAATATATCGCATCGAATCCTGAAAGGGAGATGGTCGCGGAAAACTTGGTTCCAAGCATGACGCAGCAGGGGTTTGCCGCGTACCAAACTGAGTTAGACAGGCTAGATGATCAGGCTTACAGCATGTCAGCCAAAGAGTGGGCTGATCGCATATACTTTCAGTCGCCCAATGGCATGATGAACTGGGGGAGACCAACCGAACGTCCGCTCACAAGGCAGGAAGCCGCGATTCTCAATCGGAGGAACGGCGGAAGGACAGACCTTCCCAATGTGGAAGCAGGGGACTTCCCCAATGACAAGCAATCGCGCATGCTCAATGGAGAACTGCGCGGCGACGTGATCGTGGCTCACGGCATCTGGAATCAAGAGCGTCGAGCCGACCATAGAGCGCTCACGGAAGCCGCCGCTGCTCGCGGGCAGATCGGCGCTGGCATCCAGGACTACCCCGACCTCGCGGCGAAGTACGCCCCCGCACAGGCAGAGGCCCCAGAGAAGGGGAAAGAGCCGTGGGAGATGACCCAGGCCGAAGCGTTGCGGGTGTACGATAGGCGCGCACTCCCGAAAGGCACCCAGTTCACGGGGACCGCCTCAGAGGGAAACCGAGAGGCGCGGTTGCCGGATGGGACAGTACTCAGACCTGTTGACGCTGACGCCCGATTCCCGCGCGAGTGGGCGTTGATGACAGAACCCAGCGCACACGCCGCAGAAGTGGCCGTTGCGCGAGATGCAGGCGAAACCATCCCGCCTGAAGTGCAAGCGAATTATCCTCACCTCTTTGGCCTCGAAGAACCCGCCCCGCCCGCGCCCCCACGGGCAGGACGGGTCTTTATTTACAAACAGAAACAGTACCGCCAGAACCCGCAACGCGGGAGTGGACTGGCCGGCGGCTGGGACTTTGAGTACAAGGGCGCGTGGCACGAGGTCAAAGACATAAATATCCGCAAGGAACTCGACACCCTCGCGGCGAAGTACGCCCCCGCGCCCCCGGCTGCGCAGCCGAGCACGGCACCAGCACAGGGGCAGGCCGCACAAGCAAAGGAGGCCGCGCAGCGACCCGCCTATGTGCGCACAGACAAGGGCTTCATTCCCGTTGAGGCCACGCCTGTCACGCTCAAGGGGGGCGAGGCTCTTGACACATTCATTCACAAGTCGGTTGACAGCGCCCAGAAGGTCGTTACAGAGGGCAGAAGCGGACTTGCACTTGGCATAGCCGCTACCGACGAGGCGGCTATCGCCGAAGCCGAGGCTCAGATCAAGAAACGCGGGGTGGCCGCCATAGAAGCATTTGTTTCGCAACACACGGCGAGGGGCGGCGTATCCCCGCGTTGGGAAGGCCGGTTTGAGCCGGCAGAGAAAATCAGCATTGGTGATAAAGTCGCCCGCACATTCCCCGCCATAGGCGGGATTCCCCTTCGTGTGACCGGCACGGTTTACAGGGGCAAGGATGGGTGGCGCGTTCGCATTGACGCGGGCCAGCCCCTGGGTGGCGCGAAAACGCAGCCACTAACCATTGAATGGGCAAAAGTAAAGGAGACCCCCCGTGGTGAAGTTCCGCAGGCCCCAGAACGTCCAGGCGGTGATGTGTCCTTCGCGCCCCCCGGCGGCACGGAGACCCCGCACACGCCGTCGCGTCCCGCGGGAGCCACGCCTGAAGAACTAGCCGCCGCCGCGGGGAGAACCGAGGCCGACGCCATCCGTGAAGCCGACGACGTGATTCGCCAGGCACAGGCCGAGGCCGACGCCGAACTCAAGAAGCAGCAGACCCGCGGCGCGGGCTTCCCCTTCATCCCCGCCGCGCGCAAGCTCATCGGGCCAAGCCAGCGCACACCCGTATCGCCACAGATGAAGGCCCGGCTCGAAGCCACAGACCCCGACCCTGAAATCTCGCGGCGCTATGACGCCTCACACGGCAGGCATCCCGCGTCCTGGCTGTCCGAAAAGCTGGACATGCTCAAGGACGCATTCCACAAACTGAGCCGGGCATACGAGTTCCTGCCCAAGTCCGAGCGGTTCACAGGTGCGCGCGAGTATTTCCGCCTTGCCGCCGCCGTCGGCCCCGCCCAGGCGGACGCCGCTGCCCGCCTCGTCGCTCTGTGGGAGAATCTGACGCCCGACCAGCGCGCCCTTGTCCACAAGTTCTTCAACGTCATGGACGCCCTGGAATCCGCCTCAATCGGGGCAGAGGGCGAACTCCTCGGCCACGGCTACACCCGCCAGATGTACGAAGATGGCAGAATGGCAACCCAGGCCAAAGAGCTTCTTGCCCTTGTCCAGGCCGACCCCGAAGTGGCGCAAGCCGTCAAGACGCGCCACGATGTTGTGGCCGCCCTTGCCCAGCGCATGCGGGCCAAGGGCGTTCTACAGCGTGGCGTGGACCGCGAGTGGTACGTCCACCACGACGTTGAGTTGCTGCAAGCGGGGCAGCCCACGGCGGGGGCCAGAAGGCCGCACCAGAAGCGCTACGCCTGGCAGAAGAAGCGCGCCCTCGGCGATCACGAACGCGCCCCCGAACTCGACTACAACACGGACCTGCTACAGACGGACATGAAGTGGATTACCGAGGCGCTGGTTGCCGAACGCAAGCTCGACATCTTCAACACCTTCATTCGGCCTTACCACGCTGAGGCGATGGCCGTCCTGCAAGCGGACGCCGATGCGTGGAACGCGGCACATCCGGCCGGCCCGCAGCGCTCCGCAATGGACTTCATCCACCAGCATCCGGAGTTCGGCCAGTGGCAGTGGGACGAGGGCAACGCCTTCTTCCCCGTCTGGGTGGTGCCTACGCAGCTTGCCCAGGACGCCATTGCGTCTGGCGGCGTCGAGGTCAAGATGCCCGTCGCGCAGTTCCGCGAGATGCTGGCCGTCGGCCCGCCCAAAGAAACCCTCGTCCTGCCCGTCGAGATTGTTCAGCAGCTTGCGAAGCAGGCCGAAGCCCCGAAGATACCCAAAGGCTTGACCAAGTTCTGGGCGGGCCTCCAGAAGGGGTGGAAAGCCTGGGCCACCGCCCTCGGCCCCAACACCTTTCAGTTCTACGTCCGCAACCTGTCGGGCGACATCGAAGCCGCCGTCATGGGCAGCCCAGGCATCATGAAGGAAATGCCCAGGGCCTTCAATCTGCTGTGGAAGTACTACTACGAGCGCGAGAGCCTGCTGCCCCGCGAACTTGAGGCGGCCCGCGACCTCGCCGTGATGGCCGCCGGCTTCGCGGAAACGGAAATGCCCCACGTGGACAAGCAGCGCATCTTCAGGCAGTTCTACGAGGACTTGTCCTTGCATGGCCGTGTCACGGGGGCTATTGATCGGGTCCGGCGGTTCCACACCTTCCGCGAGTCTGTCACCCGTCTTGCCGCCTTCCTGTGGGCGCAGAAGGCCATTGCCGCCGGGCAGATGGGCCACTTCGGGGCGTCCCGTGCCGCCGACATTCAGAAGCTAGCGCGCGACTTCGGCGTGGACTATGCCGCCGCACGCTACGCCCGCGACCTCATCGGCGATTACGGCGAGATGACGGTGTTCGGCAACTGGCTGCGCTCGTACCTCATCCCCTTCTGGTCGTTCCAGGAAATCACATTCAAGCGCTACCCGCGCATTCTGGTCAACGCGCTACAGGCCAAAGCCTACGGCAAGGCTGCCGCCGTCCTGCCCTCAATGGCCTTCCGCGCGCTGGCGGCGTCCCGCTTGGCCTGGTTCTACGCCGCCACGTGGCTGTGGAACAATCTGCTGTATCCCGACGAGGAACGCAAGCTGGCCGACTGGGAAAAGGGGCCACACCTGATTCTCGGCACGCGAGTAGATGGTTCCACCAAGATATTCCGCCGCTTCGGCGCAAGTTCCGAGCTTCTTGAATGGTTCGGCCTGGACACGATCATGCAGTACTGGCCGAAGGTCGAGGCGGGGCAAGCCACGGTCGGGGACATGGCCGTAGCGATGAGCAGAAATCTTGCGAACAAGGCCGTGAGCGGCGTGAACCCTATCATCAAGGGCGTGGCCGAGCAGTTCACAGGGCGGGCCATCTTCCCTGACGTGACTCGTTCGCGCCCGAAGGACCGCTCGGAACTCGCGTTCGGCATCCTCGGCCTTGAGGATGAATGGAACGAACTCCGCGGGCGCGGCTTCTTCGGCATCTTTGAGCCTACCGGCGAACGCGCGCGGCCCGGCTGGCTCGAACGCCACTTCTACGGCATCAGCAACCCAGGCCCCAACGCCCTGTCCGAAGTCTCCGAACTCATCCGCGACTTCAAGGAGCACATCGGCAAGGGCACGTCCGACTACATCGGCAAGCCAGGCCCGCTCCGCACGATGCGCAAGGCCGCCGAAGCCGGCGATGCTCAAGCCTTTGCAGAGGCCGCCAGGCTCTACGTGCGCACGGGCAAGGACTATCAGGACTTCCGCCAAGCCCTCGACCGCATGCACCCTCTCGGCGATTTGGCGCGGGCGGACCGCGACCTGTTCATTCGGGGCTGGCTCCGCCGCCCCCGCGATGTCGAAATGCTCAATATCGCAGAGGACCACTACATGCGGCTCAAGCCCGCCATGCTGGACATGTGGCGTGGAGCATCCGACGCGTTGCGGCAAGAACGCCGTGAGACCGAGGATGAGCGCCGGCGCATTCGCAGGGAGACGCTAGACCGGGGGGCACAGATGAGGCAGGGCTTCTAGCATGCCCCTCCCCGACCCCGACTGTCCGCCAGACGATGCCCTTCAGTACGCGCTCGTGAGCAAGCTGGGCGTGGCGGCGGCCATACGGCTCCACGACAAGCGCGACACGGGCAGGCGGTTGAACGCCTACTATCAGCTTCTCGCTTCAATGGTGCGCACCCTGTATCCGTGTCGCGTGGCCCTCATCGGGCATGGGCCGGATGTGGGCGAGGGCGTCGAGGCGTTGGCCTGCATCGGGGGCATGAAGGGCGCTCCGCGCAGGTGCGGCCCCGCCCGCAAGTGCCTCTACGTCTTGTACGAGGCGGGCGGGGAACGGCTGCTCGCCAACATACAGCGCAACCGCAACTACAGGATGCGGCCTGGCACCCTGGTCCTGGTGCCTGAGCCGTTTGGCCCGCAGGCCGACGCCCTGGCCGCCCAGGGGCATGCCCTGAATGCCGTGGTATTCGCGCCGCCGGGCAGTCCCGCGGCAGTGGAGTGGGCGGTGGACGCCCTCAATGCCCTGCGGCCAATGCGGACGGCTCAGACGCAGCTTCTCGTGGGCAGGCGGACGGACCCGCACAGCATGGCGCTGGTGGCAAAGCTGCGCGAGGCGGGCTGGAAGGCGGGCCGGTGGGCGGACATGGCAATTCTGGCAAGGTAGGGATGTGGCTACTTGATGCTGAAAGCATAGTGTGTGGGCACTTCCCTGCCCTGGACAGTTAGGCGCCATTTGCGGGCGACTTTGTCCCAACGCAGGGGTGCGTTGATCTGGGCGGCGGGGGCGGTCGAGAGGGACAGCGGGCACTCATCGTGTGGGAAGTGGGCACGGGCAGGGGCATTGCTCGGCGGCTTGGGCTTGCCACGGTGGTAGCCGCCCATTGGCGGCCTCACATTGGCGCGCTCATCAGTCAATCCGCCGGTCAGGACCGGGCGCTGGGCCATCTGCGCGAGTACTTCCTCAGTCATGCGGCGCGGCATGTGGCTTCTCCCTTTCGGCCTTCTTGTGGCACTTCCGACACAGCGCCTCAATGGAGTTCTTGAAGGCTTCGCCGTCCCATGCGCTGTAGTGGTGGCGCTCGCGCGCCTTGCGGCGGCGGCAGCGTTCGCAGCGGCCCAGGATGGGCATGGCGCGCTGGGCGGCCTTGCGGAGGCGCATCTTTTCGCGGTCGCGGGCGGGATCATAGTGTTGTGGCAACGGGCATCTCCGTTTAGTAGTGGCTGCCCAAAGCCCGCCAAACCCTACCTTGCCTAGCCACGCCCGGCCTCACCAAGCCAGACCGGTGCCGGCCTAGCCGTGATACAAGCGACCACGCCCGACCCCGCCGAGCCCGACCACACCCGGTCCCGCGCTGCCCGACCACACCCTACCATGCCGCGCCAGACCAGGCCCGGCCGCGCCAGGCATCAGCCGGCCACGCCTCACCACGGCAGGCCCGACCCAGCCACGCCGAATCCGAACGGACCTGACCACGCCCGACCAGGCCACACCTCGGCGCGCCGCGCCTCAGCCGGTCAACACCTCAAATGAGGTCACATTGAAGCGCCCATACGTCGGGCGGAAATCGCCCACCCCAATCAGGCGGCCAGCGTCCGCCAGAACGGCGTTCAGAAGGTGATGCCCGACGTACTCTGGCAGGGTCACAAGGAACACGAAGTTCGCGGCCCAGCCCGCCTTGAGCGCCGGACGAACGCGAGTCACACCGTTACGCTGAATCATCACGCGCGCCTTGTGTTCGTAGTCCCACTCTTTGACGCCGAGCGGAGCAAGGGGAGTCAGCGACACGACGCCGGCCTTGAAGAGGTCCATTGCGGACTTACGCGGGGAACGCGGGTCTTGCTTGAACTTGGCAGCGTGGATGATGCTCTGCCGCAGATACTCACCAGGGAGCGCCAGCAGGCCCTTCTCGTCGCGGTACACGTAGGATTCGATGTCGTCTGTTTTCTTGGCCTTGCTGCCTTTGGCGGCCTTGGACTTCTCCTCGACGGCCTCGACGTTCCACCGGTGGAACAGCAGGTCGGCCACGCCCTCAATCGTGACTTCTACACGATAGGGCACGCTCGCCTCGATGGCATCCTTTGCCCCATTGGTAGGATCGGGTCCTACCGCCGTTGCGTCCTTCGCCGCCATGTCTACTCTCCTGCCCTCCCAACCCTTGTCATGGGCAGGATCACATTGACCCTGCCGCGCCACGCCTCAGTTCGTGTTGACTGCGTTACCAGGGACAGTCGCGTTGAGGCACACACGGGTTGCCGGTTCACGGACGGCGACGGACGCCTTGCCGCCCGGCGCTGGGGACTTCGGCTTGACTGGGCGCGGTTTCGGCTCCTTTCCCTTGCGCCCGTTGGGGAACACGCGATTCATGACATCACGCTCCTTTCTTCGCGTCCCTTTCGGCGGCGCGCTTGCGTTCTTGTAGTGTGAGGGCGGAGTTGCCCTTCATGTGGCGGCGGGGATTGCCGCACATGGAGCACGAACACTTGGCAAGGTTGTCTGCCCACTTCTGGGGGCAGGCACACCACGGGTGAATCTTGGCGGCCCGAACCACGCGCTTGGCCCGTTCCGCCCTTCGTTCTGCCCTTGTACGCACTGTCACGCCCCCTTGGTTGCGTCCATGCCCACGTCGCTCCATGCCCCCTTTTGGGCGAAAAAGGTATCTTGGTAGCCTTGTTTCGTCCGCGGCCCACAACTCAGCGTGGCGCGGCGGAACATGGGGCGTTCTCGACGCAACGCCCCATGTTCTCGCCGCAACTTCACGCGCAATCACCTGCCTGAGCACCTGCCCCTATGGTCTTTGTCCGCCTTTCGCTCAGGAAGCGCACCAGGTCGTCCTGCCAGTACCCCCGCCGGCGGGAGTTCAACGCCACGAACGGCAACCCCGCTTGGCGAAGCCGCGTCAAGTCGCCCTGGCGCAAGTCGAACGCCTTGAGGACTTGCTCCTCTAAGAGCAAGTCGGCCATCGTCCTTTGCCGCGGTGTCGAGTCCATAGACCATCTCCAAAAAGGCTTCGAGACACGCGCACCCGTTGCTTGTGTTCCTGCGATCCCACCGGGCGCAAGTGGGCACGGTCAGCAGGGTCTTTTGCTCCGCCACGGGCAGCGTCCGGCGGCTGCCCCGCAGTTTGGCTTCTTGTGGCGTCTCTGTGGACGTGAAGCGCTGGCCTTGCAGGAAGTGGAACACTTCCTCGTGCAGCGACGCCGCGCGCCACGCGACTTCGCCAATGTCCCACCCCTCCCATACGTGCAAGCCGAGCCACGCCTGCTTGATACAGAGCGCGGCACGGCGGCGGTCAAGGGGCGTGGCGGGGGCGTTGGTTTCCTCGAAGCAGCCGCCATAGGCTTCGGCAAGGGCGTCGCGCAGCATCACGACGCGCTCGCGGAACGGCATCGGGGGGCGCTTGGGCGCGGGCGTGGCGTGGCTCTCGCTCATGGGGTTCTCCTTTTCTTGCTCTCCTCGCCCCAGGGGTTTGGCGGGTCGGCGCTGGGCTTCTTGAGCAGCCCCTCTTGCTTGGCGATGGCGATGGCCGGCTCGATGCCCATGCCGGCGCGGTGGAGGCAGACGGCGTTGAGGCGGGCGCGGCGCTCGCCGATGGTCTCGGTCACGGCTTGCTCCCTTCTGCGGCCTCTGGCCGCGCGGCGTTGCGATGAGGCTCGTCTAAAAGCACCAAGATGCGGTCCAGCTTCGCATTGATGGCATTGAGTTGGTGGGCGAATGATCCTCCTTCTCGCCGCTGTGCCTCAATGATCAACCCCTTGAAGTCTCCGAGTCTCGCATTGAGGCTGTCTATTTCGTCCACCAGGCTCCGCCATTCGGGGGTGTCGCGTTGCAGGCGGCGCAACTGCGCGGTCAGCACACGATGGCGCGCCTTCACTTGGCCCCGCTCGGACAGCAGCACTTGTAGCGGGATTGCCGACAGACCGCGCCCATGCTGTGCCGCCCCCCGTGAAGCTTGGGAGACCAGGACATGGTCCAACTTGTCACGTTCGTACTTGCCCACATCGCCACTGTTGAATGGGGCGAAGCGGAGATCGGGTTTCATTCCTTGCTCCCTTCTGCGGCCTTGTGCCGCGGCTCGCCCCCTTCGTGCGCCGCGCAGTCTGTCACATGCTCCTCCTCTCAAGTTCAGCCTTTGTCCGAAGGCTACGGGCGGCCCCCCGTGCCCGTTCGGGCACAGATGCGTCCTCGATAGCGAGCGTCAGCACGCCGTCGCGCTGGTCGTGGCGATGCTTGCGGAGTTGCAGGGTCATGCCCGCCGTGGCGCTGGCAAACTCACCGAGTTCGATGAGTTCACGGCGCAGCACGTCCAAGCGCTCCTCGACAGTGCGCTCGTCCCAGTACTTCTCTCGCATCGCCAACGACTCCTTGATCTCACCCATTCGCGGTCTCCTTTCGTTCCTTGTGCCGCTCCTCGAACAGCGGGGCGGCGTCCGCGCCGTGGAGGCGGCGGCGCTGCATGTCTGTGTATGCGGGCACGATGTCAATGAGGGTGCAGTTGCGCCCCAGGCGGTCGGCGGCCTCGGCGGAGCGGCCCGAGCCGCCGAAGGGATCGCATATCTCGCAAGGGACGGGCGGGCCGGCGTCGGGGCAATCGCAGGTGGGGAGCCAACCTTTCGTTGCCGTCTCCGTGTACCGCATCCCGCCGCCGTTGGCGTCCTCATAGCCCTTGCCTGTGTAGCGGTCGGGGCGGTATCGGGGGTCGGCGGGGTCGAGTTGGTAGAGCTCCTTGCTCTCGCGGGTGAGGACGCGGGCATACGGACTCCCACAACGGGCACAACAGCCGCCTTCGCTCGTTGCGAGCTTGATCATCCGCTCGGCGAGCGCCACGGGCCACGCGGCGAAGTGGGCCTCCCCGGAAAGCGGCTCGACCTGGCAGAACCAGTATGCGGATTGGGGCTGCTTGCCGATGTCGGCGGGGTCGTCGTTGTCGAAGGGGAAGTACCAGGCCGAGCGCAGGTTGCGGCCAGACAAGGCAAGCGACTCATTGGCGAAAGTCTGGCCGCGTCCATTGGGATCCCGCGCGTCTGTCTGGACGCCCTCGAAGGAGTACTTTGCGCGCTGTTGAGAGGATGGGCGGTTGCCCACCTTGACGGCCTCCATGTCGCCGTAGTAGCTCTCGCCCCGCGCGAACCACAGGCACCACTCATAATTCAGCACGGTCCGCGCCTGCCCCTTGCGCAGCACTAGGCCCCCGTGGGGGGCGCAACGGGCGCAC
>Ga0194112_10008942_pt1 | contig 12825 bp, 13 predicted proteins | sample TA2MahC400mmetaG_FD_146191 | JGI IMG/M metagenome (GOLD analysis project Ga0194112, IMG submission 146191) | Freshwater microbial communities from Lake Tanganyika, Tanzania - TA2015016 Mahale Deep Cast 400m | ecosystem: Environmental > Aquatic > Freshwater > Lake | place: Tanzania: Lake...
AGGCATGAATAACACTTTATTAATCTCTTTCCGATATGTCAACTTATATTTTTATGGACGTCCCCCTTGTATATGACAATATCTTTTATCTCACGTGTCCTTCCGATTTTCCTGATCTCCGGAATCCCCGCTTTGTCGGGAGTAACCCTTAAGAACTTGAGAACTCCCCCTCGGAATCCTTCATCACCCAGGATACTTCCCATAGCCTCCGATAAAGGGGATTCCCCTTTTATCCCAGCCTCCACAAATTCCTTATATTTCCTCACCGCCACAGACCGCTGCCCCGAAAATAATCCCAAGATCTCATCGGTATCCGTTAAGGTCTCCCCTCTGCGACCATTAAGATATTCTTGATAACTGCTCCACCGATACTGCTCAGCCCTCTTGACCACCCCTGCCCTCACAGGATTAAGATGAATATACCGACTCAGTGCCAAAAGGTATTTATCCTTATCCACAATAAATGCCTTATAACGTCCCTGAAAGAGATGCTCAAATCGATCGTATTTCTTGTTGACAAATACCGTATAGCTCGTGTTGATGTTCTGCATGATCTGGTGAAGGTTGGCATGTGGAGTCTCCATCAGAAGATGATAATGATTGCTCATGAACACATAGGCATGCAGGAGATAGCCATATCTCTCCTTGGTCCTCTCAAGGACCATCTTTAATCTTTCCCTATCCCTAGCGCTCCAGAAGATCCTCTGCCTTTGATTTCCCCGAGAGGTAACATGATAGAAACCTCCCTCATATTCGATCCTTAACTGCCGTGCCATTCGCCCAACCTACCACACTCCCCCAATTGAGTAAAGTGTATATTTTAGCTTTGACCCCAGTGACCCAGTGCAGAAGCTCCATGTTGACCCCAGAAGCTCCAGAAGCTCTTTCTTTTGAGGTATAGGTCTTGCCACAACATCTGATCTCTCCGTCCATACCCTATGGGTAATACATCATGAGGAAGAACGTGAGCTCCTTTTAAAAACCCGCAACCGAGAAGTTACGGTCTCTCTAATTTTTTTCTTGACAAAATTTTCGTAACATAGTATACGAGTATGCATGAATACTGGTATACATTTTTCTCCTTACCGGTCGAAAATTAGTGGTAAGACCCTTCGCTCCTTTACAAGTAGGTTTAGGGGAGTCTCCTTTAGCAAAAGAACCTTTAGTCAACTTTCATAGAAAGAGGATACTCTTACAAAGGAGGAGAAAGATAAAGAAAGAGGCTGATTGGGGATTATCACATGATTATTATAGTTTTCAGCATTTAGGAAACTAAGATGAAAGAATTACTTATCCAACAAAAGAATGTTATTGTCCCTCCCAAGTCAATTTCAGATCAGATCTATGAAGTCCTTAAAGAACTTATTTTACTTGGTAAAATTACCCCAGGAGAACGAATAGTAGAAGGCAACATAGCCGAAGCCTTTAAAACCAGCCGAACTCCTGTTCGTGAAGCCTTCCAACGATTAGTTCAGGATGGATTGGTAGAGCGGCTCCCACAAGGTGGCGTCCGTGTTGTTGTGATTACTCCCCAAATGATAAAGGAAGTCTATGGGATTCGGGGGGTATTAGAGGTATACGCAGTGGAATTGGCTTGTGACAATATTGACGCCGAGATGTTCCTCGAACTTAAAGAAATGGATCGGCAAGCCCGGAAGCTCCTTTCTTCACCAGATGCGAATCGGCCGGAGGGGTGGGTGGCCTTATGGCGGATAAACACTTCGTTTCATGAGACCATTTGTAGGGCGGCGGGGAGTGAGCATTTGCTTAGAATCTTGGGCCAGTTGAAGGATTTGGTGATGCGTTTTCGTTTTTTGTCAATGAGAAAAACAAGGATACGGGCTTGGGACGAACATGAACTTATAATTAAATATCTTGAGAATAAAGATAAATCGAAACTGAAGGAGCTCATGAAGGCCCACATTGAGTTGGCCACCTCGGATGCCCTGAAATCATTGGAAAGTGGCGATTGGGAAAAAGATGTTTAAACAAGAGCACAAGAGGGTTGACAATGAAAAAGAAACTGACAAGATTTGATCTCCAAAAGATGAAGAATTCCGGTCAGAAGGCTGTTTGGGTGACAGCCTATGATTATTGGACTGCCCAATTCGCCGAGCAGGCAGGCATGGATATGATTCTTGTTGGAGATTCCCTTGGCATGTGTATCTACGGTTATGAAGGGACAATTCCCGTTACGATGGATCAGTGCATATGGCACTCCGAGGCCGTGCGCCGCGGAGCTCCCAGCACTTTTATTATCGGTGACATGCCTTTCCTCTCCTATCAGGTCAACTGTGACGAGGCGGTTCGTAATGCCGGCCGCTTTTTCAAGGAAGCTAGGGTCGATGCGATCAAACTCGAAGGTGGAAGGAGGGTTTGTCCCCAGATCAAGGTTATTGCAGACGGAGGGATGCTGGTTATGGGGCACATTGGTTTAACCCCTCAGAGCTCAGGTCAATTGGGTGGATTTAAAGCACAGGGTCGAACCGCAGAGGCCGCCCTGGAGCTGATTCAAGATGCCAAGGCAATTCAGCAGGCTGGGGCTTTTTCTCTTTTGGTAGAAGCAGTTCCTCCGGAAGTGTGCAAAGTCATACGGGATGAACTGACAATTCCAGTTTATAGCATTGGAGCCGGGATTGATGCAGACGGTCAGCTGATGATTGTCAGTGATATCTTGGGCATTTTCCAGGCCTTCACTGCGAAATTTGTAAAAAAATATGTAAATCTGGGAGAAGAGACGCTAAAGGCCCTCCAGTTCTATGCAGAGGATGTACGGGCGGGCCGATTTCCAGAACCTCAGCATACTTACAACATGGTTGATGGGGAGCTTCCCAAATTAATGGCTACTCTGAAGAAATAATGTTTCAATGACCTCAAACATATCAAATTATCGTTTTCTCTTCATCCCGTCTTGGGGGAAAAGTTGAGTGCGAAGGGAGAACAAGAGGAGGGTTTTGAATGCGTATTAATCGAGATAAATGCGTGGGATGCGGGAGATGTGTAAGCTACTGCCCGGTTGGAGCGATTCAGTTCTTTCAGGACGAACAGAATCCGAAGAAAAAAAAGTCGAAGATTGATGAGGATGAGTGTGTGGAATGTGGAGTCTGTTTTAGAGCCAATGTCTGCAAGCCCCAGGCCATCTACCTGCCGGAGATAATGTGGCCGAGGGTGGTACGGCGGGCCTTCAGCGACCCAATGGTAGAGCATAAGGAGACTGGAGTTCCGGGGAGAGGGACTGAGGAATTGAAAACCAACGAGATCACGGGTCGTTTCAAGCGAGGCTCTTGGGGAATGGCGGTTGAATTAGGTCGTCCTGGTGTTGGAGCCCGACTCAAAGAATTGGAGTTGATTGCAATGGCGCTGGCCGAAAAAGGAGTGGTTTTTGAGCCACAAAATCCGGTGACACACCTATTTGAGGATGTGAAGACAGGAAAGCTAAAACCAGAAGTGAGAAATGAAAAGGTCCTCTCAGCGATCATTGAATTTGTAGTCAGGCCCGAACAGCTTGAACCCGTTCTTCAGGTATTGAAAGAGATGGCTGGAAAGGTAGAAAGCGTTTTTTCGGTCGACCTGATCACCCATCCCGAAGAGGAGGAAAAAGGGCCAGCCCTTAAGATTGTGAAAAAGATGGGGTTTCCCGTTTATCCCAATGGGAAAGTAAACTTGGGACTTGGGAGGGTTCTGAACAAATAGGTGGAGAATGGCCAAGCGCATACCGAATAGAGAAAGAGATAACAAATATGGTTTAACGATGGTGGACAGGCTAAAGAAAATGGAGGAGATAACATGACACACTCATTGCATCGTACAGGAGATACCGAGAGCTTGAAAAAAGATTTTCCAATGCTGACCCATGTGGCCAGAGGGTATAACGATATCGGCGCTGGCGAACGCTTAAAACAGATGGCCCAGATTGCGAGAAAATATACGGATCTGCACTTCGGGGACTGTAAGGTTGGTAACAAATTTATGATGCCTCCCGAAGAGATCATGGAAAAGCATACTGTGGGTTGGCAGGTCGTATTCAAAAATAAGAAGAGCCTAATTGCCTGCATGAAAGAATTGAAAGAAAAAAATATCGGGATTTCGGTTGTGGTCTCGGGTTTGTTTGATGAAGTTTTCGAGTGCTGTCAGAAGGCTGGAATAACCCCCCCGCTTATTGAATTTGCATTAGGAGTTCATGGGAATAAAGATAAGATCTGGCCGCCGGAGATTCTTGACTTTGTCACCATGTGCGGTCATGGGTTGGTTTCCGGTCACCTTGTTAGGAAAATGGTGGAAGATATCAAAAAGAAAAAGATCACGATCAAGAAGGCAAGCATTGAGCTAGCCAAACCATGCCTGTGTGGGATATTTAATCCTGACCGAGCAGCCAAGTTGCTCAAAAAGATGACCCGCTTTTAGGAAAAAATGTCCTCCTCTTAGTTCCAAGGGGAGGTGAATAAAGTAGAAATAATTTGTTCGATCATGTGGGAAGAAGCAGTTTATAATGACTCCTTTTCATTTCCCTTGAGGAGGTAAAAATGTCTGAATCAATAGGAATTATCGGGCTTGGGCGATGCGGTATGCCTGCAGCCGAGAAATACCTACAGAATGGTTATCAAGTCTTCGGATATGCCCGGCGGCCCGAAGTAATTGCAAAATTCCGGGAGATAGGTGGAATTCATGTGGAAAATCCAGCAAAGGTAGCCCAAAATGCGGACACCGTCATTGTAATGGTACTGAACGACCCTCAGGTGATAGAAGTGGTCACGGGTCCAAACGGAATTCTGGAAGGTGTGAGGGAAAACTCAAAGGTGATTGGCATGGCCACCATCAACCGAGAGAACCAAGAATGGGTGGCTCGGAAATGTGAAGAAAAGGGTGTTGGGTTCATAGACTGCCCCTTTACCGGAGGGCCAGCCAGGATCAAAAACGGGACTTTAACGTTAATCGTGGCAGCCCCTTCCCAACTTGTAGAGACCTGCCGACTAATTCTTGAGGTCATTGGCAAAATCCATCATGTCGGTGAGAAGATTGGTATGGGCCAATCCGTTAAGCATTGTAATCAACTCTTAGTCTGTGTTACTCACGCCGCGGTCATGGAAGTCATCCTGATGGCCAAGAAACTTGGATTAGATCCTAACCTGGTTTGCGATATAGTGGGTCGTGGCATTGGGGGTAGTGACTATTTCCGGCTTCTATCAAAAAGTATTCTTGAACATGTTCCCTCACCGGGTGGACTTGGGCAATTGGCTAAAGATATCGGTATTGTGGTCAATACGGCCCAAAATCTTCGATTACCTCTCTATACAGCTACCTCGGCCTACCAGTATTTCCTGGCCGCCCTTTCTCAAGGTTTGGAAAATATGGACGGCGCAGATTTGATGAGGGTAGTCGAACGGATGACCGAATCGGGAAATTAGTCATATGAATCGTTCTCTGGTATGCGGAAAGATATTGATTGACAGGCCAGATTCTCCTCCCATCGAGCAGGGAGTCGTCGTCCTGGAAGGGGAACGTATTCTGGCCGTTGGACGCAATGAGGAAATAAAAATTGAGGGAGTCACCCGGACGATTGACTGCAGCGACCAAACCCTCCTGCCAGGATTAATCGATTGCCACAACCATCTTTCCCTTGATCCTACGCTGGATAACTATCTCTATCGGATGAACGACAGCATTCCTGAACTGACCCTCAGGGCAACTGCAACGATGGCTATTGATCTTCAGTCTGGTGTGACGACCTCACGTTGCTTGGGGGATAAAGGTTTTTTGGATGTCGAATGCAAAAAGGCAGTAAATTCAGGTCTGGTTCCAGGTCCTCGCCTTCTCATAGCCACCAGGGGCATCCGCGCCTTCCATGGTCATGGTTTCGTAGGATATCCCTTTGGTGGCATCGACCAGATTCAGGCAGTGGTGAGAGAGAACATCGCAGCCGGGGCGGACCTAATTAAGATTTATATCACTGGAACCCTACGTGGCCCTAAAGGGATCCCCAGTTTTTTCTCTAAGGAAGAAATTCAGGCGGCAGTGGATGAGGCTCATCGCGTCGCTATACCAGTGGCCACTCACTGTATTGGCGGTATCGGTTTCGAGTGTGCATTGGAAACCGGCACCGATGTCATTGAGCACGGCTATTTTTTGACAGATCGGGAAATTAGCCTTTTAATTAAAGCAGATAGATGGTTGGTTATGACACCCAGCATCTTCTTTACCGATGCTCGGATTCGGACTTTACCGCCGCATCTTATTGAAGGGCATTTGCGGGAGCGAGATGAAGTCGGCCAACGGATGAATGCAATTATCAAAGCCGGTGTGAAATTTGCCGTTGGAACGGATGGCATGCATGGCGGTTTGGCTCAAGAGATTCAATATCTGGTGGATTGTGGGGCCACACCTATCCAGGCCTTAATGGCGGCCACTTATCATGCTGCTCAAGTTTGTAGACTTGAAGAGAGTATCGGAACTCTTGAGCCTGGAAAATTTGGTGACATCATTGGAGTTAAAGGAAATCCCCTGGAAGACATCGGAGCGCTGAAAAGAGTTAAGACCGTTGTTTCCAGAGGAGAGATCAAGTATCAAGCCAATCAATAAAAGGAGGAAACCCATGCAGTATTTTGTATCCAAAATGACTCCAAGGACAATTCTGGTAATGTTCGACAGAGATGATCTGCTTCTTGAAGGATTACAGGAGGTAGTAAAAAAAGAGCAGATTGACACCGCTGCTATCACAGGCGGGATCGGTTCTTTGGAGAGAGTCCACCTCCACACAATTACCAACACCACCGTTCCAGTGATAGAAAAATTCTGGAACTTTACTGGCGCCATTGAGCTGGCTAGCGTTCAAGGTTCTGTCATTGGTGGTGATGCCCACGCCCACATCAGCGTATATGATTGGGACAGCAAAACTGTTTACATTGGGCATTTAGAACCCGGAAGTGTGGTAGCTTATCGGGCTGAGATCAGCCTGACCGTTCTCGAAGGAGTCAAGACCGAACGGTACAATGACGAGCAGGGGCACTTCCGCATCAGACAACGTTAAAAATGAATCAGAGGTGAAGGTCGTTTAGAAGCTGGGGGTGAAGAGGAAAGGAGGCATGATGGGAAAAAGGTATTGGTTCAACTTATTCAATCATCATTGTGTGATGATAAAATGAAGAAAGGAGGAGTCCAATGGAAAAGGTTATGAAATTCTTTTGTATCGTTGGTGTGGTTGGTTTTTTATTCTGTTTTCTGAATAGCCCCTCTCTGGCACAGGTGAAGATCGGGGTGATGTACAGCACAACAGGTGCAGGTTCTCCCGTTGGAAAGGTTCAACTGGACGGTATCAGATTGGCCATCAAACAGGTCAACGACCAAGGCGGTCTAATGCTTGGAGGGAAGAAGGTCAAGGTGGAGGCAGTCATCCGTGATGATGAGACCAAACCGGATGTGGGCGTCCGGAGATTCCGGGATTTGAATGAGGAGAAAATCCTGCTCGTCGTAGGCGGGACATTCGCTCATGTGAGCACAGCCGTCAATGAGCAGATCCGGGGGGGGCAAGCATTATTTATGGCAACCAATGGTGTTGAGGAGGCGGTCTTCACTAAGGATAAAAAGGCCCCTTACTATGTCTCTACCCTTGGTGCAGTCGATGGCATAGGAAGGATGTGTGCCGATTACGTGAGCAGGACCTATAAACCGAAGCACGTTGTCCTCTTCCTCCCCGATTATGCCTATGGCCGCGGTGCGGCAAAAGGGGCTCATAAGGTTTTCAGCTCCAAGTATTCGCATATTAAGGTCACAGAGGTTTGGTCCCCTGTGGGAATCCCGGATTTCACCTCTTATATCATCAAGATCAAAGAGCTCAAGCCTGACGTGGTGATGATGGGGCACTGGGGTGCCGATACGATCAATGCCTTGAAGCAGGTCCACGAATTAGGGTTGAAGAAAGATACAAAGGTTTTCTTCAACTCCATTATTAACGCCCAGGCTGTGGGGATTCCCCCCGAGGCCCTCGAAGGCGTAACGATGGGAATGTGGTGGTATCATGATCTAACGGGTCTCAAGGATCCCGAGACGGTAAAAGCGGTTGCAGACCTGTCGGAAGTTTGGAAGAAAGAGTATGGCGAGCCGCCCGATCCATTTGCGGTCTTCGCCTACCTCGGCATGCAACAAACCCTCAGGGGCGTTGAACTGGCCAATTCTCTCGAACCGACCAAAGTCCATAAGGCTCTCATGGATAAGCCGGATTTCATGAGCGTCAAAGGGCCGGCCAAATGGCGCATCGACGGAAGGCCGTCATATAAATACGCCAAGTTTATCGTGGACGGCAAATCTCCAAAGGAGAGAAAGGATAAATGGGACTTTGCCAAAGTGGTCGATGTTTACACGGGCGAAGAATTGTGCTTGCCCCTGAAGGAGATGGGCTGGGAATAAAAACATTTGTTGGGGAGGAGGTTAAAAACCTCCTCCTGCTTTCTTTTGCAGCTAAGGTAGAAAAGAGGCTGTATGACAGAAATTCTATCAGCAGAGGGATTGAGTAAACACTTCGATGGTCTCATCGCCGTTAACAAGGTGAAATTTTCCGTCCAAAAGGGAGAGGTCGCTGGCATCATCGGTCCAAATGGATCAGGGAAAACGACTCTCTTTAACCTGCTGTCGGGTTTCTTTCCTCCCACAGAGGGGCGGATCTTCTTTTTCGGGGAGGACATCACACATATTCCTTCCTATCAGAGGGTGATGAGAGGGATGGTACGGACGTTCCAGCTCGTTTCGGTTTTTAATTCAATGACGGTGTGGGAAAATTTGGTCCTCTCCAGCATTCGCTTCAAAGAAAAGTATACCGCTGCTCGTAGGTTCTTCTTCTCTTCGACCAAAAACGAAGGGATTCAAGAAAACTGTTTGGAGGCACTGAAATTAGTTGGCATTGAAAACCATGCAGCCACCCTGACTTCGGAGCTTTCCTATGGCTCAAAAAGAATGTTGGAGATTGGAATTGCCCTTTCCCTCAACCCAAAACTTCTACTTCTGGACGAACCGCTTGCCGGACTCGGTGATATTGAAATTTCAGAGGTCCTGGATCTCCTTCTCCGGATCAAGAAAGATCGAACTTTGATCATCATTGAACACAAGTTGTCGAAGATCGTTAACCTTGTGGATCGTCTCTGCGTCATGAATGAGGGAAATTTCATCTGCGAAGGGAGTCCTGATCTCGTGCTGCGTGATCCATCGGTGAGAGAATGCTATTGGGGAAAAGGAGAGTCGAGCGAACGTATCACATAACCGCATATATTATGAGAGGATTTCATCTCAGAATAGGGAAGAAGATCGATGCTTGAAATTAAAAATTTAGATGTGGCTTATGGCTACGCAAAAGTGCTTCATGATGTTTCGATCAATATCGAAAAAGGTGAGATGGCATTCTTTATCGGCAGAAACGGAGCCGGGAAGACGACCTTGTTGAAGGCCATCATTGGTCTTTTGAAACCTCAGAAAGGCTCTATTAACTACCAGGGGTATGACATATCGGGGATTTCACCAGAAGAACTTTATTTAAGAGGGCTTCGATACGTGGCTCAGGAAAAGAAGGTCTTTGGGAACTTAACCGTTCGTGAGAATATCGAGATCGCGGCTTATGCAAGCCATGAACCCTTGGAACGTGCTTTGGATAAAGTGGTGAGCATCTATCCAAAATTGAAGGACTTTTTAAAAACAAAAGCGGGACAATTGAGCGGGGGACAGAGACAGATACTGCTCGTCGGCCGGGCATTCGTTGGAGATCCAAAGCTCTTTTTGATCGACGAACCGACCCAAGGATTGGCCGCCATTGTCATCGGAGAGATCGAAAAGATCTTAAGTGATTTGAAAGACCGGGTCTCTGCTGTCATTGTTGAGCAAAACCTTGCCATGGTTAATCGTTTAGCTGACCGAGTTTATATCCTTAAGGAGGGGAAAGTCGCCCAGGAAATCACCGATAGGTCAGAAATCTCAGATACTCGGAAACTGGAGGAATATCTCTAAGGATCGAGATGGCCTGAAGGAGCCCACTTTGGATAAAGAGAGAGCGGATAAATTCTATGCGGAGGAAGGAACCGAACCTTCTTCGGAATTGAAGAAGGTTCCAATGAAAGATCATGGAGTGATCGAATTTATAGTGATTGTCGCAGGCTTTCTGCTGATTACACCCATCCTGTCGACCCATAGGGTGACAGACTTCATGATCTTCTGCATCTTTGCTATGTCTTTTGACCTTTTGTATGGGTATATGGGAAGGCTGTCCTTTGGTCAAATGCTCTTTTTTGGAACGGGGGCATACGGTGCCGGCCTTTTTATTAAATATGTGAGCGGCAATCCTCTTTTGGCCATCCTTATCGGGATCCTTGTCGCAGGACTGTTGGCGATGTTCCTCGGCCTCATTATTGTAAGGACGACGGGCGCCTGTTTCGCCTTGATCAACTTAGCCTTTAACCATATCGGGTTCTTTCTTGTTCTTTCCCCTCTCAGGAAGATCACCAATGGAGAGGATGGATTTGGGGTCAGTGCCTTTAATTTAGGTTTTCTCAATTTTAGCAGCCGTCCCATCATGTTTGGATTCGTTCTCTTCTGTCTGCTGCTGACTTTCTTTCTCCTGAAACGATTGACCTCGTCACCTTATGGAGTTCTAATCCGTTCGATTAAAGAGGACGAAACGAGAGTTCGTTTTCTTGGGTATAACACCTTTCTCTATAAATGGCTGACCTTTGTCCTATCCGGTTCTTTAGCAGGCATGGCGGGAACGCTGACCGCTCTGAATTATAATTACGTCAATCCCAATGCAATGGACGTCCACAGCAACGTGGGTGTTATTTTTGCCTGTCTGATCGGAGGAGCAGGTCACCTTTATGGAGCGCTTGTAGGCGGCGTGGTCTACATGGTGATCAGTAACTTTTTGCCGATCTATATTCATCGATGGGAGATGTTCTTAGGGTTCTCTCTCTTGATTATTACCTTCAGGTTCCGCAAGGGTGTCTGGGGATACTTTCAAGGTGTTTGGAAATATGTACTTAAAAGAAAGGAGAACCAGGCGCTGATGGCAAAGGAGGCTATTAGAAAATGATCTATACCATTTTCTATGGGTTTACTATTGGTGCAATTCTCTACTTCATTTCGATTGGCCTTTCTCTCACTTTTGGGACGATGAGGATCGTCAATTTCGCTCATACATTGACCTATACCATAGGCGTTTATGCGCTGATCACCCTCATCGCTTTATTTAAGGGATATTTTATCCTCGTTGCGGCCCTTTCCATCCTCATCGTCATTCCCATAAGCTATGTGATCGAGCGATTCGTCATCAGGAGACTTTATGGAGAATCCCTTGATTACACCTTCATCGCTACCTTTGCTATCTCCTTGATCGGTGTCGATGCCATTAAATGGATTTGGGGAGTCAACCCTTATCCAATGAGCGATCCGATTGGAAAGTATCTGATGTTCTGGGGTCTCTCCCTTCCGATCTACCGAATTATCATTATCATCATTGCCATCCTTCTCTTTGTTGCTTTAAATATCTTTTTTAAGAAGACCATCGTGGGGAAGATTGTTGTGGCCGCCCTGGAGGACAAAGATGGTGTGAGATGTCTGGGGATTAACGTTGATAAATATTTTTCAATCGTTTTTATGCTTGGGAGCGCTCTGGCTGCTCTGGGAGGGGTTCTCTATGCGCCGATCAGTTCGGTGCACCCTTATATGGGGCTCTCGATCCTCTTGCTAAGCTTTGCAGTCGTCATTGTGGGAGGGATGGGGAACCTCAAAGGGACGTTCGTCTCCGCCTTTGCATTAGGGATGGTCATGGCTATTACGGCAAGGTATTGGTCCCAAGGGGCTGAAACCATGGTCTTTATTGTCATGGCCATTACACTGATATTCAGGCCGATTGACATATAAGCCTTTCCCAATTCATCGAAAATGAGTGCGATGTCTTATGCGTTGGACCAAAGAATGATCATTGGCTCAATCCATTTAAGAGGGAGGAGGAAATTAGTATGAAAGGTATATGGAACAAAGTCCTGAAAGTTGATTTAAGCAAGGGGACCTGCAGGGCCGAGAAGGTTCCCGATAAAGTTTACGAATATTTTTTGGGCGGAGAGGGGTTGGGTGCGTATTTCATGTGGAGGGAAAGCCCTCGCGGGACGCTACCGTTCGATCCGGCCAATTGCCTGACGTTCAGCGCCGGGACGCTCAACGGGATCCAACAGAGCGGAGCGGACAAGTGGGCGACAACCGCTATTGCTCCCTCGATTTACATGAATGCCGGCTCTGCCGCCACGGCAAGTTTCGGCATCGAGATGAAGGCGGCAGGGTATGATGCCATCGTCGTGACGGGCCGGGCGGAAAAACCGGTCTATCTCGTCGTCGATGACGACAAGGCGGTGCTCAAAGATGCAGGCCATCTTTGGGGCAAGGATGCCTATGAAGCCGAGGATGCCATTCATGCCGCCGAGGGGGACGACTTCGAAGTGGCCAGCATCGGCCAGGCAGGGGAACGGGGGGTTCGTTTTGCAAATATTCAGACCCGGAAGAAGTCGTACTGCGGTCGAAGCGGAATGGGTGCGATCATGGGGTCGAAGCTCCTGAAGGCGGTTGCCGTCCGAGGGAACCAGGAGTTGAAATACCATGATTCAGCGGAACTGGATAAGCTGAACAAGGAGATCAACCGCCGGCTCGCCGTCATGGATTCGCAGAAGCCCGAGTGGCTGCAGACCAAACGGGTGGGGACAGCGGCGGCGACGGAGTTGTTTGCTCCTCAGGGGAATCTGCCAATCAGCAACTATCGGTTGGCGGATTGGCCTGAAGGGGTGAAGGCATGGCATGCCTCCAACT
>Ga0194112_10008945_pt1 | contig 12822 bp, 10 predicted proteins | sample TA2MahC400mmetaG_FD_146191 | JGI IMG/M metagenome (GOLD analysis project Ga0194112, IMG submission 146191) | Freshwater microbial communities from Lake Tanganyika, Tanzania - TA2015016 Mahale Deep Cast 400m | ecosystem: Environmental > Aquatic > Freshwater > Lake | place: Tanzania: Lake...
CTCGAGCAGGCGCGCAAGCAGTCGCCTCCCGATGCGCGCGCTTACGTGGACCACCGGGAGATGCTGGCGCAGCCGGGCCTCGACTTCGTGCTCGTCGCCACGCCGGATCACCACCATTGCCCCAACCTGCTGGACGCGCTGGCGGCGGGCAAGGACGTCTACCTCGAGAAGCCCCTGTCGATGTCGCTGGAAGAAAGCGCGCGCATGGTAGCCGCGGTGCGCCAGAGCCAGCAGATCGTGCAGGTGGGCATGCAGCGGCGCAGCATGGAGTTCATGTGGCAGGCCAGGAAGCTGGTGGATGAGGGCATCCTGGGAACCATCTCGGCGGTGAAGCCCATGTGGAACTGGCACTTCTCGAAGCCCATCGACCACTCGCCGCTCGAGGGCAAGCTCGACTGGGAGCGGTTCCACGGCGCGGCTCCGCGGCGGCTGCCCGAGCCCGGCCGCTTCCGCTGGTGGCGCGGCTTCTGGGACTATTCCGGTGGCAACATGACCGACCAGGGCACCCACCTGATGGACGTGGTGCAGTGGATGACCAACTCGGGGCCGCCGCGCGCCGCCGTCTGCCACGGCTACATCGCCAAGATGAACGGCGCGGAGGTGCCGGACGTGTTCTGCGCCGTGTTCGAGTATCCGGGTTTCATGGTCACCTGGACGCTGAACTACGCCACCTCGTATCAGAACGACTGGTCCATCGTGTTCCACGGCGACCGGGCCTCGATGGTGATGGATCGCCTGGGCTGCCGCATCTGCCAGGATCCGGGGTTGCAGAGTGACCCCTGGAACCTGCGCGGGGACCTGCCGCTGATCCGCGAGATCAAGGACACCGGCACGGGCATGGAACACCAGCAGAATTTCTTGGACTGCATCCGCTCACGGAAGCAGCCCAACTGCACGGTGGAAACCGCGGCGGCGGCGGTGGCCGGCCCGCACCTGGCCAATGTGGCCTACCGCGAGCAGCGCCGGGCGCGGCTGTCGGACGACGCGGCACGGCCGGTGTAGAGCGGGTCCAGCACGGGCCCGGCGGCCGTGACGCACTCGCGAGCATGAAGACCCTCGCACAGGACGGGGTGTCCACGAGGGACACCCTGGTCCTTCCACCCCACCAGAGGCGCACACCTCAGCCTGCCGCGGCGAGCTTCAACTCACCGTTCCGCTTGGCCCATGCTCCCCTGTGCTGCTGCCCACCACTCTCTCCGCGGCCCGCGACGATTCTGGAGCCGCCTGTGGGGCAAGCGTCCACGCTTGCAACCCGGCATTCCTGCCGGCTTCTCCGCCCCACTGGGTTTGGATGCGGCTATGCCGCGCTGTGCTAGATTGAAGTTGAGAAGCGCTCGTTGCGCTTCCGCGCGACCCCGGAGAGATGGCCGAGTGGTTGAAGGCGCACGCTTGGAAAGCGTGTATAGGGGAAACTCTATCGAGGGTTCGAATCCCTCTCTCTCCGCCACCGCTAACCGCGGGGCAGCGCGCCTATGCGGCGCAGCGGCAGCCCCCCAGGCGCCAGGGCCGCTAACCGCGGGGCAGCGCGCCTATGCGGCGCAGCGGCAGCCCCCCAGGCGCCAGGGCCGCTAACCGCGGGGCAGCGCGCCTATGCGGCGCAGCGGCAGCCCCCCAGGCGCCAGGGCCGCTAACCGCGGGGCAGCGCGCCCATGCGGCGCAGCGGCAGCCCCCCAGGCGCCAGGGCCGCTAACCGCGGGACTCAGGAAAAGGCGCCGGCGGGCGCCAGCCGGATTATAGATTATGCGATATAATTTGGGATTGTCTCCGGCCTGGCCGATGGCCGGCGGAGAAGGGAGCAGCAGCCCATGAAGGATCGAGCGCTCACTAGCGATGAGCAGTCTGGATGCGGCCATCCTGCAACATGAACATTTCCTCGAGTCGGTCCAGGGCAGGCGGCCGGTGTTTCCCTCGGCCCGGGATCACCTGGCGGCGATCCAGATGGCCCGCGGGTCGCAACAGTCCGCGGCGGAACGCCGCCATGGCGGAGCTTCGGAGATCCCTTGAGGGCGCCACGATGCGGGCGGACCCGGCTCGAAGCGCCGGCGATGCGCGGCGCGGGTTTCCGGGGACGGGGGCGCCGGGACCCGGTTCAGCTTCGCGATTGTCTGATCAAGACCCCGGACCGAAAGACCGCCGGAACAATCCTCGGAGCAGAAGATGATTCATTTCATTGCGCACGGCAAGAACGACAACGTCGGAGTCGCGGTGGTTGACCTCCCCGGCGGCCAGCAGTTGGCGGGCTGGAACCTGGAGACGGATCAAACCCTCGCGGCTCGCGCCAAACAGGATATCCCGCTCGGGCACAAGATCGCTCTCGCCCCGGTAAGCGCCGGAGGCCAGGTGGTCAAATACAACGTGCCGATCGGCCAGGCCTCTCAGGACATTGCCGAAGGCGAACACGTTCACACTCACAACCTGAGGACGGCGAGGTGGTAGCCATGCAAGCGGGAACATTCCTGGGATACCGGCGCGAGAACGGGCGGGTCGGAGTCCGCAACCACGTGGTCATCCTGCCGGTGGACGATATCTCCAACGCCGCGGCCGAAGCGGCCGCCTCGAATATCAAGGGGACCCTGGCGCTGCCCCACGCCTACGGACGCCTGCAGTTCGGAGAGGATCTGGAGCTGTTCTTCCGGACCATGATAGGCACGGGCGCGAATCCGAACGTCGCCGCCTGCCTGGTCGTCGGCATCGAGCCGGAGTGGACCGGCCGGATCGTGGAGGGCATCGCCTCCAGCGGGAAACCGGTGGAGGGCTTCTCCATCGAGCGGCACGGCGACCTGAGAACCATCGAGGCCGTCTCCCGGAGGGCGCAGCAGCTCTTGCAGAGGTCGAGTGAATTGCGGCGGGAAGAGTGCGGCGTTCAGGAGTTGTACGTCTCGGCGAAGTGCGGCGAGTCCGACACTACCACCGGTCTGGCGTCCTGCCCGGCGGTGGGCAGGGTCTTGGACCGCCTGGACGCCTTGGGCGCGACCACCAGCTTCGGCGAGACCTCGGAGCTGACTGGCGCGGAGGACATCTGCGCCTCGCGGGCGGCGACGCCTGAAGTGGCTGCGGAGTTCAGGCGGGTTTTCAGGTCGTATAACCAATTCATCCTCGAACAGGGGGTGGACCTGCTCGGCTCGCAGCCCACCCAGGGGAACCTCCGCGGCGGCTTGACTACGATCGAGGAGAAGGCGCTCGGCAACCTCCAGAAGATCGGCCGCCAGTGCCGGTTTGTCGGGTGTCTGGAGCCGGCGGAGGCGCCGCCGGGACCGGGGCTGTGGTTCATGAATACCTCTTCCGCCGCCGCCGAAGCGGTAACCTTGTGGGCGGCTTCGGGAGCGGTGATTCACCTCTTCCCGACCGGCCAGGGCAACATCGTGGGGAACCCGATCGAGCCGGTGATCAAGTTGTCCGGCAACCCGCTCACCGTCCGGACCATGAGCGAGCACATCGACGTGGACGTCTCCGGCCTCTTGCAGCGCAGCTTCTCGCTGGATGAAGCCGGCGACCGGCTGTGGGACCTGATGATCCGCGTGGCGAACGGCCGTCTTACCTGCGCCGAAGCGCTCGGCCACCGCGAGTTCGTGCTTACCAAGCTCTACCGGAGCGCCTGACCCATGGCTGCGCCGCGATCCAGGGAATCGGCAGGGGCATGAGGCGGGCTCTCTCCATCCCCTGCGGCGAAGGCAGCCTGCGGTTCGAGGCGCCCGAGAGCAAGCTGCTCGGCTGCGTCGCTCCGGCCCTCGGCCAGCCTCTGGCGGACCTGGCCGCCGCGATCCGCAGCGCCTTGGCGCATCCCTGCGAATCGCCGCCGCGTGACCTGGCGCGGGGCAAGCCATCCGCCGTGGTGATCGACCATAGCACTCGCGCGGCGCCGGCGCAGAGTGAAGGAAGGCCCCGTGATCTATAGCACCATGAGCGAAACCGTCCTGGCGGAGCTGCGCAAGGACATACTGTCCGGGAAGCTCACCCCGGGGACCAAGATCGACCAGAATCAGCTCAAGCAGCGGTTCGGCGTGAGTGTCATCCCGTTGCGGGAAGCTTTCAAGCAGCTTCAGGCCGAGGGCTACGTGGACATCTACCCGCACCGCGGCATCCGCGTGAAGCCGCTCTGCCGCGATGAGCTCGAGGACCTCTATCTCGTCCGCGCCGAGGTGGAGGCGCTGGCGGCGCGCCTGGCCCTGAAGAATCTCCAGGACCGGGACCTGGCTGAGCTGCGAGACTGCTTCGAGCAGATGACCCGGCTGACCGACGCGGGGGCTTACAAGCGGCTGGTGAGCCTGAACCGGAAGTTCCACTACAAGATCTATCAGGCCTGCCGGCGCCGCCATCTGCTGGAGATCCTGGACGATCTGTGGCTGCGCAGCTCGCGCTACCGCAATCTCGTGACGGTGCAGCCGTCGCGGGCCAGGAGCGCCATCCAGGAGCACCGCCAGATCCTGGAGGCGTGCGTGGCCCGCGATGCCGCGGCTCTGGCTCAGGCCGTGAGGAGGAACGTGGACGAAACCAGAAAGATGCTGGGGCAAGCGCCGGACTCGGAGCATTTTCCGGCTTCCGCCACGGAGGCGGCACTTCGATAGTAGCGGCGGTTCGACCGGATCGGATTTCACGTGCGCCCTCCGGCGGAGCAGGTTGACTGCCGGAAGGTAGTGCTCCAGGTGATCGACTGGAAAGCGGCGCCAGTAAGTGGAACTCCCAACCGGCTGTCTGGCGTCGCGGCCGCGTCGCCAAGAAGGAAGATGGAACAGGAGGACGATTCGCATGACGGCAGAACGGCCTTTTCTGGTTGGCGGCGAGTGGCGAAGCAGCCCTAGCCTCAACCCGGTCCGCTTTCCCTACGACGGCCAGGTGATCGCCCGTGTGTGCCAGGCCGCGGATTCGGATATCGAGGACGCGATTGGGTCCGCCGTGGAGGGGTTCGAAGAGACCCGGCGCATGCCGTCACACCAGCGATCCGCCATTCTTCACCGCCTGATCCAGCAGATGGACCGGCGCGCGGACGATTTTGTCGAGACCCTGATCCTCGAGGGAGGCAAAACCCGCGGCGTCGCCAAGGCCGAGTTCGGCCGCGCCAAGGAGACCATTCGCGCCTCCGCCGAGGAGGCCAAGCGCATCGGCGGTGAGATCATCCCCATGGACTGGACCCCGGCGGGAGAACAGCGCATGGGCTTCGTGCGCCGCCTGCCGCTCGGCCCGGTGGCGGGAATTGCGCCGTTCAACTACCCTCTCAATCTGGCCTGCCACAAGCTCGGGCCGGCGGTCGCGGCGGGCAACTCCTTCATCCTCAAACCCGCCTCCGCCACGCCGCTCTCCGCGCTCTTGCTGGCTGAAGCGCTGCTGGAGGCGGGCTACCCGCCCCCAGCCCTCAGTGTGATCGTCTGCCGCGGTTCGCAGGCGGAGCGGCTGGTCTCCGACCCGCGCGTGGCCTTCATGAGCTTCACCGGGAGTTCCCCGGTCGGCTGGCATCTCAAGTCGGTCGCCGGGCGTAAGCGCGTGGGGCTCGAACTCGGCGGCAACGCCGCCGCCATCGTTCACGAAGACGCCAACCTCGACTACGCCGTCGCCCGCATCGTGCTCGGCGGCTTCACGAACGCCGGCCAGAACTGCGTCTCCGTGCAACGGGTGTTCCTGCACCGGCCCATCTACCACGAGGCCCTCAGCAAGCTGATCGAACGGACCGCCGCCCTGAAGGTGGGCGATCCGAGAGAAGAAGACGCCGACGTCGGCCCCATGATCGGCGAGCAGGCGGCGCAAACGGCGGCGGCCTGGGTGCGCGAAGCCGTCGCCGCGGGGGCGCGCATCGCTCTGGGCGGGCGCACGGTGGGCGCGCTGTTCCATCCCACCATTCTCACGGACACTAAACCGGATATGTCCGTGGAGTGCCAGGAGGTCTTTGCGCCCGTGGTCACGGTTTCCGTCTACGACGGCTTCGACGAGGCCATCCGGCGCGCCAACGACACCGACTTCGGCCTCCAGTCCGGCGTCTTCACCCAGAACGTCAACCGCGTGATGAAGGCCTTCGAGGCGCTGGAGGTCGGCGGCCTGATAGTGAACGATGTGTCGACATTCCGCCTGGACCATATGCCCTACGGCGGCGTCAGAGGTTCCGGCATGGGGCGCGAAGGGCCGCGTTACGCGATCGAAGAGATGACGGAAATGAAGCTGATGGTTTTGAATCTGGCGGGAGGATGCCCGTAATGAGAGGCTCCTCCGGCCACTCCGCCGCGGGCGCTGCTGGACAGCCTCGGCGCGGATGGCCTGTTGAGCGCCAGGCGCGACAAGCTCGTGACCCGGGTGCTGCCGCCGGATCCGGGAATGGGACTTCCGTGGCGACGCGCCCGGCGAGATCATAGCCGCCGCCAGCATGGTGCGCAACGTCCCCCTGGGGTGACTCGCGACCGGCGCTTGCGGCAGTCCCAGGCCGGTCCTTTGACCGGGTGAAGCCGCGGTCCGCGACTCCCGCCACTGGCCTGCAGCGCCGGAGTGGTATCATACACGTCCGTGAGACGAACCATGCGACCTGACCCTGCCTGTTCCCATCCTGCCCGGCGGCGGACGCCGCTGCGCCTCGCCCTCGCGGCCTTGTGCTGTTGCGCGGCCGCCGCGCTCGCGCAACGGCCCGCCACCGGCCCGCTGCGCGTTCTAACGTCCAACCCCCGCTGGCTCGCCGACGGCTCCGGCAAGGCCGTCTACCTGGCCGGCTCGCACATCTGGCAGTCGCTCCAGGACAACGGCCTGATCATCCGCGGCGCGGTCCAGAACCCGCCGCCCCGGTTTGACTACGACGGCTACCTGCGCTTCCTCGAGCGCCACAACCACAACTTCTTCCGCCTCTGGCGCTGGGAAGTCCCCCAGTGGACGGACCGCTTCACAGGAGGCGAAGTCAAGTATTGCCGTCCGCATCCCTGGCTCCGGACCGGCCCCGGCCGGGCCAGCGACGGGGAGCCCAAGTTCGACCTCACGCGCTTCAACCCGGAGTACTTCGACCGCCTGCGCGCGCGCCTGATCGCGGCGCGCGACCGCGCCATCTACGCGGCGGTGATGCTGTTCGAAGGCTGGGAGCTCCAGTTCACTGACGGCTGGAAGCACCACCCCTTCAGCGGCGCCAACAACGTCAACGGCATCGACGCCGACGCCAACGGCGATGGCCGCGGCCTCGAGTACAACACCCTCCTCGACAGCCCCATGGGCCGCCGCGTCCTTCAGCACCAGGAGGCCTACGTCCGCAAGGTGATCGACACGGTGAACGACCTCGACAACGTGCTGTACGAGGTCTGCAACGAGGCGTTCGGCGATTCCACCGCCTGGCAGTACCACATCATCCGGTTTGTCAAGGAGTACGAATCCCGCCTGCCCAAGCAGCACCTGGTGGGCATGACCTTCCAGTACAAGGGCGGCACCAACGCCATCCTCTACGACAGCCCCGCCGACTGGATCTCGCCCAATCCCGGCGACCAGACGCAGAACTACCGTGAGGACCCCTGCTCGGGCTGCACCGCCAAAGTGCTGGTGAACGACACGGATCATCTGTGGGGCCACACCGGCGGCGACAACATCTGGGTGTGGAAGAGCTTCACCCGCGGGCTGAACGTGCTGTTCATGGAGGAGCTGCTCCCCTCGCCCGTCTGGCAGGACTCCGCCCGCCAGGCCATGGGTCAGACCCGCCGCTATGCCGAGCGCATGAACCTGGCGGCCATGACGCCGCAGGAGAAGCTCTCGGCCACGCGCTACTGCCTGGCCAGCCGCGGCCAGGAATACCTGGTGTTTCAGTCCAACAAGGGGGAATTCACGCTGGACTTGCGTGACGCATCAGGCACTTTCTCCGTCGAATGGCTGAACATCAACGCGGACCGCGCCATCGCCGCCCAACCGGTCGAGGGCGGCGCGGTGCGCACTTTCACGACGCCGTTCCCCGGGCCGGCGGCGCTGTACCTGAAGCGCGTGAACTGAAAACGGGGGAATGCTATGGCCGTGAACCGAAGGGCGTTCCTGGGGCAAGCGGCGGCAGCCGGGCCAGCCGCCCGCGGCGCTGAGGCCGCGATCGTGATTGACCCCGCGCCGCTGTTCGACATCTCTCCTTATCTCTACATGCAGTTCATGGAACCGCTCGGAACCACCGACAGTTCCGTCGAGGCGGCCTGGGACTACGACGCCGACGACTGGCGCAAGGATTTCGTCGCCGCAACTCAGGACCTCAGTCCCGACGTCATCCGCTGGGGCGGCCTCTTCAGCCGCTACTACAAGTGGCGCGAGGGCGTGGGCCCGGCCGACAAGCGGCCCTGGATGCGCAACTACGTATGGGGCGGCAAGGAGACCAACCGCGTCGGCACTCGCGAATTCGTTGGCCTGTGCCGCCGCGCGGGCGCCGAGCCGCTCTACTGCGTCAATTTCCTGGGCGACGGCGTGCCCCGCTACCGCCAGACCCAGGAAGGCGACCGCTGGGGCGACGCGCGCGAGGCCGCCGATTGGGTGTCGTACGCCAACGATCCCGACAACCGCGAGCGCCAGAGCCACGGACGCGCGGAGCCGTATGGCATCAAGCTGTGGCAGCTCGGCAACGAGACCTCCTACGGCGAGCAGGGCTTCCCCAAGGAGGAGGCCATCCGGCACACCATCGAGTTCGCCCGGGCAATGAAGCAACGGGACCCCTCCATCCAGTTGATCGGCTGGGGCGACCGCGGATCGAAGGCCAAGGGCGCGGACCTGTGGGCTGGCGAAATGCTCAAGCGCGCCGGCGAGCACCTCAGCCTGATCGCCGTACACATGATGGGCATGGGGCCGCGCCGCAAGGACACCGTGCTGACCGGCCTCAAATACCAGCGCGCTCCCGAGCTGGCCTGGCAGGAGCTGCTGGAGTTCACGGACCGCGTCGAGTCGCGCCTCGCGGAAATCGAAGAAGCCGTGAGACCCTATGCGCCACGAATTGGCATCGCCATCACCGAAGGCCACCTCGGCCTGCCCCCTCACAACTCGCATCCCATTCTGCGCGAGTGGCTGTCGGCGGTCTATCACGCGCGCTCGATGAACATCTACCAGCGCCATGGCCGGCTGGTGCGCATGGCCACCGGCGCCGACTTCGAGGGCACGCGCTGGACCGTCAACGCGGTCATGCTTCAGGTTCCCGGCCGCATCAGTTACCTTATGCCGGCGGGTTCCATCGCCCGGCTGTTCAAGCGGCACAATGGGAAGCAGGCGGTGGCGGCGAAGTCCGCCCCGAGCGAGCTGGACATTGCCGCCAGCCGCTCGGAAAACCGTGTCTTCCTGCATGTAGTCAATCTCAGCTACTCTCGGACCGTGCGCGCGGCTCTGGCGGTGGAAGGCCGGCGAATCGCCGGAGGCCGCGTCTTCGAAATCGCTCCCGAGGATCCGCGCGAGTATGTCAATGTGGACCAGCCCGAGGTCTTCACTCCCCGCGAGAAGCCGATTCCGCCGGGCGCGCCCGCGTGGAGCTTCCCCAGGACTTCGGTGAGCGCGGTGGAGCTTGAGCTTGCCTAGCGCCACCACTCGCTCACGCTCGTGGCTCGGAATCGGCATCCGAGCCGCGACCGCCAGGGAGCGGTCGCCAGCGCATCTGGGTCACACGGCACTAGCAGGCACCCAACGAGGATAGAACACTAATGCCCACTGACCGGCGGGACTTCCTGCAAAGCGTGGCCGCGGGCTGGCTGGCGCGCACGCCAGCAGCCGCGGCCCAACTGGGCCAGCCCGTGGTCTGCCGCGTGGTGGACGCGCGCTCCGGCCGCGAGGTCCCCGCGCGCGTGCGGCTGGTGGACGCGGAGGGCAAGGAGGCCGTGCCCCTCGGCCATCCCGAGGAGCTGGACAAGGACGCCCAGGAGGGCGATGTCCGCTTCCAGTCGCGGCGTTACTGCTACGTGGGCGGCATTTTCAGGGTGAGTGCGGCCAGGCTGCCCCTCCGCTACCAGGTGTTGAAGGGTTACGAGTACGAGATAGCGGAGGGCGAGATCTCGCCAGAGAAGCTGCGCGACGGCGCATTCACTATTCCGCTCAAGCGCTGGTCCAACGTCTCCGAGCGGGGCTGGTACAGCGGCGACATACACATCCACCACATCGCGCCTAAGACCTGCCGTCTGGAGATGGAAGCCGAGGATCTGAACGTCGCCAACATTCTCACCTCCGACTTCACCAACGACCAGGATCAGTTCGAGGGACGGGTCAACGCGCATTCGAGCGGCAGGCATCTGGTCTACGTCTCGCAGGAGTTCCGCAACAACCAGCTCGGGCACCTCAACCTGCTGAACCTCCAGAAGCTGATCGAGCCGGTCAAGCCGATGCGGCACGAGCATTTCCCGCTGCTGCTCGAGGTGTGCGACCAGGCGCGCGCGCAGGGCGGCTACGTGGCTTGGTCCCACTTCCCGAGCTGGCCCGGCGTGGAAAGCCCGCTGGATGTGGCCCTGGAGAAGCTGGACGGCCTGGAGATCCTGTGCGTGCTCGAGCCGCGGGAGATGCCCATCTTCATGAAAGAGGTGGTGCCGGAGGCAGCGGCCAACGACGGATTGCGCCAGTGGTACCGCTATCTCAACTGCGGGTTCCGGCTCACCGCCACCGCCGGAACCGACAAGATGACCACCTTCGTAACGGTCGGCGCCAACCGCGTGTTCGCGCGCCTGGACGGCGAGTTCACCTATCAGAACTGGATCGGCGCTCTGAAGGCGGGACGGACTTTCATCACCAACAGCCCCATCCTCTCTCTCACCGTGAACGGGCAGGAGCCTGGGGCGGCGCTCCACCTGGATTCCACTCGTGGCAAGGCGCTCGACATCGCGGCCCGGGCCGAATCGCAGTTGCCCTACCACCGTTTGGAGATCGTGTGCAACGGCCAGGTGATCGGGCAGGCTGCGCCGCGTGGGCCGAGACACCGGGCCTACATCCGCCTCGAATATCCCCTGACCCAGAGCTGCTGGATCGCCGCCCGGGCGCTGGAGGACATCCAGCCGTATCGCGCGCGCGGCCTCCCCTTCTCCAAGGTGCACCTCGATCAGGGCACGCTGCTGAGCGACTACTTCGGCACGCGGCGGCCCGAGACCGTGTTCGCGCACTCCTCGCCGGTCTATGTGATCCGGGATGGAGCGCCCATCCGAAGCTGGGGCGACGCGCAGTACTACGTGCGCTATCTCGACGCCTGCATCAAGTGGCTGAAGACCGAGGCCCGCTTCGTCAAGGCGGGCGACCGCGAGGCGTCCGTCGAAGCCTTCCTCCGCGGCCGGGCCATTTACGAGCAGCGCGCCCGGGAAGGCCGCGCGCGCGGTTAGCGCGTGGAAAGAGCCCCGGTGCCGATTCGAGGGTGACAAGCTGAAGCTCGTCCCACCAGCCAAGTTGATGGGTTACGGCCCACGTGGGGCATGCTTTAGCTTGCCAGTGGGCTCTTTCCACGCGCGGCTGAGGCGCCCGCCGCGGCGGCGGATGTGATACCCTCGCCTACGCTGGAGGTAAACCTGTGTCGCTCTCGTCTTCAGCTCCCCTGTCACTCAGCCGCCGGGCGCTTCTCGCCGGCGCGCCGGCGCTCGCTTCTCAGGCCCGCCCCGCGCGCCCGCGCGTAAGCTGCGGCAGCTTCAACTTCCACACTTTCGGCGCCAGGCAGGATCCCGAGCCGGCCATCGACCTCATCGGCCAGATGGGCTTCGAGGGCATCGAACTGATCCTCCTCACCCGGGAAGACATCCGCGGGTACTGGACCAGCCGGCGGATCACGGCCATCAACCGCAAGCTGGACCGCTACAAGCTGGAGGTCGCGCAGTTCATCATGTTCCAGCCCGTGGTCGAGGGCCTGACCAGCCTGGACCGCGCCGTCCGCAACCAGAACCTGGACTTCTTCGAGGCCGGCTGCAAGATCGGCCGTCAACTGCGCGCGCCCATGGTCAACATCGTGGCCCCTTGGCCGCGCGAGTGGAAAGCCTCTCAGGCCTATCTGCCCCGCTACTTCGATCTCGAAAATCCCAAGCCGGGCGAGAAGTTCCACATCGACATTGCCCCGGGCTTCGACTGGGACGCGGTGTGGGCCAACTTCGTGGGCGCCATCAAGGAATGCCTCGCCCGCGCCAAGGCGCACGGCATGAAGCTGAGCATCGAGCACCACACCCACACCATGGTCCCGGACGTGGCTTCCTTTTTGCGGCTCTGGGATGCCATCGGCGACCCGGCGCTGGGCTACAATCTGGACACCGGCTGGACCGCCTCCCACCGGGACTACCCGCCCGCCGCCATCCACAAGGTGAAGCGCCACCTGATGAACCTGCACGTGCGGGACATCGACGGCCTGATGCGGCGCTTCGTGCACATCGGCGAGGGCGTCATGGATTTCCGCGCCATCGCCCAGGCGCTCAAGGCCATCGGTTTCAGCGGCTTCCTCACCCTCGAGCAGGACAAGCACCCCGGCGACATGCAGGCCACCGCCCGCCGCTACCTGGCCATGATGAAGGAGTACCTGGCGTGACCTTCACCTCAGCCGCCAGCGGCCCTCGCTGAACTCGGCGGTCTCCTCGTTCCAGGTGCCGAATTTGCCGGCCAGTTGCCCGCCGTCCACCACCAGCGCCGCCCCGGTGATGTAGGAGGCCAGATCCGAAGCCAGAAAGGCAATCGCTCAGAAGGTCCAGCCGCAGTCCGCGAACAGCCCGAGTATGTCGAAACACTGAATCCTGCGGGCGGCGCAGACGTTCGGAATCTTGGACTGCCCGCCTGGCCCAGCCGCTCTCTCCTGAGTCACGACTGCGAGCCCGTGGCGCATCGCCAAGGCGATCACGAAGGGATCGGCATTGACGCGGTCTTCACCGGGCTTGACCAGGCTGGGGAAGTCCTTGACGATCTGGCGCACAAGCCGCT
>Ga0194112_10008948_pt1 | contig 12821 bp, 11 predicted proteins | sample TA2MahC400mmetaG_FD_146191 | JGI IMG/M metagenome (GOLD analysis project Ga0194112, IMG submission 146191) | Freshwater microbial communities from Lake Tanganyika, Tanzania - TA2015016 Mahale Deep Cast 400m | ecosystem: Environmental > Aquatic > Freshwater > Lake | place: Tanzania: Lake...
AAGAAGCTTGAAGGCGATCAGCCCCTGATCGTGGTGCAGGGCGACGACGACGGTATTCGGCCTGTCCAAAGCGCGGCGGAAAACGACGTCGGGGGGGATGGGGTCGCTGATGTTGACCCCGGCCCGGCGGGCCATCGCCGCTGCGGGCAGGATCTCCCGCGTCTCCTCCTCCCCCAGGACTCCTCCCTCGCCGGCATGGGGATTCAGTCCCGCCAGCAGGAATTCCGCGTCCCTCAGCCCGGTCTTCCCCAGGCAGTCCCTCAGGCGGAGGAAAAAGCGGATAAGGACATCCTCCCGAACCAGGTCGAGCGCCTCCCTGAGCGGGATGTGGTGGCTGAGGAGAGCGACCTTGAGCCTCTCCGACCAGAAGGCCATGACCGCGCCGGGGAACAGGCTGTCCAGGTATTCCGTGTGTCCCCTCCACTTGAGCCCGGCCAAGGCCCAGGAGGTCTTGGAGATGGGTGCCGTGACAACGGCGTCGAGCTCCTTCGCCCGGGCGGCCGCGACGGCCGTCTCGAAATACAGAAAAGAGAGGCGTCCGGCTTCCGCGGACGGCATGCCGCGCGTCACTCCCGGCCGGGGGTTCTCCAGGGGGCGCAGCTCCAGGCGTCCCTCCTCCCCGCCCTCGAAAACCGCCGGGCCGAAGGAAAGCTCAATACCGAGGGCGGCCCCCTCGGCCTCGAGCACTCCCGGGGAAGCGAAGAGGATGTACCGGGCCGCCGGCAGCCGCTCCGGGCGGGAAAAAGACTTGAGGACGATCTCCGGGCCGATGCCGGCGGGGTCGCCGAGCGTGACCCCGATGCGGGGCCGGGTCATTTCGAGCGCTCGGGCGCGCGGTCCCCTTCCTCCTGCTTTTCGTCCAGCTTCAAAATGTACTTGATGTTGCTCTTGTAGACCAGGAGATTGGGGGCGTGGTCGCGGTTGACCTTGATGCAGTTGCGGTCATACCACTCGATGTACCCCTCGACCCTCTCGCCGTCGGAAAACACGACGGCCACGGGGGTCTTCTTGTTCATTTGCTTGAGGTAATAGTAATTCTCGGCGAAGGTGTCGAAGGGGGGATGGAGCTTTTTCTTGACCTGCTCGCCCTTCATCTTGTCCTTGATCTCGGCAAGACTAGGCCGGATAAGCCGTCTGTTCATGACAATTCTCCCTGAATCGACCTGACTGTCGGGTGGTCACGGATTTGAACAGATGATAACACCGGCGGGCGGGGACTTCAAGCCCCCGGCGCAAATATCCTCCCCCGGGGGCGGCTGGGCCGCGGGGGACGCGGACGACGTCCAGGCCCGGGACGGAAAGGGGGTCACAAAGGAAGGTGGGGCTTGAGGGCGGCGTGCCAGGAGGCGGCCAGGAGGCGGTAGCCCTCGTCCGTGGGATGAACGTCCGGCAGGAGCTCGGGCGCCTCAACCAAGGGGGTGTAATTGTCCACGAGCACGAGCCTGTGCTTATCGGCCAGACGGCGGAGGATGGGGTTGATCTCCTCCACGACGCGGACGGACGACTCGGGGCCGAAGGGATATCCGGCCGTCGGCGGCACGGGGGGGATGAGCGCCAGGAAAACGCGCGCCGGCGCGCCCCGGCGGTTCTTGAACCCGGAAAATATCGCCAGGATGCGCCTCATGTTCTCCTCGAACACCCCGGCCTCGGTCCGGTCCCCGTCGAGGCGGACGTCGTTCGTCCCCAGCTGGAGGAGGATGAAGTCCGGCTTCCCCTCCTCGAGCCGTCCATAGGCGCCCTCGAGGAAGCGCAGGTACTCCCCCGAAGTGTTTCCGCTCCGGCCGTAATTGAGGACTCGGGCCCGGACTCCGTCCCGCTCGAGGAGCCGCTTCAGGCGGCGGGGAAACCCCGTCTCGGTCAGGCTGTCGCCCGCGCAGAGGATGACAACGTTGTCCGGCGGGGGGGACGCGCAGGCGTGGGGGAAGAGGGCCGCCGCCAGGAGGAGGACAGCCAAAGGAAATGGAAATCCGCGCGGCAGGGGACGGGGCCGCACGCCTAAGCCCTCCACCAGTAGGAGAACTTGAGGAACAGGTACCGGTCGCGCCGCATGATGCCCGTGTCGTCCACCCCCCGGTCCTGGTCCAGCCCGAAATAGACCACCGTTCCCGGCCGGAGCTCGTAGCTGAACAGGAAGCTCAGGTAGACCCGGTCGTAATAGCTGTTGTAATCGGTGACGAGCCGCACCGACAGGGGCTTGGAGAGCTGGTAGGAAGTGCGCAGGGAATAGATCGAGACCTGATACTCCTTGTCCCCTCCCCTTTCTTTATAGAAGGCATAATCCTGGAGGTTGAGGGCCAGACGGAGGCTGGCCAGCGGCCGGAGCGTCATCCGCACGCCGAGCTCGCTCTTCCAGCCCAGGTAGGGGTCTTCGGAGTAATAGATGCCGTCCCCCAGCTCGAAGGACAGGCCGGCCTGGAGCCAGGACAGCGGCTCCGAGTCGGCGAAGCAGCGGAACTCGCTCCCGCGGAAATTCCGCCCCTCGTACCTTTCCATCCCCGTCTGCCAGTTCAGCCACAGCGTCGTCTGGCGCCAGCCGTTGAAGAACATGCCGACCGAATACTCCTCGTCGGTCAGGTTCCGGCTGAAGTCGTACGTGCGGCGGTATTGAAGAAGGGGCGAGAAGGAGATGAGGAGATCGTTCTGGGGCAGGAAGGAGTAGCTCAGGCGGGAGTTCAGGGAATGGATGTCCTTGCGCCTGAGAAACCCGGCGGCCGCCTCGAACTCCGGGTCGATGCTCGTCCAGTCCAGGCTGACGTTCAGGTGACGGGAGGCGCGGCTGAGGTTCAGGGACCAGGCCGGCCGGAGGCCGGCGCCCTCGCCCTCCACGCGGCTGTCCGAGCCCAGGAGCTGGAAGGAAAAGCGGTAGTTGTTCAGGAACTTGAAATGCCCGTCCAGGCCGGCCACGCGGTTGTGGTCGGCGGTGATGTTCTTCGTCGAAGGCCCCATCTCCTTGTCGGTGAAGACGAGCCCCAGGAAGGACTCGCTGAACAGGTCGTGCTTCAGTCGGAAGGCGCTGACCAGGGATCGCCCCAGCGGCGCGTCGCTTTCCCACGCGCCGTTGCTGTATGCGCCGGTGATATCGATCGGGGCGGGGTCCTCGTCGAGGGCGGTCATGAACCCCAGCGTCATCCGGCCCATCCGGCTGGTGAGCTTCAGGCCCCAGAGCGGCTCGATGATCTTGCGCGAATAGACGACCTCGATGGGCGTGTCGAAAAAGTCCTTGCCCTCGAGAAAGAACGGACGGGTCTCCGGAAAGTAGAGGGCGTAGCGCCGGTTGACGTCGACCTGGGGCATGTCGGCCTCGACCTGGCTGAAATCCGGGTTGATCGTCGCGTCGACCGTGAGGTTCGACTTGAGACCGTACTTGAAGTTCAGCCCCGGCTGGGCCTTCAGGGCGCCTCCGTTCTCCGCCAGGCCGGTCAGGACGGGCATGATCTCCAGGTTGCCGCCCCGGTCGATGAGGCCGGGGATCTCGATCTGCCCGGCCTGGACGAGGAAGCCGTTGATGTCGCGGCTGCGGGGGGCCCAGAAGATCTCCTCGTTCTTGCGGCGGATGGAACGCATGAGCTGCAGCCCCCAGACCTGCTTTTCCCCGGCGGGAAAGCGCAGGCTCTTGAAAGGGATGGCCATCTCCACCGTGTAGCCCTGGTCGTCCAACTCGGCGTGGGCCAGGAAATGCGTGTTCCAGTTCCTGTCCACCGGGTCGAAGCCGCCCCGCCCGCGGCGGCCCCCGCCCCCTCCCTCGGCGAAGACGCCGTCGCTCTGGATGCCGCAGGGGTTGACCTCGAAGACGAAGGCCCGCTTCCGGTCGTTGAAGGTGTCGAGATAGACCGCCACCCCGTCGTCGCCCCGGACCTGGTCGCGCGGGGCGAGGCAAGCCCTGACGGCCTTGGGGTTGGAGTCGTAGCAGCGGAAGGCGATATAGAGGTTGTGCCGGTCGTGTCCCAGATAGGCCGTCGTCCTCTCGGAGGGTTTGGCTCCTTCCTGGGGCTCGAACTGGGTGAAGTTCTCTAGGCGGACGGCCGCATCCCAGAGGGGGTTGTCGAGCCGGCCGTCGATCTTGGGGGGGGAGGAAAGCTCGGGAATGGCGATGCGGAACTCGGGGCTCTGCGCTGCCGGGGCCGCGGCGGGGAGCAGGAGGAAAAGAAGGAAGACGGACGGTAGGACCGCGCGGACAACCGGATCAGGGACGCGGTGGGACATGGCGGCGTGAATTCATCATCCTTTGAGCGACCACTGTATCAAACAGCCGCCCGGCTGTCCATGCCGTCGTTTTCCGCGGAGGAGATAGGCATGCTCCCCCGCCCCTAGTCCCTTCTCATGAGCTCGACGAGGTTGATGTTCTTTTCCTTGAGGTTGACGCCCTTGACCTGGGCCAGCTTGGCCAGGGAAAGGTTGTAGTCGATGAGGGCCCGGAGCTCCAGGGTCTGGCGGTCGGCCAAGTCGCGCTGGTACTGCAGGACGAAATAGTTCGTCGTCAGCCCCACGCGCAGCTTCTCCTCCTCGGCCTCGAGCTTTTTCTCCGCCAGCTCCCGGGCGGCCCGGTAGGCCTGGACGCGCATGAAATTCGTCTGGACGCTCCTCACCGCGCTCCGGACCTCGAGGTCGAGCTGCTGCTCGCTGCTCCTCAGCCGGGCCAGGGACTGGTCACGCGCCACCCGGGCCTGCGCCGCCGCGGCCCGGGAGAAGACCGTGTTCAGGGGGAGGGACAGGGTCAGCCCCACCGACCAGTTCCGGTATTTGAAGTTGAACGTGTCCCTCATGGCCTCGGACACGCCGCCGGGGAGCGTGCCGATGAGGTCGCCGAAGAGCGGATTGCCGCCCTCGTACAGGAGCTGCGTCCCCGAGACGCCGGGACTCCAGTACTGAGCGGTCAGGTCCAGCCCGGGCAGGAGCTGGTTGCGGGCATAGGTCAGGTTCAGTTCCTTGGTCTTGATGTCGATCCGCGAGGCGGCCAGCTCCGGCCTGTTGGCCGCGGCGGTAAGGAGCGCCTCGTCGAGGTCGACCGGGACTTCCTCGGAAGCCGGCCGGTCGGAGGGTTCGATCCTCGCCCCCGCGGCGTCGGGCGTGTCGGCCGCGAGGTTGACGACGGCCCGCAGGACGTCCTCATAATTCTTCACCAGCGCCTGGGCGTCCAGGACGTCGGCCTCGCGCGAGGCGACATCGGCCTGGGCGTTCAGGACGTCGATCGGGGCCAGGGTCCCGATTTCCACCGACCGCCTGTTCTTATCCAGGAGCTCCCGGGCCAGCTTCAGGGACTGATCGCGGACCTGGAGGTTCTCGATGGCGTAGACGAGGTTCCAGTAGGCCTGCTCGACCTGGTAGACGAGGTTCTGGACGAACGCGGCGAAGTCCTTCTCGGCGGCTTGATAATTGTTCTGGGCGACGATGATCTCCCGCCGGCTCATGCTCAAGCCGAAGTTGCGCAGCAGGGGCTGGGCCAGGGACAGGCTCAGCTGCGTCTCGAAGCGGGGGTTGATCGTCTGGAATCGGGAATTGGTGTCGGTCTTGACGCCCAGCAGGCTCAGTCCCAGGCTGCCGCCGAAGGGGAGCTGCTGGTTGAGCTGGACCGAGGTGTTGTCCCGGAGCTGCTTCACCTGCTCCGCCGCCTCCAGCCAGGAGTAGGACGCCTGGGCCGTGTCCCGCCTGTTGAAGGCCAGGGACAGGCTGGGGATGAACTTCTCCTCGGCCTGGGAGACGGCGATGTCCGCCGTCTCGGGGCTGAGGACTTGGACGGCCAGGTCGTAGTTGTTCCTGAGCGCCTTGAGGATGCAGTCCTCCAGGGTCAGCGGCAGGGTCTTCTCCTGGGCGGCCGCCGTCAGGGCCGGGCAGAGGATAAGCAAGCCTATGAGTCCCGTCATTCTTCTGTTCATAACCGTGCACTCCTTGGTATCAATAAAGCCGACGCCGGAGCCGGGGGATTTGTCGCAGGCCGGCGTTCATTCGTAGCGCAGGGCTTCGATGGGGTCGAGCTTGGAGGCCTTGCGGGCGGGATAGAACCCGAAGACGATGCCCACCGAGGCGGCGAAGACGAAGGCCAGCAGGACGGAGCCCGGGGAAACGAGCGTCGTCCAGCCCCCGACCTTGGACAGGAGCCGCGAGGCCCCGACGCCGAGGGCGATGCCGATCAGGCCGCCCATGACGCTCAGGGTCACGGCCTCGGTCAGGAACTGGAGCAGGATGTCCTTCTCCCGGGCGCCGACCGACATGCGGATCCCGATCTCCCGGATGCGCTCCGTGACCGAGACGAGCATGATGTTCATGATGCCGATGCCGCCCACGATGAGCGACACGAGGGCGATGCCGCCCAGGAGGTTGGTCAGGATGCCCGTGGCCTCCTGGGCCCCCTGAGAGATGTCGGCCATGTTGCCCACGGAGAAATCGTCCGCGGCCCCGGGGGCGATCCGGTGCCGGACCCGCATCACCTCCTCGATCTGCCTCTGGGCCTCGGTCGTCTTGTCGGCGCTGACGGCCGAGACGTCGATGGAGTTGATGTAGTCGATGCCCCGCAGCCTTTTCTGGACGGTGGTGTAGGGCACGGCGATCATGTCGTCCCGGTTGAAGAACCCGCCCGACTCGCCCATGGACTTGAGCACGCCCAGCACCCGGAAGGGCATCTTGTCCACGCGGATGACCTGGCCGATGGGGTCCTCGAGCTCGAAGAGGTTGGTCTTGACCGCCGAGCCCAGGACGCAGACCTTGGCCGCGGAACGCACGTGGCTCTCGTCGAAGAACACGCCCTCGGTCACCTCCCAGTTCCGGATCATGGGATAGCTCTCGCCCACGCCCTGGATCGACGTGTTCCAGTTCTTGTTTCCGTAGACAACCTGGCCCCGGCTCGAGACCGAGGGCGAGACGTACTTCACCGCGTCGCACTGCTCCAGGATGGCCTGGGCGTCCTCGGCCTTGAGGTTGGTGAAGGAGCCCGAGCCGCTATGGACGCCGCGGAACTCGCGGCTTCCGGCCCGGACGAAGAGGAGGTTGCTGCCCATGGCGTTGAAACGCTCCTCGACCGCCGAGCGGGCGCCGTTGCCGATGCTGATCATGGCGATCACGGCCGCCACGCCGATGATGATGCCCAGGGCGGTCAGGAAGGACCGCATCTTGTTGCGGCTCAGGGCCCGGAGCGATATCTTGCTCGTTCGCCAGATGTTCATCTCACTTCCTCTCCTCGCGGACGACGCGGCCGTCCTTCAAGTGGATCCTGCGGCCGGCAATGGCGGCCACGTCCGGGTCGTGGGTGACCAGGATGATGGTGATGTTCTTCTCCCTATTGAGGCGGATGAAGATCTTTATGATCTCCTCCCCCGTCCTGCTGTCCAGATTGCCCGTCGGCTCGTCGGCCAGGAGCAGGGAGGGGTTGTTCACCAGCGACCGGGCGATGGCCACCCTCTGCTGCTCGCCGCCCGAAAGCTGGTTGGTCTTGTGGTGCTCCCGGCCTTCCAGGCCGACCTGGGACAGGGCCTGCAGAGCTTTCTCCCGGGCTACGGAGGAGGAGAGGTGCGGGGCGTAAAGCAGGGGGAGTTCGGTGTTCTCCAGGGCCGTCGTGCGGGCCAGAAGGTTGAAGCTCTGGAAGACGAACCCGATGTGTCCGTTGCGGACGCGGGCCAATTCGTTCTTCTGCAGGGTGGAGACTTCGACGCCCTCGAGGCTGTATCTCCCCGCGGTCGGCTTGTCCAGGCAGCCCAGGATGTTCATCAGGGTGGACTTCCCGGAGCCCGAGGGACCCATGATGGCCAGCATCTCCCCGCGCTTGATCGAATTGCTCACCTCCCTTAGGGCGTGCACCTGGGTCTCTCCCACGTCGTAGGTCCGGCCCACATTTTCCAGCCGGATGATGACGTTGTCAGTGGACATTATCCTTTTCCTTGTCGCATTGTCTTCTTCGGGGCGCAGGCTCGGCGTTCAGCGCATGATGAAGCGCATGCTGCCCGGACCGGTCATCGCGCCGCCCGAGCCCCGTCCGGCCGACCCGCCGTTGGCGCCGACGATGACCTTCTGGCCTTCCTCGAGCTCGCCGCGCACGATCTCGGTGTGGGTGTTGTCGGAGACTCCCGTCCGGACGAAAACAGGTCGGAGCTCGCCTTTTGCCTCGACCCAGACCCGCGACATCTGGCGGGAACGGCCCGAGGCGGCGGCTTGGCGGAAGCGGGCCATCATCTCAGGCGTGGGCGCGCCGCCGCCGGAATTCCCGCCGCCGAAGAACATCCCCCCGGCTCCCGGGCCTCCCCCGGGATCGGCCGGGCCTCCGCCCTCGGCCTTCCGCTTGGCCTGCATCTCTTCGCGGGCTTTCTGCATGATCGCCGCCAGCTGCTCGGGCGGAAGATCGGGCGTGAACCTCAGGGCGCTGTTCGGCACCCGGAGCGCGTTGGTGGCCTGGCCGGTGACGATCGACACCGTGGCCGTCATGCCCGGGCGCAGCTTGAGCTGGGGGTTCTCGACCTCCACCAGGGAGACGTAGGTCACGACGTTCTGGGCCACGACGGGCGAGTAGCGGACCTGGGTGACCTTGCCCGCGAACTGGTCGTTGGGGAAGGCGTCCACGCTGAAACGGGCCTCCTGGCCTTCCTCGACCTTGCCGATGTCGGCCTCGTCCACCGAGCATTCGACCCGCATCCGGCTCAGGTCGTTGGCGATCTCGAACAGCTTGGGCGCCTGGAAGCTGGCGGCCACGGTCTGTCCGACGTTGACCGCGCGGTTGATGACGATGCCGTCGATGGGCGAGCGGATGACGGTGAATTCCAGGTCGATCTTGCTCGAGTCGCGCTGGGAGCGCGCCTGCTCGAGCCGCGCCTCGTTCGACTTGACGTCGGCCTCGGCGTTCTTGTGCTGCGTTTCGGCGTTCTCCATCTCCTCGAAGGAGATGAGCTCCTTCTCGAACAGGCTCTTGGCCCGCTCGAATTTCTTGATCAGGCTGTCGAGCGTCACCCTGGATTTGTCCAGCGCGGCCTGGGTGCTCCGGTAGTTGGCCTCGTTCTGGTCGAGGCGGGTGAGGAAGCTCGACTGGTCGATCTTGGCCAGCAACTGGCCGGCTTTAACCCGGGTGTTGAAATCGACGTAGATCTCGGCGATCCGTCCCGAGACCTGAGTCGAGACCTCGACGACGTCCACGGGGTTGAGTGTGCCCGAGGCCACGACCGCGGCTTCGATGTCTCCCCGGCTGACGGCTTCCTTGCGGTAGAGCTCTTCGCTCCGGTCACTCTTTCTGAACACCGTGAGCCACAGGACGACGGCCGCGAGGACGACGGCGGCCGCGGCGATGAGGAGGTGTATTTTCCTCAGCTTCAGCTTTTTCATCTTTCTCATTCTCCTTCTTTTCTCTGATCGACGGGAGGACGGCCTTGGCCTCCGGTGCGAGACCGCTCGTATTCGCGGCGCGCCTTGTCCTTGTGCCGGGCGATCATATCTTGAAGCTTGCTTATCTGCTCCGGGGTCAGCACGGCGTCGATCTCGCGCTTGAGCTGCTCCCGGATGTCGTTCAGGTTCTTGCGGATGTCCCCACGCAGAGCGCGGAAGCGCTCCTCGTTGCGCTCGAAGATCTCCTTGATGCGGGCCTGCTGGTCCGCGTTCAGGCCGAGCTCGCGGGCCATCATCTCCAGGGAGGGGAAGTGGGAGGGGGGGCGGCGATGGTGCGGGCGGGGGGAGAGGACGAGCCTCTCGAAGAAGATCCCGGCCGCGGCGCCGGCCAGGAAGACGAGGGCCAGCGCGGCAGCGATCCAGACCGTGGGTCGTTTCTTCATGGCGTCTCCTTGTCCCGGCCTAGCGCGGCCAGGTAGAGTCCCCGCTCGAGGCGAAGATGAGCATCATGTTCCTGTCCTCGACCCTCTTCTCCTCCAGAAGCGTCCGGGTCTCCTCCAGGGGGTTGTCGTTGCTGAGGAGCAGGCTCTCGCTCGAGCTGAGCTCCGTCCGGGGGGCGGGGGAGAAGAGGAGCAGGACGGCGAGCAGCGCAGCCGTCACGGCCAGGGCCGCGGGGACGGCCCGGCGGCACCAACGGCGGACGGAGGCCCAGCCGTTCTCCCTCTCGCTCTCGGCGATGGCGGCCTCGAGCCGCTGCCAGAACATCGGCTCCGGCCGGGAGTCCTGGGGCGAAGAGAGGGCTCCGAAGAGGAGCCGGTATTCGCTCTCGGCCTCCCGGCACTTCGGGCAGGAGCGGAGGTGGAGGCCGAGGCGCGCCTCCTCGGCAGGCGACAAACGCTCATCGTGCCGGCGCAGCAGCCGGCGTTCGGCTCGGCGGCAGTTCATGGCGTCCTCCTTTCCCCGGCCAGCCGGGAGCGGACCCTGTCCCGGAGCATCTTCCTCGCCCGGAAGAGGCGGGAATCCACGGTCCCGGCCGACAGGCCGAGCGCGCGGGAGAGCTCCCCGTAGGGCAAGCCCTCGATGTCCCGGAGGGTCAGGATCATGCGGAATTTTTCCGGAAGGCCCGACAGACACTCTCGGACGAGCGCTGTTCTCTGCTCGCGCTCCCGGGCCTCCGCGTCGTCCGCGGGGAGGGCGCGGGCGGCGGCCTCGAGCCCGGCCTCCTCCAGGGGGACCTCGCGGGAGGAAGCCTTCCTCCTCAGGTGGTCCTTGAGCCGGTTGACCGCGATGCGGTACAGCCAGGTCCCGAAGCTCGACTTGGCCTCGAACCGCGGCAGTCCGAGCCAGGCTTTGAGGAAAATGTCCTGGGCCAGGTCGTCGGCCTGGGCGTCGTTGCGGGTGAAACCGTAAGCCAAGCTGTGCACCTTAGTCTGATATTTCCGGACGAGAGCGGCGAAAGCTTGCCGGTCCCCTTCCTGGGACCGCCGGATGAGCTCTTGTTCTTCCATCAAGGTCTTTCATGGCCTGAAGTCCTGCGTCCTCTCTTTGGACGCGGACTTCCCGGAAATCTTCCTCGAACCCGATTCTCCGCTCGGCCGGGGCCGCCTTCGCGGCCGACGGCCTTTTGTTCTCAAACCCGGAGCCGCTGCCGGTCGTTGCGGCCGCGGCACGCCAGGGGGCTAAGGGGGAGACGCCCCCCCCGGGTCAAAAAACCCGTCGAAAAGCCCTGAATACGCCGGTAATATAGAACAGGTCAGTAGATTTGACAATTACTCTCCGCCGCCCCTTTGGACGGTTGGCGCGGAGGCTGCCGGCCCCTTTTTCCCGCCCTTCCGGCGGAAGCCGAAATGCTCCCTCAGGGCGATGCCGAGAACGGGTTCATGACCCGGACGCCCTCGAAGACGCGGCCGTCGGAGAAATCCTCGGAACAGAGAACGGCGGCGCCGCCCCGGACGGCGGCCTGGACGACGAGCGCGTCCCAGAACGAGAGGCGGTGCCTGAACTGAACATCCAGCGCCGCCAGGACGGACCGGCCGTCGTTGACCACGACCTCCCAATGAAGAAGGTCGTCGACGACGTTTTTGACGGTTTCGAGTCCGAGGGGCCTCGGGATTTTCGACAGAACGGCGGCGCTGAATTCCTGGAGAACCTGGGTGCTGATCAGGCCGCGGCGATTGCGCCACAATTCCATGACGGTCTCCCGGGCGGTCTCGCGCTTGGAGCCGGCGGAACGGTCATAGGCGTAAACCAGGACGTTCGTATCGACGAAGACCTTATTTCTTGGCGCGCTCATGGAGCTCCCCGCGGGAAAAGGAGATCCGCCCCCTGGTCCCCAGGTCGAATCCCCTCTCCAGGATCCCGGCCTGCCGCTCGCCGGCCGCGTTGTAGCCCGATTCATCGCGGATTCGTTCCTCGAGGACAGCCCTCACCAGCCCGCTCAAGGACATGTCCACCCGGGCGGCGAGCGCCTTGGACTCCCTGATAAGTTCCCGGGGCAGGGAGAGAGTGATGTTGCGGCGGCCGGAATCGGTTCCAGGTCCAATATCCGCCCCGCCGGTCTTCATGGATCCCTTACTTTTTTGTTTTGAGCTTTTATTCACATATATATGTGTATCACATATTTATGTTTATTTCAACGTTCATCGATCATGCATAAAGACGCATCACGAGGCTCCCGCCTCTCAGCCCCCGCCCGGGCTTGACGGCTGGATTTCACATCCAGACCGGATCCCGGATAGCCGCCCTTGACGGCTCAGGCTGTCCGCTCGAGACCCGCGTCCCGCTAAGGACGGCAAAACAACGGCCGGTGCATTCCGGGAAGGGAAGATTGCGCGGCCGTTTGCGTCAAAACAGTTGTGAAAATGAAACACCATCGCCTGACTCCAATCCTCGCCGGCTTGGTCCTTTTTATATCCGCGGGAACGGCCGGTCCGGATTCCGGCGCACAGGTCGCCCCCGGGCGGGACGCTTCCCTGGACGCCAAGGTCCGGGCCTTCCTGGAAAAGAGCCGCTATTCCTGGCGGGACATGAACGTCCCCGAGTCCGACGGGAAGATCCTCTTCGACCTGATCGTAGATAACAATTACACCCGCGCCCTCGAAATCGGGACGTCGACCGGACATTCGGCCGTCTGGATGGCCTGGGCCCTCAGCCGGACGGGCGGCAAGCTCATCACCGTCGAGATCGACGCCGGCCGACACCGCGAGGCCGTCGCCAATTTCCGGGAGGCGGGGCTGGCCGCCTTCGTCGACGCCCGGCTGGCCGACGCCCACGAGCTCGTCCCCGCTCTCCCGGGGCCTTTTGACTTCGTTTTCATCGACGCCGACAAGGACTGGTACACAAACTACGCCCGCGCCGTCATCCCCAAGCTCGCGCCCGGCGGCTGCATCGCCGCCCACAACGTCTACGCCCCGCGGCCGGGCGCCCGCGGCCGTTGGCGTGGCGGGACGGGCGACTATTACGAGTTCATGTCCTCCCAGCCGGGCTTCGAAACCTCGATCCACCCCGGGAGCCGGTCGGGTCTC
>Ga0194112_10008950_pt1 | contig 12820 bp, 11 predicted proteins | sample TA2MahC400mmetaG_FD_146191 | JGI IMG/M metagenome (GOLD analysis project Ga0194112, IMG submission 146191) | Freshwater microbial communities from Lake Tanganyika, Tanzania - TA2015016 Mahale Deep Cast 400m | ecosystem: Environmental > Aquatic > Freshwater > Lake | place: Tanzania: Lake...
TCATCCCAAATAAATTTTCACCCAAATCCAAGGTTTCTCAAACTACAGTTATCATGAAACCCAAAAGATTACTAGCTAAACTTGTTTTTTCAAATGATATGGAGTTAATAATAAAAGAATATGAAAAGACATTTGGAAGAGAAGATTTTTTAGGCGTTGCCTTAGCTGATAATCTACTATTCATTGGGAAAGAACATTTCAAGATTAGTAGAATGGATGACGGATATTATATAGAAGACTTAGAAACCAAAAATGGAACCATACTAAACGGAGAAGATATAACCGGTTTGGGAAAGCAAAAATTAGTAAATGGCGATGAGATATTGGTTGCTAAGACATTAGATATAAGATATTTAGAGGAAAACATTTAATGGATGAAGGATATCTGAAAAAAAATTACTAAACAAAATTTACCCACAATCAAACATGAGTTATTTACATATTTTTTTTAGACGATCAATTAAATATCAGTCTAAATATCTAACCATTTTTAGAAGATCTTTTCCAGTCTTGATTTCTTTTTCCAGATCCAGCTCAACATATGCTTTTTTACCCTCGCTGTAACTCGATGAAACAACCAATTGCCTTTCACCTATCAATTTAACCCCATCAACAGGTGTATGTCCCACTATCAAAGCATTACATCCTATATTTTTCAAAAAAGAGTCTACATCTTTTTTTGTGTAATCTCCATATCTATTCCATAAGAGTTCAAATAATCGCACGTTTTCTGAATAACCTGTATCAGTGATGTGAATTATCTCATCAATATTATTTATGTTCTTTGGAGGTCCTGCATGGCTAATGAATATTTTGTTTTTAGTTTTAACGGCTATAGGTAACTTTTTAAAGAAATTAGTATACTTTTCTAACTTTTGTTTCCATTTATCACCGAATCTTTCCTTAAGCAAAGTCTCAAAGTTTAAAGTTAGATTAATACCGGATTTATAAATTATTGTTTTTGACAAAATCGCCCATTCATGATTGCCTAACAGCAAATGGAATTTGCTTGAATTCTCGAAGTTATATTTCACTGAATCCAATATATTAATTGATCTATCATTTTCTAAACCTGTTGTGTGGATGAAGTCACCAGTTATGATCAGATGATTATCTTCATCTTTAAAATTCTCCCAAATATTCATTAATCTGTTAAAATCATCTAAATTACCATGTATATCTGTTATAACCAGGGCTTTCCCTTTTTTAGGTAATTCAATTAGTTTTCCATTATAATTGTGCATAATATTTTTAGTATACTTTGTTAATATTTAAACTTTTGTATAGAGAAAATCCCATCTATTATAATATCAATCATACAAAATTATATGATAAAAAGTTAAAAATAATTTACAAGATGAAAAAACGAGCTTGAAATATATTTGTTAAAACTTATTCTCTACTTTAAATGATTGGAACAAATTTAAGGGTTATGCATTTTTAAATTTTTATTCAAAATTTCTACGTCTTTTTCCTTAAACCAAAGACATTTCAGCTTCCACGAACAACTACCACATATTTGCTGTACATCAAAATTATCCAGTTTTTCATTTACCAGATTGAAAAGATTTTGTGCAGAATCAATTGTTTCCTCTTTTAGATCGAGTTTTTCCAAAACAAACATATCCATATCATTGACCCTCATATGGGAGTTTGTATCTGCTCTACATAGCTCATCCACGTTGTGAGGACAGCGAAAACAAATATCATCGCATTCTGCGATTATTTCCAGCTCTTGCTCTGGAAAAGATTCTAATTGCTTTACAATTTTATCCATATTTTTCTCAAATTCCTTGTTGTACCCATGTCCCTGGTATCCCTGTATGCAAAGAAGGTGATGTGCTCTAATCCTTATTGGATTAGAATAATTGCCATTTTCTGGCTCGTTCAACATCCACCTCTCCATTGAAAGCTTGCTTTGGAGTAATGGCTTTGGTCACTGTTGCAGCTCCCCATATTTTTACCAGATCTCCAATTACAAATGGAGCAACTCCCATTAAAAGTAATGTCCAGATTCCAGGTACAGAACCTTTCACCAAGTATATCCATGTTCCTAAAACTAACAATCCAGGAATATAGATTAGAACGAAGTTAGCAAAAAGCATTAAACCAAACATGGGGATAAAACTCCTTGCCCTGATGTACCTGTCAGTGAAATAACCAAGAAACAGGGCTGCAAATATGAATCCTATTAAGTATCCTCCAGTAGCTCCTAAAAGAGCACCGTAACCACCTGTTAATCCAGCAAACCATGGGAAACCAGCTACACCTATTCCCACATAAAATGCCTGGCTTATTCCACCCCAGTATCTACCAAGAAGGATTCCTACTAACAGAACAGCGAATGTCTGACCTGTAATTGGCACTGGAGTCCATGGAAGAGGTATGACCACCTGAGCTAGAATTCCAGTGATACATGCCATCGAAAGTGATAAAGCAATTTTTTTGGCAAATGACATGTTAGTTCGCCATTCAAAAAATGAGTATCTTTTTTGGAAATAACTATCTACTATTGCAATTTGCATTAAATTCCCTCCTATCCTCCTATCCAACTATAAATTTTTAGGAATATTTACGCCATTATGGTTCGTATTTCCTTATTTCAACCTCAAGTACTATTAATCTGTAAAACATTTATCAAATAACGTCAAACTTTCGTTATATACAGATTTAAGGAGATATTGAATGATTTAAACTGAAAACAGTTTCATCTCCTTTAATAAATAGGTTTGATTAATATATAAATTTTGTTTTTTAAATTTGAGAAACCTATACTAACAATATAATCAGATTCTTCTCGAATTTTTAAATGTAAAAATAATAAATTCAAGATTGTAGATGAGAAAAAAGGTATTAGTATTATTTTGATTTTCTTATCAAAAACAGGAGTGGAATAGAAGCTAATTGCATGATTACAGAAAAAACAATCAGATATAATAAAGATACCTCATATAAGAATCCCATCAAGACACTTCCTGTAAACCATGCTATTCCATAACCTGTATTGAAAATCCCATATGCTGCTCCACGCCTTTTAACTGGAGCCATTCCAGCAACAGCTGCTCTCATTATGGATTCCTGTGCTCCCATACCCACACCCCATAGAGCCATTCCTAAAAATGCCATATAAAAATCGCCTAAAAAGACGAGCGGAGCGAAAAATATCGATAGAATTGACACATAAATTAAGGTATAGACGCCTATTCTATCAAAAAGACGTCCAAAGAGAAGTGCTGCCAATGCATCGACACCCATGGCCACTGAATAAAAGATTGGAATCCATATACCAGATACAATAAGTGCCTTTTTGAAATGAAATGCAATTATTGGAAAATCAGCATATCCTGCGGCAATGAATGCCACAGCAAGAAGATATATCCAGTAGGCATGTTTGAATCCTTTGGCATCTAATTTTGGCACCTTAACCTCTAAATCACGAGGGTTAGGGTAAAGAAATCTTGATAATACCAGAACACTTAAAGCCAATACTCCAGGTATTAACAAAATAGCGAAACCAGTTTGATAGCTGCCCTTAAAGTATAGAACTACTGCAATTATTAGTGGACCTAATATCGCCCCTATTTGATCCATTGCTTCGTGCAACCCAAATCCCCAGCCCCGCCCAACTTCTGAGGTTGCATGGGAGAGCATGACGTCCCTGGGAGGTGTGCGGATCGCTTTTCCCATTCGCTCTGCAATCAAAAGAATGGCTGCCATTTCCCAGCTTCCAGCCAGAGCAAGAAGAGGCACTACCATCAAATTCACAAAATAGCCTATAATAGTTATTGCCCAATATCTACGGGTTCGATCACTTATATATCCAGAAACAAGGCGCAGTGCATATCCACTAAGCTCTCCAAAACCAGCAACAAAGCCCACAACAACTGCACTTGCTCCTAAGACCTCAAGAAATGGACCTGTGATACTGCGTGCTCCTTCATATGTCATATCTGCAAGGAGACTTACAATACCAAGTAATATTATAAATTTTAGGGCATTTCCTTTAAGAATATCTTTTTTATTTTGTTTTGGCAGGGGCTTGTTCATTGATATCCATTTTTTGTAAATCTAATATTTTTAATTTGTGTTTAATTATTGTATAATTTGTATTAAGAGAACAAATTAAAAAAATTAGATAAAAGATTACGAGATACCTTTCAAATAATTCAAGAAACCGGCATTAATATCCAAGTGGAGGTGTGGTGCTCAATTCTGATAGAGCCCTCCTTGTACAATATGCAATGTATCCTTTATCTTGAGATTTTTCATAAACATCAGATGCATAAGCTAATGCATATTCACAATTGAAAACTGGAATTCCAGCTTTTTTGTATTGATCCAGATAGTTCAAATAGTAATCAGTAAGTGACTGTTCATTCAGAATGTCGTAACCATCAGAAGCATTCCAATCATCAAAAGCAGTGCCATCATACCATATTGCTTCCTGAGATATGCCATCTATTATAGAGAATAATTCTGGATGTCCTTCACATAAAGCTGCTCCATTCTGTTGGATGATAACAAAATCTGGGTTTCTTGCTTTTGCATAATCCCTCATCTCCTGGATGAATTTGATCATCTCCCCTGCAGAATCCTTTCCCTGTCTGCGGGCCTCCTCTATAACTGCTTCACTTTCATAACCCTCAACCCAGTCGATATAAATACCATCAAATCCATCATTTATTGCCTCGTCAATAGCACTTTTGTAATCTCCATAAGGGCTGCTCGTCTGATTCTTACCGTATATAATAATATCTTTCCATCGATCATCCCAGTAGGCTACAGGATAATTTCCTTCCCAACCATCAGGATCATGAGCCAATATATAGCTTGGCCAATCTGCAGGTCGTGGTTCACCTTCATCCCACTCTTTAGACCACCTCCAATACCATCTCCAGTTTTCAGCTTCCCCCATATCTATGTAGGCTATCACCAATTTTCTATGGACACCATCACTTGCCTTACTACTTTTTAACGTTTTAACCATTGCTTTGGTATCGAAGTTTTTATCATCTGATGACCAGTCTGTTCTTGTGGGTTCAATGACCAGCACATCGTAGTGAGAAGCTGCAAGTTGGTCAAATGCGCCTGAAGTGTTTAAACCTTGGATCTGATAGGCCCAGAATTTAACTTGGGATAGATTGAGGGATTTATCAGTGCCGGTGGTTTCTTTATCTGGGATGTAAATTATATAAGCTATTGAAAGAACTAGAACCAAACAAATAATAATTAAAATTAACTTATACCTCATGTCAAAACCTATGTCCATTTTTAATTTTATTTTGTAGGATAATATCGTCAATAACCAAGTTTAATAACATCTTTACAAAATTCATAAGTTTTTTCAACATGATTGGCATGATGAACTTCAGGTAAAACATGGAATGGCCTATTTGTACTACCCATAGACTTAAGTTCAGCTGACACGTATAACCAGTAATCTTCGGGTATATGCACAAATTTAGGTGTTCTATGTCTTTCATGGATATGAACACCAAATAAACTGTCTTTTGGGATTTTATTGAATTCCTTTATAAAATTATCTTTTGTTACTGTGTAAAATTGTTGTATATCCAATATTATTCCTGTTTTAGTAACTAAATCATGATATTTATCTTTGAAAAATTCCCAAAAATCTTTTATGGCAGTTCCATTTTGAATATATTGTCCTGTTCTATTTTCAACAAAAATAAAAATATTATCGTTATATTTTTTGTCATATTTGTCGTTTATCTTTTTAATTGCCTTTGAAAAAACTTTTATGTTGTTCTTTCCTCTTTCAAATTTACCGGGATGAATTTCAATTGCATAGGGAGAAACTTCTAAAAAATCAATTATACTAAAAACATGTTTAATAAATTTATTCAGCCAATCAGTGTTATACCAACCCAATTTGGTTGTACAACTCTTTTTTAACCCTCTCCTACTAAAAACAGGTTCTGTATGTAAGATGTATTTTATATCTTCATTATAAACTCCTTTAGAATACAGATATTTTACAGAGTTCTGATCAAGCATGGAACGAATTTCCAGCCCAGTTTTCTTTTCTTCACTTTTATTTTTAACGAAATCTGCCGGTATTTCAACTATTTTAAAATCTTTGGTCTTATATTTACTATTTATCCTTTTTACTTCCTTTGCTCGTTTATTTAATCCACCACGTCCATTTAAATTAAAGGGCCCTATGTTAGGATAAGTGAAAATTACAGTTCCAGGAATATCTTTATTCATTATTTCCCTTCTCCAATATTAATTCATTTTATATTTGTTAAGTAGCCCCTTATCTCATCTAAAGAAATTTCAAGAAAGATTAAATAAAAAAAATCGATTAAAGCAACTTCGCCTTATCATAAACATCCTTCAAGGTCTTCATATCCACACTGGTATAAATCTGCGTGGTGGAGAGATTTGAATGACCCAGAAGTTGCTGTATAACTCTTATATCCACACCATTCTTTAAAAGATGGGTGGCGAAGGAATGGCGGAGGATGTGGGGTGTTACCTTCTTTTTTATCCCTGCAACTTTGGCATATTCCTTTATCATCATCTGTATGTATCTTGTGGTTATTGGGTTTCCAAATCTATTTACAAAAAGAAATTCACTTTTTTGATCTCTTTTTTCAAGATACTCCTCAATTAACTCCCTGGTCCTATCATCAAACAGCACAATTCGGTCTTTTTCTCCTTTTCCCCTGATCCTTATGGTTCGCTCATCTAAATCCACATCATCTACATTGAGTGATACCAATTCTGAAACTCTAAGTCCAGAAGAATAAAGAAGCGCTAATATCACTTTATTTCTTAAATTTAGGAAATTTGAATTTGCAGATGAAGAATCCAGTGTATCATATCCATCTAATGCATTTATTAATTTTTTAACTTCAGTTTCATTCAAAGATTTAGGCAATGATTTTGTTCGTTTAGGTGTTTTTACCCCTCCCAATACATCAATACCACCGAATTCAAAGAACTTTTTCACCACCACAGTTACAAGATAAATATAATTCTGTGAAACCTTTCTATCACGTTTTAAATACTGAATGTACCTTTTAAAGGATCTTAAAATCCTTCGCTCATCATATAAATCTTTTTCATTCAATAAAAATTTGTAAAAATTGTTTATTATTGATTTATATGTTTTTATTGTATTTCTTGAGTAGTTCCTTATTTCAAGTTCCACCAGATACTCTTCTATCATATCTGGAAAATCAAGATTCTCTAAAATAGGATTTTTCCAAATACCCTGAGATTCAGATGCAACAAGTGTTTGCAAATCTGATTCACTTGTCTTTAGAATTTTCTCTGTTTGATTGGAATGAGGGATCATTATATTATATTTACATATGACCTCTAATTTAAATTTAACTAATAAAAAGCTTAAAAATAATTTTTATTTTGATTATGGTTCATCAAAGAGGTACATATAACTTCATTTTAAATATATTTAGCTGAAGTTTTACATGTAACTTCTATCCACGTGTTCATTGGGAGTGTGAGATTTTCTTTTACTCATATGTTGAGAGCTGGATATATCCTTCTGCATAGCATTTTCAAATGAACTATACCTTTTTAATATCTGATCTTCGATGGATATTGACTTGCTTATTGCAAAAGACATGTGTTTTTCTGTTATAAAATTAATTCCATCCATTACTGCCAGATCTCCTGCCATTCTCACCACTCCACCAAGATCTCTCAAACGCAGGGTGAATGCGTTGTCTATATCATCAATGATCCTTGCCCGCTTTCTTGCTTCTTCTATAAGCAGCTCAACTGCTCTCATGGTTGCGTGTGGTATTTTCCCATCAATTTCAATTTCCTGTGCAACAAATTGTGCTAGCTTAGCCTCATTTTCCTCTGTATCAGGCATGGTAGTTCTCATAAGAATTTCATAACCCTCGCCCTGGATTCTTGAACGTAAAGGTGGTAGTATGTATTGTATATCTCTCATATTACATGCTCCTACGAAAATGAAATCGCAAGGAACTTCTTCAACTTTAACAGAGCTTCCAGCACTTTGTGGGTTTCTTCCAACTATTGGAAAAACTTTATCCTGCATTGCACTTAATATAAATCGCTGAAGATTTGCTATATGGACTATTTCATCAATAAAGAGAACACCTTCATGTGCTTCATGGATAGCTCCAGGCACCACCCGCTCATAGGGTTGTGTTCCTAAATTTGGATGTCCTCCATAAGGATCATGCCTCACATCCCCCAGAAGTTCTGTTTCACTTGCACCAGTTGCCTGTACAAACATCTTTCTATCCAGCGGTATGATAACATTTCTGGGTTTTTCTTCCACAATTTCTCTTCTTTTCTCCAGTGCCTTTTGATCCAATACTTTTATTTCATCTCCGTCAATTCTTTCATATATTACGACTTCTTCCTTTCCATTTCTAACCCTTGTTGTTGTTACTCTATTTTGGGGAGTGTTTAAGGGCCCTGAATTCATCTCAAACATTCCCAAGAGATCTCCTATATGTTTTCTACGGGCACTTATATGGGAAAATTTATCACCGCCACATTTTGGACATATACTCTGATATGCGCTGTTGTAATTTCCACAATGAACACATCTAAACCCTAATCTTTCAGCCACCACTTCAGGAACATTTTGTGGATCCAGTATTTCTCCTTCAGCCCTCTCAAGATTTATTTTTTCTCTTTCAATTTCCTTTCTCGTTTTTACTTCAACGAAAGGTCTCTCAGGGCGTTCTGGATTGTGTACAACCGTTATCTCCTCATTCGGATCACTTAAATGGAAAGATATTGCTTGGGCTAGGAGAGATTTTCCAATACCTGGAGGTCCTACAAGAAAAAGATTTCTTCGCTGCTTTGCAGCTATTTTCACAAATTTGATGATGTCATCATGCCCAATGACTCTATTTAAGGGGTCTTTAGGTATTAAAATATCTTTCGTAGTTTTTATATCTCCCAATAACTCTTTTTTCATGTTAACGTACATTTAATACCCCCTAAATGAATTTGGATGAAGTCTGTTAAATGGTCGCGTCTTTCAGTAGATCTTTTCAATTATAGATTGGATTATTTATTCATTATATACAAGTTTATATCCATTAATTTCAAGTTATATTCATAATTCAAATCCTTCTAATCGCTTTTACATGCAATTAAGCTAAATAGACAATTAGAGTATTTCTAGTTTTTTAGATAAAATTTACTTGGTGATAACCTTTATATCCTCTGGTTTTTTTACTACTTCACTCATTCTTACAGCCACTATGTGTTTTACTCCCTTTTCCATTGCAATATCGATCAATCGCTGGCTGATAACACCATCGAAAACAACTGCATAGGTGCTATTGTGGACATTTTTAAGCTCATCGTAAAGATTTTCAACTTTTACTTCTTTTAGAATATTTAATGCATCGTCAAGGATCTCTGCATTTCCAGAGCCTTCCAATTCCTTTAATATATTCTTCAATAGAGTGATTTTATCTTTACCCTTCTCTTCAACTTTAACTCCCAGGTCATGGAAAAGTTGTTCAACAGGTATTTTGTCTCTTAATGCCACCATGATCTCATCTTTGCTGAGATCTTCAACCTCTTTACCTTTTGGAGCTTTTGTAACATAATCAACTTCGCCTACTTGGAGTAATTCTTTCAGAATGAGCTCTCCGCCTCTATCTCCATCCACAAATGCAGTTACGGTTTTGTTTTTGCTCAGTTCAGCCACTGTTTTGGGTACACTTACTCCTTCCACTGCAATTGCGTTTTTTACACCATGTCTTAATAGATTTAAAACATCTGCCCTTCCTTCTACCACCAGTATAGCATCTGAAGTAGGCACGTTAGGACCTGCTGGAAGCTTTTCATCGCCATATTCAGTTATCTCATGAATTCTCATAGCTTCTTTAACCTCTTCTATCATTTTGATACTTTCAGGCGTAACTTCTTCCATCATCCCTGCGTAAATCTCCTTTGCCCTGTCTACCACCTTCTTTCTTTTCAGGGCCCTGACATCTTCCACATTAGTGACCTGAATATAGGCCTCGCAGGGGCCAACTCGATTTATAGTTTCCAATGATGCCGCAAGAATGGCTGTTTCAACCCTATCAAGGCTGGATGGAATAACTATGTCTCCTTTTGATCTGCCAGCCTTTGAATTTATGTTTACTTTTATTCTGCCAATTCTTCCCGTTTTTTGTAATTCTCTCAGATCTAAGTCATTGCTTAGAAGCCCTTCTGTCTGTCCAAAAATGGCACCCACAACATCAGGCTTTTCTACAATACCATTAGCATTAATTTGAGCATGAATGAGATATTTAGTAGTACTTATCTCTTCTTTAGCCATGTTTAGCCTCCTTTTCTTTATAGATACTTATCAGAAATAATATTATCTGTAAGGCTTTCTAATACCTAAACAGAAATCTATAACTAATCACCAAAAGTTGCCATAAATACCTACTTCAAATTCCAGTTGACTTATATGTCTTGGAAGGCTCTGAATATCCTTTATGTATCTTCGAACCATTCCCATGATCTTTCTTCTTATTTCCAGATCAGGATGTGAGCCAAGACTTTGTATATCACTTGAGAGTCTTTTTGCAAGTTCGTTGCCTTTCCTATCAAAATCTGTTAGTATAACAACGCGCGAAGATGATTCTACAGCTATCTCTGCAATCTCAAAGAGTTTAAGACCTGAACCAGAAACTCTTATAAAGTCTCCATCAATACCGAGCTTTTTTAATGCTTCTTCGTCTTTTTTACCTTCAATAAGAATGGGTACTCCATGTTCAACACAGTTTTTGAGTTCCTCAAGTTCTTCAATGATACGTGATAATCTTCTAAAACCCATGATAAAGCACCTTTTGGTGACTTTTATTGTTAGTATCTATGAGATTATATGCCTAATCTTATATATAAAACTGAAGATGGAAAAAATTCGACACAATTTTAGAGAGTAATTAATTCCATTTCATATTATTTAAGATATATCCACTATTATTATTTGGAAATTTTCATCTTTACTGAGGTTGTCCCACGAAAATTGTTTTTTAAAATTTAAGAATTTGGATTTTTTTTAGGTGTTTAAGTTTATTAAATCCATTTTATTTTTATTTTGAATATTATGGATTCTTTTTATGTTGTGGGATATATTTAACAGGTTTTTTTCGGTTATTGTTCGCTTTATGCCGCGTGTTAAGAACTCTGTGTACTTTAAATTCTGTTTTATATTCCCAAACGGCCATTCCACCGCTTCTTTTCGTTTAGCGAACTCCTTTTTGCCTTGCGGTGTTTCCATTTTCCAAGCCATCTGCTTAGCTAAAACACCACCATAATCCGTTATAATCCTCACCCGGTTTTCACCAACGCATTCTTCTTGATCAGAACACCTCAAACAATCACCACAATAATATTGGCGCATAGAAACCTCATTATATCTGTAAGTCCTTTGATAAGGTAAAATTTTATTATTAGGGCAAAGATAAACGTCTCTACGATAATCGTACAGGAAATTATGTTTAGAGAATGGTTTATCCCTTTTTAAACCTTTTTTAGCTTCATGCGCCTGTTTTCGGTTAGCTATATAACCATCCAATTTATTTTCTGCCAAATATTTCAGGTTATCTTCCGTATAATATCCATTATCAGCGCTGATCTTCGCACCCTCAGGTAATGGACCTATTGTTCCTATTATTTGTTCTATTTGAGGTATTAATTGGTAATGATCGGTGGGATCCGTTGTTATAATGCTGGCTAGTATTATTCCCGAATCATGATCCACTGCGAGTTGTAAATTGTATGCAAACTCCCATTGGTTCTTTTTATTCTTCATCCACCGTGATTCGGGGTCGATTAAGCTAACAGTCTCCTGAGGCGTCTTTTTCAATTCTTCTTCAGCACGAGCCAGTTTCTCTAAAACCCTCTCTTTTTCTTTCTTCCCATCACAGGCTTGTTCTAAGAGTTTGATGGATGATTCACGGAATTTATTTTCGTTAGCAGTATCTTTATTTTCTTTTCGTTCATTTTGGACTATTTCATGAACTTTGTTACGGCTTATGAGTTCCTTAGGAACTTCATCACCTCTTTTATCACCGTAAATCTTGTTTTCTTCCTCGTCGGTTTCTATGCCCTTTTTTAAGATTTCACGAATGGTGTTTATTTCTTCCTGGTTAATTAAATTAGATTTAGAAGCGTTGGCTTTGATTTTAGTGCCATCTATGGCTATATGGTTTAATTGAACTAGTTTCCATTTTTTAGCAATCTTCACGGTCATTTTAAACGCTTCTTCGATTTGCTGGTTGCATTCGATTTTAAACCGGCAAATTGTGCGGAAATCAGGCTTATCCATCCCTGAAAGATACATATAAACCAAATTCTCCTCAGCAAGCCTCGCAATCCGCCGGGAAGAAAATATCCCATCAACTGAAGCCATAAGAACAAGTCGTAACAACATTCGGCGTGAATACGCTGCCTCACCACGTGTATGCCGATATTTCTGGTCTATTTCTTTAAAATCTAATTCTTCCACCAGGTTAGTTATAAAATAGCAAATATGATTTTCTGGAATGAAATCTGTAAGACGCCTAGGCACCAACCAAGTCTGACCAATCCGATCCTCTTTCAAAGCCATGAAATACACCACCAAAAAACTAACAATCACTAAATAAATATATAGAACAACTAGAATATAAATTTAACCCCTAAATAAATAAAAATAGGAAAAATTAAATCAAAAAAAGTTAATCGTGAGACAACCTCAATAATCTTTATAAAATGAGGTCATCCCAAAAGTATATTGGGCGGGGTAATATTTGAATTTATGTAATTTAAAGAGGTTGATGATGAGCTT
>Ga0194112_10008958_pt1 | contig 12816 bp, 6 predicted proteins | sample TA2MahC400mmetaG_FD_146191 | JGI IMG/M metagenome (GOLD analysis project Ga0194112, IMG submission 146191) | Freshwater microbial communities from Lake Tanganyika, Tanzania - TA2015016 Mahale Deep Cast 400m | ecosystem: Environmental > Aquatic > Freshwater > Lake | place: Tanzania: Lake...
CATATTTAAGTTCACACGTAAGCGGAGATCTTACAACTACCTTTTCTATTCCTTTTAATAAATATAGTTTGTCCTCTGTGATAATTCCTCCTTTTGAAATGAGGGTTTTTTTTGTTTTAGGATTAATTACTGCTTCCTGCAAAATTCTACTAATTACTCGTTTCTCAATCGATGTCTGTCTGTCATCTTGCATAGAGACTTCTATGCCTTTTTTCGTTCCGCAATCCTCGGTTCTGACAATAACATCGTGAGCAACATCGATCAACCGGCGGGTCAGATATCCTGCATCAGCAGTTTTTAATGCTGAATCGGTAAGACCTTTACGTGAACCACGAGTAGAGGTAACATACTCAAAAATAGAAAGGCCTTCTCTATAATTTGACTTTGTCGGCAATTCAACTATTTTCCCTAATGGGTCAACTACTAATCCTTTGATAGCACACAGTTGTTTTAACTGGTCTTTTGAAGCTCTTGCTCCTCCGGAGTTTATAATAACTTTGACTGGATTATCTTCTGACATCGCTGCCCAAGTGGCATCAGCAAGTTGTTCTGTGATATCAATCCAAATTTGATTTGAAAGTCTTCTTCTTTCTTCATTGGTTATTAAGCCCTGCTGGAAATTCTTTTCTACCTCCGCTATCTGTTTTTCAGCATTAATAATAAGTTTCTTTTTCTCTTTAATAATAATATTATCGAATACAGAGACAGACATTCCTCCTCCAATTGTAGCGCCAAAAAAACCAAAATCTTTAAACTTGTCAATTAGAGCGACTACTTCTTCTTTTGGATATAAATCAAAAGCAGAGGTAACTATAGATTTTATGTCAATAGCTCTTATGGGTTTGTTAATAAAACGCAGTTCTTCTGGAAGAATTTCATTAAATAGGATTCTACCAACGCTTGTAATAATTATTTTCCCACCAATATTTACTCGTATTCGATCACGGATATCAATCTTTTCAATTTGATATAAATAAATTGCCAACCTCTCGTCAGAAATCAAAGGAAGTCTATTTTGTTCAATTTTATCACTTTCTTGTGTAAATGTAGTAAGATAATAACAGCCAAGAGCCATTTCCTTATTTGGAAGAGTGACCGGTGATCCATCTGCTGGTTTAAGCAGATTGTTAATTGGCAACATAAGATTTTTAGCTTCATCTTGAGCACCTTTTGAAAGAGGAACATGAACCGCCATCTGATCACCATCAAAATCAGCATTATATCCGGCACAAACGCAAGGATGGATTCTAATAGCTGAACCTTCAATCAGGATAGGATAAAAAGCCTGGATTCCTAGTCTATGAAGAGTAGGTGCACGATTTAGAAGAACCGGATGATTCTTTGTGATTTCCTCGAGAATATCAAATACTTCCGCCTGACGCATTTCCAAAATATTCTTGGCACTTTTTAAGTTGGGAGCAAATCCTCTTACTATTAACTCACGTAATACAAATGGTTTGAACAACTCTAAAGCCATTTCCTTGGGAAGACCACAAGTAGAAAGTGTCAGCTCCGGACCTACGACAATAACCGATCTACCTGAGTAATCAACTCGTTTACCTAAAAGATTTTGCCTAAATCTACCTTGTTTCCCCCGTAACATATCCGATAGAGAGCGGAATACAGTACCTCTTGCAGACCTTATGGGTGTTCGTTGACTGAAATCAATAAAAGAATCAACTGCTTCTTGAAGCATGCGTTTTTCATTACGTAAAATTATTTCTGGAGCGCCTAATTCAATAAGGTGTTTGAGACGGTTATTGCGATTAATTACGCGTCTGTAAAGATCGTTCAGATCCGAAGTGGCAAACTTCCCGCCTGTTAATTGAACCATTGGCCGCAAATCTGGAGGAATTACTGGTAAAACAGTCAATATCATCCAGGACGGATCTATTGACGCCTTTTTTAACCCTTCAATAACTCTGAGCCGTTTAAGAATTTTTAACTTTCTAACACCTGTATAGGTCTGGGTCTGTTTGCGTAAATCAACAGCTAGTTTTGAAAGGTCCATTTTCTTTAAACTTTCTAAAATTGCTTCAGCTCCTAAACCAGCTTGGAAAAATGAGTCTATACCATACTCACGAAGTTTTAAATATTCATCTTCAGAGATACAAACAAGAGGGCGCAATTTGTTAATTAAATTAGTAATCGTTTTACTGATTTCATCAGCTGCCTCATCCATTCTAATGTTCTCTTCTTTAAGTGTAGCTATTTGCTGTTTTTTACGAAAATCTAATTCTTCAATTGCCATGTCCGTTGTTTCTTTATTTTTTATTTTTAATTGAATCTCTTTACGAGATTGCTCGAATTCCTTTTCTATCTGGTGCAGTTTCTCTTGCAATAGAATAATTCTCTCTTTTTTCTTTTTCTCAAACACTTTTTTTATCTGCTCTTGAGCTTTTTTCTGTCTATTTTTATCTACTTCCATTACTAAATACGACGCAAAATATATTACATTCTCGAGTGCTTTTGGAGCTAGATCTAAAACCAGTGATAGCTTCGAAGGTATACCCTTAAAAAACCATACATGTGCGATTGGTGCGGCAAGTTTTATATGACCTATCCGTTCTCTTCTAACTCTACTCTGAGTAACCTCAACTCCACATTTATCACAAACGATACCTCTATATCTTATACGTTTATACTTTCCACAGTAACATTCCCAGTCTCTTGTCGGTCCAAAAATTCTTTCGTCAAAAAGACCGTCTTTTTCAGGCTTGAGGGTTCTATAATTAATTGTTTCTGGCTTAGTTACTTCGCCATAGGACCATGAAAGAATATCGCCTGGCGAAGCGAGTGTGAGCTTTAAACCTGAAAAATCAACAATCTGAGCGAAATTGTCTTTTCTTTCCATATCAATCTTAGCTTCGTTTTTCTTCTGCTTTAAATGCCTCTACTGTCTCCTCTGCGCCTGCCACTTGGGCTAGTTCAGAAGCTTCCTTTTCTATTTTTTCTTCAGAAGTAACATCAATAATTGAGGTTGCTGGTTTTTTCGAGGCTATCGTTATCCCTGTCGGAACTACATTAAGTCCCAACGACTGGAGCTCCTTAACCAATACTTTGAATGATTCAGGAATAGTAGAGGCTGGAATATCCGTACCCTTCACAATCGCTTCAAATGCCCTTGCGCGGCCAACAACATCATCTGATTTAATAGTCAACATCTCTTGAAGCGAATATGCAGCTTTATGTGCTTCTAATGCCCAGACTTCCATTTCTCCTAAACGTTGACCACCCATCTGAGCCTTTCCACCCAGAGGTTGCTGAGTAACTAAAGAATATGGACCTGTTGAACGAGCATGAGTTTTATCTTCCACCATATGGATAAGTTTCATAAGATAGCCTATTCCAACAACGACTTTTTCTTTTAATGGCTGTCCCGTCCTGCCATCATATAAAGTTGTTTTACCATCACTAGGCAAATTATACTTCTTTAATTCGTTTATAATCCGTTGCTCTGAAACAGATTCGAATACAGGAATAGCTACTTTATAACTACCGGTAATAGCTGCCCATCCAAGATGAGCCTCAAGCAATTGCCCTAAATTCATCCTCGATAATACAGAAAGAGGAGAAATCACAACATCAACTGGAGTACCATCAGAAAGATATGGCATATCGCTAGCAGGAACAATTTTACTGATTACACCTTTGTTACCATGCCGTCCTGCAAGTTTATCTCCCATAACAATTTTTCTCATCTGTGCTACTTTTATGAGAATTTTTTTAATTGTCCCTGGCTGTAATTCATCTCCCTTTTCTCTATCTAATATCCTTACATCAATTACTATGCCTCTCTCTCCATGAGGCATCCGAAGAGAAGTATCTCTAATCTCTCTTGCCTTCTCTCCAAAAATTGCGCGTAAGAGCCTTTCCTCTGCTGTTAATTCTGTTTCTCCTTTAGGGGCAATCTTACCAACTAAAATATCATTTGGATTAACTTCTGCTCCAATAACCACAATTCCTTTTTCATCTAAATTTGCCAGAGCTTCTTCTCCAACATTAGGTATATCTCTAGTTGTTTCTTCTGGTCCAAGTTTTGTGTCAACAACCTCAGTTTCATACTCCTCAATACTAATTGATGTAAAAATATCCGCTCTTACCAACCTGTCTGAAATAACAATTGCGTCCTCATATCCCAATCCGTCATAAGAGGCATAAGCTATGACCAGGTTCTGTCCCAAGGCTAACTCCCCATTTTCTGTCGCTGGCCCGTCAATGACAGGTTGACCTGAGAGAACTTTATCACCAAGCGATACTAAAGGGTTTTGGGAAAAACAGGTATTTTGAGCAGTTCGTTTAAATTTTTCAATAATAAAAGAGTATTCTTTTGCATCGTTACTTTTTATGACTAGTTTAGTAGAATCAATATAAACTACTTTACCATTCACCGGTGAATTGACTACCCGTTTTAATGCTTGAGGAACTACTGTTTCCATTCCAGTCCCTACAATAGGTGAAGTAGGTTTGAGAAGAGGTACAGCTTGACATTGCATGTGAGTTCCCATTAGAGCTCTATTTGCCTCATCATGAGCCAAAAAGGGTATAAGGGATGCTGCTATTCCTACTACTTGACGGGGAACAATATCTATAAAATTTATATTTTTAGAATCAGTTTCTAGAAACTCACCTTTGTAATGGACCGGTACCCTATTTTGAATAATAAATCCTTTATTATCTATAAGTACATCAGCATGAGTAATATAATAATTTTGTTCATCATCTGCTGTTAAATAGACGATCTCTTCCGTCACTTTAGGACGTTTTGTTCTCCTGTCAATAACTACACGTCTATACGGTGCTTCTAAAAAACCGTATTTATTCACTCGTGTATATAAAGACATATAGGTTACCAGTCCAATATTCGGACCTTCAGGACTTCTTACCGGACAAATTCTGCTGTATTGAGACGAATTGATATCCCTTATTGAGAAAGATGCTCGCTCTCGAGAAATACCACCTACTCCCATAACAGTAAGTCGGCGTAAATTATCAATTTCAGAAAGTGGATTCGTCTGGTCGAGAATTGTAGATAATTGACTTGTTCTGAAAAAGTCATTGATAGATGCAATTATGGGACGAGCATTGATTACTTGAGCGGGAACAAGCTCCATCTGTGTTCCTGCCAAACTCATACGTTCTCGAATTGACCGTTCAAGCCTAGTTAAACCTATTTTGAATGCATTAATAGCTACTAACTCACCTACTCTTCGAATCCGCCTATTTCCTAAATGATCAATATCATCTGTATCTCCGTTACCAAACGTGAGACCAATAAGATATTTAACTAAACCTATAACGTCGTCTAAAGTTAAAATCCAATTATTATCTTTATCCGCTGCCAGACCAAGTTTTAATTTCTTATTTATCTTGTAACGACCTACTAAACCAAGATTGTAACGACGGGGATTAAAAAAAAGGTTATTTAGAAGTTCTGCAGCATTCTCAACCACTGCTGGTTCTCCTGGCCGCATTTTTCGATAGATTTCCATCAGTGCTTCTTCTTTTGTTTTTGTTGGATCTTTCTCAATCGTTACAGCTATATAGGGGTGTTTTTTTTCTGTATCAGAAAAAAGTCGAAGAATATCTTCATCTTTAGTGACTCCCATAGCCCTTATTAAAGTAGTTACAGTATATTTCCTACGCCTATCGATTCTCACAGTAATGACATCATTCCGCGAGACTGAAAAATCAAGCCATGATCCAAACATTGGTCGCACTTCTGCGGTATAGAACATCTTTCCTGTCGTTGGATCAAGATCTGCTGTAAAATAGACTCCTGGAGATCTTACAATTTGATTTACTATACATCTTTCTACCCCATTAATAATAAATGTTGCGTTATCTGTCATTAAAGGAACATCTCCTAGAAATACTTCTTGGCTAACCTTTCTTCCAGTTTGTTTATTAGTAAGAACTGCCTCTACTTTAAGAGGTGCATCAAATGTCAAACCTTTATTTATGCATTCACCGGGCTGATAGCGTGGCTGATCAAAATGATGTTGACCAAAGGTTAGAGCCCAATTTTTTCCGGTAAAATCCTCAACTGGAGAAATCCCATTTAAGAACTCCCTTATACCATCGGAGACAAACCAGTGATAGGATTCCTTTTGGACAACGGTAAGATCAAGATTTGGAAGGTTTGGAAAATTTTTACCCCAATAAAAACGAGAGTATAGTTTACTACCCTGGGAAGAGATCTTTGCTTTTCGCATTGAGAATACTTTTTGAAAGTTTTTTTAACCAATAACAAATAAAGCGTACGGCTATTTTGTACGCCAATTTCTTAGTTGTTTAAATTATAATTATATCACTTATACTTGTCAAGGGATTAGTTATTTGATAAAATACCGTATAAGTAATTATAATACTCAAGGTGGGAATTCCCCACCAAATTTTTTATAAATTTCTAAGTTAGCTTATCTTAAAAATGACAGCGATGGTTCGTTCCGAATTTGCTCTAGCCTTAAATCAGGTTGCTACTGAAAGAGGTATTGATCCTCAAATAATTCTTGAAACTATTAAAGCGGCAATTTTAGCTGCTTTTCGTAAAGATTATGGAGGTAAAGATTTAGAAAATCTAGAGGTAAAAATTAATCCTGACACAGGTGAAGCACGGATCTTAAAAGGGAAAAAAGATATTACCCCTCCTGGTTTCGGTAGAATAGCAACTCAAACCGCCAAACAAGTCATTCTTCAAAGAATACGCGAGGCAGAAAAAAAAGCTATCATTACTGAATATTCAACTCGTGTAGGAAATATTATTACCGGTATGGTACTACGTTTTGATGGTTCAAATGTTATTGTTGATATTGGAAAAACAGAGGCAGTAATGCCGTCTTCTGAACAGATTCCATCTGAACACTACAGGCTTAATCAACGATTATCTTTTTATATTGAGGGTATAAGAGAAACTATAAGAGGCAACCAAATTATTATCTCTCGTGCTCACAAAAATCTCGTTACAGGTTTATTCCATAGAGAAGTCCCAGAGGTAGCTAACAACGCAGTCCAGATAAAAGAAGTTGCAAGAGAGCCTGGTATTCGGACTAAAATTGCCGTTGCCTCAAATCAACCTGGCGTTGATCCAGTAGGAAGTTGTGTTGGGCAAAAAGGAGTACGAGTCCAAGCTGTCATCAATGAGCTTGGCGGGATTGAAAAGATTGATATTATTCAATGGAGTGATGATCAAAAGCTTTTTATCATCGCTGCTCTTGCTCCAGCAAAAGATATTGAAGTAATTATCAATAATAAGAAAAAAACTGTCCAAGCTAAAGTTCCAGAAGACCAGCTCTCATTAGCGATTGGCAAAGACGGACAAAACGTACGGCTAGCAGGAAAACTTACTAATTGGAAAATTGATATTAAGCCCAAGATTACTCAATCTCTAAAAACCAAAAACAATAATTCAACAAAACATTCTAAACAGAAAAAAAAGGAGGAAAAGAAAAATGGGGCGGAAAAGGAGCATAGTTAATCTACAAAACTTATTGATATATAACCAGATAATACCCATAAATGAAAAATAGTCAATAACGTATCTTTGTAAGAATGATTTTAATAATTTCCCTTCATAATTTTTCATTTATCGGATCAATTTTGTATTATGGCAAATCGCATATCAAAAAAAAGATCAGTTTCTCCCACTCGATGTCCAATCGTCACTATCTTAGGTCATGTAGATCATGGCAAAACTACTCTTCTTGATACAATAAGAAAAACGAATTTGGCAGCTAAAGAATACGGAGGAATAACTCAACATATCGGAGCCTACCAGATAAAATCACCCAAGGGAAAAATAACCTTCATTGATACTCCTGGACATGAAGCTTTCGCAAAAATGAGAAGCCGAGGGGCTGAGGTAGCTGATGTTGTAGTTTTGGTCATTGCTGGCAATGACGGTGTTATGCCGCAAACGATCGAATCTATCAATTATATTAGAAAAGCTAAAATTCCAACAATAATAGCCATTAATAAAATAGATCTGCCAGATGTCAATATTGACAAAATCAAGAAACAATTAATAAAACAAAAACTACAATTAGAAGAATTTGGTGGTGATATACCTGTGATACCCCTTTCAGCGAAAAGCGGTCAAGGAGTAGATAAATTAATTGAGATGATTCTTCTTGTTGCGGAATTATTCCAAGCAAAAAAAACTCAACAGGATATTTTAAAAGGAATAGTAATTGAATCTAGTTTATCTGCTAATCGCGGTCCTCTTGCTACTATTGTAGTTAAAAGCGGAAATCTCTGTCTGCAAGACGAAATTGTTTGTGAAAATCAAGAATTTCGTGTAAGAGCTCTGACTGATTTCCTCAAGCAAAACCTTACTTTAGCTTCTACAGGAGACGTTATTGAAGTTATAGGTTGGAAAACAGTACCCATTGTTGGAAGTATTCTTTATAAAAAACTCCAGCTGCAACTTTCTTTATCAAACAAAACTAAGCTATCTCAAATAGACAAAAGGTTACCTATGCATATTCCTACTACTCAAGTTAGTTTAGAAACGGAAAAATTAAAAATAATTATTAAAGCTGATACCAATGGTACTCTGGAGGCCATCATAAACAATCTTCCTGGCCAAGCAATAGTAATTACATGCGGAATTGGTTCTATTACTGAGTCTGATATTCTTTTTGCCAAAACAACTGGTGCCATCGTAATTGGGTTTAATACTAAAATTAGCTCTACAATTGCAAAACTTGCCGAATCAGAAAAAGTTATTGTTAAAACATATAATATCATCTACGAATTAATCCAGGAAATTGATGATGTTATTAACGCTAAAACCAAAATTAGTGTAGAAAAAGTCCTTGGAGAAGCAAAAATATTAACTATCTTTCATATCCGCAATTTAAAGATAGCTGGAATTAAAGTAACTAATTCTCGGATTGCGAAAGGTGATTTGATAAAAATAATTCGAGAGGAAAAAGAGATCGGTCGAGCTAGAATAAAATCATTGCGTCACGGCAAAGTAGATATCACTACCGCCTCCCAAGGTATGGAAGCTGGATTAATTTTGGCTTCAAATATTGAATTCTTGACAGGTGATAGTATAATATCTATAGGATAATAATTCCCCTGAATAAGGGGTTTTTTATAAAATTGTTGTTTTTTATCAAAACATGGCAAATATTAATCCTGACCAAATTAATCAGTTCCGAGCTCTACTCGAACAGACAAGAGAAATTCTTATAGCGATTCCCAAAAATCCATCTATTGATACTATAGCAGCATCGCTATCGTTATTTCTTGCTATTACTGCACGGGGTAAATCGACGACAATAGTTTGTCCCGATCCGATATTGGTTGAATATAGTCATCTTATAGGAGTAGATAAAATTAAAAATGGTGTTAATGGTGGAAATGGCAGGAATTTAATTGTTTCCTTTCCCTATCAAGAAGGTTCGATAGAAAAAGTAAGTTATAACATAGAAAATAATAGATTTAACCTAGTAATTGAACCAAGGGAAGGTTATCCTTTAATCACTTCGGAGAATATTCAATATTCCTACAGTGGAGGAAACGTCGATCTAATTATTACTATAGGAGCTACGATGTTATCTGATTTGAACAATATTTATCAAAATAATCAATCAATATTCAACAGTTCAAATTTAGTCAATATTGACTTTCACAACAATAATCAAAGCTTTGGAAAATTGAATATTATCGATACAAGTGTTTCTTCTCTATCTGAACTTGTTGTTTCCCTTTTCTCACAACTTGGCTTAGTTATTGACCCGGATATTGCTACAAATCTATTCGCAGGAATCGCTGCTGCTACTCAGAATTTCACTTCCAGTCAAATTACAGCAAACACCTTCGAAACTGCTGCAATTTGTTTAAAGTATGGTGGTAAAAAATCAGTGATAAACACTTCTATCCCCTCGTCTCTGCCTCAATCGCCTCTACCAAAATCTCAAGCAATTCCTATGCAGAAAACAACCGAAGTATCTTTTCAAACACCAAAAAATATTATTTCGCCTCCTATAGTACCTTCGGGAATCAAAAGTCAATCAGTAAAACCTAGAACTACATCAACTTCTGTCCCAAAACAGACACAATCCCAGACACCTGCTGATTGGCTAAAACCAAAAATCTATCGAGGTTCAACTCTTCTTTAAGCAAAATTCTCACTATTGAGATTCTTGCAAGAATGATATAAAATATTTCTCTACATTAAAAAAATTTTAGGTATTATTTTTCATACATGCCTTTTACTCTACTTGATAAGAAAAAAATTATTGAAGAATTCGCCCTAAAAGGAGGCGATACTGGTAGTCCAGAAGTACAGATTGCTTTAGCTTCACATAAAGTTGACAAGTTAGTTGGACATCTAAAAGATAATCCTAAAGATAATCACTCGAGACGGGGTCTTCTTGGCATTATTGCTAAAAGAAGAAGACTTCTGTTCTATTTACAGAAAAAAACCAACACAAGGTATAAAAAAATTATTAAAAAACTAAATTTAGCTAAATGATTCTTTTTCAGATAAGGTTTTTTGAACCAACTGAAAAAATCCAAGCTATACCCCTTGAACTATCTAAAAATTAAATTGGATATTCTTCAGACAAAAATATTATTTGAAATATAATAACTTTTTTATAATGTAATAAACTCATGAAAATCATATCGAAATCAGTTGATGTTGGAGGACGAAATCTTATCATTGAAGTTGGTAGATTTGCAGAGCAGGCCACATCAGCTGTTTTAGCCCGTTATGGAGATACTATGGTTATCTCTACCATCGTTGCTTCCCCTCAAGAATCAAAACTGGAGTATTTTCCGTTATCTGTAGAATATATCGAAAGGCTTTATGCCGGCGGCAGGATCAAAGGGAGCCGTTGGGTAAAACGAGAAGGCCGGCCTTCTGACGATGCAATTCTTAAAGCTCGACTTATCGATCGGTCGGTCCGGCCTTTATTTAACCACAATTATCACCACGAAATCCAAGTCATCATTACAGTGCTTTCGGTTGATGGAGAGAATGAGCCAGATATACTAGGAATAATCGCCACTTCAGCCGCTCTATCAATATCTCCTATTCCCTGGAATGGTCCAATTGGCGCTATTCGTATCGGTTATATTCCACCAAAGAACGATAACGCTGGTTTTTTTGTCAATCCTGGTACAAAAGAAATAGCCTTTTCAGAGATGGATATGGTTATTGCATCTTCTGAAAAAAAGATGGTTATGCTGGAAGCAGGAATGAATGAACTCCCGGATGAAACCGCATTTGCGGGAATTCTTTTTGCCAAGAAAGAAATTGTCAAGATTATTGATTGCATCAAACAACTTACTAAGGAAGTCGGTAAAGAAAAAATAAAAGTTGAAGATAACAGCATAAATGAAACACTGGTAAAAACTTTGGCTGCTAAATACAAAAAGGAAATTGCCCAAAGTATTCTGTCCCGTGTTTCTAAAGAGCAGGAAAGTGACGAATTAGAACTTCTTTCTGCTTCAATAGCTCAAGAATATGCCGAAAAATATGACAAAATTGAGATTGAAAAAGCTCTTGAGTATCTATTTAAGCAACAAATAAGACAAAATATTTTTGAAAAAGAAAAAAGAGCAGACGGCCGGAATCCTACAGCAATCAGAGCCATAGAAGCGGAGGTAGGAATTCTTCCAAGAACACATGGATCTGCCATGTTCAAGCGTGGCCAGACTCAGGTATTAACTGTTGCTACGCTTGGTTCACCGTCTTTAGAACAACTCATTGAAAGCCCTGAAGGTGAAACAGCCAAACGTTATATGCATCATTATAGTATGCCTCCTTACTCTGTCGGAGAAACCGGAAGGGTTGGTTTCCCCAGTAGACGTGAAGTAGGTCACGGAGCACTGGCTGAAAGAGCTCTTTTACCAGTTATCCCTCCACAAGAATCATTTCCTTATACCATCAGACTTGTTTCGGAAGTAATGTCTTCCAATGGTTCAACCTCTATGGCTTCTACCTGTGGATCTACTCTTGCTCTTATGGACGCAGGAGTACCAATAAAAAACCCGGTAGCAGGTATTGCTATCGGGCTGATTACCAATAAAGATAAATATATACTTCTTTCCGATATTATCGGTATTGAAGATTTCTGCGGGGATATGGATTTTAAAGTTGCTGGAACAAAAAATGGAATCACTGCTATCCAATTAGACGTGAAAAATGATGGCCTAACAGATGAAATAATCAAAGATGCTTTAGAGAGGGCAAAAATTGGCCGTTTGTTTATTTTAGAAAAAATGCTATCAGTCTTACCTCAATTCCGCAGTGCACTCTCTCAATACGCCCCAAAAGTGGCGATTGTAAATTTGCCTCAGGATAAAATTGGTGATGTCATCGGTCCAGGAGGAAGAATCATCCGTCAGATTATTGCCGAAACAGGCTGTGATGTCAATATAGAAGATAATGGAAAAGTAACCATTGCCGGCGCGGATCCTGCAAAAGTTGATACTGCTTTTAAATGGATCTCGGGTATTGTAAGAGAGGTCAAGGCCGATGAAGTCTATCGAGGAATTGTTAAACGTATCCTTCCCTTTGGTGCATTTGTAGAAATTCTTCCGGGTAGAGAGGGAATGGTACATGTATCACAGATGTCTACCAGTTTTGTCTCTGATCCAGCAAAATTAGTCTCGATTGGTCAGCAAGTTACAGTTAGAGTAACAGATATTGATATACAGGGACGGATAAATCTATCCATGCTTTTTGGAGAAGATGCTAAAAAACGCCCCATGCAGCAGCGACCCCAAAGATTTAATCGGCCTAGAGGAAGATTTTAAAATCTCAACCGATCCTTCCTATCTATCATTTTCTCTAAA
>Ga0194112_10008959_pt1 | contig 12816 bp, 10 predicted proteins | sample TA2MahC400mmetaG_FD_146191 | JGI IMG/M metagenome (GOLD analysis project Ga0194112, IMG submission 146191) | Freshwater microbial communities from Lake Tanganyika, Tanzania - TA2015016 Mahale Deep Cast 400m | ecosystem: Environmental > Aquatic > Freshwater > Lake | place: Tanzania: Lake...
TGTGCCGGAATTGCGCAGGCCTGTGGGCGGGGCGTCTCTGCCCCGCGCAGGGTGTCGCGGGGCGCAGAGGCCCCGCCCACATTGATTCAGAATCGTGGCGAGTTATTTAGAAAGCCGCGCCGCGTGAGGCCGGCGGTGCTTGGGGCGGGCGCGGCGAGCATTCTCGGGCTCCTAAGGAATGATGTCGCGCAGGTCGTAGTCCCGGCTCCTGGGCGGCGAGGGCTTCTTGGGCTTCTTGGGCGGCGGCTCCTTGGCCGGCTCGGGCGGCGGGGCCTTGGGGGGCTCCTTGGGCGGGTCCGCGGCGGGCCCCGTGGCCGGCTCCTCGGGCTTGCCGCTCCCCTTGCCCTTGACTGCCCGTTGCTCGTCGGCGAGGCTGGTGGCCCAGTCGTCCCCCGAGAAGTCGAGGGTCAGCCACCCGATGAAGAAGTCGAATATCTCGGTGAAGTGGATGTTTCCCATGATGCCCACGTATCCTACGTGGAGGCACTTGAGTCATGAGAAGCCGGGTTTTTTTGGTACGCCGCCGGCGTACGCGCCGCGGCCCCCTCACCCGGGGCCGACGCACTGCCCCGGGCCAGCGGGGAAGATGTGGACCCCAAAGAGGGGGTCGAGCACATAGTCGGGCCACGTGAGTGGCCCCCGGTGGCGGCGGGTGAGGGTGTCGCGGTCCTTGAGGTCGAAGTCGCCCCAGCCGGTCACCTCGTAGGCGTAGATGCCGAGGCCGATGTTGCTGTGGTAGTGGCGGAAGATGCCGATGCGGCTGCCGCCGATGCCGCCGAAGTAGCCGTCCACCGACCCATACCCCACGCCGCCTAGGCCCAGGAGGCAGGCGTAGACCGAAAACGAGAACTTTGGGGTGATCGAGACCCCGAGGTCCAGCATGTCCGCTGCGTCCAGTACGCGGTCGTGGACGTAGACGTAGACCCTGCCCAGCGGGGTGTGTGGGCTACAGCCGAATGCCGCAATGAGAGAAGCCGCCACAAGCACGGCGGCACCCGGCCGGAGCGCCTTGCCTCGCATGCATCACTCCAGGGGGAAACATGCTCACACGGGGAGGGGACACCCGTATTCTACCCGGACTTCGTGGAAAGTCAAATCGTTGGGACTTTGGGGAGTATGGCTCCTAGTTTTGGCAGCCGTCGCGGGTCCGAATCGTCGTCGTTGTCGTCGTCGTCCTCGTTGTCGAAGCCAGAGGGGCGAAAAGCCCAGCGATTCGACGACGATGACGAGGACGACGACGAGCACGAGAAGACGCAGGATCGGGCCGGCGCCAATACCGGGAGTCATGCTCGACTTTGGGGTGCGTGAAATCTCCTACGGCAAGATAGGAGATTCCACGCACCCGGACTTTGCGGCGCTTTGGGAGCCACTGCTCTGGCCGCGATTCAGTTTGCATTGCGGGATGTAGTCCGGTGTCACGCATCCTTCCTGGGGACCTTCATGGTGGCGAGCTGGCCGAAGCGGTTGCCGATGGCGAGGGCGGGGTCGAGGGGGGCCTCGATGCCCTTGGTGGCAGCGGTGACTTTGACGGCCTTGCGGGCGGCGAGGGTGCGGCCGGCAAACTGAGGCAGCCAGGCGGCTTCCTTGGCGAGCATCTCGCGGACCATGTCGCGGATTTCGACGAGGGTGCAGACCGCACTCGCCAATGGGTCGAGGGCGCAGGCGGCGAAGGCCAGCTCGGGGTCGCCCGTGAGGGCCGCCTGGCAGGCCAAGCCCTGGACGGTGACGTTGGTCTGGTTGAGCGCGGCGCACTGGGGCGGGAGGGCGCCGACGCGGGTGGGGTAGATGCCCATGCGGTCAATGAAGCAGGGCACCTCGACGCAGCAGCCCTGGGTGAGGTTGGTGATCAGGCCGTCGTTGCGGACGTTGCCGTTGAGGCGGAAGGGCTGGTTGGTGCGGTGGGCCTTGAGGATGTGGGTGCAGTACTCGGCGCTGGGCGGGGAGAGTTTGGTGGTCTCGAACTCGAGCGGGTCCACCTTGGCGAACTTCTTAGCGAGGGCTCCGCCGAACTTGTAGTATGCGCCGCTCTCGCCGCCGAAGGCCGGCTCGTCGCAGTAGGTGTCGAGGGCCTTCTGGTTCTTGCGGAAGTAGGGGAGGTACTCGCTCAGGTGGCCCGTGCTCTCGGTCATGAAGTAGCCGAAGTGGCGCATGGTCTCGATGCGGACCTTTTCGATCTTGTAGACTTCGGGCCGCTCGCAGAGGACGCGGAACTTGGGATAGAGGTCAACTCCGTCCTTTTCGAGCTTGAGGAACCAGGCCATGTGGTTGATGCCGGCGGCGAAGTAGTCGAGGTCCTCCTTCTTCTCGCCGAGGACGTGAGCGATGAGGTCAATGGTGGTCTGCACGCCGTGGCAGAGGCCGACGAACTGGACCCTCGCCTCCTGGCCCAGGGCGTAGCAGACGGCGGCCATGGGGTTCACGTAGTTCAGCAGCAAGGCGTTGGGGCACAGCTCGGCCATGAACCTGGCGTACTTGACGACGACGGGGATTGTGCGGAGCGCGCGGAAGACGCCGCCGGGGCCGAGGGTGTCGCCGATGCACTGGTCCACGCCGTACTTGAGGGGGACCTTGTACTCGTGCTCGTAGGCAGCGAAGCCGCCGGTGTCGAACATGTTCACCACGTAGTCGGCGCCGTCCATTGCCTCGCGGGGGTCGAGGGTCGCTGTGATCTTGGTGGGGAGGTTGTTGTCGCGGACCGCGCGGCCAGCGAAGGCCTTAATGCGGTCGAGCTTTGCCGTGCTGAGGTCCATCAGGCAGATCTCCGAGTCCACAAGCTCGGGCGTCGCCATGATGTCCATCATAATCGTCTTTGCGAACACGATGCTTCCTGCGCCGATGAACGAGATTCTGGCCATCGCCACGTCCTCCTGATGGTAGGGGTAAAGTAACGGATTTGCGCGGCTGGGCACATCTTATTGAACCGAGCGGTTTTGCGGTCGGTTCAATAGGCGCTCAGTCTGCCCGCGCCTTGGCCTGCGGCGCCGAGAAGAAACCAAACCCACGCAGGCCGGGTTTGGTTTCCAGTGTGCCCAGCCGCGCAAATCCGTCACTGCACCCCGGTGATAAGGAACAACACTCGCCGCCACAGAGGATACACGGAGCGTGGCGGGGATGTCAAGTGGCAAAGGCGTCGCGGCATCCGGCACTTGCCCAGGCGCGGAATGGCCGGTATACTCTGGGCACCCGGGGGGCTGTGCCATTCAGGAGGACCGCGACATGGAACATGGCCTGAATCGAAGGGAGTTTCTGGGCGTCGCCGGCGCAGCCGTGGCCACGGCGTCGCAGGCCGCGCGCGGCGGTGAGGCGGTCGCGGCACAGCGGCCGCCGAACTTCATCGTCATCTTCACCGACGATCAGGGCTACCAGGACCTCGGTTGCTTTGGCTCGCCCGACATCAAGACCCCCTGCATTGACAAGATGGCCGCCGAGGGCACGAGGTTCACCGACTTCCACGTCGCCGCCTGCGTCTGCACCCCCTCGCGGGCCGCCCTCCTCACGGGCTGCTACCCGCAGCGGGTCTCCCTGCCCAACGTGCTCTTCCCCGGCTCGAAGGTGGGCATCAGCGACAAGGAGACGACCCTCGCCGAACTCCTCAAGGCCCGCGGCTATGCCACGACCTGCATCGGCAAGTGGCACCTCGGCCACCTGCCCCCGTTCCTCCCCACGCGCCACGGCTTCGACTCCTACCTCGGCATCCCCTACAGCAACGACATGACCGTGGACCCCACGATGGAGGTGGCCGACGACGTGAAGTGGAACGGCGGCATGACGCTCGAGAAGATGCGTAAGGACAAACCCATCCGCCACGGCGTGCCCCTCTTCCGCGGCGAGAAGGTCGTCGAATACCCGGTGGACCAGGCGACCCTGGTCACCCGCTATACTGAGGAGGCAGTCAAGTTCATCACGGCGAGCAAGGATAAGCCCTTCTTCCTCTACCTGCCCCACAACATGCCCCACGTGCCGCTCTTCGTGTCGGAACGGTTCAAGGGGAAGTCGAAGCGCGGCCTCTACGGCGACGTGATCGAGGAGATTGACTGGAGCACGGGCCAGATTCTCGACACCGTGCGCAAGCTCGGCCTCGCCGAGAACACCTGCGTGGTCTACACCTCGGACAACGGGCCGTGGCTGATCATGGGGCGGAACGGCGGCTCGGCCCTGCCGCTCCGCGACGGCAAGGGCACCACCTGGGAGGGCGGCATGCGCGAGCCTTGCGTCATGTGGTGGCCCGGCCGCATTCCCGCGGGCAAGACCTGTGCCGAGTTCGCCGCAACGCTCGACATCCTGCCCACGTTCGCCAAGCTCGCGGGCGCCGAAGTGCCCAAGGACCGCATCATAGACGGCAAGGACATCTCGCCCCTGATGTCGGGGGCCGAGGGCGCCAAGAGCCCCACCGAAGCCTTCTTCTACTATCGTGGCTACGGCCTGGAGGCCGTCCGCTCCGGCAAGTGGAAGCTCCACCTCGCCCGCAAGACAGGCGGCGGCAAGGCCAAGGCGGCGCAGGAGCGGCCCGCCGAGCTCTACGACCTCGAAGCCGACATCTCGGAGAAGAACAACGTGGCCGCGGCGAATCCCGACGTGGTGAAGCGCCTTGAGGAGCTGGCCGAGCGCTGCCGCGAGGATATCGGCGACGCCAACCGCGGCACGACGGGCAAGAACCGAAGGCCATGCGGAACAGCCTGAGAGCGCCACACCAGCGCCAGGGCCGCTGTCATATCCGTCCGATCCGTCTGATCCGTCCGATCGTTCCTATCGGAGTCCGCAATGAACCGCCGCACCTTCCTGCGCAGAGCGACCCTTGGCTCGCTGGGCCTCTTCAGCGCTTCGCGCTTCGCCAAAGCCGCGGAGAGCGCCAGCGGCCCCAGGCTCAACTTCGTGTTCTTCCTCATTGACGACCTGGGCCAGCGCGACCTCGGCTGCTACGGCAGCACGGTCTACGAGACGCCCCACATTGACAAGCTGGCGAGCCAGGGGATGCGTTTCACCGACGGCTATGCCGCCTGCCCAGTCTGCTCCCCCACGCGGGCCAGCATCCTCACGGGCAAGTACCCGGCGCGGCTCCACCTCACCGACTGGATTGCGGGGCACAAGCGCCCCAACGCCAAGCTCGCGGTGCCCGACTGGACGATGTACCTGCGCCACGAGGAAGTCACGCTCGCCGAGGCACTGAAGCCGGCGGGCTACGTGTCGGCCTCGATCGGCAAGTGGCACCTCGGCGGCCCTGACTACCGCCCCGAGGCGCAGGGCTTCGACCTCAACGTCGGCGGCGACCACCGCGGCCAGCCGCCCAGCTACTTCGACCCCTACAAGATCCCCGGCATCCCCGACGGAAAGCCTGGCGAGTACCTCAGCGACCGCCTCACCGACGAGGCGCTCAAGTTCATCGAGGCCAACAAGTCCAAGCCCTTCTTCCTCTACCTCCCCCACTACGCCGTCCACACCCCGCTCCAGGCCAAGAAGGACCTCACGGAGAAGTACCTCGCCAAGGGGCGGCCAGCGAAGGGGCAGAACGGCGCCACCTACGCCGCGATGGTCGCCAGCGTGGACGAGAGCGTGGGCCGCGTGATGGCCAAGCTCGACGAGTTGGGCATCGCCGACCGCACGGTCGTGTTCTTCATGTCCGACAACGGCGGCCTGGCGAGCGTGACCTCGAACGCCCCGCTCCGCGCCGGCAAGGGCACGCTCTACGAGGGCGGCGTCCGCGAGCCCTGGATCGTCAAGTGGCCCGGCGTCGTCAAGCCCGGCTCCACCTGCTCCGTGCCCGTCATCAGCACCGACTTCTTCCCTACCATCCTCGAGATGGCCGGCCTGAAGGCCGACCCGAAGCAGGCGCCCGACGGGCTGAGCACGGTGCCGCTCCTCAAGCAGACCGGCACCATCGAGCGCGAGGCGCTCTACTGGCACTATCCCCACTACCACATCACCCTGCCCGGCGGCGCCATCCGCTGCGGCGACTGGAAGCTCATCGAGTACTTCGAGGACGGCAAGCTGGAACTCTATAACCTGAAGGACGACCTGAGCGAGACGATCGACCTGGCGGCGAAGATGCCCGAGAAGGCAGCCGAGCTTCGCAAGAAGCTCGACGACTGGCGGAAGGCTGTCGGCGCCCAAATGCCCACCCCCAACCCCAACTACGACCAGAAGCGCGCCAGCGGAGCCCCAACCAAAGCCAAGAAATAGCCATAAGGAAGCCAGGAAGGCAGGAAAGGGAACCAACATGCCAGACAAGACGCTCGAACATGAGCAATTGACAGAGAAGATCATCGGCGCGGCTATCGAGGTTCACCGGCGGCTTGGGCCGGGGTTCCACTTCGCAATCGTCCGCTCCTACCTGAGAGCCGCCGGCAGGCGTCATGGCCTGCTGCTCAACTTCCTGAAACCGACCCTTGAGGTCAAACGGGTGATCTGTGGCTGACCCTCTTCGCCCTTTCCTGCCTTCCTGCATTCCTTATAGCTCTTCCTCTTTCCTCTTCTGTTCTGAGGTGCGGAGATGACTCGACGCGAATCCCTGAAGCGTATCGCGGCGGGGGCGGCCGGCGCGGCCCTGGCCCTTCAGCGACCGCTCTCGCGGGCGGCGGAGGTCAGCACAGTGAAACCCAACTTCATCTTCATCCTCATTGACGACATGGGCTGGGCGGACCTGGCCTGCTACGGCAGCACGTTCTTCGAGACGCCCCACATTGACCGCCTGGCGGCCGAGGGGGTGCGGTTCACGGACGGCTACGCGGCCTGCCCCGTCTGCTCGCCCACGCGCGCGAGCGTGATGACGGGCAAGTACCCCGCGCGGCTGCACCTGACCAACTTCCTCGTCGGGCGGCGCTGGCCCACTAACCCGCCCATCTTGCCCGTGAAATGGCAGCTCCACCTCCCCCTGGAAGAGGTCACGCTTGCCGAGGCCCTCAAGGCCGCAGGCTACGCCACCTGCCACGTGGGCAAGTGGCACCTCAACGAAGGCAAGGTGTCCCAGCCCGACCAGCAGGGCTTCGACCTCACCGTCCCAAAGGCCCCCAACGACGCGGACAAGCAGGCCGCCGGCTTCACCGACGCCGCGCTCCGCTTCATCGAGGACCACAAGGCCAAGCCCTTCTTCCTCTACCTCTGCCACCACTCCGTCCACATCCCCCTCGAGGCCCGCAAGGAACTGGTGGACAAGTATGCCGCCAAGGCCAAGCCAGGCGACGCCCAGAACAACCCCATCTACGCCGCAATGGTCGAGTGCGTGGACAAGAGCGTCGGCCGCGTGATGGCCAAGCTCGCCGACCTGGGCATCGCCGACCGCACGGTCGTCGTCTTCACCTCCGACAACGGCGGCCTCTCGGTCAAGGAGGGGCCGAACACCCCCGCCACGTCCAACGCCCCGCTCCGCGCCGGCAAGGGCCACGTCTACGAGGGCAGCATCCGCGTCCCACTCATCGTCAAGTGGCCAGGCGTCACAAAGCCAGGCTCCACCTGCTCCGTCCCCGTGAGCAGCCAGGACTTCTACCCAACGTTTCTCGAGATCGCAGACGTTCAGGGCGACCCGAAGCACGTCGTTGACGGCGTGAGCATCGTGCCGCTGGTTCGCGGCGCGGGCGGCCTCAAGCGCGACGCCCTCTACTGGCACTACCCCCATTACAGCAACCAGGGGGGCCGGCCCGGCGGCGCCGTGCGCCAGGGCGACTGGAAGCTCGTCGAGTTCTACGACACCGCCGCCGTCGAGCTCTACAACCTGAAGGACGATGTTGGCGAGAAGAACGACCTGTCGAAACAGCAGCCCGAGCGTGCCGCCGAGCTGCGGAAGAAGCTCGACGACTGGCGGAAGGCCGTGGGCGCCCAGATGCCCGCGCGAAACCCCGCCTACGACCCCGCCCGCCCGTCCGTCCCCCAGGAACCGCCCCAGCCCAAAGCTGAACCGAAGGCGAAAGTGGGGGGAGCCGCCAAGCAGTGAGCGGCCCTTGACACGGCCTGGCAGGCTGAGTAAATTTACTCAGTACCCTGAGTAAATTGTTGGAGGCCGTACCCCGTGGCGTACCAGCGTCCCGCCTTGACAGTGCTCGCGCGGAGGCTCGCGGAGCCGCGGCGCTTCATCCAGGTGCTCGCCGGGCCGCGGCAGACGGGCAAGACCACCCTTGCCCGCCAGGCCATGGAGCAGTTCCCCGGGGCCACCCACTACGCCTCGGCGGACGAGCCGGCGCTCAAGGACCGCATCTGGATCGAGCAGCAATGGGAGGTGGCGCGTGCGCGCGCCCGGAACGCCGGGCGGCGGGGCGCCTGCCTGCTCGCGCTCGACGAGATTCACAAGATTCCCGGCTGGTCGGAGGCCGTGAAGCGGCTGTGGGATGAGGACACGGCGGCCGCCCGGCCGGTGCGAGCGGTCGTGTTGGGTTCACCCCCACTGTTGGTGCAGCGCGGGATCACCAGGAACCTAGCACGGCGCTTCGAGATACTCCACATCACACACTGGGCGTTTGGCGAAATGCGCGACGCCTTCGGCTGGGGCCTTGACCGCTACCTGTACTTCGGCGGGTATCCAGGGGCGGCGGGGCTGGCCTCGGACCGCCAGAGGTGGGCCAGGTATGTCCTGGACTCACTCGTGGAAACAACTGTGTCGCGGGACGTGTTGTTGATGACTCGGGTGGACAAACCGGCGCTGCTGCGGCGCCTCTTCGAGCTGGGCTGCGCTTACTCGGGGCAGGCCCTCTCCTACCAGAAAATGGTCGGCCAGCTCCAGGACGCTGGGAACACGGTGACGCTTGCCCACTATCTGCGGCTTCTTGAGGGAGCAGGGCTTCTAGTACTCTTGGCCAAGTTCGCGGGGCAGCGCGTGCGCCAGCGCGCCTCCAGCCCTAAGCTGCTCGCCCTGAACACGGCCCTGATGACTGCGGGGGCCGGCCTCACCTTCCCGGAGGCGCGGCGGGATACGGAGTTCTGGGGCCGCCTCGTCGAGACCGCCGTCGGCGCCGCCCTGGTCAACGGCTGCCTCGGCACTGGCATCGAGGTGCACTACTGGGCATCCCGGAATCGCGAAGTGGACTTCGTCCTCCGGCGCGGCCGGCGCGTCACGGCCATCGAGGTCAAGAGCGGCCGCCGCCCCACGAGCCTGCCCGGCATCGAGGCATTCTGCCAGGAGTTCCGCGTCCAGCGGAAGCTCCTCGTTGGCGCCCAAGGCATGCCCCTGGAGGAGTTTCTGCTCACCCCCGCGGCCGCATGGGTCGAGTGAGGAGCGCGCAGATGTCGGCAGAGGCTCACGCGATGGGGTGTCCCCGCTGCGACGGCGTGGCGCTGCGGCCCGCGATGACGCAGCAGGGCGTCGAGGTGGACTACTGTCCGAGCTGCGGCGGCGTGTGGCTCGACAAGGGCGAGGTCTTCCACTTCACGCGCAAGCCCAAGGCGCTCGCCGCGATGCTCAACGACGCGGCCCGCAAGGGACGCGTCGGCAAAGTGCCCAGCCCCAAGACCGGCCGGCCGATGCTCAAGCTCCTCCTGTTCGGCGGACGCCTGACCGTCGACGCCTGCCGCGACACGGGCGGCCTGTGGCTCGACAGGGGGGAGCTGGAGGACATCGCGGCGCGGGACGACATCGAGCTTTCGCTCGGCCTCGGGCGCGAGGCGGGCGAGGCCCCAGCGGTGGGGCGCCTCGCAGCCATCGCCGCCGCGGCCCGGCCGTTGCCCAACCTCGCCGTCCGCTCGGGCGGCGTGCTCATCCTCCTCTACGGCTTGCTGGGCGCGCTGCTCATCGCGCTCGTGGAGTTCGCCGGCCTGCCCCCCGAGGCCGCGGTCTGGATCGGCGTGGGCGCCGTCGCCTTCCAGTTCCTCCTCGGCCCCTTCCTGATGGACATCTCGCTCCGCTGGTTCTACCAGTGCGCGTGGGTGGACCCCTCCGCGTTGCCGGCGCACCTGCGGGAGTTCATCGGGGGCCTGGCGCAGTGGCGGGGGATTCGCTTCCCGCGCTTCGGCATCATCAACGACGGGGCGCCCAACGCCTTCACCTACGGCCACACGCCGAACAACGCCCGCGTGGTGCTCACCCGCGGGATGTTCGACCTCCTCGACCCCCGCGAGGTCGAGGCCGTCGTCGCCCACGAAATCGGCCACGCAGTCCACTGGGACATGCTCGTGATGACGATGGCCTACCTGGTGCCGCTCGTCGCCTACTACGTCTACCGCACGCTGGTCCGCGTCCGCGTGCGGGGGCGCGACAAGTCGGCCGGCGTCCGCCTCGCCATTGCCCTCTCCGCCTACCTTGTCTACATCATCTCCGAGTACCTCGTCCTGTGGCTCTCGCGCACCCGGGAGTACTGGGCCGACCGCTTCGCGGGCGAGGCGACGGGGGAGCCGAACGCCCTGGCACGCGCCCTCGTGAAGATCGGCTACGGCCTCGCCGGCCGCAAACAGGAGGAGAGGGTCGAGCGCCGCGACGAGAGCACGTCGCGCCAGCCGAGCCTCGAAGCCGTCGGAGCCCTCGGCATCTTCGACCCCAGGTCCGCCCGCTCCCTCGCCATCGCCTCGGCGCGCGGCGGCACCCTTGCCCTCGACCTCGAACAACTCAAGGGCGCCATGCGGTGGGACCTCTGGAACCCCTGGGCGAAGTTCTACGAGCTGAACTCCACCCACCCCCTCATCGCCCATCGCCTCGACCACCTGGGCCGCCAGGCCGCCGGCATGGGCCAGGAACCCTACATCGTCTTCGACCTCAAGAGGCCCGAGTGCTACTGGGACGAATTTCTCGTGGACATCTTCGTGATGTTCCTCCCCGCGCTCCTGTGCGGCGGGATGGTCGCCGCGGCGGCTGCCACGGGCGAGCCCAAGCTCCTGCCGCTCGCCCTCTCCGCGCTCGGCGCGGGCATGCTGCTCAAGACCCTGTTCTCCTATCGCGGCGGCAGCTTCCCCGAAACCACCATCGCAGGACTCCTCAAGAACGTCAAGGTCTCCGCCGTCCGCGGAATCCCCTGCGCCCTGCGCGGCACCGTCATCGGCCGCGGCGTGCCCGGCCTCATCTGGAGCGAGGACTTCGTCATCCAGGACCCCACGGGCATCCTCTTCCTCGACTACCGCCAGCCCTTCCACATCCTTGAGTTCCTCTTCGGCCTCCTGCGGCGCCGCGACCTCAGCGGCCGCGAGGTGGCCGCCGTCGGCTGGTATCGCCGCGCCCCCGTCCCCTACATCGAGCTCAAGGCCATCGCCACCCGCACCTCGACCCACCGATGCTACGTCTACCACTATCGCCTCTTCGTCGCGGCGCTCCTGATCGCGGCGGGCATCTGGCTCTCCACCGCCCTTTGATTGGGAGGCCCCCGTGACACCGAAAGAACGCGTCAAGGCCGCCCTCGCCCATCGCGAGCCCGACCGTGTGCCGACGGGTGAGTTCGCCACCGACCACTCGGTCATCGCCGAGGCCCTCGGCCGCCCAACCTTCTGGCGGGCCAAGCGCCGCTACCACGAGGCCCTCTGGGACGGGTGCCGCGACGAGGTGGTCGAAGGCATGAAGCGTGACCTCGTCGAGTTCACGCTCAAGATGGGCCTCGACCTCGTGCCCGTCAACCTCGTCCCTCACAAGGACTTCCCCTTCCGCAAGCCGAAGCAGCTCGACGCCGATACCTGGGAGGACGAGCGGGGCAACATCCTCAAGTACTCGCACGAGACCGAGGACATCGGCCTGCATCGGGCGGGCGATAAACCCTTGCCGCCAAACGACTTCCAGCTCCAGCCCCAGCCCGACGAATCGGAGCTGGAGCTGGTCCGCTACGTCGTCGAGAAGCTGGGCAAGACCCACTACATCTTCGCCCGCCCCGGCCGCTTCGGCGGCCTCGGCTACATCCGCGGCTGGTCCGAGGAGATGTTCCTCCGCGTCGCCGAGGACCCCGCCGCCGTGGCCGAGCAGGAGATGCGGAACGCCGAATCGTCCCGCGAGGCCTGCAAGCCCTTCGCCGAGGCCGGCGTTGACGCCATCGCCCTGGGCGAGGACTACGGCCACAACACCGGCCCCTTCGTCTCCCCCGCCACCTTCGCCCGCGTCTACGCCCCCGCCCTCAAGCGCCGCTGCGACATCGTCCACTCCTTCGGCCTCCCCTGCCTCTTCCACTCCTGCGGCAACAACCGCCTCATCCTCGACCAGATGGTGGAGGCGGGCATAGACGCCTACCAGGCCATCCAGCCCATCGAGCGGATCGAGGAGATCAAGCGCCTCTTCGGTCGCCGCATCACCCTCTGGGGCGGCGTCTCCACCGACACCCTGGCCCGCGGCACACCCGACCAGGTTCGCCGCCAGGCCCTCTTCACCCTCAAGCACTGCGCCCCTGGCGGCGGCCTCATCCTCTCGTCCAGCCACAGCATCGTCGTCCGCACCCCCCTTGCCAACTACCGTGCGCTCGTCGCAACTGCCCACCAGCGCGGCACTTACCCCATCCGCATCCCCGAGCGCCTCCCCCAGCCCCCCTGGGGCGGGGCGTGAGGCCCCCCGTCTCGATTTTGACTCGCGCCCTTTTCCCCCCCATCAGGGGCGCGAGTCAAGAGTCTGCCCTTCCTCACACGGACCGGAAGCCCCAACATCCCACCATATATAGACTTACGCCGCGACGCCATCGCCCCGCTGATGGGCGGTTTGACTCGCGCCCCCCTCCGAGGGGCGCGAGTCAAACGGGAACGCGAGGACGAGAGGAGCCCCGGCCGGGCCTTCCCCCGGGGGAAGCTCACCATCTACACGCACGGCTCTCTCTCTGCACAGCCGAGAATGGCGGGGGGGTACACCAGCAGCCAAGCGGCGCTCGAACTCGGCGGCGTTGTACACAGCCGAGAATGGCGGGGGGGGTACACCCGTGGGATAAGCTGAGCCGTGGGCGC
>Ga0194112_10008963_pt1 | contig 12813 bp, 12 predicted proteins | sample TA2MahC400mmetaG_FD_146191 | JGI IMG/M metagenome (GOLD analysis project Ga0194112, IMG submission 146191) | Freshwater microbial communities from Lake Tanganyika, Tanzania - TA2015016 Mahale Deep Cast 400m | ecosystem: Environmental > Aquatic > Freshwater > Lake | place: Tanzania: Lake...
CTTGCAGCGGGATGGGACATCCTGCTGCAGATGCGAAAAGACTTTTGAACCGTGCTATAAAGGGCGATGACAAGCATTGCCCGTACGGGCGATGCTTGTCATCGCCCTTTATTCGATTAAAAAAAATCACTATAATCAGCGCTCTTTAATAAATATCTAAATATTTTTAAAAATACCAGATTTTCAGAATAAAAGGCTTGACAAAGCGAATAGGAAATTTTATAATTTACGATACATCATTTGACGAACTGACAGAAATTCGGCGGAGGCTCTTGACAAAGCGGTTTGCCGTATTTAGATTATAAATGCGTCCGATGAGGCGACGGGGGACTCAAGCGGGCGCAGTTTTGTCTAAAAGATATTATTTCTCTAGCGTGCGGATTTAATTCCGCCTAAAATTGCTCTTTGACAAATGCGTGCGGCCGGGCGAGTGAACGCCTGGTCCGTAGCTACTAAGTTCGAAAAAACATACAATCCTTTACTACGGAGAGTTTGATCCTGGCTCAGGACGAACGCTAGCGGCGCGCTTAACACATGCAAGTCGAACGCGGAGGTTTCCGCAAGGAAGCCCGAGCGTGGCGAACGGGTGCGTAACACGTAGGCAACCTGCCCTTAAGTGGGGGACAAGCCTGGGAAACTGGGTCTAATACCGCATACGGTCTTGAGACTGCATAGTATCAAGATTAAAGCCGAGAGGCGCTTAAGGATGGGCCTGCGGCCTATTAGCTTGTTGGCGGGATAACAGCCCACCAAGGCGACGATGGGTAGCTGGTCTGAGAGGACGACCAGCCACACTGGGACTGAGATACGGCCCAGACTCCTACGGGAGGCAGCAGTGAGGAATCTTGCGCAATGGACGAAAGTCTGACGCAGCGACGCCGCGTGAGTGACGAAGCCTTTCGGGGTGTAAAGCTCTTTTCTGGGGGAAGAATAGCCGCTACGGCGGCTGAGACGGTACCTTAGGAATAAGCACCGGCTAACTCCGTGCCAGCAGCCGCGGTGATACGGGGGGTGCAAGCGTTGTCCGGATTCACTGGGTGTAAAGGGCGCGTAGGTGGGATGGTAAGTCGGAGGTGAAAGGTGCGAGCTCAACTCGCAGATTGCCTTCGATACTGCTGTTCTAGAGTGCAGGAGGGGATGGTGGAATTCTTGGTGTAGCGGTGGAATGCGCAGATATCAAGAGGAACACCTGTGGCGAAGGCGGCCATCTGGCCTGACACTGACACTGAGGCGCGAAAGCGTGGGGAGCAAACAGGATTAGATACCCTGGTAGTCCACGCCCTAAACTATGAGCACTAGATATCGGGGGAGTCGACCCCTCCGGTGTCGCAGCCAACGCATTAAGTGCTCCACCTGGGGAGTACGCTCGCAAGGGTGAAACTCAAAGGAATTGACGGGGGCCCGCACAAGCGGTGGAGTATGTGGTTTAATTCGATGCAACGCGAAGAACCTTACCTGGCCTGGAATTCAAGCTGCTCATCCGATGAAAGTCGGACTCCTTCGAGGGCGCTTGGGAGGTGCTGCATGGCTGTCGTCAGCTCGTGTCGTGAGATGTTAGGTTAAGTCCTGCAACGAGCGCAACCCTTACCGTTAGTTGCCATCAGGTCGCAAGATGCTGGGAACTCTAACGGGACTGCCCGGGTTAACCGGGAGGAAGGTGGGGATGACGTCAAGTCCTCATGGCCCTTACGGCCAGGGCTACACACGTACTACAATGGGCGGAACAGAGGGAAGCAAGACCGCAAGGTGGAGCCAATCCATAAAATCCGTCCTCAGTTCAGATTGTAGTCTGCAACTCGACTACATGAAGGCGGAATCGCTAGTAATCGCCGATCAGCACGCGGCGGTGAATACGTTCCCGGGCCTTGTACACACCGCCCGTCATACCATGGGAGCCGGTAGCACCCGAAGCCGCTGTGCTAACCGCAAGGAGGCAGGCGTCTAAGGTGAGATCGGTGACTGGGGTCAAGTCGTAACAAGGTAGCCGTACCGGAAGGTGCGGCTGGATCACCTCCTTTCTGGAGCAGAAGTCCATCTGTCCCTGAAAAGGGATCCACAGATGGTCTTCGACGGTCGATACCGGCGGACACTTCCCGCCGCACGCATGTCAAATTTAGAATTTGGAATTTGGAATTTGGAATTTGGATTTAGTAAATCGGATTTCTATTCCAAATTCCAAATTCCAAGTTCCAAATTCACGAACGGGGCCTGTAGCTCAGTTGGTTAGAGCGCGTCCCTGATAAGGACGAGGTCACAAGTTCGACTCTTGTCAGGCCCACGACCGGGCTGGGTCGGCGGGCTTTTGTTTGGCAAGACGCCCCAGCGCTCGAACGGTTGCATTTCAAAACCGGCGCAGGGGGAATTAGCTCAGTTGGGAGAGCGCCGGCTTTGCAAGCCGGAGGTCACCGGTTCGAACCCGGTATTCTCCACAAACTCTGTATTTACATAATCTAAAGCGCCAATGATAACCAAGATTTTGAGTGGGATGATGATAAAGCGGTGCAAAATCTCCGGAAGCACGGCGTTGAATTTGAAGAAGCCTCAACCGTTTTCAGCGATCGATTTGCAATTACTGTTTACGATACAAGGCATTCGGATGGTGAAGATCGATTTGCTACTTTTGGCTTTTCAAATTTCGGCAGAGTAATTGCCGTTATGCACACTGAACGAGGCGAGTGTTTGCGTTTAATCAGCGCAAGGAAAGCCACTCGACGCGAAACAAAATACTATGAAGAAAACCGAAAAAGACTATCCGGCAGATGAGATACTTCCGGAATACGACCTCAGTAAAGGCGTGACCGGGAAGTATTACGAACGGTATAAAGACAAGGTAAAAGTAGCCTTGCTTGAGCCAGACGTTTATAAAATGTTTCCAAACTCTGATTCCGTCAATCGCGCGTTGCGGACGGTGGGTGAATTGATAAGGATTGCAAAGCCAAGGCGAAAGAAAGTGACGTAGCGCGCCGGCTTTGCAAGCCGGAGGTCATCGGTTTGCCCCAGTATAGTCTGTAATTATCTTAGAAAAATAACCGGTAAATAGGTGAATAAAATCAAATCGCGTTTATCCGGTATATTTGATAATAAAATATATCTTTCGCTGAGTGGAATTTTATTATTTCTGCTCATTTGGAAAATAGTTCTTTTTATTTTGCTGCCGATGTCAACGGTAGATGGTGTGTGGAGTCTTTCGCATACATTTTCGATGGTGAGAGGCGATTTCTACCGCAGCGATTTTGGGCATTGCCATCTGAAGCCTTATCTCTTGGCATCGTTTTCGTCGTATCTGCTCTATGTTTATTATTCCATTGTCCCGCTGACGCCGCCGAGTGCATATTTCTATCATATAATTTCGATTATGGTATTAGCCGTCCTTTTAGGCTGGTTGATAATCGGCGCGCAGAAAAGACCGTTTTTAGATTTTTTCAGCGCGGCTTTTCTCGTATTTACGAATTTTTATATTTACGGGATGCGCGGCGAAACAGTGTCTTTGATATTGATAATTTTAGCCCTGATTGTCTTTGAACATTATAAAAAACTGTGGTCGTTACGCGCATTTATCATTATCGGGTTTATTATCGGTTTAATTGCATATAATCATCCGGCGCACGGATTTTTGGCGGTGTTGTTTATCGTTTTTAACTCGTTATGGCATCGCAGTTATTCGAAGTGGTCGATATTATTTCCGTTGGCAAGTCTGGGATTTTATTTACTATTAAATATTCCGGCTTACAGATTTGGATTTGGACTTTATATTGAACAACTGCTGAAATTTGCCGTTGACAACACAGGAAACCAATTAACATTAGCCTTCATCATAAGGATGATAGTTTATAATGTAATGTATAACTGGCATTATTTTCTGATTTTTTTGTGGAGTTCTTGGTCTGAACTGAGCACGCGGCGGCTCAGCGTTGTTATTGTCGCTTCGTTTTTCATTGCCGTAATCGCCCTTGGCCGGGGGTATTATCTGCCGCTCGGATTGTTATTTATGTCGGTCAACAGCGATTTCAGCCGGTTGTTCAAGACCAAATTAAAAAAAGCGATTTTAGTTGTAATTTTATTATTAGGATTATTTTGGACGCATTATCTACCGACGCTGCAGGTTGTCGAAAATCCGACTTATTGCCGAACATATAAGAACATATTAGATTTTATTCAACGAGAAAATCTGCCGATAGATAATAAGGTGTGGTTCGATGGACCTATTGGACTGGAGCGCTTGAAAGAGCCGAATGCCCGGCTTTATCTGCCATTCTTAATATCGGCATTTTATAATAATGATATAGATGCCCATCCGGGTGATGTGTTTTACTGCATTACGCAATCCAGTCTGGATTTTTTAAAGAAGTTGCTCGGCGAAGGTTTCATTTATGATAATACTGAAATAATAGCGTCTGTGCCGGGGACGGTGAGTTCGCGGAGTTTGTTCAGGACGCGGTCGGAGCCGCTGGGATTGTGGAAGGTTGAAATTACGGGAATAAGTCCCTAATTGAACGAAAAATCAATGACCGAAAAACAGGAATTCGTAACCGCCATTATATAGATTGTCTTTATAATTGCACTGGGCGTTATGGCTGGTGCCAAGATTTTTAATCTCTCGCTACAATAGGACAATATTTAATCGGCTTTCTTGTTTTAGCCTGATTATTTGTCGCGGGATTCCAAATCCAAGAAAAAAAGAAATGAGTTACGGCAATACTATTATAACCATCGGAGCATTTGGGCTATTCCTCGTTGGATTGGCATAAAAAGCAGAGTTGTATCTTATACTATAAAGGCAAGTTAAAAGAAAGTTGCGTATGGCGCTGGCTTTGCAAGCCGGAGGCCACCGGTTCGAACCCGGTATTCTCCACGAAGTAAGTAAAAATCAGATGAATGACAAACAACGCGAATTCCTGACAGCAATAATTAAAGTCGCTTTTACCATCTTGTTCGGTGGTATGGCTGCCTGGAAGTTATTTGCGTTAGACTTGAAAGCAATACATTATACTGTCACATCGATTTGCATATAATCCTTCTTGTGGCAGGATATCTAATTCAAAAGGGGGAAAAGTGAGTTATGGAGATACATTAGTTTTCCTCTCAGGGTTGAGCGTGTTTGCCGTTATGGTCTTGCTTGCCATTGGCTGGCTCCAAAACCGCAAAGACAAGAACAAACCGGCAGCGTCAGAGCAGAAATGAGTCACGGAGATACAATCATAGCCAACGTTGCATTTAGGCCATTCCTAGTCGGATTGGCTTACACGTTAATCTGGATCTAATACCGCAAAGGCAAGGATAAACAAGCAGCCTCTCGAGAGAAATGAACCTAGAAGCCAAAACCAATAGTATTCGCTACCTTGTTACTAGCCAAGGCACAAGAACACATATTGTTATTCCGATTAAAGACTACGAAAGGCTTATTGAAGATATCTATGACAACGCCGTATCAGATTCACGTGCTAATGAAGGAACGATAAGCCTTGAAGAATCTAAACAGAGTTTACGAATTAAACGAGTAGATACATTAATACAGAAATGCTAAACTATAAAATAATTGTCGAGAAACATCCTGATGGTTTCGTAGCATAACCATTGGGTTTGTGGGGTGTGGTAGTCGGTGAAGTCGATACTTTTAAAGCCGCTTTAAAAAGATGCTCATTCTGCTGTCCGATTTCATATCGAGACTTTTTGTGCGGAAGTTATTCAACCTTTATAACCAATCTAATTATAAAGCATTAGAGGATTTACAAATGAGCGTTGAAACCATAGCCCAAAACACTACTTATTTAGTTAATCGCCAAGGCCGACGAACTCACGCTGTCCTGCCGATTAAAGACTACGAAGAGTTGTTGTCCGACTTGGAAGGAATAGCGGTAACAATATCGCGCCGAAATGAAGGTTCAATAAGTATTGAAGAAGCGAAGCGGCGAGTTGGTGAAAAATCTAAAGTTTCGTGTTGAACTTCGTCCGTCGGTTGTTAAAGAGATAAGTCGGATCGATGCACGATACCAACCTAAATTATGGACGAAGATAGAGGCATTATCCGATAATCCGACACCTGTTGATTCTATTAAAGTAACAGACCAGGAAGGAATTTATCGGCTAAGATTAGGTGTATACCGAATATTCTATGAAATCGATTTTAATAGGCGAATCGTATTTATTGCTCATGTAATGCATAGACAATCGTCATATAAGAAGAAATAAATAAAAATTATATACAAAGTTCTTTGACACAAAATCGGTCAATTTTAACTGAATTGACATCCAATTCTTTTGAGTGCGTAAGTGCTTTAGCGCTTAAGCGCTTGAGCTTGGGAATTGGATAAAGAAGAGTTTTAATCATCTGCCGTGGTCGGAAAAGATTTTTTCACCCCCTGCGGGGGGTGAAAGATAGATTTCGGTCAAGTAAGTAAGAGCATACGGTGGATGCCTAGGCACACGGAGGCGATGAAGGACGTGGTAAGCTGCGATAAGCCGCGGAGAGACGCAAACAGTCTTAGATCCGCGGATTTCCGAATGGGACAACCCGGCCGGAGTTATGTCCGGTCATCCGGCGCTGAATCCATAGGCGCCGTGAAGCCAACCCGGAGAAGTGAAACATCTCAGTAACCGGTGGAACAGAAATCAACCGATATTCCCTAAGTAGCGGCGAGCGAACGGGGAACAGCCTAAACCTTTGCAGCGCACAGCCCGCCGGCGTTGCTGCAGGGGTGTTGCAGGAACCGACAGGAGAGACGGCGGTCTCTTCAGGAAGTTACAAAGCGGCGCGTTAGCCGAATCTCCTTGGAACAGAGGGCCACAGAGGGTGACAGCCCTGTAGGCGAAAACGCGGACGTCTTCCGTTGGGTTTCCTAAGTACCGCGGGTCACGTGGAACCCCGTGGGAAGCCGGGAGGACCATCTCCCAAGGCTAAATACTCCCGTGTGACCGATAGTGGACCAGTACCGTGAGGGAAAGGTGAAAAGCACCCCGGGAGGGGAGTGAAATAGCACCTGAAACCGTATGTTTACAACCAGTCAAAGCCGCTTTCGAGCGGCGATGGCGTACCTTTTGTTTAATGGGCCAGCGAGTTACTCGTGCGAGGCAAGGGTAAGCGGTTAAGCCGCGCACCCGCAGCGAAAGCGAGTCTTAATAGGGCGATTCAAGTCTCGTGCGGTAGACGCGAAGCCGAGTGAGCTATCCATGGCCAGGTTGAAGTCCGGGTAAAACCGGATGAAGGACCGAACCAGTTGGGGTTGAAAACCCATTGGATGAGCTGTGGATAGGGGTGAAAGGCTAATCAAACTCGGTGATAGCTCGTTCTCCCCGAAATGCCTTTAGGGGCAGCCTTGCATTAACAGGACCGGAGGTAGAGCACTGGAAGGGCTAGGGACGTTCCAACGTTACCGAACCCTACCAAACTCCGAATGCCGGATCCTCGCTGTGCAGGAGTGAGACTGCGAGGGATAAGCTCCGTGGTCAAAAGGGGAACAACCCAGACTATCGGTTAAGGCCCCCAAATACGGCTTAAGTGGTTTAAAGGAGGTGGGATTACCCAGACAGCCGGGAGGTTGGCTTAGAAGCAGCCATCCTTCAAAGAGTGCGTAACAGCTCACCGGTCAAGTGGTCCTGCGCCGAAAATTTGCGGGTCTAAAGCCGTTGCCGAAACCGTAGATTCTACTCCTATAGGAGTAGTCTGGTAGGGGAGCATTCCCTGTTCTGTGAAGGTGTGCCGCGAGGCACACTGGAGTTATGGGAAGAGAGTATGCTGGCGTGAGTAGCGTTAAACCGGGTGAGAAACCCGGTCACCGAAAATCTAAGGGTTCCTGAGTAAAGTTAATCTGCTCAGGGTTAGCCGGTCCCTAAGTCGAGGCTGAAAAGCGTAGGCGATGGGTAACGGGTTGAATATTCCCGTGCCGGTGGAGTGTCGTTTGAGCGATGGGGAGACGCAGAAGTGAAAGGCCGGCCGCCTGATGGCTTAGGCGGTCTAAGCGCGTAGGCTGAGGGGATAGGCAAATCCGTCCCCTTAAGGCTGAAACGCGAATGAAAGGGCCTCGCCCACAAATCGGCCCTAATCTCGCTGCCAAGAAAAGCCTCTAAGCGAGACACTCTCCCGACCGTACCGCAAACCGACTCAGGTAGATGGGGTGAATATCCTAAGGTGCTCGAGAAAACCGTGGTTAAGGAACTCAGCAAAATAACCTCGTAACTTCGGAAGAAGAGGCGCCCTATGCGGGAGCATAGGGTTGCAGTGAAAGGGCCCAGGCGACTGTTTACTAAAAACACAGGACTCTGCTAAGCCGCAAGGCGATGTATAGGGTCTGACACCTGCCCGGTGCTGGAAGGTTAATGGGAAGGGTCATCATCCCCCCCTTAATCCCCCCCGCTAAACGGGGGGATTAAGGGGGGGATGAGAAGCTCCGAACTGAAGCCCCAGTAAACGGCGGCCGTAACTATAACGGTCCTAAGGTGAATCGCCGCCCCGCATATTGGCAACAATATGATGTGCATCCGGCTATATGCTGGAAACCCTGAGTATCCCAGACTACCAGGAGGACAGGCGTCTCTGCCTGTCCATAATGGTGACAATGTGCTGGGTGCAGGCAATCAGCAGGAAAGACCAATCGCAAGATTGGAATCCTCAGAGACTACACGCCGGACATCCTTGACCAGTAGTGCAGACGGTCCCCGTCTGCAAATAGGATGATGAGATAGTCCCATCTGCATGGCGACATGCAGGGACGACAAACGTGCAATAAGGTCGTCCGCTCAATTAGGAGGACAGGCGTCCCTGCCTGTCCAAACAAAGCGCGAGCGATGACGGGCAGGGACGCCCGTCCTCCTAAGCGTTGAGAAAGAAAAGAGCGAAATTCCTTGTCGGGTAAGTTCCGACCTGCACGAATGGTGTAACGATCTGGGCGCTGTCTCGACCACGGACTCGGCGAAATGGGAATGTCGGTGCAGATACCGACTACCCGCAGCAGGACGGAAAGACCCCGTGGACCTTTACTATAACTTGACATTGATTTTTAACCTTTCATGTGTAGGATAGGTGGGAGACTATGAAGCGGCGGCGCTAGCCGTTGTGGAGTCAACCTTGAAATACCACCCTTGAACTGTTGGGAATCTAACCTCGACCCGTGAATCCGGGTTAGGGACAGTGTCTGGTGGGTAGTTTGACTGGGGCGGTCGCCTCCCAAACAGTAACGGAGGCGCCCAAAGGTTCCCTCAGCACGGTCGGTAATCGTGCGTTGAGTGTAAAGGCACAAGGGAGCTTAACTGCGAGACCCACAAGTCAAGCAGATGGGAAACCAGGGCTTAGTGATCTGGCGCTAGGGTATGGAACTGGCGTCACTTAACGGATAAAAGGTACCCCGGGGATAACAGGCTTATCTCCCCCAAGAGTTCATATCGACGGGGAGGTTTGGCACCTCGATGTCGGCTCATCGCATCCTGGGGCTGGAGAAGGTCCCAAGGGTTTGGCTGTTCGCCAATTAAAGCGGTACGTGAGCTGGGTTTAAAACGTCGTGAGACAGTTTGGTCCCTATCCGCTGCGGGCGCAGGAATTTTGAGGAGATCCGTATTCAGTACGAGAGGACCGACACGGACGAACCTCTGGTGTACCGGTTGTCGCGCCAGCGGCATCGCCGGGTAGCCATGTTCGGATGGGATAAGCGCTGAAAGCATCTAAGTGCGAAACCCACTCCAAGATTAGAATTCCCCTCTCTTAAGTGAGACTAAAGGCTCCTGGAAGATTACCAGGTTGATAGGTCACAGGTGCAAGCGCAGTAATGCGTTCAGCCGAGTGATACTAATAAGCCGTGAGTCTTGACCGAAAATTTTTACCGCGGCAGATGATTAAAGACTCTTCTGATTGTAAATTGAAAATTGTAAATTGAAATTATTTTTGACAATTTGCAATTTACAATCTACAATTTTAGCAGCGCCGGTTCCGTCTGTGTGCACCCCCCCCAGCACAGCGGAGCCGAGCGCTGCGATTTGACCGATAAAATTGTAAATTGCAAATTGTAAATTGGAAAATGAGACCCTAATTCCAAAACAATTTACAATTTACAATTTACAATTTCGATTTTTCCTTCGCAGACCATAGCCGGCGGGTTCTACCTCTTCCCATTCCGAACAGAGCCGTCAAGCCGCCGCGCGCCGATGGTACTGCCCCTGATGAGGGGGTGGGAGAGTAGGTCGTTTGCGGGGGAGTTTTTTTCAGGCGAAGAGCCTGGATTAAACATATTTTGCCTATTTTACCTATTTCATACCGAACTGATAAGTTCTCCGTTTAGAGGATGTGGGAGGGCTTGCTCTCTGGAATGACGCTTCATTGTTTACTAGGTCAACCTTACTTGACTTGCCTACCATACTTAAATAATAAATATAAAGGAAAATAAGTTGGAAAACACGCTATCATTAGCGGCAATATCTGCCTCACTAAATTCAAACATCATCTTTCTAGTGTTCTGTAACATTATTACATAGTGTTATAAAATTCAGCATATATTGGTTCAAGTTTAGCAATGATCTCATCTGCAGTCTTCTTCCAGACAAACGGTCGAGGCTCAGCATTGTTTCGCTCTAAATACAAATCAATGGCCGAGGTTAATTCCAACACACTGCGAAAAATCCCACGTCTCAAACATTTCTCAGTCAGTGTTGAGAAAAACCGCTCTACCAGGTTTGACCACGATGACGAGGTCGGTGTGAAATGTATGTGAAACCGCGGATGCTTGGATAACCACTTCTGGACATCCTCTTGTTTATGGGTTGAATAGTTGTCAACGATCAGATGTAAATCCAATTCAAGCGGGGTTTGCCGGTCAATCAACTTCAAGAAAGCCAGGTATTCCTGGTGGCGGTGTCGTTTCATACAAGTCCCGATAACCGTGCCATCCAGAACATTCAGAGCCGCGAACAAAGTTGTCGTTCCGTATCGTTTGTAGTCGTGGGTCATAGTTCCACATTTGCCTGGTTTAAGTGGCAGCCCGGGCTGGGTTCGATCCAGGGCTTGAATCTGGGATTTCTCATCCACCGACAACACCAAGGCATGCTCGGGAGGATTAAGATATAATCCCACCACATCGGTCAGCTTCTCCACAAATCGGGGATCCCGCGACAACTTGAAAGTCCTTACCCGGTGCGGCTGGAGGTTATGCGCCTTCCAGATTCTTTGAATCGTCATATGGCTGACACCCATCTTTTCTGCCAGGGTGCGGGTGCTCCAATGAGTGTCTTTAGGTGGTTTGGTCTGCAAAGTAGTATTGACTATTTCAGCCACTTTGCCAGCGTTATAAATGCGTTTAGGACCGTTGCGGGGTTTATCTTGCAAACCTTTGAATCTGTGCTGGAGGAATCTTTTACGCCACTTGGCTGCAGTATTGACATTAATATTAAGATTGTTGGCAATGTCAAGATTTGATTTACCTTCAGCGGCAAGCAGGATTATTCTTGCCCGCACTACATCTCTAAGAGGTGAAGCGTTTGAATGGGCAACCTTTTTAAGTTTTGCGTTTTCTTCTTTACTTAAGTTTACAGGCTTCGCGATTTTCATCTCTGACTCCTTTAGTTGGTGACAGAGATAATATAACACTAAATATTAACGTTACGCAACACTAGATGGCGAGATCGGCAATGAAGTAACCCATAAAGTACATGAATACTGCAATAATATTAGCAATAAAAAGTCAATCCACGTCGTTATTAAAACACCTGGTGGTGATGCCAGTGCTACGTATAGGACTGCAAGGTGTATTCAGAATAAGTTTGAACGGTTCATTCTTGTGATTCCTTCATATTGTAAAAGCGCTGGCACGCTATTTGCGCTTGGGGCTACAGAATTAGTAATGTCAGATATAGGCGAACTTGGCCCACTTGACATTCAACTCCCACGCAAAGATGAATTGGGTGAAAGTTATTCTGGATTGACCCTCTTCAGTGCGTTGGACGCCCTTCAAGAGTATGTATTCAATGTTTTCGAAAGCTATTTTCTAAGATTGCGAGGGAGGAGCGGATTTCAAATATCAATGCGGAGTTGCTTCGATGTTGCAGAGCGAATTGCAATTGGCCTATTCGCGCCAGTGTATAGCCAAATCGATCCCATGAGAATTGGTGAAATGGCCAGAGCGACACGAATAGCACAGGAATATGGACAGAGGCTCGCAACCAGATATGGCAGTGTTGATAGCGACTCTTTGGCAAGGCTGCTATATGGGTATCCAGAGCACGGTTTTGTTATTGATCGGCTTGAAGCTAAGGAATTGTTCCTATCTGTTCGTGAACCTAATGAACATGAATTGAAATTAATCGAGGTATTTGGAAAATTAAGGGAAGACACTACATCACAATTGAGCCAAGGAACATTTCTGAAATTCGAAGCGTATAACATTAGAAATAATAATCATTCATCAATTTCCAATTCAAAGGAAATTAAAAATGAAGAGCTTGAAAGAAGCCATAAGGGCAGAGCGAGCAGAAAGCACTCGGAAAATGGAAGTGCTTCTAACAACGCGGAAACTCTTCAATCACTCGAAGTCCAAGCAAATTGAACGTCTAAATAAAACTTGTCTGGTCTTCGGTTCATCGGTAAACGACAACAACACAAGTAATTTTCCTCGCAGACCATAGCCGGCGGGTTCTACCTCTTCCCATTCCGAACAGAGCCGTCAAGCCGCCGCGCGCCGATGGTACTGCCCCTGATGAGGGGGTGGGAGAGTAGGTCGTTTGCGGGGGAGTTTTTTTCAGGCAAGGCGCCTGGAGCAAATCAGGCTCCGGGCGCTTTTGCTGTTTTTGTTGCATTTCGAAATAAAATCCAATATATTAATAACAATGGGTAGAATA
>Ga0194112_10008966_pt1 | contig 12811 bp, 15 predicted proteins | sample TA2MahC400mmetaG_FD_146191 | JGI IMG/M metagenome (GOLD analysis project Ga0194112, IMG submission 146191) | Freshwater microbial communities from Lake Tanganyika, Tanzania - TA2015016 Mahale Deep Cast 400m | ecosystem: Environmental > Aquatic > Freshwater > Lake | place: Tanzania: Lake...
AAGTGAATCGCCCATCCTGCGGTATCCTGGTCACCGTGATATCCATATTCGACAGTATTTTTATGCGGGCAACAATCGGCAGAAAGAGGTGCTTGGGAGGAGACGGCACTTCATGAAGCTTGCCATCAATGCGAAACCGCACCTGTACCGTATTCTGCTGGGGGCTTAAGTGCACGTCACTCGCCCCTTCACGCACGGCCTGGGCAAAAGCTGTGCCTCAATGTCAATGCTTTCGATCACACTCCCGAGACCGGACTGGATACCATACAGAGTGCTGATTATCTGATTCAATTCACGCTCGGTGGAAACCACCGTTTCCACTTCAGAGTTCGTGAGCATTTCAATCATATCAAAGGCGTTGATATCGAGGGGATCCGTCATCGCGACGGTCAGGAGACGCCCTTTTTTCATTAATGGCGCCACCTGATATTTCTGCGCATATTCGATAGGAACCAACTTGGCCAGTTCCATATCAAGAGGATACTTGTCCGGATGATATTTCCGGATCTTCAGTTGCCTGCCCAATACGTCGACAATCTGCTGTTCGCTTATCACACCCTGACGGATGAGAATCTGACCTATCTTCAACCCGCTTCTACTCTGTTCACTGAGAGCCTTGTTTACCTGCTCTTCTGTGACAAGATTGTCCTCGACAAGTATTTCCCCTAATCTTTTCCTAACGAACACATTACCTCCGCCACTTTTCGATCCCCGATAACCTTTCACCGGTTCTTAAAAAAAACCGTGCCTCCTTCCATTCCGTCCACCACCTTCGCATTTACCGCGAGCGGTTGAGGCAGACGTTTCAGCACGTCAAGAGCCACTTCTCTGCTGCCATAATCATCCTGCAAAAAAATGGAAAATATAATCCCTTCTCTTCCATGCCAGTAAGGGATAAATCGTATATTCGACAATTCTTCTTCATATTTCCTGTAGAGTTCATAAATCTCTTCAACATCGCTGCCGCTTGCAACCTGAACCAGGTGTTTCCCCTGCGGCAGGGGATTCGAGTTTACCTTAAGCGCCGGAAGTTTGATTGTCTCACCCGCATTTACCTTATTCAGATTTTTTATATGAGGATTCGTCCGTGCAACCGCCTTGAGATGCTCAGCTCCAAAATCTCCATAAAAGTCACCTAACATGCGCCACACGGTTCTCCCTTCCTTCAATGTGACCCTGCCGATTATCTCCGGCATCTCCCGGAGTGGAACCGCTCCTTCCGCGGGAGTCTTTGCGACCGCCTCTGTGACTGCCTTGTTCTTAACTTCCTGGACGCCCTGGGCCGCATGCAGCCCCGGGGAGGGATTCTGGCTTCCGGTTATGCCGGGCGGCTCCTTACCCTGCATTTTTTCAAAAATCATATCAGGGTAGAAACCCACAATCGCAATCGCCGCACACACACCGGCAAGAGCCGTTGCCGTCACCCATCGCAACCCTTTTCGTCCTTCGGGTGAAATCCTCCGGGCGCACGACCGTACTAAAAACCATCCTGCTTTTGACCGGTTCTGAATAATGAGCGTGAGAATAATCTGGTGGCACAGCGTTACTATCCTCCTCGGATACCCTCCCGAAGCAATATACAATGCCCACAGGCCCGGATAGGTAAAAAGCGAAGGCGCCCTGTCGGAATCGCTGGCCTTCTCAATGCGGAATCTGACCATACCCCGTGTTTCCCGGAAATTCATCGGATCAAGGAAATAGTAAATGTTCACCCGGTCGGCTAAGTTCTTGATCCTTTTTAACGTGAGCTCAAACTCTTTCTGGGCAAAGATGACGATCTGCAATAATTTGTACTCATTTGTCTCGTAGTTGAGAAATTCGCGTAGTATCTCGAGGCAGAAATCGGGAAGTTTCTGTCCCTCATCGATGATGAGAACAACGATCTTCCCCTCATCAACGCCCCTCGCATAGAGATACTTTTTTATGTTTTCCTTCAGCTGCCATTCACTTTCACCGCCTGGAGCTCCGGATATGCCAAATGTCATCGCTACAGTTGAGAGGAATTCTAAAGGTGTTGTGAACGCCGGATCCATGAGGAGATGCGTCTCTATCTGCTTTTTATCTTCTTCCGATGAGGAAAATGTAAGTATCAGCTGACGGCACAGGGTTGTTTTTCCCGTTCCCACATCACCGGTGACCACGCTCAAGCCCCGGCGGAGACGCACTGCCAGCTCAATTTTCTGCAGGCACCCCACGTGCTTGATTGAATGGAAGAAAAATTCCGGCTCCGGGGAGTTGGAAAAGGGTTCCCTTTTTAGGTTAAGAATCCTGAAATAATCCATGTTACGCTCTCATTTGCCCGGACTTGCCTGAGACAGGGGCGCGGGCGGCTTTTCTATTGCGGATATGCTCTGCATCGGCAGTATGGTGGGAGTGATAAACACGAGCACCTCTTCCATGGACTCACTCTTCCCCGTTCCCTTGAAGAGCCATCCCAGCAGGGGAATATCCTTAAGCCAGGGCACGCCAACCTCCGATTCCTGGCTCTTTTGCTTTGTGAGGCCGGATATGACAATCGTTTCCCCATCCTTCACGATCAGATTCGTACTCGTTTCCTTTTTATAAATATAGGGGTTCCCGGCAACATTTCTGCTGTTGTCCACTTCATCCTTCTTTACCACGACTTTCATTTTGAGGTTTTTGCCGTCTATCACGTGCGGCGTAATTTCCAGGCGGAGAACCACGCTTTCAAATTTCACCGTTCGAGTGACCGCTCCGGTACTCCCCACTTCTTCCGTAATGTAGGGGACCTTCTCTCCGTTCTCCGTGTATGCGGTCTGATTATCCAGGGTTGTAATCGACGGGCTGGACAGGATATTCAGTTTGCCCTCTCTCTGCAGGGCGTTCAATTGAAGCTCCAGTATATTGCCTCCAATGGTCCCGAACATGAGACCAAGCGTCCCTGCGCCCATAATGGACATCTGGGAAGGGACATTTACGGCAAACCCCTGCCCGCTCAGTCCCGGAGAACCGTACAGGGGAGTATACAGCCCTCCTAAAGGATTGACGGGAGCACTGCCGGTTGTCCTGGTGCCGCCGGGGGTAAGCCACGCCCCGTAATCACCGAGCCTGTAGTTGTACATCCCGCCCCAGGTAACCCCCAGATTGCGGGCTGTGTCCTTCGTCGCCTCTATGATATTCGCTTTTATCAAAATCTGGGAGGTCGGTTTATCAACCACATTGATAATGGGCGCCATCCTTGACAGATCATCCGGTATCGCCTGGATGATCAGGCTGTTACTGTGATCGTCAACCCGCACAGATCCCCGCGGTTTGCCATCTTTGTCTTTCGTGAGGAACTCCTGAAGGTTTTCTTTCAGTCCCTTGGCATCAGCGTAATTGATACTGATCACCTTCGTCTGCAGCGGTTCGACCTGCTTCACGCCGATTTCCTGGGTTTTTAACTTCAACTCCCGTTCCCTGTCCTCAAGAGTCATCACACGGATAATATCCCCCTCCCATGCGTAATCCAACCCCTGGTTCCTGAGGATGCTCTCGAAGGCCTGATTCCATGGCACCCCTTTAAAATCTACGGTAACCTCCCCCTTCACCTCGTTTTTGATTAACACGTTCTGATTTTCAATCCGCGCCAGTGATCGAATCACCGCTTTGACGTCGGCCTGGCGCATTTTCAGGGAAATCTTTCTGGTGGGCAACTGCCTGATCTTCACCGCGCCCTCATCTTCCGATGAAGGTTTCTTCCCCTTTCCGATATCCTCCACAGCACCCAGGTCTTTTGCCACCGGAGCCGGAGAATGTCCTATCGCCGTTCTCGCCATCGTTTCCCATTTTTCAAAGAAGGGATCCTTTTTTGCGATGATGTCCGTTGCACATCCCGATATGAATACAGCCAACCCCAGAATAATCATCGCCATCCATATCTTTTTTCTCAAAAAAACGTCATCCAAGGTTTCGTCCCCCCTTCCCGGTATTTTAATCCTGCAACAGGACTTCAAATTTTGTTCCGTCTCTTTCATTCACGATGACAACCCTGTCCGGGTAGATTTGTTTGAGAACAAAACCACCTGTTTCCAGAGTATCACCTGCCCCATACTCCACATCGTTGACGATTGCGATCCTCTTATTATCCAGGTTAAGATACCCGGAATACACAAAATTCGCTTTCCCGATCGAACTCACGCCGGCCTTCATGGGATTCTTCAGGTTCATCCATTCCCTGAAGGACTTTTTTTCATAGAACGGGTCTCTCTTCCACTCCGTTTCGGCACGGCTGACAATGTAGGCGTCAGCCGCCGAGAGTGCCCCGCCTGCCATGCTCACAGTCACATCGGCCATGAACGTACCGAGTTGAGCCGACTTCGCTTTGACATCCGTTGCAGATGATTTCTGTTTTGGAGCAAGCAAAAAATCATATGCGCCATAGAGAATCGCGGCAACCATCACCGAGAGAATGATCCATTGTCTTTTTGTCAGCTTCGGCATTTCCACCTCTGAATGGTGTTCCCCGTTCCTTTTCCCGCTCTCTAAGCGATGGCGAGCCAGACTTTTATTTTAAACTCCATGGAATCATGTCTTGGCTGAACCTGCATCTCTTCTATTCTCTCCAGATACGGTATCTCTCCAAGACCGATCAAAAACTTCCGCACATCATAAAAATCACCCGTAACCACCACATCGACAGAAAGGAAGCGGTAATCGCCGCCGAGCGAGCCGAGGTCCGGGGAAATCGATATCAGATGCATATTCGCCTTTCTGGCTGCATCCCGGAAAGATGCGGGAAGCGATTTTATCTCCTCCCGGGAAAGTTTATTCCTCACGGGAAAGGGCAAAACCGCTCCTACCTTCTTCTGGGATCTTGCCTTCAGGATCTGATAGACAGGATGGAGGTTCTTCTGCTCTTCCAATTCGTATTGCAGACTGAGGATTTTTTCATCAAGGCTCGACGCTGAAATGAAATTCGGAATGATACCGACCACCACAATAACGACTATTGCGGACAGACATATCAGTAAATTAATGACGGTTCGCCTGGGAACCATTCCGCTTACTTTTTGCCACATGGCCGGACTCTATCCTGTTTTCGCATCAATGATGAAATGAAGCACTTCTTCCTTCTTGAACGACTCAATACTATTCTTCTGAACGCTTATCTGCCTGAACATCGGAGACGATTCCAGTTTCATGACGTAATTCACGAGAGAGGCCTCAAGTTCTTTTCGATCTCCAAATATAACCCCTTCAATCACCAGGTTTTTCATTTCACCTTTTGCAGGTTCCTTCTTACTTGAATCCGTTCCGGTTGGTACGCCTCCCATGCTCGCCTTCAGGCTCAGGAGACGTATGTTCGACGGTGTCAGATCAGATAATTCACCGATAATCGCAATTCCGACATATTTCTCGCTGTATGCTTTCGACATCTGCTGGATCTGTAAAGCGCCTGCAATCATCTGCGATATCATGCTCTGATCGACCCGGGGGTTATACCGCGACAACTCCCCTTCAAGCTGCATGATTGTCGCCCTTTTTTGATTGATCACATACATCTGATAGAAAAAAACACCGGCACATATCAATGTGACACCGACCAGTGCCGAGAATGCGAGACGGGTAACACGAGCGATGTTCGCCACTTGTTCCTTGTCTTTATACCTGAACAACAGGTTCGGCGTGTACTTAATATCCGAGAGGGCAATCCCGATTGCCGGTGTCAACGCAATTCTTTCCGACACGCAGGCAGGGGGCACCTCTTCTTCCAGACATGAAATCTTCAGATTCAAGGGATCAAGAATATCACTTTCAAGCCTCAGCTGTTCACCGATATGTGTGACAATTGGCGGGTATAAACTCATGGCGGTCGATACGTATATTTTCTCCACCCTGGCATAGTTAAGACCTGCCGAGTAATGCTCAAAGGTTCTTTCAACCTGGGTGATCACCCTGTCCAGTGCAGGCAGTATGGCTTCGAACTTTTCCTGTTCCGTGAGTTCATAACCGGCATCACCTGCTTCCAGCCGGGGTGAATCCGGACTGAGACTGAAGAGTATTTTCCGGGCTTCTTCCATACCTGTCAATTTGCCGGCTAATTCAAGAGTGGGGGTATCCTGCGACGCTCCTCTCATTTTCTCAATGAGAGATTCAATCAAGCTGTTGATCCCCGCCTTAATGCCCCTGGTCATAGTAAGCTTGCCCTGAGCATAAATATCGATACGAGAAAAATCATTGCCTATGAACAGACTTGCGACGGTGCCCCCGGCTGCGGGAAAAGTTCCTCCCGCAAACATATTCTGAATCGCAAAGGGCGTGATGGATAGCCCGGTAAGAGGCATACCGACTTCACTGAACAGGTTTTTCAATTCTTCCACTTCATTTTTCGGTGCTGTATAAACTATCGCAACGAATCTGTTCACACCCTGTTCGATCACCTCTCCCTGAATCTCAAAATCGAAGACCGTATCTTTTTCATCGAAGGGCGTTTCTTTCTTAATCGTCCAGTAAATCGCATTCTCAATCTGCTTTTTTGCCACCTTGGGGATTCTCACATGGCGAACATTGACCCTTGCAGCGGACATAATAGCCCAGATATCCACATTCTTGTCCGTGCCGCAGAATTTCAATAATTCAGACTTCAAGAAACTCCTGAACTCAGGCGATTTCTTGGATGCAATGTGCGTAAAAGGGACATTTTTACAGTCAATGATCGCCATTGTATCGTCATCGGCCTTTTTTGCTTTCACCATCCTGAGAAATTCATGACCTATATCGACACCCACATTCATTGATTCAGGTTTGGAAATTCTAAGGAAAGTTGGTGTGAATTTTCTTTTCGGTAGTTTCGCGATGGATGTATCCCTGGACACCGGGGGGATATTACTTTTTTTGCTGCGGATTAAATCAAGCAGCTTCTCTGTTGAGGTAATTTCTTTCAAGCGAGACAATTCCCTGACTCCTTATATCCTTTGTCTATCCTGCCGAAGCACCTTAGTGTCATCAGCCGGATGGACATTACCGCCTCTTTTCATTTTTACTGTTCCGGTAGCTGTCTAAATGATTTCTCGCCAGATCGATATATTCAAGCGGGAAATGTTTTAAAATCCTCACCCCATACTTTATCTCCGGGGGTTCCGGGATAATTCCCTTATGAATATATTGTCTTATGGTTTTTGCTGATACACCTAACCGCTCGGACGCATCAACAATTGTGTAATAGGTCTTCCCCTTCACGATAATCATATATCCCCCTCAAATTGCTTTTATTACATTAAGTTCACAGAGGTTCGAACATACCATACCCTTCGCACCGGATCAAGGGTTTTTTGATACCTTTTTGATACCTTCATATTTGCAATCGGCAACCAAAAATGCGGGAGGGTTTGAGAAAAAATACCGGGAAAAAGACACGAGGTGCCCTGACAAAAAGGGGTTGAATTGTCATTCAACCCCTGCAAATCTCTGGAGGCGGCAACCGGATTCGAACCGGTGAATAACGGTTTTGCAGACCGCTGCCTTAGCCACTTGGCTATGCCGCCTTAATATATGGAGCGGGCGAACGGATTTGAACCGTCGACGTCTACCTTGGCAAGGTAGCACTCTACCACTGAGTTACGCCCGCTCTTTATACACGGGGGTTACTATACTAAATACGGTTTTATTGTCAATAAAAAACAGAATGCAATGTACGCTACTGAGCACGAGAGCACGTTTTTACCAGCCATTTTATTGATTCGATATACTCCGACATCCCCTGGAAAAAAATGTCGTTATGGTTCGCACCGAACACCTTGAGAAGCTTCTTTTCCCGCGCGGGAGATGCGTCAAACAAAATCTGCCCCTCCTTAAAGGAGATGATATGATCGTACTCGGCATGAATAACGAGAGTGGGTTTTTCAAAGCTCCCTATCTTTTCCACATTCCGGAATCCCTCGGCTTCGGAAATTCCCAGCACCTCCATGTTAATCCCCATGAGACGAAGAAGAGGACCGGCGTAAGCAAATCCACTTTCGATAATAAGACCGTCAATCATCTCTTTATAGTGAAAAGCAAGCTCAAGAGCCGATGCAGAGCCAAGCGATCTCCCCATGACAATGAACGGGCCCGTGTTTTTTCTCTCTTCACGCCACTTCATCACAAAATCAAAAATAACGTGACAGTCCCTCATCATGGCCGTTACTGTGGGTATCCCCGTCGAACGCCCGTATCCACGATAATCTACCGGCAGGAAATTTATCCCCATGTCGGTATATAAAGTTCCCATATCTCCATAATCGGCCACCACCTCGCCGTTCCCGTGAAAGAACAGCATGCTCGGTTTCTCGTTGCCCGAAAGGTAAAACCGCGCCCCTATCACCACATTCTTATCAACAGGGATGAGCATTGATTCAACACCGGCGTGAGATACAGACGGGCTCCACTCGGGCCGGGGATGAAAGAGAAGCCTCATGATGATCGGGTGATCAAACTTGGAATAATCAATCCGGGAGATGTCAATCACGGCGAGATATTCTCACTCCTTTATTACTGACCTGTAAAATGTGATAAAATAATCCACTCCTGAATAGACCGACAGTACAAGAGCAACGGAGAGGATCACGACGCCTACGGCATGGGCATTGACACCCAGAAACGGGTAATGGATCATGAGTGCCGACACGGCAAAGATCTGGCAGAGGGTTTTCTGTTTTCCCAGCTTGCTTGCCTGCATAATAATACCTCTCGAGGAGGAAATGGCGCGTATGCCGTCAACGATAAAATCTCTTATCACGATAATCGCGACGATCCAGGCGGGAATCCGGCCTATGGGAATCATTACTATCATTGCGGTATTCACAATGAGTTTATCCGCGATGGGATCCAAGAACTGCCCCATCGCCGTAACGCTCTGATATTTCCTCGCCAGATAACCGTCCAGCAGATCCGTGAGGGAAGCCAGAATAAACAGGAGCGTGATGATGAGGCTCCCCGTCTGTCCCGGGTCCATGAGAAGGAAAAAGAGCACGGGAATCACACTGATTCGCAGCAGGGTCACTTTATTGGGAAAGTTTAAAACAGATTCCCTTTTATCTGCCGCCGGCAGATGGTCAGGCGTTTTCTTGAGTTCTTCCATGATGACTGCCCGATCTCACACTTCTCTTATTTCTTAGGAACTTTTTTCCAATCCGCCAGAAACATCTCCACCCCCCTGTCCGTGAGCGGATGCTTTGCCAGCTGTACAATGACCTTATAGGGTATCGTGGCGATGTCGGCACCCATCAGGGCCGCCTCAAGAACGTGACGGGGATGCCTCACGCTTGCCACGATAACCTCCGTTTCAAAGCCGTAATTGTTGTAGATCACGATTATCTGATCTACTATCTCCATCCCGTCATGCGCAACATCGTCGAGTCTTCCCACAAAAGGGCTCACATAGGCCGCTCCGGCCTTCGCGGCCATCAGCGCCTGCAGGGGAGAAAAAATCAGGGTTTGATTTACTTTGATGCCTTCGCCCGCGAAGACTTTCGTCGCTTTCAAACCTTCCGTCGTCATGGGAACTTTAATGACCGCATTATTCCCCATCGCAGCAAGTTTTCGCCCTTCCCGAATCATGTCTCTCGCCTCGGTGCTGACAACCTCCAGGCTTACCGGGCCATCAACCACCTCAAGTATCTCTCTCACCACTGCTTCGAAGCCTCTCTGCTCCTTTGCAATCAGCGATGGATTCGTCGTTACCCCATCAACCATTCCCAGCTCAATGCCATCCTTAATTTCCCGAATATTCGCTGAATCGATGAAGAACTTCATACGGCCTCCCGTGCCTTCCCGGCAGTGTTGTGCAATCTGTACTGCTCATAACAATGTTTACTGCAAAAATAAAGCGTCTCACCATCCAGATACCCTCTGTATGCCTGACTCAACGGCACATAGACATGACAATACGGATCCTCCACGAGATCCTCGCCGGATATTACAGGCATGTGGCGCTGTTCAACGCTCTCCTGATTTTTCCCCGAAGACCAGAAAATCCACTTCAGTGCCTTGTAGATCAGGTAAATGAGTATGCCTATTATGAGCAAGCGGATAACGTGAAACATCGTTTCTCTTCTTCATAAGATAAGAAAGATACCGCCTTGTTTTCCCCAACCCTGTCAAGCAATCCGCGGATGGAAACACCGTAAGCGGGGTGAATTACATAAGAAGCGATCTCGGAGAGGGGCACGAGCACAAATCGTCTCTCATGCAACCCCGGATGCGGGATCACGAGATTTTCTTCGTTGAGTATGTCCTGTCCGTAGAAAAGAATATCCAGATCTATAACCCGCGGTCCTCCCTTCCGTTTTCTTACCCTGCCCATGACCCTTTCAATGGTCTGCATGACTTTCAATAACTCAGACGGGGTTAACACCGTTCGTATCTCGGCAACCGCATTCACAAACCAGTCCTGCTCTTCAATTCCTACCGGTTCCGTGACATATAACGATGAATTCCTCAGAAACTCCACCCCTCCCACCGCAGATATCCGGTGCATCGCCTCCAGGCAGCGGAGGACCGAATCACCGATGTTTGAGCCAATGCCTATGAAACAAACCACCCCCGATTCGCTTACTCTCACACTCCGAGCACCTCTGTCATTTCATGCCCAACACATCATGCATATCATAGAGACCTTTTTTCTGATTGACGATCCATTTCGCGGCGAGGAGCGCACCCCTGGCAAAGTTGTCCCTGCTGTGCGCGCGATGAATAAATTCCAGTCTCTCCCCGACCCCTCCGAACATCACCATATGTTCTCCAACAATGTCGCCTGCACGGAGTGTCTGAATGCCGATTTCTCTCTTCGTCCTCTCACCGATGATTCCTTTTCTCGTATAGACACCGACTTCCTGCAGATCCCGACCGAGTTTATGAGCGATAATCTGCGCCATCCTCACCGCGGTACCGCTGGGAGCGTCCTTCTTCAGGTGGTGGTGGGACTCCATTATCTCGACATCATAATCGTCCCCCAGTATGCCCGATACATATTCGAGCACCTTAAACATGACGTTTACACCCACACTCATATTGGGCGAAAGGACGCACCGGGTTTTTGGCGCGAGTTCCCTGATCCTGTTCATCTCAGACGGGGTAAACCCCGTGCTGCCTATGACGATCGGGCGTTTTTTCTCCACCGCAATCTCCAAGTGCCTGAGGGAAGCGTCGTGACTCGTAAAATCGATCACCACATCACCCTTCTCGATACACGCATCAAGGCGATCCTGGACAATGACCCCCGATTTCCCCAATCCAAGAACTTCCGTCACGTCCCTGCCGATCAGCCCGTGGCCTGCCTTTTCCACAGCACCAACCAGCTCCAAAACCTCCTCGGCATTCAGGAGGCTTATAATCCTCCCTCCCATCCTGCCCCCCGCTCCGGTGACAATGGCCTTTATCATATCTCATACCTCTCTCACTCTGTTGCCGCACTCACAAGACCGTGCGCCATATTTTCCAGGATGCCGTCATTCCGAATGAAGCGAAAAATCCTGAAATCCTTCCTTATCTTACGGAAGGTCTCTTTCTTCAGCCGAGCCTGCACCTTCTCATTGATCGTTCCGCTCACGGAATAAGCCCGTAATTCTTCATGGCGACCTTGAGCTTCTCGTAATTCGCATCCGACATCTTATACATGGGAAGTCTCACGTCATACGAAATTTTCCCCATAATCGCCAGCGCTGCTTTCACGGGAACGGGATTCGTCTCGATAAAAAGCATATCAATGAGTGGAACCATCTTATAGTGCAATGCCTTCGCCTTTTTGACGTCTCCGGCCTCAAAGGCATCTATCATGGACGCCGTGTCAGCCGGCGCGATATTGGAAATAACGGAAATTACGCCCTTGCCCCCGATGGCCAGTAAAGGAAACGTAAAGAAATCATCTCCGGAAAGGACGCTGAATTCTTCTCCACAGAGATCGATGATGTCGTGCATCTGCTTCAGGGATCCCGAGGCTTCCTTGATCCCTACCACATTACTGATCTTCGCGAGCTTCGCCACCGTTTCCGGAAGGAGATTCACACCGGTTCTCCCGGGGATGTTGTAAGGTACGATGGGAATCGGTACGCTTTCCGCAATGATCTTATAATGTTGATAGAGCCCTTCCTGGGTCGGCCTGTTGTAATAAGGACATACCATCAATGCTCCATCTGCACCTGCCTCATAGGCATGTCTTGTCAGGCGGAGCGCCTCATCGGTGCTGTTGGAACCCGTTCCGGCAATCACCGGCACACGTTTTCTCACGGCGTCAATCACAATTTCTATGACCCTGTCGTGCTCTTCATGAGAAAGGGTCGAGGATTCACCGGTGGTCCCGCAGGGAACAATCCCATCCGTCCCGTTTTCGATCTGAAACTCGACCAAACTTCTTAATGTCTCTTCGTCAACCTTGCCCTTCTTAAAAGGCGTCACTATTGCTACAATCGCTCCTCTAAACATATCAGCTCCTTATTTCTATCAGCATTTGTGTACGGAACATTTTCCCATGTCTCTTCATCACGGTTACTTCAAAAACCCCGGTATCTCCTCCCCTCTTATCAAGTCTTCATATGTTTCTCTTTCCCTGATGACATGAAATCTCTCGTCGTTGACCAGTACTTCGGGAATCCTGCCTCTCGAATTATAATTCGAAGACATGGTGAATCCGTAAGCACCGGCGCTCATCACCGCCATCAGATCCCCCCTTGTAAACCTGAACACCTTTCTTCCCCTGGCAATGTAATCTCCCGATTCACAGATGGGCCCGACAACATCGGCAACGATCGTGCCTCCCCCCCTGCGTTTCACCACCGGCTGTATCTGATGATACGAATTATAAAGACTGGGACGGATCAAATCATTCATGCCC
>Ga0194112_10008968_pt1 | contig 12808 bp, 12 predicted proteins | sample TA2MahC400mmetaG_FD_146191 | JGI IMG/M metagenome (GOLD analysis project Ga0194112, IMG submission 146191) | Freshwater microbial communities from Lake Tanganyika, Tanzania - TA2015016 Mahale Deep Cast 400m | ecosystem: Environmental > Aquatic > Freshwater > Lake | place: Tanzania: Lake...
TTGATTGAAAGAGGTGCGGCACTGGTGAACGCCTGAAGGGCAGATCCGAGCCAGCGAAGAGAGTGGATCACGGACTACCGCACAAAGGCCTCGCCCCCCTGTCATGGAGCGAGGCCTTGATCACTGAGCGGACTGAACATGGAATGGCCCCGGGATCTGCTGTTCCGGATCGAATGGCACGACGATCAGCGGCGGCAAATCCCTGCCAAACAGTGACACTTGTTCAGCTGCTACGGGGCACAGGCCCGCAATCAGGATCGTGGAGCGCTTTGACCTGTGGCGTCACCCACCCGCGATGATCCGCACATAGTTGCGCGTCTCGCGATAGGGCGGGATGCCGTTGTACTTCTGCACGGCACCCGGTCCCGCATTGTAGGCCGCAAGGGCCAGTGTCCAGTTGCCGAACTGGTTGTACATCATCCGCAGATAGCGCGCGCCACCGTTCAGGTTCTGGACCGGGTCATTCGGATTCACCCCCAGCTTGGCTGCGGTGCCCGGCATCAACTGCGCCAAGCCAAGGGCGCCCTTGTGGGAACGGGCATTCGGGTTCCATCCCGACTCCTGCTGCACGAGGCGCAGGAACAAGTCCTCGGGGATGCCGTGCTGCTGCGCCGCCTGGCGCGCATGGGGCAGGTATTCGCTGCGGCGGCCGGTATAGCGCGGGATGCTGACCTCGGGTTCAAGCCGCACCGCCTGTTCGCGACCGGCCGGCTGCAGCCGCGCCGACTGCTGGTACTGGGTGGACAGCCGAGTGTCCATCAGCCGCGTCTGGCGGGCAAACTGCTCTGCCCTCGACTTGGACGACGCTCCCGAAAGCCGCAGCCCCTCGGCCTGCGCAGGCAAGGCCACCGCCCCGATGATGGCCATGCAAACGGCTGCTTTCACTGAATGGCTGATCCGCATCATCTCCGCCCTCGTTGTTGTCAGCACTGGCTTTTGCCGGTTTTGCCCCGGACTATACATGAAAATGTTCCTGCCGCCAGCCGCTGGACGGCGCGTGCGCGCGGCGGTACGGTCATGGGCAAGATCCCGCCTTGCCCCTGCCCTGCGGGAACGGCTTGCGGCGGCGGCCCGCGCTGCGTTAGACCGGCGGGAAGCAGACATCACCAAGGAACCCCCGTCATGGCAGGCAGCGTCAACAAGGTCATCCTGATCGGCAATCTGGGCCGGGACCCCGAAATCCGCAGCTTCCAGAACGGCGGCAAGGTCGCCAGCCTGCGCATCGCGACCTCGGAAACCTGGAAGGACCGCACCACCGGCGAGCGGCGCGAGAAGACGGAATGGCACACCGTCTCCATCATGTCCGAAGGGCTGGTGGGCGTGGTCGAACGGTTCCTGAAGAAGGGCAGCAAGGTTTATATCGAGGGCCAGCTGGAAACCCGCAAATGGCAGGACCAGTCCGGACAGGATCGCTATTCGACCGAAGTGGTCCTGCGGGGCCTGAACGGCACGCTGCAGATGCTGGACGGCCGCGGCGAGGGCGGCGGCGGCATGGGCGGCGGTTCCGGCGGGGGCCGCGACAGCGGCGGCTACGACGAATATGGCTCGGGCCAGTCCCGCAGCGGTTCCTCCGGCGGCGGCGCCGGGCGTGCCGATTATGACGACGAGATCCCGTTCTGAGGATCTTCAGCGCGAATCACCTTCCGGGGCGGCCTCTCCAGGGTCGCCCCTTTTTCATGTGCGCCCCCATCTTCCGACGTGATCTTGCTGCCGTGCCGCCCTTGCCTGCAGGGTTGTTACGAAAAAGTCGCACGCGCTTTGCGAATGATCCCGTGCTTGCAATAGCCTGTGGCCAGCGTTTTGTGGATGCCATTCCGGCGCATCCCAAGCCTGCGCCATTGCCACAGGAAGGCTATGCAGATGGCACTGACACTCACCGACCTGACCGCTCCGCACGATTTTGAACGCCTAGTTCTGGCCGAGGACATCTCTGTCGGGCTCAGGGCGATGATCTGCCTTCATTCCACGGTGTTGGGGCCTGCTGCAGGGGGCTGCCGGATGTGGCCCTACACGGATGACGCGGCCGCGATTCACGATGTGACGCGGCTGGCGCGCGGCATGACCTACAAGAACGCCATGGCCGACCTAGGCCTGGGTGGCGGGAAGGCCGTGATCATCGGCGATGCGCGCACCGACAAGACGCCAGAACTGATGCAGGCCTTCGGCCGCGCCGTCCAGACCCTTGCGGGCAGCTACTGGACGGCCGAGGATGTGGGGATCTCGACCACCGACATGGCCCATGCCGCGCAGGAAACGCGTTTCGCGGTGGGCTTGTCTGGTGCGTCGGGCGATCCCTCGCCCTGGACCGCCGAGGGCGTGTTCCGCTGTCTCAAGGTTGGAGCCCGTCATGTCTTCGGCACCGATGACCTTCGCGAACGGCGGGTGCTGGTTCAGGGGCTGGGCCATGTGGGCCTGTCTCTCGCGGAAAAGCTGGCCGCGGCCGGCGCCCGGCTCATCGTGACCGACATCCACCAGGCCACAGTCCAGGATGCAGTTGGTCGGCTGGGCGCGGCGGTCTGTGCCCCCGAAACCGTCTTTGATCAGCAGATGGACATCTTTGTACCCTGCGCCCTGGGTGGCGTGCTGACGCAACAAGCGGCAGGACTGCTGACCGCTCGTCTGGTGTGCGGCGCGGCCAACAACCAGCTGGCGGGCGATCCCGTGGCCGAAACCATGGCGGCGCGCGAGATCACCTACATGCCCGACTATGTCGTCAATGCCGGGGGCATCATCAGCGTCGCCAGCGAGATCCACGGCAGGCCGGACGCCTGGCGGCTGGAGCGCCTCAGCGCCATCGCCGACCGCGTGGACCAGATGCTGCGGCGCGCCCGCGACAGCGGCCGCCTCACCTCACAGGTTGCCGACGAGATGGTCCGGGCAATGCTGACCGGTCGCCGCGCCGCCTGAGCGGTCCGAACTCAGGTTCGCAGAGGCTCCGGCAACAGCCAGCCTTGGCTGCCCCCTCGATGGGGGCTGCCAGGGCTTCCCTTTCCAGAACACGGACGCTCCTGCCTCAGCGGGCGTCCCGCAAAACCGCTTCCAGAACGTCCTGTTCGACCGCGTCGCTGACAAAGGCTTCGCCGATGCCTCGCGCCAGCACAAAGCGCAGTTGCCCGTCCACGACCTTCTTGTCCTGCCCCATCAGCGCAATCAGATCCCGATCGTCCGGCAACTGACCCGGAATTTCCGACAAGCGTGCCGGCATGTTCATCTGGCGCAGATGGGCCAGAACGCGGCTGGGCGCCTCCTGCGGACAAAGCCCCATGCGCGCCGACAGGTCAAAGGCCAGCGCGCATCCGATAGCGACGCCCTCGCCATGCAGCAGCCTGTCGGAATAACCGGTGGCGGCCTCCAGAGCATGCCCGAACGTGTGTCCCAGGTTCAGCAGCGCGCGCTCCCCCTGTTCGGTTTCGTCCCGCGTCACGATGGCGGCCTTCATCGCCACGGAATGCGCCACCGCCTGCTGCCGCAGCCGCCGGTCCTCCCGCAGCCGGGGGCCATGCGCCTCCAGCCAGCCAAAGAACTCGGCATCTCCCAGCAGCCCGTATTTCGCCACTTCGCCATACCCGGCCAGGAAATCGCGCGGGCTCAGGGTGTCCAGCACGGCGATATCGGCCAGCACCAGCGAAGGTTGATGAAACGCGCCGATCAGGTTCTTGCCCCGCGTGCTGTTGATCCCGGTCTTGCCCCCCACGCTGCTGTCCACCTGCGCCAGAAGCGTGGTGGGCAGTTGCACGAACCGCACGCCCCGGCGCAGGATCGCCGCCGCAAATCCCACCAGGTCCCCGATCACTCCCCCGCCCAGTGCCAGCACGATGTCGCGGCGTTCGACCTGCTGCTCCAGCAGCCACTCGACGCAGTTCTGCAGGTGCGGCCAGCTTTTCGTTCCTTCACCCGCCGGCAGGACCAGAACCTCGCTGGCTATTCCTTCGGCGGCCAGAGCAGCCTGCAGCGGCGCAAGGTGCAGGTCCGCGACGGACGCATCCGTCACGACAGCCACGCGTGGGCGGGCCAGCAACGGCGCGATCTCGGCCCCCGCGCGCTCCAGCAGACCCGCCCCGATGCGGACATCATAGGCGCGCGCACCCAGGGGCACATGGACAGTGACGGCTTCGGTCATGGCTTTTCCTCGATCAGCTGGGGGTCGGCGACGTGCAGGGCGGCGATCAGGCGCCGTGTCGACGCCTCGATGCTGTCGCCGGCGCGCGACTGGAACTGCAGTTCCGCCAGGGCATAGACAGGGCTCCGCTCCTCCAGCAGGCGCAGCAGGGTGCCCTTGGGGTCGGGGGTTTGCAACAAGGGCCGGGTCGGGCGCTGCCGGACCCGGGCCCACAGCGTCTCGGGGTCGCAGTTCAGCCAGACGGACAGGCCGCGTGCGGCGATCGCCTCGCGGTTGGCGGGCTGCATCCACGCCCCGCCCCCCGTCGAGATGACGCCCGGCCGCCCGGCCAGCAGCCGCGCCAGCACCTGCGCCTCGCGGGCGCGAAAGAAGGATTCGCCATCGCGCGCAAAGATCTCGCTGATGGACATCGCCGCGGCAGCCTCGATCTCGGCATCGGAATCGGCAAAGGGAACGCGAAGGCGCCGGGCCAGCTCGCCTCCGATGGCGGTCTTGCCCGATCCCATCATCCCGATCAGCACGATATGTCGCGTCAGCCGCCTGGCCATGCCTGCCTCCATCAAACAGGCGACTGAATGGCGTGATCTTTTGGAAATTGCCATATATATTCGCCCCGAGCCGGCACCAGACCGGCCATGACAACAAAGACACGGTCGAGCAAAGGCAATATTGATGCGGAAGATCAAGCTACTGGTGGTGCTGATTCTGGCGGGGCTGATCGGCTTGGCCGGCTATGCCTATTTCGGCGACATGGCCCCCAGCCGCACCCAGGTGCGCAGCCCGCTGCAGTTGAACGCCCCTGCCGAAACAGCCCGGACCACTGCCGAGCCTGCCGGTGATTGATCGCGTGCCCCCTTTCCGGCCATGGCGCAGCCCCCTGCCCCTGGCGATCGCGCTGACCCTTCTGCCATGGGTTGCGCTGGCGCAGCAGCAGCCCTTGTCGGCCAGCGACTGGCTGTCAGGCAGCGTCCGCGGCCCTCAGCGCGAAAGCTCGGCCTGGCGGCCGGGGGACCGGCCGCCGTCGCGCATGGGCCCTGCGACGCCCCGTCCGGTCGCCGAAAGCGGGGCGGTCGGTTCCGTTCACGTATCGCGGCTGGATCAGGGCGATCCTGACAATACCGGCACCCAAAGCCCCCGCCGGGCCGGCCTGCCCGCGGACCTGTGGGCCGGCAGCGACCCCGCCGTTCTGGCGCAGATGGTGCTGTCCACCCCGGCGCGCCTGCAATCCATGCAGGCATTGATGAAGCGGCTGTTGACCGCACAGCTGGCCCCACCCCAGGGCACGGGCGAGACCGGACAGAAGGGCCAGTTGTTCCTGGCCCGGGCCGACCGCCTCCTGGATATGGGCGCGCTGGACGACGCACAGGCCCTGCTGGTGGCCGCAGGCGCCGGAGAGCCCGAAATCTTTCGCCGCATGTTCGACATCGCCCTGCTGGAGGGTGACGAGGCGCGCGCCTGCTCGATCATGAACGGCACTCCCGGCATTGCGCCCAGTTTCGCCGCAAGGATCTTTTGCCTTGCGCAGACGGGCGATTGGGCCGCCGCCGCCGTCAGCCTCCATGGCGCCGAGGCGCTTGGCCTGATCGACGAACGACAGGCGATCCTGCTGACGCATTTCCTGGACGACGCCTTCGTGGACAGCGCCGACCTGTTGGACCCGGCCGAGCGGATGACGCCGCTGGAGTTCCGGATCCACGAGGCGATTGGCCAGCCCCTGCCGACGGCGCCCCTGCCGCTGGCTTTCGCCCAATCGGACCTGCGGCTGAACAGCGGCTTCAAGGCGCGGCTGGAGGCGGCCGAGCGGCTGGCCCGGGCAGGCGCCCTGCCGCCCGCGCGCCTGCGCCAGATCTATGGCGAACAGCGGCCCGCCGCCTCGGGCGGGGTGTGGGAACGCGCCACCGTGATGCGCACCCTGGAGGCGGCGCTGGCCGGCGGCGACTTGGCGCAGGCCCTGCCCCGCGCCTTTGACGAATTCCGGTCCGCAGGGATGGCAGACCTTCTGGCGGAAATGGTGGCCGCCGACCTGCCCGAAAGCGACGACCCCCACCTGTCCGAGATCACGCAGCTGTTGCGCACCTGGGTAGGGCTGCCCGACAGCCTGATCCCCGGTCCCCCTGCCGAAATGCAGGCGCCGGTTCCCCGGACCCCCGACACGCAGCGGGGCGAGGCGCTGCTGAATGCGATGGCCGATATCGACGCCGCGCTGGAGGGTGATCTGGCACGTGCCGGGCGCGGCATCGCCATGCTGCGCGCCCTGGGCTTGTCGGAGGACGCGGAACGCGCCCGAACACAGATCGCGCTGCTGCCGCAGATGAGGGCGACGCCATGATGGGCGATCACCAGTCCATCTCGGCCTTTCTGGATGCGCAGGCGGCCGAGGCCGGGGCGGCGCGGAACACACTGTTGGCCTATGGCCGGGACTTGCGCGACCTGTCGGACTGGTTGTCCGGTCGTGGGCGTTCGCTGACGGACCTGACGCGCGAACTGGTCGAGGATTACCTGTCGTTCTGCGATGCGCAGGGGCTGTCGCGTGCCACGCGGGCACGGCGCCTGTCCGCGATCCGGCAGTTCACCCGCTTTGCCCTGGAGGAGGGTTGGCGGGAGGATGATCCCGCGATCCGCATCTCGGGACCCGGTCGCGCCACCCGCCTGCCCAAGACGCTGAGCCGGGACGAGATCGACGCTCTGCTGGCGGCCGCGCCCCAGGTCGGGCGCACTCCGACCGACCGGGCGCGCAACCTGTGCATGATCGAGATGCTTTATGCGACCGGAATGCGCGTCAGCGAGCTGGTGACCCTGCCAGTGGCGGGCTGCCGGGGCGATCCGGCGGTGCTGGTGATCCGCGGCAAGGGCAGCAAGGACCGGCTGGTGCCGCTCGGCGCGCCCGCCCGTGCGGCGCTGCGTGACTGGTTGGCGCTGCGCGACGCGGCCCCCCAAGGCAGCGCCCTGCATCGCTTGCTGGCCGGACGCGGTGCGCGTTGGCTTTTCCCCGCGCCCGGGGCGGCGGGCCATCTGCCGCGGCAGAGCTTTTCGCGCCTGCTGCAGCAGATGGCCGTCACGGCGGGCATCAATCCGACCCGCGTGACGCCCCACGTGATCCGGCACGCCTTTGCGACCCACCTGCTGGAAGGGGGCGCAGACCTGCGCAGCATCCAGATGCTGCTGGGCCATGCGGATCTGGGAACGACCGAGATCTATACCCATGTCCTGGACCAGCGGATGCGCGACCTGGTCCTGAACCATCACCCGCTGGCAAGCGTTGCCGAAAAAGGCCCGCGCCGGCCTGACACCTCAACCTGACCGGACCTCATGGACGACCCTTCAAGTACTTTCGACGCCGCCCTGTGGATCACTGCCGCGGCCATCGTGCTTCTACTGACCATGTCAGCCTTTTTCTCTGGCTCGGAAACCGCACTGACGGCGGCAAGCCGGGCCAAGCTGCGCGCCCGCGCCGACAAGGGCGACATCGGTGCCGAGGCCGCCCTGCGCGTCACCTCGGACAGCGAACGCCTGATCGGGGCGATCCTTCTGGGCAACAACGTCGTCAACATCCTGTCCGCCAGCCTGGCCACGGCACTGTTCACGCGGCTGATCGGCAGCGGCGGCGTGGCTATCGCGACGCTGGTGATGACCGTGCTTGTGCTGATCTTCTCCGAGGTGATGCCCAAGACATATGCGATTTCGGCCCCCGAAAAGGTGGCCAGCCTGGTCGCCCGCCCGATCCGCCTGCTGACCATCATCCTGGCGCCGGTCGTGACGGTCGTCCGGGCCATTGTCGGCCTGATCCTGTCGATCTTCGGCCTGAAGACCGATCCCGGCACCCACATGTTCTCGATCGAGGAAGAAATCGAGGGCGCGCTGTCCCTTGGCCACGCCGCGGGCGCGGTCAACAAGGAGGACCGCGACCGGCTGCTGGGCGCGCTGGACCTGGGCAACCGCACGGTCGAGGAGATCATGCGCCATCGCAGCGAGATCCAGATGATCGACGCCGAGATGCCGCCCGAAAAGATCCTGGAAACCGTGCTGGCCAGCCCCCATACCCGCCTGCCCGTTTATCGCCGCGAGCGCGAGGACATCGTGGGCGTGGTCCACGCCAAGGACCTGCTGCGCGCCGTGAACCGCGCGGCGCGGGACGCCGACGATCCGGGCGCCGCCCGCCGCTTCGACATCATGACAGTCGTGATGCCGCCCTATTTCGTGCCGGAAACCAGCGCGCTGGACGAGCAGATGCGCGAGTTCCTCAAGCGACGTACCCATTTCGCGCTTGTGGTGGACGAATACGGCAGCTTGCGCGGCCTGATCACCCTCGAGGACATCCTGGAGGAGATCGTCGGTGAAATCGCCGACGAACACGACACCGAGGCCGACCAGACTCTTCGCCCCAACGCCCAGGGCGATTACCTGGTCGAAGGCGGCATGACCATCCGCGACCTGAACCGGCAGCTGGACTGGACCCTGCCCGACGAAGAGGCCAACACCGTCGCGGGCCTTGTCATCCACATGGCGCAGTCGATCCCCGAACAGGGGCAGGTGTTCAGCTTTCACGGTTATCGCTTCGAGGTCGTGACCCGGCGCGAAAACCGCATCACCCGCCTGCGCATCCGGCCCCTGCTTCCGCTGCGCGGCGACGACGGCTGACCGCGCAATGGCCGCGCCGCTTGCAACGGGGCGGCCAAGCCCATAACAGAACGCCATCACCATATGCCGCAAGGGATTGCCATGGATATCGCCGCCCGCCGCACCGCCAACCCCGACCACTGGAACCTGGCCGCCGCCATCCGCGTGCTGTCGATGGACGCGGTCGAAGCCGCAAATTCCGGCCATCCCGGCATGCCCATGGGCATGGCCGACGTGGCAACGGTCCTGTTCCGCAACCACCTCAAGTTCGACGCCTCTGCCCCGCACTGGTTCGACCGCGACCGCTTCGTGCTGTCGGCGGGTCACGGCTCGATGCTGATCTATTCGCTGCTGCACCTGACCGGCTATCAGCAGATGACGCTGGACCAGATCAGGAACTTCCGCCAACTGGATGCCATCACCGCAGGCCATCCCGAATACGAATATGTCGAAGGGGTCGAGACGACGACCGGCCCCTTGGGCCAGGGTGTCGCGAATGCCGTCGGCATGGCCATCGCCGAAGAAGCGATGCGGGCCGAGTTCGGCAGCGAGTTGTGCGACCACCGCACATGGGTGATCGCGGGTGACGGTTGCCTGATGGAAGGCATCAGCCACGAGGCGATCGGACTGGCTGGCCACCAGAAGCTGGGCCGCCTGATCGTCCTGTGGGACAACAACGACATCACCATCGACGGCCGCGTCAGCCTGTCGGACGCAACCGACCAGCGTGCCCGCTTTGCCGCGGCCGGCTGGCGCGTGCTGTCCTGCGACGGCCATGACGCCGCCGACATCGACCGCGCCCTGACGGAAGCCGCGCAGGACGACGGCCGTCCGACACTGGTGGATTGCAAGACGATCATCGGCTTTGGCGCACCCAACAAGGCCGACAGCAGCAAGGCCCACGGTTCGCCCCTGGGCGCGGACGAGATTGCCGCGACACGCGCCGCCTATGGCTGGAGCCACGCTCCGTTCGAGATCCCTGACGAGATCCTGACCAGTTGGCGCGAAATCGGCCGTCGCGGCGAAGCGGCGCGGGCCGAATGGCAGGCGCGTGTAGACGCATTGCCGGGCAATGCGCGCAACGAGTTTGCCCGCCGGATCAGCCATGACGTCAACCCGCGCCTGGCGCCCACCGTCCTCGCACTCAAGGAGCAAACGCTGCAGGGCCAGCCCAAGGTCGCGACCCGCAAGGCCAGCGAGAACGTGCTGGAGGTCCTGAACGCGGAGATGCCGGAAAACTTTGGCGGATCGGCCGACCTGACGGGGTCGAACAACACCAAGACCGGCGGCCTTGGCATCTTTGCTCCGGACAACCGCAAGGGTCGGTATCTGCATTACGGCATCCGTGAACACGGCATGGCGGCCGCGATGAACGGCATCTGGCTGCATGGCGGCTTCCGTCCCTATGGCGGCACCTTCCTGACCTTTACCGACTATGCGCGCGGCGCGATGCGCCTGTCGGCGCTGATGGGGGTTCCGGTCGTTTATGTCATGACCCATGACAGCATCGGGCTGGGCGAGGATGGTCCGACCCACCAGCCGGTCGAACATCTGGCCATCTGCCGCGCCACGCCCAACACGCTGACGCTGCGCCCCTGCGACCAGATCGAGACGGCCGAGGCCTGGGAGATCGCCCTGACGCAAGAGGCGACGCCCTCGGTCCTGGCCCTGTCGCGTCAGAACCTGCCGACGCTGCGCACCGACGTGTCCGAGAATCTGACCGCAAAGGGCGCCTATGTCCTGCGCGAAGCGTCGGCCGAGCCGCAGGTGCTCCTGCTGGCCACGGGCTCCGAGGTGGAGATCGCCGTCGCCGCCCGCGACGCGCTCGAGGCCGAGGGGGTGGCGACCCGGGTGGTGTCGATCCCGTCGATGGAACTGTTCCGCGCCCAGCCCGCCGAATATCGCGCGGCGGTTCTGCCTGCAGGTCCCGTCCGCATCGCGATCGAGGCCGCCATCCGCCAGCCCTGGGACTGGCTGCTTCTGGGCGAACGGGGGCAAGAGGCAAAGGCAGGCTTCGTGGGAATGGAGGGCTTTGGCGCCTCGGGACCTGCAAGCGGTCTTTACAAGAAGTTCGGCATCACCGCCGAGGCCGTGGTCCAGCGCGCGAAATCGCTGCTTTGACCGCGACGTCAGGATCCGGCACGGGTATGCGGGCACGAATGAAGCCGCCGCTTCTTCGTTGTCCGGATGCCCATGATCCTGCGCCCTGATGCGGGTGCTTGCACGCAGGATCGCGCCATCACGCCCCAGCCTTTCCCGGCTGCGGCAACCCGGCTCGGATCAGGCGCGCGGGATCGCGCTGCTGCTGGCCGCGATCCTCGGCTTCACGCTGATGGACGCGACCGCCAAGCACCTGACCCAAAGTTATCACCCCGCCCAGGTTGTCTGGGCGCGGTTCGTGGGCAACCTGCTGATCTTTGCCCTGATCTTTCGTGGCGGACTTTTGCCCCTGCTGCGCACCCGCCAGCCGGGGACACAATTCGCCCGGGCGTTGATGCAACTGGCATCGGTGGGCCTGTTCTTCACGTCGCTGCAATATGTCGGACTGGCCGAGGCCACGGCGATCATGGACCTGAACCCGGTCCTGATCACGCTTGGCGCGGCCCTCTTCCTGGGTGAAAGGATCGGCCCCCGCCGCGTCGCAGGCATCGCGGTCGCGCTGTTCGGGGCCATTCTGATCATCCGCCCGGGGCTTGGCGTCTTTCAGCCGGCGGCACTGTTGCCGCTGGCAGGGGCGTTCACCTATGCGGCGGGCGCACTGCTGACCCGGAGGGTTCGGGCGGATTCGGTGGCGACATCGGTGCTGTGGTCGGCCGTGGTCGGCAGCATTGCCACGACGCTCGTCGTGCCATTCCATTGGCAACCGATCCTGTCGGCCGATCTTTGGGCCTTCGGGCTGCTGGCGCTTTTGGGGACCCTCAGCCAGTATCTTCTGGTACGCGCCTTCAGTGCCGCCGAGGCAGGCGCACTTGCGCCCTTCGGCTATACCGGGCTGATCTGGGCAGGACTCTGGGGATGGCTGTTCTTTGGACAGCTGCCCGACCTGTGGACCGTCACCGGCGCAACCATTATCGTGGCGGCAGGCCTTTACGTCTGGTCTCGTGAAGCCCGCCTGGCCAGGAACAACTGATGCGCGACGATCATCCATCCCTCACGGATCGGCTGGCCAACGGGGCTTTTCTGGCCGTCATGGGCCTGGCGCGGCTTCTGCCTTATGATCAGCGCATTCCGACGATCGGCTGGCTGTTCTCGCGCTTCATCGCGCCTGTTGCGGGCTGGCGCGGTCGCATCCGCGACAACCTCCGGCTGGCCCGCCCCGACCTGTCCGACACCGAGATCGAGACGCTGGTCCGGGCCGTTCCCGACAATGCCGGGCGGTCCCTGGCCGAGATCTATTCGGGCGAAGAGTTCACGGCCCGCATCCGTGCCGCCGACCCCTTGGAGGGCCCCGGCCTGCCCGCGCTGGAGGCCGCGTTTTCAAGCGGCCAGCCTGTGATCCTGGCCTGCGCTCATTTCGGGAACTACGACGCGATGCGCGCAGCAGTATCGGGCAGGGGCTGGCCTGTCGGCGCGCTGTACCGCCCCATGAACAACGACGCCTTCAACCGTCACTACGTCCCCGCCATCACTGCCATCGCAGAGCCACTTTTCCCGCGAGGCCGGTCCGGGCTGGCCGCGATGCTGCGGTTTCTCAAGGGCGGCGGGTGGCTGGCGCTTGGCTTTGATCAGCATGACCGTGAAGGGGCCGAGCTGCGGTTCTTTGACCTGCCCACCCGCACGGTCCTGACGCCTGCCGAACTTGCCCGTCGCTATAATGCGGTTCTGGTTCCCGTCTCCGGCATCCGTCAGCCAGACGGCCTGAGCTTTCGGGTTCATGTCGGCGCACCGATTGCGTCGGACGATCCGCGCGCCATGATGCAGGCGCTGAACGACGACCTCGAGATGCTGGTCCGGCAGCACATGGACCAATGGTTCTGGATCCACCGCCGCTGGAAATGAACGGGCCCGGATCGCTCCGGGCCCTTGTGGTTCAGACGGCGGCTGCGGCGCGTTGCGGAGCCGCATCCTCGC
>Ga0194112_10008972_pt1 | contig 12806 bp, 5 predicted proteins | sample TA2MahC400mmetaG_FD_146191 | JGI IMG/M metagenome (GOLD analysis project Ga0194112, IMG submission 146191) | Freshwater microbial communities from Lake Tanganyika, Tanzania - TA2015016 Mahale Deep Cast 400m | ecosystem: Environmental > Aquatic > Freshwater > Lake | place: Tanzania: Lake...
CAAGATTTTTAGAATGGCGTGAGGGGATGTTTTTTTATATGCATAGCGCTGTTCGCGCGGAGTTAATGTTTTGACAATGCAGGACCGGCCCCAATGCCGGTCCTGCGTTCAACAAACTGCCCGGAACCATCCGCCTAAGTAAAGAAGCATGCACCCAGCGAAGCCCAACCACATTCACTTCTCCCGCCGCGCAGCGGCTTCGTTCAACCAGCCGGCTCCAGGCAACGCCGGGACCACGTCTCGGTTAACAATTGGACATCATTGGCCCGGCGTGCCTGAGCCGGGACGTTCGTTGTGACATGAGGTCACGTTTGCCACTGCTTAGCGTGGATTGTTCCTGACTAAGCCCTGCGTTTCGCCGCAGGTATTCTATGGGAGCAGGCGTTTGGAGGGCGGCTCGGCAACGAGCTACTGCCAAGGGTCTGAAGCCTCTCAAACAATTTAGGATCGAACAAGCCAAGGCCATTCTGTAATGGAGTGGATAAGCCCACGTCGATCTGGTCTCTCTTTGCAAGAGAATTGGCAGAACCTTCCACAAAAAGAGGAAAAGCAAATGACGATTGATCTTCACGGGTCGATTGGTGCGTCCTCGACCCCCAAAAGCTCGGAGTGGGATTCGCTCGATTAGGCGACTCGGTCCGAAGGCTGCAGATGCGTATTGCAAAGGCCATCAGAGAAAAACGCTACGGCAAAGCCCGCGCTTTGCAGTGGTTACTCACACACTCGCGCGCAGCCAAACTTGTGGCTGTCCAACGAGTGACAAGGTCAATTTCATCCGTTACGCGGATGATTTTGTCGTGACCGCCGCCAGTCCAGAGAAATACCGTCGAGAATTCCCGTGTCACCGGAGTAAGCCGCGACAAGCAAAGTAGTTGAGCAGAAAACGGCCCCGAAAAGAGGCCTTATGAGCGATTTTGGACGGCGTTTTGCCTCTTTAAGAGAATCCAGCAAACTGCATCGATTCAGCAAGACCAGGTGAAGCGCGGGGCTGGCTGGACGCTGGACGGAGAGCCTCCCAGCACAACGCGTCACTGTGGTTTGCCGACTTTGGGCGGTGCGGCGCGCGGGCGCGAACGTGATTGATTCGTTGGCTTCTCCTTAAAGGCAGAACGCAAGAGCCAATGGCGCTTCAGTCCTTGCATTAGTTGATCCGCTTGCACGACGGCGCGTGAAATCTGGGCCAGCATCTGGTCGTTGGTTTGGACTTGCGCGTTCAAATTGCTCGTGATGTTGGCGAGGTGCAGCAAGGTCTGGTTTAAGTTTGTGGCCAGCATGGTGACATTTGTTTCGGCGCTGCTTAACGTGCTATTCGCCGAGTCCAACGTCTCTTGCAACCGCGCGTTCAGATTCGTCGGGATGAGCCAGTTGCCCAGCGCGCCATTTTCGTTCGTTAAGAGCGCAGTGATGATAGCGAGATTGGTGAAGAGCGGTTTTGTTTGAACGACCGTGGAATTTAAGTTGGCCGTGAGGCTGGCCGTATTCGATATTATTCCGCCCAACTGGTTCGTCATATTGAAAATGGCCGGCAGCGCTTCTTCGACGCGATTGGCAATTTGTTCCATGCGAATGGTGAGAGCGGGCGATTCCTGCGCTGGAATCCACCAACCGTCTGCCTGCTCGGTCAGCAGGACCCAATCGTTCGGTTTGTTCGGGTCTTTGTTGAGAACACGGATGGGCAATCCTGGCTTAATAGGCTGAACGCTCACTTCGCCCGTGGCCCCCTTGCTCACTTCGAGGACGCGCTTCCCCAAAAAGTCTCCAGTGCCAATCCGAACCTTCGAGTCAGACCAGATGTAACCAAAGTAAGGCTCGCGCACTTCAAATCGCACGAAAACATTGTAGTTCATCTGCGTGAACCAGTCCTTGCCCGCGGGCATCCCTTCGATCTTGGTAATTTCTCCGACCTCAAATCCCATCAGGCGCACCGGGTCGCCCACGCGCAATCCGGTCGAATCAGCCACATACGTATGGTAGGGAATCTTGGTCAGGAACCATCCTTTGCGTTGGGCGATATGATACACATAGTACGCGAAGCTGGCCAACAGCAGCAGAGTCGCCAGGATGACAAACCAGCCTACCGCGCGTTCGACTCGGCTCAAACGCGTGCGGAGTTGCGGGGTCAAGTCTTGGACTGCCATAAATCAATCAGCCATTTATCCCGCCGAGAGCAACTCGTGCAACAAAGGTTCGGCGTGCGTTCTTAAACCGGAGCGCTCTCCCAAGAGCATCCAATGTTTGTCTTTGATTAGGGCGAACTGTTCGCCTTGCTCGGCCCACGGCCGAAAATCATCCGCAGTGACGACGAGCGTTGTCTTGCGGCCATTCATTATTTCGTGCCCGGAACGAAGTGCGCTGAGAAACTCGATCCACCAGCGCGATTGACGCGGGTCCACGCCGCGAAGCGGGTTGTCCAATAACAACAGTTCCGGTTCCAGCACCAGCGCGCGCGCCAGTGCAATTCGCGGACGCAGACTGCGATTGACTGCTCTTGGCGTGCTATAAGCCAAGGAAGAAAGGCCGGTCATGTCGAGGATTTGCTCGACGCGTTCTTGGACTTCAGCCAAACGGCAATTCCGATGGTAACAAATGGGAAGGGCCAGATTCTCCGCGATGGTTAAATGACCGAACAGCCTTCCCTCATCGGCAAAAACAACGCCGACACGCAAGCGCATCTGAATTTTTTCATCCTCTGAAAGTTGGTCTATCTCGCGGCCCAAAACGCGATGAATGCCTCTGGCAGGCCGCGTTAATCCTGCGGCCGTGGAAAGCAAATCGCTCTTCCCCGAATCTGGCAATCCCCCGATGATCCAGTAGTCGCCCTGCGAGACGGTCCAATTCACGTCTTCGATCAGCGCGGAGTTGGGGTCAGACGCGGTCGCGACTGTCACGTTGACCATTTCAATGGCCGTTGCCGCGTCGGTGAGTGGAGCAGCGCCTTCCTTCACATGATTAGATAGACGATGATAAACACGGCATCCAACAACGTGCAAACAACGACACTCTCGACCACGGCTCGCGTTGTCGCATGCGCGACCTCCTCAATTTGCAACGGGCGCGCCAGCCCATGGTAACACGTCACCGTCGCGATAATCACCCCGAAGCTAACGCCTTTCAAAGCGAGCAGAACAAAATCCTCCCATCTCAGCGACGCCGCCAATTGACTGAAATAATCCCCCGGCCGCAAGGGAACATCCTGCAGGAAGGCAAAAAGGTAACCGCTGAATAGCGCGATCAAGATCAGATAGATGGTCAGTGACAGAATCGAGATGGCCAAGCCAGCCACCCGAGGAACGACCAGATAATGAATTGGATCAATTCCTAGAGCTTCGAGCGCTTCTACTTCCCCCAGGGCTCGGGCGGTGCCCAGTTCGATTACGATTGCTGTGCCAATTCGGGCGAGAACAAGAAGCGCCGTAATCAATGGGCCCAGTTCGCGGACGACAACTGTCACCATAATAATGCCCGCGTAATTGGTGGCGCCCACCCGGCTTAGCAATGAAACCGTTTGACCGATGACGACCAACCCAAGCGCAAAGGCAACGAAACCAACAATCGGAAGCAACCGCACCCCCGCCCGATGAATTTGCGCGCGGATCAGCGGATGAATCACGCGCGAAGCAACATAAAACTTCGTCATGATGACTCCGAGCGTGATCAAACCGAATGCGCCAAGCCCATGAACGGTGTAGGTCAGGCGGAGCACTCTCCGCCCAATCCAGTTCAGGTAATTCCGAATAAAGCGCGTGCGAGAACGAGACTGCCGTTCTCCAAAACTGGCGGCAGCAGGGGCGTTTTCCACGCCGTCAAAATACGTTCGCCCCCAAGGCCGGTCAAAAGGGATTTTTGCACGTTGCCTGGCGTCAGGCTGCCAGACAGTTTTAAGCGTAGCGCAGACTAGACTCCGTCACTGCAGTCCAAGACCTCCAAGACGCTGTCGCGGCGACGCATGCGCCGGTCGATTCAGGACGCTCTCCAGATGATTCACTTCGCGCCGCCCTCGCGCAAAGCCGCGCTTGCTTTCTGGCGGATGTATTGGTCGAAATGGACGAGGACCGTGACTTGCGTTGCGCCTTCGGGTTCGGGTTCGTCGTAAATCGATTTAAGCATGAGCAACCGGTCGCCGTCCTTATCGGTGAAGACGTCGTACGCGGGACCGAAGTTCAGGCCAGTGAACCTGAACCGAGTGCAATTGGGCTCGTATCTACTCATTATTCATTTGACTGGTTGCCGTCAGTAGCGCCTGTGCGTAGGCGGATCGCGAAACCTGTGCGGATCGAGTAAATCGGCGATTGGAAATGAACGGCGCGAGATTGTTCGCGATGACAAGGACCGGAGACCAATTGAATAATGAATTGTTAGGAGTTGACCCCTATGCTCCCCCTATGCTCGCTAAAACACGCTCTTGCCAGATTGCGGGCTTGAGGCGTTTATGGCGGACCTTCCACAAGCCGGTAAAATCGCTGCGTGCTGCCGGCCAAGGGGAGATTGTCTGAAACACTGATCATTGCTCCAGTGCCTGAGATTGGAAGCCCCAGAAACGTCCAGGTAGGATTGACCAGATTCGTGGCGAATTGAATGCGGTAGGTTGCGCCGGCTGTGGACATCCATTCGATTTGGAGTTGCGGCGCGAGTTTGATTCCGATTCGGATCGGCTCGGTGGTTGGTGGCGGCAAAATGGTTAACACGGCCGGGGCGCTCGTGACGGTTCCCGCGGAGTTGCGCACCCCTACTGAATAGCTGCCAGCATCCTGCACCTGGACATCCGACAGAAAGAGAAAGCTGTTCGTTTGTCCCGCCAAAGCGTTTCCGTCACGAAACCACTGGTATTCCAGCGGAAGTCCCCCAGTCGCCGAAACGGTAAACAAGACGATATCCCCGCTCTGAGCGGTTTGGCTTTCTGGCGGAAGCACGATGGCCGGCGCTTTGAAGGCGGCGCTCGCTGCGACCGAGAAGTTGTCGATGAGCATGAAATTATCGCCTGCATTGGCAAGAGCGGCATCGCTGACGTACCAGTCAAAAGTGATATACGCCAGATCCAAGGCGCGGGCATCGACGTTAAAAGGCTTGTTTTCAAAGAGCGGAACACCTCCCCTGGATGCCGACCACGTATTGGCTAAGAAATTGATGGTCGCGTCCAATCGAACCATGACTTCGGTTTCAAACGTCAACGGTGTTGTGAACCGGGCCGTTGTTCCATTGGCGCCAAAGATCGTCAAATCGGAATTATTGAACCAAATACCAGCCAGGTACTGTCCGGCTTGGTTGTAAAGACTGACGGCAAAGAGATCGTACCGGTCGTTAGTCGAGTCGAAGATTCCCAAGTCCACGGAAAAGCTCACAATCGGCCGTCCTTGCGCAATCGGATCAAAGTTTAATGGCCGAAAGATGACACCGGAACGGTTGGTGGGGGATAAAAGTCCGATGTAGGCGGCGTGGCCCGATCCGCCCAGAGCATCAATGATGCCTTGAACCTCGCTGCTCAGGCGCACGCCTCGCCAGCCGTCGGTTCCAACCACTTCGCCGGGCCCATCGTCGAATGTCTCGAAATCCGTCGCGTAAAGGATCTCTCCAGACTCAGTCAGGCGTCCGTTGAGGCGGACGTCGCCCAGCGCGCCGGAATAGCCATCAACCGCGATTTGGTAGGTTGTGCCGAAGACGGCCCAGAATGCGACGCGGCTGGTAAATTCAGAACGATCTTCATCGTTGCTGACCAAAGTTGCCAATTGGGCTAGTGTGCTTCCTGTATAGACGGCCAACAGCGTATCGAAGTTGGAACCTGAGGTCGTAAATTCCATCTGGCCTGTCGCGGGCGCGGTCCAACTCCACCAGACCGACTTCGTCGCGGTTTGCTTATTGTGTTTTGGTTCACCTGCCTCCGCGGTGGCGTTGGCGTTGGAACCGGCGCTCGACGGATTCGCGCCGGTTAGTTTAATGCGGTTAGTAAAATGATCGTTGCTTGGGCCGCCCGCTGGAAGGTCGATGTGCAGCACGATCTTGCCCACGCCCCTTTTGACAGCGCTTTCAAAACCATCGACGGCGATGTAATAGACGACGTTTCTGGTGGCAGAAAAGCTCGTTCGACTTGTGAAAAGAGCGCCGTCGTCGTCGTTGCTCGCGACAGCCACCAGTTCGCTAAGGCTCCGGCCCGTATAAACTCCAAGCAAGGTGTCGAAATCGCTCCCCGCTGTATCCACGGTCACTCCTCCCGTATCCGGGGCCGTCCATTTCCACCAAACGGAAGATTGAGCTCGCAGCCCGGTATGGGCCGGTTCGCTTGCTTCAGCCGTGGCGTTTTCGTTCGATCCGTTGATCGTGACGCTGCGCCCGGTCAACGCAGCGCTTTGAGCAAAATTATCATTGGCCGGCAAGCTGATGGCAGCCCCGACAGCAAGGCTCAGCCTAATATTGCCCGTTGCTTCGCTGAAGCCATCGACGGCGATGTGGTAAGTGACACCCGCGGCACTGTTGAAGGCCAGTTTGCTCGTGTTGTTAATACCGCTTTGGTCGTCGCTGGCGACTTCAACAAGAGAGGTCAGGGCTGCGCCCGAATAAACCGCCAGGACCGTGTCGAAATCGCTTCCCTGAGTGCTAATCGAAACTCGTCCGGCTGAAGGCGCGGTCCAGGACCACCAGACAGACTTGGCCGGAGGATTGCCTGCATGCCTTGGTTCACCGGTCTGGGCCGTTGCTTCCAGATTATGGCTGATGACTGTGATGTTCGTGCCAGTGAGGACAACGCGGTTCGTGAAGATGTCATTTGAGGGCGCCGCCCCTGTGCCCGCGAGTTGCAGGTTCAGGGTAATATCGCCGGTCGCTCCGTTGCGCCCGTCCACAGCAATCTGGTAAGCCGTTCGCGCGTTGGCATCAAAGCGAACCAAACTGGCGCCGTTGCCGCCGCTTTGATCATCACTGGCCACTGGTGTTAGGGCTTGAAGATCTGCGCCTGAATAAACCGCAAGGACCGTGTCCAACTTGCTGCCGACTGTGCTGATCGTAACGTTGCCCGAGAATGGGGCAGTCCAGGTCCACCAAAGCGAACCAGTCGCCGGAAAACCGGCGTGATGAGGTTCGCCCGTTTCTGCCGTCGCATTGCCGTTGTTGCCGTTGAGTGTCGAGGTTGCGCCCACGAGGGGGCTGCGATTGGCGAAACTATTGTTGGGCGGTCCAAAGCTGCTTTCGCCCACAACCATCAAACTAAGTTCGGTGAATCCTGTTCCGAAAGCATTGCTGGCACTGAGCGTAATTGTGTACTGCCGGGCGACTGCGGGCGTTCCCGTGATAAGTCCCGTCTTCGCATCGAGCGTCAGTTCGGGCGGCAACCCAGCGGCCCCGTAGTTCGCAGGGTTATTGTTGGCGATGATGCGATAGGTGAAGGGACTGCCGGATCGGGCACTGACAGAAGTTGCACTCGTAATAGATGGCGCTGTCAGCGGAGGCGGGCTGATCGTGATGGTCAAAGCGCGCGTTCCTGGGCCTCCTGCATTGCTGGCGCTCAATTGGACGACAAACGATCCCGCCGTCGTCGGGACGCCGGAAATAACGCCTTTACTGGAGTCGATGGACAACCCCGAGGGAAGGCCAACGGCGTTATAACCGTTAGGATTGCCAGACGCGGTGATCGAGTACGTGAAGGCCTGGCCGACGGTCCCGGCAGCTGTCGTGGCGCCGGTGATTACCGGCGCGTCAAGCAGCGCGCGCGCAATCGTAAACGTGACCGCTCCACCCCCAGTTCCCGTGGCGCCGCTGACACCCAGACTTGCTACAAAGGCGCCGGCCGCAGTCGGGGCTCCAGAGATTTGTCCGGTCGACGGATTAATGGAAAGGCCGGGCGGCAGCCCGCTCGCCGCGAAGCTGGCAGGATTCCCTGTCGCAGTGACATTGTAATTTAATGGCGTCCCGACCATGCCGTTGACCGACGCGACGCTCGTGACAGTCAGTGCGTTCAGCGTGTAGTTCAGATTGACGCGCACGGTTGAATTATCGGCGGCGCCAGGCACACCGGAAGTGGCCACGCCGAGCGTTTGTCCAGCCATGTCCACGAGGCGGAAGTCGGTTAGCCTCGCTTCGCTGCCCGCTTTGTTATCGGAGATCGAAAGGTAATAACGGAAAGCGCCCGTGGTCGCGATGTCGGACAAATCAAACACAAACGTCGACTCAATTGGGGTTTCATTGCCGTCAAGCGCAAAACTTCCACCCTGATTTTTCAACGCTTCGGGATCCCATGTTTTCGTCGGAGCGGTGGCGTTGGCAGCGGATGCGCCGAGCGAGACTTTCAGCTGCTCTCGCGCAGAATGTGTGAGCGTGAATTGCGCGAGCAACTTCGGCGTGTAACTCGGTCGTGCCACCAGGTAGTACACCTCGTTGTCGAAGAACGGCGTCCGGGTCGCATCCAGCTTGCCCGGAGCGCGTCCCGTGTTATCCACTCCAGACACGGCGGACAATGGGCGTATCGCGTCATAGGCGATCCAGGTGAATCCGTCATCGGCTGGATCAGCGCCGCCCGGCTTCCACCTTGTGCCCCAGGAATTGCAGATTCGCAAAGCGCCTTTTTCGCCTGAATCGACGGCGCCATTCTTATTCAAATCCACCCAGAGATTGTCGTTGTAACCCACAACAGTCATAGCGTGCCCACCCTCCGCCACGGGCTTTACCGCGACGCAAACCCTCCGCCCGGCGAATTTGTCGTCCTCAGCGGTAGCGGAATCGTCCTTTGCAGCCAGGTAGGTCCATCCGTCGATGTCGGACGCGAAAAGCACGGCGTATCCATTCGCCAAGGTCGCTTTCAGCTTCGAGAGACCTGCCGCCGTGTGAATCTCGCGAATCGTTCCGCTCTCTGCTATGCGATGGTTGACTGCCTTGCGCCAAACAGCCGCGTCTCGGCTCCACTCCCGGTAGTTCTTCGGAACGCCGGTGTCTCCTACGTAAGGGAAATCCGACCAGGTGGCAGCTCCGTGTTTGAGCAAGATCGCGATGGTTTCCTCAAAAGTAGACCCGTTGTCTTCTCCGTCGTTGGCCAGCGAATAAGTCCATTTCGGCGAGAGCTTGAGAGTATTGTCATCGTTCCTATTGTTCCATCCGCGAGCCAGACCCAACATGTGCGTCGCCACATAATAAGTCGTGGCAAAGGAGACGCACGATCCCATATTGCCCTGGGTGCGAACCGGCGGAAACGACGGCAGCAGGCTGTTATCCACCGCTGGCGGTAATCTTCCCGTAAACGCGCCTGGATTAGCCGAAGCCAAGCTAATTGCTCCTTCCTGCACGAACTCATCGCCCAGGACTGAGGTCGGCAAGTCGAGAGCGGGCAAGCCTTGAGTCTTCCGATGCGCGTTAATGCGTTGGACTGCCAGTGAATTCGGGCGCACGCTCTTGGCCGCTGGGAGATTCTTGTCCCGCCACTCCTTTTCCGCTGGCGACGGTCGGCGATAGCCCTTTGCGACAGGGATGTCCTGAGCTTTGGTGTGCCCTGCAAGCAAAACAGAAATCGCCAATATTGAAATATATCGACTGGTCATAGAATCTGGGGCAACGAGGACATTTAACGCTGTTCGTCGCGCGAACCTATCGACCCCAAGTGCTTGGCTCAAGAAAAAAGCCGCATGGCCTCGGAATGGTCGGAATGAATAGGGTGTCATGCAGCAATTCTTACTCTAAAGGAGCGCGGACCGACGAGTCCGCGAGAGGAACCATCGAGATAAACACAAAACGCGCGGACTCGGCGGTCCGCGCTCCTTTAGTGAGCATAGTGAGAATTGCTGCATAAAGAATCATCAATAATCTTGACGGAGGCATCTCTTTCGTTTGTTATCCACACATTCCGTAGGTCTGTTTTGCAAGTAAGAGCAGCCATGAATGCTGCCTTCATTTATTCTTGCGTTTTGATCACAGACCCATGGTCAAGGCGCTTGGAAATTAAGCCGTGCTATCGCCAGTCAAACCATGGAGACGGAGACAGTGTCCGTGTCGGAGCAGACAAAGGTAAAACACGTAGAGCTATGAACCAACCAGTAATGCATAATCAATCAACAACCGGTCCGAAGCTGCCCCTGAAACTTCCCTTCGCGTTGCTTCTGCTCACCTTATGGGCGCCGTTGGTTTCAGCCCAAATCTCGACCGTTGTCTTTCAGGACGACTTCTCTGCCAACACCATCGATCCCGCCAAATACCAGCCGGACGCGCCGTTCTTCGAAGGCGGCAAAGGTGATATCCACGCTGAAGTCGGCGGTGGGGTCATCAAGTTCGTTGGCACCACGAGCCAGCAATGGTGGTCGGGCGGCACTCTGCGAATCGCTCCGACTTTCAATGCTACCGAAGCGACGCCCGTGACGATCTCCCTCGATCGCGTTTCTGAAGCCGGTGTCGGGACTGCTTCGCGCAGCGCGCTGTGGATTCTTAACGAGGCGAAAGATAAATACGTCTTGTTCGCCGATGTGCGCGGCGAGGGCGGTTGGCGCTTCAACCGAAAAATCGGCGAGACGGGTGACGTGCCCACCGGCAGCGGCACGGACATCGGCGCCTTCAATGGCGGGACATTTGACGATGGCGGTTTGCACCGGATGCAAATGGTGGCGAACGGCCAGACCGTAAAACTGATGCTCGACGGGCAAGTCGGAGTGGAGGTGAAGTTTCCGTTCTCGAAAGTGATCTTCCAGTTTGGCAGTTACGCGCGCGCCAACAACGACACCGCAGACACCACGTGGGATAATCTAAAAATCGAAACCAATCTCAAGACGGCCGTCGTTTTCCAGGACGATTTTACAGCGAACAACATTGATGCCGCCAAGTATCAGGCGGATGCTCCCTTCTTCGAAGGCGGCAAAGGGGACATCCACGCCGAGGCAGGCGGCGGCGTCATGAAGTTCGTCGGAACAACCAGCCAGCAATGGTGGTCCGGCGGAACGTTGCGCATCGTGCCAGCCTTCACGGCGACGGAAGCCACTCCCGTCGCGATCAGCGTGGATCGAGTCGCCGAAGCCGGCGTCGGAACGGCCTCGCGCAGCGCTTTGTGGATCCTCAATGAAACCAAAGATAAATACGTGCTGTTCGCCGACGTTCGCGGGGAAGGCGGCTGGCGTTTCAATCGCAAGATTGGCGAGCCCGGCGACGTGCCGACCGGCAGCGGAACTGACATCGCAGCTTTCAACGGCGGGACTTTTGACAATGGCGGCTTGCACCGGATGCAGATGATTGCCAACGGCAAGACGGTGAAGCTATTGCTGGACGGGCAGGTGGGGGCCGAAGTCAAGTTCCCGTTTTCTAAGGTGATCTTTGAGTTTGGCAGTTACGCCCGGGCCAACAACGACACGGCTGATACCACGTGGGATAACATCAAAGTCGAGACCGTAGTCCCGGATACGATCCAGGTGTTCTCGGATGACTTTTCGTCCAACGCAATTGATCCGGCAAAATATCAAGCTGATGCGCCGTTCTTTGAGGGGGGCACGGGCGACATCCATGCTGTGGCAGGTGGTGGAGTGATGAAATTCGTTGGCACGACGAGTAAACAATGGTGGTCGGGCGGCACGCTCCGTCTTGTGCCGACCTTTGCGCCATCCGAGTCGGAGACGATAACGCTCAGTATAGATCGCGTGGCTGAAGCAGGCGTCGGCACGGCTTCACGAAGCGCCTTGTGGATTCTTAACGAGGCGAAAACCAGTTACGTCCTTTTCGCTGACGTTCGGGCCGAGGGTGGCTGGCGATACAATCGCAAGATTGGCGAAACGGGCGACGTGCCCACCGGCAGCGGCACCGATATTGCCGCGTTCAATGGTGGAACGTTCGATGATGGCGGTTTGCACAAGATGAGCATGATTGCTGATGGCAAAACGGTGAAGTTACTGCTGGATGGGATTCAGGGCGCCGAGGTGAAGTTTCCGTTCTCCCCCGTCATTTTTGAGTTCGGTTCGTATGCGCGCGCCAACAATGACACTGCGGATACGACTTGGGACAATCTCAGCGTTATCACCACAGGCGGCACGACGTTTGCCCCGACAGCGGCCAGCGCACGCGTCGGCCAACTCAGTCCCCCAATCACGGTGCGAATTCCACAAGGCCGGAACTCCCAGGGCCCCGTTCAGGTAAGGGTGGTCAGCAGCGATCCAGCCATTGCGGCGCCGGAAGGAGGAACTGGTGGGGCGTTGAACATCACGTTCCCTGCCGGCGGCGCCAATACGGCAACTTTTCGGGTCCGCGGCGTGGCCTTGGGTAATGCTCGGCTTTCGGCTGAAGGAGACTTGCCCGCCGCGAACAGCTTGACGGTCGTGGTCATTTCCGGTCCTGGCGTGGTTTTGGAAGAAAACTTTGCAGCCGGAACCATTGACAATGCCAAGTGGCAAAGTTCGAATCGTCCCTTCGAGGTTGGCACAGGAACCTACACCGTGACCCAAACTGGCGGTGCGCTGAACATCAGTGGCGCCGGAGAATCTGACTTCTGGTCTGGTTCCTCGTTGAAGACAGCCAAGAGTTACGTCGCTCTCAAAGATTTGAATCTCATGGTGGAAGTCGATCGAACGTCGATCGAGCAAGCTGGTTCCGCCGGCCGAACCGGTGTGTACCTCACGACAGGCGACCGCTCTCGCTATGTGCTCTTCGCTCACAACCTCGGTGAGAATGGCTGGCAAGTAAACGTGAATCCCGGCAGCGCCACCGGTGGTGGCAACAACATTGCGGTGTTCGACGCGCTCGACCAAGACGCGGGACTGCACAAGATGAAGCTCGTGGCCGATGGCAGCAGCGTCGAAGTCTTTCTCGATGGTCTCTCGGGCGGGAAGTTCCCGTTCGAGGTCGCGTCGGGTGTTTTCGTGGAG